>ENA-UOJO01000197-UOJO01000197.1-human-gut-metagenome-genome-assembly--contig:-P57-NODE-197-length-102100-cov-43.491430_pt1 | contig 102100 bp, 95 predicted proteins | sample MGYA00242351_ERZ723898 | MGnify/ENA metagenome assembly ERZ723898 | reverse complement strand
GGTATTGGTGATGTTATCCAGAATTTTCATATCATCCACCGGTTTTATGCTTATCCGCATTCTTTTATAGCCTTGACTATGAAGGCGCTCTTACAAAACTCTATTTCTATTATACCACCCGCTTTTTCCCCTGTAAACGAAAAAGCTGACGGTGTGTAGCGTGCAGCATCCATCAGCTTTTCGTGACACAAAAATCGGCACCCGCTTTTCAGCGAGTGCCGATTTTGTTACCCTATAGTGCGCTTTGATTTTTGGCGTAAGTGGCGTAAGTTTGGCGTAAATCCGCTTTTGCGCGCTCCAAAAATCAAGGATTCATGCGGTTTTTAGGCAGTTATTAGTACATGCCGCCCATACCGCCCATGTCACCGCCAGCGGCAGCAGGAGCAGCCGGGGGTTCGGGCAGGTCGGCCACGAGGCTCTCGGTGGTCAGCACCATCTCAGCGACGGATGCTGCGTTCTCCAGAGCGGAGCGGGTGACCTTGGTCGGGTCAACGATGCCGGCGGCGATCATATCCTCGACGTAGACTTCATTCTGAGCGTCGAAGCCGTAGTTGGGCTTGTTGGCAGAGATGATCTTGTCGATGATGACGCTGCCCTCGAGGCCGGCGTTCTTGGCGATCTGGCGCAGAGGAGCTTCCAGAGCCTTCAGGACGATCTTAGCGCCGGTGCGCTCGTCGCCTTCCAGCGTGTCGCACAGCTCACGCACAGCGGGGATAGCATTGATGGGAGCGGTACCGCCGCCGGCCACAACACCCTCCTGTACAGCTGCCTTGGTAGCGTTCAGGGCATCCTCGATGCGCAGCTTCTTGTCCTTCATCTCGACTTCGGTAGCAGCACCGACCTTGATGACAGCCACGCCGCCGGCCAGCTTAGCCAGACGCTCCTGCAACTTCTCGCGGTCAAAGTCGCTGGTAGCGGCCTCGATCTGGTTGCGGATCTGAGCGATGCGGGCTGCGATGGCGTCCTTGTCGCCTGCGCCGCCCACGATGGTGGTGTTCTCCTTGGAGACCTTCACCTGACGGGCATGGCCCAGCATCTGAACGGTAGCGTCCTTCAGCTCATAGCCCAGATCGGAGGAGATCACGGTGCCGCCGGTCAGGGTTGCGATATCCTGCAGCATCTCCTTGCGGCGGTCGCCGAAGCCGGGAGCCTTGACAGCGCAGACGTTCAGGGTGCCGCGCAGGCGGTTGACGATCAGGGTGGACAGAGCCTCGCCCTCGATGTCCTCAGCCACGATCAGCAGCTTCATGCCGTTCTGCATCACCTGCTCCAGCAGGGGGACCAGATCCTGGATGACGCTGATCTTCTTATCGGTGATCAGGATAGCGGCATTGTCCAGATCGGCCACCATCTTATCGGTATCAGTGACCATATACGGGGTCAGGTAGCCGCGGTCGAACTGCATGCCTTCCACGATCTCGTTGTAGGTCTCGGCGGTGGTCTTGTTCTCCTCAATGGTGATGACGCCATCGGAAGTGACCTTCTCCATTGCCTCGGCGATCAGACGGCCGATCTCGGGGTCGCCTGCAGAAATGGTGCCGACGCGGGCGATATCGTTGCTGTCCTTCACCTTCTGGCTGTGAGCCTTGATGGTCTCAACAGCCTTGGCAACAGCCTTGCTCATGCCGCGGCGGATATCCATGGGGTTTGCACCGGCGGTGACATTCTTCATGCCCTCGGTGACCATGGCCTGTGCCAGAACGGTTGCGGTGGTGGTGCCGTCGCCTGCTGCGTCGTTGGTCTTGGTTGCGACCTCACGCACCAGCTGTGCGCCCATGTTCTCGAACTCGTCCTTCAGCTCGATCTCCTTTGCGATGGTCACGCCATCGTTGGTGATGACCGGTGCGCCGAACTTCTTGCCCAGCACCACATTGCGGCCCTTGGGTCCCAGGGTGATCTTAACGGTATTTGCCAGGGTATCGATACCGGCACACAGTGCCTTGCGGGCGTCCTCGCCCTGCTTGATCTGCTTAGCCATAATCAAATCGCTCCTTTAAAGCTCAATTTCTTAAAATAGAGGGGGTACTGCTCAGTCCTCAACGACTGCCAGGATATCGCCCTGACGGACGATGGTGCACTCCTCACCGTCCACCTTGACTTCGGTGCCGGAGTACTTGCTGGTGAGGACCTTATCGCCGACCTTGACAGTCATCTTGACTTCCTTGCCGTCCACAACGCCGCCGGGACCCACAGCGATGACCTCGGCCACCTGGGGCTTCTCTTTGGCGCTACCGGTCAGGATCAGGCCACCCTTGGTGGTCTCCTCGACCTCAACAGTCTTGATAACAACACGGTCTGCAAGAGGAATGATCTTCATAGTTCTTGCCCTCCTATAGTAAAATATAATTTAAAACATTGCTGGGAACCGAGGAGCTTCCATCTGCTCTCTCGGCTCTTTAGCACTCCTTTTCTCTGAGTGCTAAGTGTATTGTACTCATCTTGGCTCAAAAAATCAAGGCTTTTTTTGCAGATTTTTATGAATATTTTGTTACAGCAGAAAATTTGATGATTCAGCGAAAAAAGAGACGGCTCCCTTCTGAAAAGGAGTCGTCTCTTTTGCATCAAAGGCTTATTGAGTTTGCACTCTCTGCCTGCCTTTGCGCCGCAAAGCGCTCGAATGCGGGCTTTGGCAGCAGGATGTGCCCCGCCAGCGGCCGGAGCTGCACCGCCACCTGCTCCGTAGGCACACACTCACCATCTGCCGTGGCAACGATGGGCCCGCGGCCATCGACGGCACGCAGAGTCACCTGCTTTGCCCGGCGGTAGATGAAGTACGGCTGGGCCTCCTTGACGAGCTGGCCATGTTGGAAGTGCTTTCCGCTTTTGTACATGCCCAGCAGCTTTGCAATGGTCAGGCGGCTCACCTTGCGGATGATATACACATCCAGCCAGCCGTCGTCCGGCTGTGCTTCCGGCGCGGCACAGAAGCCGCCGCCGTAGGTGCGGCCATTGCAGACCGCGCACATCAGGCAGTCCACGGCAAACGTTTCGCCATCAATGGTGTATTCCACCCGGCGGCCGATGTGGCCGCACAGCTGCTCCACGATGGAGAGCGCATAGGCCATCTCACCGCCGCACAGGGGAATGCGCCGGAACTTCGGGATGCCGTAGGCCACCTGTGCATCCAGACCGGCGGCGCAGATGGTGGCGGAAAGGCCGAGGCTGGTGTCCATCAGGTCGATGCTCACCGGCCCGCCGGCCAGCTGGGCATCCAGGTCCAGAAACTCCTCTTTGGTGCCGAAGGTACGCAAAAAGTCGTTGCCGCTGCCAAAGGGCAGACAGCCGACAGCCGTGTTCTCGTACCCATAGGCACCGGTGAGAGCTTCGTTGAACGTACCGTCACCGCCTGCCGTATAGATGCGCAGGGTCTCCCCTGCCTGCCGGGCAGCCGCATTCGCAAGCTCCCGGGCGTGACCTGCATGGGTGGTGACCTGAATGGTATATGCTTCCGGGGCAAGGCCCGCGCGGGCAGCCGCCGCTTCGATCTGCTGCGGCAGGGTGCGGGTGCAGTCGGTCTTGCCGGCAGTGGGATTCAATAGAAATAAAGTGTGCATGGAATTCCTCCTGCGATTCTGTTGTTTCTATGATAACAGAAAAACAGAAAGTTGCAAGAAAAATCAGCACTTTCACGCGGGCAGCGTTGATCTCTGCCGGCCTGCTCATAGCGTAGCCGCCGCATCCTCCCGCAGGACGATGGAGCCATCGGCAGAGCAATCTGCCGTCCAGTGCTGGCCGGTGCTGGCTTCGCCGGAGGCGATGCGGTCCGCCAGCGCCTGCTCCACGGCACGGTCCACAGCACGGCGCAGCTCCCGGGCCCCGTAGGCCGAGTGAGCCTTTGCCGCCAGTGCCCGGCCCACCTGCGGGGTGTGGTGCAGCTGGTAGCCGCTGCGGGCCGCCCGCGCTTCCAGCTGGCAAAGCAGTTTTTCGGTGATGGCGCACAGGCTTTCCTCTGCCAGCGGGCGGAACACGATCATTTCGTCCAGACGGCCCACGAGCTCTGGCCGGAACCACTTTTTCGCTTCTTCGATGGCCTGCGCCGACTGCTTTTCAAACACAGCCTCGCTGCCCGCCGCAAAGCCCAGCGGAGCGCTCTGCCCCGCCAGGAAGCGCGCACCGAGGTTCGAGGTGAGCAGCACGATGGTGTTGCGGAAATCCGCCTTGCGGCCCATGGAATCGGTGAGCTGCCCATCTTCCAGAATTTGCAGAAGGACGTTCTGGATATCCGGATGCGCCTTCTCGATCTCGTCAAACAGTACGACACTGTAGGGGCGGCGGCGTACCGCTTCGGTCAGCTGGCCGCCCTCATCGTGGCCGAGATAGCCCGGAGGAGCCCCCAACAGGCGGGCGGCAGTGTGCTGTTCCTGATACTCGGACATGTCGAACTTGAGCAGGGCTTTCTCGCTGCCGAACCAGCTTACCGCCAGCGCCCGGGCAAGAGCGGTCTTGCCCACGCCGGTGGGACCGAGGAACAGCATGGCTCCGATGGGCCTGCCCGGCTCGCCAAGGCCGGTGCGACTGCGGCGGATGGCCCCTGCCACGGCGGCCACAGCACGGGTCTGCCCGACGATCTCCGCATTCAGACGGTCTTCCAGCTTATCCAGCCGTTCCCGCTCCTGCTCGCCCACCCGCTCGGCAGGCACCCCGCTGGCCAGCGCCACCACTCGGGCGATGTCGTCCGGCGTGAGCACCGGCTGTGACCGGTCCGACTGCTCGGCACGGATGCGCACCGCCGCGCAGGCTTCGTCCACAAGGTCGATGGCCTTATCCGGCAGGCACTTGCCCGGCAGATACCGCACCGAAAGCTCCACCGCTGCGCGCAGTGCTTCCGGCGGCAGTTTCACGCCGTGGTAGCGCTCATAGCGCGGGGCAAGGCCGTCCAGAATCTGCATGGCCTGCTCCGGGGTCGGCTCCTCCACCTGCACCCGGCCAAAACGGCGCTCCAGGGCGGCATCTTTCTGGATGTGGGTGCGGAATTCCTCGTTGGTGGTGGCACCGATCACCTGTATCTCGCCCCGGGCCAGCACGGGCTTGAGGATGCTGGCCGCGTCGATGGCACCTTCTGCCGCACCGGCACCCACGATGGTGTGGAACTCGTCCACGAACAGGATGGACGTGCCATCCCGCACCAGTTCTTCCAAAAGGTTCTTGAACCGTTCCTCAAAGTCGCCGCGGTACTTGGTGCCCGCCACAAGGCTGGCCATATCCAATGCCAGCAGGCGGCGGCCCTTCAGCGCCCGAGGCACACGGTCCGAGGTGATGCGCTGGGCAAGGCCCTCGGCCAGTGCCGTCTTGCCTACGCCCGGCTCCCCCACGAGGCAGGGGTTATTCTTCTGGCGGCGGCACAGGATCTCCACCATGCGGTCCAGCTCCGCTTCCCGGCAGAACACCGGGTCCAGCTCCCGGTCGGCGGCCTTGCGGGTGAGGTCGCGGCAGTATTTATCGCTGGCGCGGCTGCCCCGGGCCACACTGGCCGCAACGCGCGGCTGGGGCGACAGAATGAACTGCCCGGACAGCTGGCGGCATTCCCGCACGGCCTCGGTGAGCGGCAGGCCCATGGAGGCCAGCAGCAGGCCTGCCGTGCAGCCGTCATCTTCCAGCATGGCGCAGAGCAGGTGTTCTGGTTCTGCGCGGTTCAGATGGGCGTTCTGGGCCCCAATGATGGCGTAGTCCATCGTGCGGCGCAGGTCCGGCGCAAAGGCATTCCGGTCCAGATGCAGGGCCGGGCCGCAGCGGCGCTCGGCCAGCTGACGGCGCACGTCTGGTTCGCGAATTTGCTTGTTTGCCAGAAAACGCGCGGCTGCCCCGTGGTCCTGCTGCAGGATCGCCAGCAGCAGGTGGCCGGTATCCGCTTTTTCACAGCCCAGATCCCCGGCCAGTTCCACTGCACTGCGCAGCAGATGATCCGACTCCCGCGAGAAGCCCTTATAGCCGCCAAAGCCCATTTTCTCCCAGATGCTCATTGCATGCTCCTTGTTGCTAAAATGATTGCACAAGAAGTATAGCCCCAAAGCAGCCGAAAAAATCAGTCGTTTGTGTCGGGATGAGAAAACAAAAAGGAGATACCTGCCGGTATCCCCTTCTTGTGGATGATTTCAGTTCATTTCAGCCAGAGCCTTTTTCAGGTTCTTTGCGATCTGATCCGGGCAGCTGGTGTTGCGGAAACCGCACTTGACGCCCTCAAAGCGCTCAATGACCTGCTCGGCCTTCATGCCGCGCACGATGCTGCAGATGCCCTTCAGGTTGCCGTTGCAGCCGCCGATGACCTCCATGCTCTCGATGGTGTGGTCATCGTTCAGCACAAAGTTGGTCTGCTTCGAACAGGTGCCGCTGTTTGGAAAATTGAATTCTTTCATATCTCAAAATCCTCTCTTGTTTGACCTCTCCTGCCCGGGCGTACAGGGCCCCGGGCTTTCTTTTTATTATAGTGCTCCGGCGCAAAATGTCAACGTGACCGGGTCACACTTCGATGCCCCGGCGCTTGCGGGCCAGCTCCAGAATGCGCTCCACCTGATCGTCTGCGGTGGTGCAGGTGCCCACCGGGTGCGGCACCTTGTGGTTTGCACCGTGGAAGTCGGTGCCGCCGGTGTGAATGAGACCGTACTGCTCGCACAGGGCGGCACACTCGGCCTTGTCTTCAGGGCTGTTGCGGGGGTGGTCCACCTCAATGCCGTCAATGATGCCTTCCTTCGCCAGCTGGCGCACCAGCGGCATACTTTTGTATACCGTGGGGTGCGCGAACACCAGCACCGCGCCCGCCGCCTTGGCCGTGGCGATGACCTCCTGCACCGAAGGGTACTTTACCTGATGCAGCACCACACCCCGCGGCTCCCAGCCAAACAGATAGCTGTACAGCTTGCCGTACACGGCATCGCACAGGCCCAGCTGATGCAGCGCTTCCATAATGCCGCTTTTGAACAGTACCCCGCTGTCTTTCGCGTATTCCAGCGCCTGCTCGGTGCGGAACTGCGGATACAGTGCTTCGATCTCCTTCGCACTCTGCAGACCGCACTCGTTGCGGCGCTGGCGCAGGATATCGCAGTGCTCTTTCAGCGCGTGGCTCTCCGGGTCCGGGTAATAGCACAGCAGGTGTACCCGGTGGCGGTGCTCGTGGTCGTAACCGGTCAGCTCGGTGGCCGGGATGAGGTGCACGCCGTCCTGCACGGGGTGCTCATAGCAGTAGTTCACGCTGAGCAGGGTGTCGTGATCGGAAATGGCCATGGTGTCCAGACCGACCCGCGCCGCCATGAGCGGCAGGCGGTGGATGGGCACAGAGCCGTCGGAACAGGTAGAGTGATTGTGAAGATCGCCGGGCATAGAAATTGAACCTCCATGAAAGACACCCGGCCCCGTCAAGAAACAGGGCCGGGTGTCTGCAATTGCAATTAGTGCTTATAGAAATTGATCAGGCAGCCGTCGGCCAGAATTTTGCGCTCGTCGGCGGTCAGCGGGGCCATGTACAGGCTGAACTCCTTGACGGTGTCGCCCAGCACATAGGCTTTGATATCCTGCAGGTCGCCCTTGAGGGCTGCGCGGACGTTCGGGATGAACACATAGTCACCCAGACCAAACGGCGTTGCGCCCACCAGCTGCAGGGGCAGCATGCCCCAGTTGATGAGGTTGGAGCGGTAGCGCTTGGTGGCGTACTCGGTAACGATATTGGCACCGGCACCCAGCACGCGCTGGCAGCTGGCGGCCTGCTCACGGGCGGAGCCGTCGCCGGGCTTCACCGCAAAGATGGTGGATGCGATCTGCACATCGTCCCAGGTCAGGTTTTCATAGCCGGGCACCTTGTGCAGCTGGGCCAGCACTTCGGTGCTGCCCTCGCCTGCGCGGCGGGCCTTCTCCTCGGCCTGCACGGCCTTGGCACGGCTGACGTACTCCGGGTCCTTGCGGCTGAGGGCGAACTCGGCCAGACCCAGCGGATTGGAGCGGAAGGAGGACGTCTCACCGGAGGGGATCAGCTCGTCGGTGGTGGTGACGGGGTCGGTGATGTAAGACGCCACCTTCAGCAGCAGGTTGTCGCCCAGCGGTGCGATCTCGGGCCAGTCCTTGATGTTGGGGCCCAGCTTGAGCAGGGCGTCGTAATCGCCCTTGCCGAAGCCCTGATACACACGGGTGTCGTAGCTGGAAGGATCGTACTGGTACTCGGGCACGGTGGGATCGTAGTCGATGTCAGTGGCCGGGGTCAGGATGCCGCCGTTGGCCGTGGTGGCCGCGATGCTGCGGGCATCCATCAGAGCGACGCCGGAAAGCTGGCCGTTGCCGGGCTTGGAGCCCTCGCGGCTGGGGAAGTTGCGGGTAGTGTGGCGGATGGACAGCGCACCGTTGGCGGGCACATCGCCTGCGCCGAAGCAGGGGCCGCAGAAGGCCGTGCGGATGGTGGCACCGCTGGCCATCAGGTCGTGGATGACACCGGTGCGCACCAGTTCCATCATGATGGGCTGGCTGCCGGGGTAGACGCTGAGAGCGTAGTCGCCGCAGCCGCCGGTGTGGCCCTTGAGGATGGATGCCGCCTCGTAAATGCTGTCGTACAAACCGCCTGCGCAGCCTGCAATGACGCCCTGATCCACCCGCAGCTTGCCGTTTTCGATCTTGCTGCACAGGTCAAGGCTGACATCCTTGCGGCCGATCAGCTTCTGCACATCCTGCTCGCAGGCATGGAGGATGTCTTCGAGGTTCGCGTTCAGTTCTTCAATGGTAAAGGCGTTGGACGGGTGCATGGGCAGTGCGATCATGGGCCGGATGGCAGACAGATCCACTTCCACCACGCCGTCATAATAGGCAAGGTCTGCCGGGGCAAGTTTCTTGTAGTCAGCAGCACGGCCATGCACAGCGAGGAAACGCTGGGTGGTCTCGTCCGTCTCCCAGATGGAGGACAGGCAGGTGGTCTCGGTGGTCATGGCGTCGATGGCGTTGCGGGTATCCTGCCGCAGAGATGCGATGCCGGGGCCGACGAACTCCATGACCTTGTTCTTGACATAGCCGCTCTTGAACAGCTTGCCCACCAGCGCAATGGCCACATCGTGAGGGCCGCAGCCTGCAGGCAGAGAACCGGTGAGGTAAATGGCAACGACACCCGGGCGGGCCACATCATAGGTTCGGCCCAGCAGCTGCTTTGCCAGCTCGCCGCCGCCTTCTCCAATGGCCATGGTACCCAGTGCGCCGTAGCGGGTGTGGGAGTCGGAGCCGAGGATCATCTTGCCGCAGCCCGCGAACTTTTCGCGCATATACTGGTGGATGACCGCCAGGTGCGGGGGCACGAAGATGCCGCCGTATTTCTTGGCAGCGGACAGGCCGAAGCGGTGGTCGTCCTCATTGATGGTGCCGCCCACAGCGCACAGGCTGTTGTGGCAGTTGGTGAGCACATACGGAATGGGGAATTTCTCCAGACCAGACGCGCGGGCCGTCTGGATGATACCCACAAAGGTGATGTCATGGCTGGCCATGGCGTCAAACTTGATCTTCAGATTTTCGGCATCGCCGCTGGTGTTGTGGGCCTGCAGAATGCTGTAGGCCATAGTGCCGGTCTTTGCATTTGCGATGGCTGCTGCATCAAAGCCCTTTGCGGCCAGGGCTGCGTCTGCATTGCCGTCTGCGGGCACCCACTCGCCGCGGGCATAATATGCGCCGCCGGTGCTGCATTTGATCATATCCAACATCTCGATTCGCCTCTCTTTTTGATTTTCCCGCCCGCCGTATCTTGCGGGCATTGCCCCGGCAGAGCGGTACACCGTCCTCTCTGCCCTCTCCTGCCGTGCGCTTGACTGCACGGCTGCGGCCCAAAGGCTGCATCTGCAAACCATTATACCATGAAACCATGGAAAGAAAAAGCACTTTTTACAAATGAATCGTGAACAGCACGGAAAGAGACGGACTCTGGGTAAGCTGCTTTCTGCCCGGCACAAAATAAAAACAGCCCTCAGCGCAGGCTGAGAGCTGTTTTTATGCCGCCGACGGGGGTCGAACCCGTACTCTGTCTCCAGAAAGGGATTTTAAGTCCCTCGTGTCTGCCAATTTCACCACAGCGGCACAGAAAGAACTGCCGTCTTTTCAAACGGCAGTTCTTATAATACAATACGCCTTGTTTTTTGTCAAGAAAAAGCTTTTACACCTTGCCGCCGTGCAGTTCTGCGTACATCTTGGCACGGCACTCAGCCACAGCCGGGGTCATGTTCACATAGTGCTTGTGCGGGCACTCCAGGCGCAGCTCGCTCTCCCAGGTCTCCTCGGTGAGCTGCTTTGCGATGTAGGCTTTCTTCTCTGCAATAGAGGGCAGCTCAATGGCCAGCTGGCCGCCGAGAATGTGCGGCACCAGCAGCTTTTTCACCTTGGTGGGGGTGATGGTCACGGTGCGCTCGATGGCGTCCGAATCCAGGTTGACCATCGTGATGGGCTTGCCGGCTTCGATCTCCTCGCCGTCCATGGCGATCAGGTCGCACTGGGCCTGGCCGTTTTCGTCGTAGAGACGCCACGGCATCTTCTTGCCCGGGATGATGGCCTTGCTGGCAGAATCCGAGCACTTCATCTTGGGGGTATAGGTGCCGTCCGGCTGCTTGACCGCCACCAGTTTGTACACGCCGCCGAACACGGGATCGGAAGCGGAGGTGATGAGGTTCTCACCCACGCCGTAGGAGTCAAAATGAGCGTGCTCGTACAGCTCCATGTTAGCGATCTTCTTTTCGTCCAGACCATTGGACGCCACCAGCTTGATGTAGGGCTTGCCGGCTGCATCCAGTGCCTTGCGCAGGCGCTTGGAGCCGCGGGCCAGGTCGCCGGAGTCGATGCGGGCACTCTTGACGCGGCGGTTGGGGTCGTTGGGGTATTTCTCAATGAGGTAGTCGTCCAGCTTGATCAGGTTGGGCAGGCCGCTCTCCATAATATTATAGGTATCCAGCAGCAGGCTGACCGAATCCGGGTAGGTATCCGCAAAGGCCTTGAAGGCGTCGAACTCGGTCGGGAAGAACTCGATGAAGCTGTGTGCTACGGTGCCCACCGCCTTGACGTCTGCGCCAAACTTCATCTCGGCCAGGCAGTTGGCCGTGCCGATGCAGCCGCCCAGAACGGCCGCATAAGCACCATCGTTGCCGGCGCTCTCGCCCTGTGCGCGACGGGTGCCGAACTCCATGACGCTGCGGGGCGTATGGGTGTTCAGGCCAGTGACACGGGTAGCCTTGGTGGCGATCAGGCTGTGGAAGTTCATGGTCTGCAGCAGATAGGTCTCGATCAGGATCGCACCCACCAGGTCGCACTCAATGCGCACCATCTGCACATGCGGGTAAGCCACGGTACCTTCCGGCAGCGCATACATATCGCCCTTCCACTGATAGGTGCGCAGGTAATCGCAAAACTCCTCGCTCATGCCCTTGGTGCGCAGCCACCAGATATCCTGTGCGTTGAAGTGATAGTTCAGCAGAAAGCGGGTCAGTTTGCGCTGGCCTGCACTGATGGAATAGCCCTGATCATCCGGGTTCTTGCGGAAGAACATATCGAACACCAGGGTCGTGTCCTTGAACCCGTGCAGGAACAGGCAGTTGGCCATGGTGAATTCATAAAAATCAACGACCATTGCGGGGTTGTCGTAGTCCTCATCCGGAATGTAGGGCACAACCTTGATTTCGTCCATGAATAGTATCCTCTCTTTTTTGCACCCGGCAGGAGTTTCTCCTCCCCTGCCGTCTGACTTCCGCACCGGAGATGTTCCGTCGGAAGCGCACCGTCTCTGTCTTGACAGTGCGTTTCCCTCATGATATCACCATTTGACGCCCGGTTCAAGTGGTTTAAGTAAAATTCTGGTGACAAAAAAGCCGCCCATGCACGGCGGCACAGGCGGCTCTCAGTGTTACAGTTTAACCGTTGATGATGTTCGGGGTGGCATTTTTCAGCACGACATCGTGGCTGCCGCCCTCCACGATGGAGGTGGAGGACACGACGGTCAGCTTGGCCTTCTGCTGCAGCTCGGGGATGGACAGAGCGCCGCAGTTGCACATGGTGCTCTTGACCTTGTACAGGGTGGTCTGCACGCCGTCGGCCAGAGGGCCTGCATACGGGACGTAGCTGTCCACGCCTTCCTCAAAGCTCAGCTTGCTGGATCCACCCAGGTCATAGCGCTGCCAGTTGCGGGCGCGGTTGGAGCCTTCGCCCCAGTACTCCTTCATATACTGGCCGTTGATGCGCACCTTGTTCGTGGGGCTCTCGTCGAAGCGGGCGAAGTAGCGGCCCAGCATGACGAAGTCGGCACCCATGGCCAGCGCCAGGGTGATGTGGTAATCGTGGACGATGCCGCCGTCGGAGCAGATGGGCACATAGATGCCGGTCTCTTTGTAGTACTCGTCGCGGGCCTTTGCCACCTCGATGACCGCGGTGGCCTGGCCGCGGCCAATGCCCTTGGTCTCGCGGGTGATGCAGATGGAACCGCCGCCGATGCCGATCTTCACGAAGTCGGCGCCAGCCTCGGCCAGGAAGCGGAAGCCTTCGGCATCCACGACGTTGCCTGCGCCGACCTTGACGGTGTCGCCGTAGTGCTCGCGGATCCAGCTGATGGTGCGGCTCTGCCACTCGGAGTAACCCTCGGAGGAGTCGATGCACAGCACATCCACACCGGCATCCACCAGTGCAGGCACGCGCTCGGCATAGTCACGGGTGTTGATGCCGGCACCGACGACATAGCTCTTATTCTTGTCCAGCAGCTCGTTGACGTTCTTCTTGTGGGAGTCGTAGTCCTTGCGGAAGACGATATACTTCAGGTTGCCCTCGGCATCCACCAGCGGCAGGGTGTTGATCTTGTTATCCCAGATGATGTTGTTGCAATCGTGCAGAGAGGTGTTCTCCGGGGCGGTGACCAGCTTTTCGATGGGGGTCATGAAGGTGGTGACCGGTGCGTCGTCGGGGGTGTGGTTGACACGGTAATCGCGGGAGGCCACGATGCCCAGCAGCTTGCCGCCCGGAGTGCCGTCGGCGGTGATGGCAATGGTGGAGTGGCCGGTGCGGGCCTTCAGCTCCAGCACATCGTGCAGGGTGGCAGTGGGTGCCAGATTGGAGTCGGACACGACGTAACCGGCCTTGTAGCTCTTGACGCGGCGCACCATGGCGGCCTCGCTCTCGATGCTCTGCGAGCCATAAATGAAGGAAACGCCGCCCTGACGTGCCAACGCGATGGCCAGTTTGTCGCCGGAAACAGCCTGCATGATGGCGCTGATCATGGGGATGTTCATCTGCAGGGGGCATTCCTCCTCGCCCTTGCGGTACTTGACCAGCGGGGTCTTCAGGCTGACGGCAGTGGGCACGTTCTCAGCGGAGGAATAGCCGGGGACCAGCAGGTATTCACCGAAAGTGCGGGAAGGTTCTTCATAGAAATAAGCCATGTTCAAACTCCTTTTCTCTTAACGCATCAACATCAATCGGATTCATGTTTGTTACTTATAAATTGATTGTATATACTGTACCACAAAGCCCGCCGGAATACAAACCCCCGCCCCGCCAAACTTTGTAAATGTCCTTTGCAGAAAAACAGGCAAAATGCCCAGCAAAATTGCGCAAGGTCATACTTTTCCGCATGGGAAGCCGATTTTTCGCCTTTTCCGGGCGGCAGAAGATGCAAAAAAGCTCGTCCCGGAAAGGACGAGCTTTTTTGCACACGAAGCGGGATACCGCCTGTGCGGCACGCAGGATCACGAACTGTGAAGGAGAACAGTCGGAGGAGGAGAACCCCGTGCCCGATATCCCTAAAAACAAGAAGAAAAAGATTTCACACTCAGCAGGGCCGCTTGCCCTTGCTGTAACCATATTGTAACTCTTTTGGAATTGTTTTGCAATAGCTTTTTTGTAATTTCTTTGTAATAATTTTTGAACTTTTTGTGGACAAGCATCGGCAGGCATCTTTTACTCACCCAGTTCCAGATAAGATTCAAAGCTGGTCTGGCCGTTATGCTTACCGATGATGTACCAGCCCTCTGCCGAGGGTGCATAGAATACTTCCACCGTTTCACCCATCGGCACCTCGCGATGGTAGTTGATGGAGGCAAAGGTCACCGGGCCTTTGCGCACCACGTCCAGCGGCAGCGCATCGCAGACGAGATCGAGGTAAAAGGCGTTGTTCAAATGGCCGTTCAGGTCACACTGGGAGTAGCGCACCGTCCACTCCCCTGCGCTGGTGAGTCCTTCGCGGCACTTGTGCAGCTGCAGGGGCAGCTCGCCTTCCACCGTTTCGTTCCAGAAGCCGTCCACCGTCCAGCCCGGCTCCCGCAGGATGCGGTTCTCGGCAAGGCTGACCACGATCCAGCGGCAGTCCACCATGGCCACCTGTTTGCCTTCGGCGTCGGTCACAGTGGTGATGCGCTTGACAGAGCCGCGCCTGCTGGCTTCGGCCCGAGTGAGCAGGGTGAGCTTTTCCGCACGCTGGGGCACGCGGTCAAACTTGAGCGCCTGTTTGCCCACCAGAAAGGCTACGCCGTGGTCCTTGAAGAACTGGTCGGTCATGCCAAAGGTCCGGGCATGATCTGCCGACACCTGCTCCACATAGCGCAGCAGGGCGCTGGGCTTGAGCAGGCTGCGGAAATCGGCGTCGGCGTTCATGACGGTCATGGTCTCGGTGTAAAAAAACTGTTCCATGATGTTTCCTTTCGATAAAAAGAGACTGTTGCACCTTGTTCTGTGCAGCAGCCTCCGTTGCATTTAATACTGGTTGCGGTTGCGCTTGCGCACCTTGCGCCAGATGTTGAAGCAGGCCAGCGCCAGCATGGCCAGCAGAAGCATCAGGAACAGATAGCTGCTGCCGCCCTCGTCGTAGCTTTTCATCTCGCTCCACTTCACGTCCAGTTCGCTGTTCACGTCGTCGCTCAGTGCGGTGAAGATCTTCTCTTTGGCCGCATCTTCTTCCGAAGGATAGGCGATCTCGCTGTACTTCAGGTCTTCATCCAGCACCTCCCACACATCGTGCATGGGGGTGGTGTAGCCGATGTACTCAATGTTCGCCTTGCCGACGTCCGTCTCGCACATGAAGTTGATGAACATCTCGGCGGCTTCCTCGTGCTCACTGGTGGCCGGGATGGTCATGCAGTCCACCGAAAGCACACTGCCTTCCTCCGGGAAGACCCAGGCCAAATCGGGGTTATCGTCGATCATGGTGATGGCGTCGCCGGAGTAGTACACGCCGACGGCTGCCTCGCCGCCGATCATCTTATCAAAGATCTCGTCCATGACGTAGGCCTGCACCAGCGGTTTCTGCGCCTTGAGCTCCTCCACCACCTCGTCCACTTCCTCAGCAGACTGGGGGTTGATGTCGTGGCCGCTCTTGAACGCAGCAATGGCGTAGGCGTCGCGGCTGTTGTTGAACATCAGGATGTTGTCCGCATACTGTTCATCCCACAGGTCGGCCCAGCTGGTGGGCGCTTTGTCCACCATTTTGGTGTTGTAGATGATGCCGGTGGTGCACAGGGTGTACGGCACCGTGTAGGCATTTTCCGGGTCATAGTCCGCGTTGCGGTATTCCTCGTCGATCTTCTGGGCATTGGGGATGTTGTCGTAGTTCAGGGGCATGAGCATCCCTTCGCTGATCATCTTTGCCACCATGTAATCCGACGGGATGACCACATCATAGTCGGCCGCACCGGACTTGAGCTTGGCATACATGGACTCGTTGGAATCGAAGGTGGTGTAATTCACCTTAATGCCCGTGAGCTGCTCAAAGGCAGCCACCACATCCACGCTGTCGTCCGAACCGTTGGAGATATACTCGCCCCAGTTGTAGACGTTCAGGGTGATATTCTGGCCCTTGAAGCGGGTCCAATCATAATCAGCCGACACCGAGATATCCTCGTTGACCTCAATGGTCCCGGCTGCGAATGCAGGCAAGGCGCAGCACACCGCCAGAGCCAGCGTGAGCAGCAAAACAGCAAAACGTTTCATCACACGCCCTCCCCTCTCAGTGCCTTCTGGTCGCGGCGGTAATTGCGGCTCTCCATCGCATTGGAGATCAGGATGATGCACAGGATCACCACGAACATGATGGTGGACAGAGCATAGATCTCCGGACTGACCTTCTTGCGGGTCATGGAGTAGATGGCGATGGGCAGGGTCTCCACGGTACCGCAGTTGAAATAGGAGATCATGAAATCGTCGATGGAATAGGTCAGGCAGATCAGGAACGCCGACAGGATGGCCGGGCTGATCTCCGGCAGGATGACCTTGAAGAATGCCTGCTTCGGGTCGCAGCCCAGGTCGAGCGCTACCTCATACAGCTTGATATCCAGCTGCTTGAGCTTGGGGCTGACGTTAAAAATAACGTAAGGCACATTGAACGCGATGTGCGCAATGAGCAGCGTCGGAAAGCCTATGATGGTGTCCGGCAGCCAGGAAACGCCATCGGCAAAGCGCTGGTAAGCCACGAACAGCAGCATGAGCGAAATGCCGGTGATGATCTCCGGGTTGACCACCGGGATATAGGTGATATTGGTGACCACAAGGCGGCTCTTGCGGCCCATGGACGCGATGCCCAGAGACGCCGCCGTGCCCAGCACCGTGGCGACGACCGCCGACAGCAGGGCCACTTCCAGCGAGACGCGCAGCGCACTCAGGATGGAGGAATTGTGCAGCAGGCTGGAATACCACTTGAGGGTGAAGCCGGTGAACAGCGAGTAACCCTTGGACTGGTTGAAGCTGAACACGATCATATACGCAATGGGCAGGTACATGAAGCAGAAGAACAGGATGATGTAGACGCGCTGCATCAGGCGCAGATGTTTGGTTTTCATCAGGACACGCCCTCCATTTCATCTTCATCAAAGCTGGACGTGAAGCTCATGCACAGCAGCACGATGATCATCAGCACAAGGCTCATGGCGGAACCCACGTTCAGGTTGTAGCTGTTGCCCAGGAACTGCATCTCGATCAGGTCGCCGATGAGCAGGTTGGAGCCGCCGCCCAGCATACGGCTGATGACGAAGGTGGACACCGCCGGGACGAACACCATCGTGATGCCGGTGCTGATGCCGGGCACGCTCATGGGGATGAGCACCCGGACAAGGGTCTTGGTGGTGGAAGCGCCCAGATCCTGCGCCGCTTCCACAAGGCTCTGGTCGATCTTGGTCATGCTAGTGTAGAGCGGCAGGATCATATAGGGCACATAGTTGTACACCATGCCCAGCACCACCGCGCCGGAGGTGTTCAGCATGGAATAGGGTCCGAGACCAAAGAAGCCCAGCACGGCGTTCACCGGGCCATTGATGCTGAGCAGGCCCATCCAGGCATAAGTGCGCAGCAGAAAGTTCATCCACATGGGCAGCATGACCAGCATGAGCATGATGTGCTGCTTGTTCACCCGCAGACGGGAGAGGAAATAACCCACCGGGAACGCGATGACCAGACAGATGACCGTGGCAATGAGGGCCAGCAGCAGACTGCGGGCAAACACCGAGCCGTAGCCGCTGATGGAGGTGAGGTTATCCAGCGTGAAGGCACCGTTGCCATCGGTGAAGGCATAGTACACCACGATGATGAGCGGCACCACCGTGAACAGCACCATCCATACAAAGTAGGGATAGGCCAGCTTCTTATCATAAATCTTCATCATCGCGGCTCACCCCTCCGAACGCGCCATGATATGGATCTCGTTGGGGCCGATGCGCATACCAATGGTCTCACCGGGCGTGCAGGCGCGGGTGGAGTGGATGAGCCACTCGCGGCCCTCGCAGTCCACATGCATCTCGAAGTGGACACCCTTGAAAATGACATCGTTCACGACACCAACCAGCTGGCCCTCCACCGGAGAGACCACCTCGATGTCCTCGGGACGCACAACGACCTGCACGCTCTGCTCGCGGGCAAAGCCGCGGTCCACACAGGGAAAGTCCACACCGGAGAAGGACACCAGGAAGTCCTTGTGCATCACGCCGTCCACGATGTTGGAATCGCCGATGAAGTCGGCCACGAAGGCATTCTTCGGCTCGTTGTAGATGTCCTCGGGCGTGCCGATCTGCTGCACCTTGCCGCCGTTCATGACCACGACCGTGTCGGACATGGTCAGGGCTTCTTCCTGATCGTGGGTGACATAGATAAAGGTGATGTTCATCTCGCGCTGCAGACGTTTGAGCTCCAGCTGCATCTCCTTGCGCAGCTTCAGGTCCAAAGCACCCAGGGGCTCATCCAGCAACAGGATCTCCGGCTCGTTGACCAGACTGCGGGCGATGGCCACGCGCTGCTGCTGGCCGCCGGACATCTGGCTGATGCTGCGGCGCTCAAAGCCCTTCAGGCCCACGACCTCCAGCATGTTGCGCACCTTGCGGCGGATGGTCTCTTCGTCCATCTTCTTCAGGCGCAGGCCGAAGGCCACGTTCTCGAACACGTTCAGGTGCGGGAACAGTGCGTACTTCTGGAAGACGGTATTCACCGGGCGCTTGTAGGGCGGCACGCCGGTGATGTCTTCGCCTTTCAGCAGCACCTTGCCGGAGTTCGGCTCCAAAAAACCTGCGATCAGGCGCAGGGTGGTGGTTTTGCCGCAGCCGGAGGAACCCAGCAGCGTCACAAACTCTTTGTCATGGATGTCAAGGGTCAGCCCATCCAGAATGCGCTGACCATCAAATTCCACCACGATATCCCGCAGTGAAACGATCACCGAGTTGTCCATTTTTTACTATATCCTCCTTGTAACTCAGATACGAAAAAAGACAGGGTCTTTGCCCCATCCTTCTCCCGCATCAGGGTGACCCAGCCCCGCACAACATCCATGACGACCGTAAAATATTGCGCAGTTATTCTGCCCTGTCTCGTCTATCTTAATCAATCTTTGCTGAAATGTCAATCACTCTGCCGATGTTTGCCGAAACTTTACGCAAAGCAACAAAAAAACATGCGCCGCAGCGGGCTTTCCGCATGCGGCGCATGTTGGCATTTTATTCCGTTTTCAACTGGTCGGCAGTTATCAGCAGGGCCTGTACGGAGCTGAGGTCCACTGCATACACGGAGCTGTCCCCTTCTGTCATCAGCCAGCAGCCGTCGGCATTGCTGGCATAGCGCAGGGTCACGGTGCCGTCGGCGGTGGCGGCCTGCACGGTGGCAAGCGGTGCATCAAAGCCGTAGGCAGACGGGTCCGCATCCGTCACCTGTGCCGAGACATAGCTGCTGAGGGCTGAGAGGATGCTCTGCACTTTTGTCTCGTCCAGTGCGGCATCCGGCTCATCCGCAAGACGCCAGACAGTCTGGTATTCTGCCGAGTCCGCAGAGCTTTCGGAAGAAGCATCTTCCGAACTGCTTTCCGTTTCCACCGGCTCCGAGATGGCGTTCAGCGAGAGGATGCCGCTGTCCGTGGTAATGGAGACACTTTCCAGTGCCGAGGCGGTCAGCCCCGCCGGGTTGAAGGCCCCGAACAGGTCCGCTTTGGTCAGCTCAAAACAGGCAGCCTTGTTGCCGGACACGGTGTAGATGGCGTCGTCGCCTTCCTTTTGCACATACATATCCCCGGTGACCGGGTTCTCGGTGCCAAACGCAAACGTGCTGGTCTGGCCGTTTGCGGTAACCGTCACGGTAACGGCCGGGTCGGTCAGACCATAATCCTCGCCAGTCTCAGCCGTGAGCTGGCGTTTGGCGTTCAGCGATGCCAGCGCCGTCGCCATGGTGTTGCAGGCGGAAGCGTCCAGATGATAGTCCGGGTCGTCGGCCAGCGTCCAGCTGCCGGAGTCGTAGTTCAGGGTGATGGTCTCACCGCCGTAGATATACTGCAGCTGTTCCAGGTCCCCGATGGCAAAGTTGGAAAGCGGGATGGTGCCTTCTGCGGCGGCACTGGACGCGGCTTCTTCCGCAGCATTGCTGCGGGTGACGAGCCATAGCAGCCCGCCGAGGAGAAGCGCCAGCAGCAGAAGAACGGCAAGGGTGCGCTGTTTTGTTTTCATGCGGCTGCCTCCTTACTTGCGGCGGCGCAGCAGCACCACCACGGCGCCCGCAATGAGCACTGCCGCGGGCAGCACAAAGACGAACACCAGCCCCAGCGTCGTGGCGGTGGAAGCCGGAATGGTGATGGGCGAAGCCTCCAGTGCCTTGGTGTCGATGAGGATATCCTGCCCCACCATGGAAGCCGCGCAGCCCTGCAGGAAGGTCAGGTTGCCCGGGATGGATTGATACAGCTGTTCGTTGTCCATGTTGGGGCAGCCGATCCAGATCACCTCGGCACCGGTGTCATCCTTGCGGGCCCACACTGCCAGCGAGAAGGGGCCGTCGGTGTCGCCGTCCTCTTTTGCGGTGGTGGAACTGGTGTCGAAATTCAGCTTGCTGTAAGCGTCCTCCGAGGTGTTCAGCAGGGATTCGGCCGTCACACCGTCGGTCTCGGTGACGGTGATGCCCTGCGCCACCGACAGCATCACATGGGTACTGCGGTTCACGCCGTCCAGCGCGGTGCTTTCGTCGGTGGTGCCGTAGTCCGGGAACAGCGAGTACGGGTAGCCGTACAGGGCATGGCTGCTGTCGCCTTCCACCACAAGGCCCGCTTCCCGGGCAAGGCCGAACTGCGCCATAACGGCGTCCAGATTCGGCGTCTCGTCGTAGCCGTTTGTGGTGAGCAGCACCCTGCCGCCGTTCTCCAGGTAGGTCTGCAGCTGGGAGATCTCATCCACCAGGCCGTCAGAGGCAAAATCCGAGGTGGGATCATTGATGATGAGCAGGTCGCAGTCGTCGGGGATGGTGCTGGTGAGCAGGTCCAGCGGCTGGGCCGTGATGTTCTGGGCTTCCAGCGCTTCGGTCAGCGAGGAAGTCAGCGCCTGTTCGCCGTGGTTCGTGGTGTAGTAGGCGTGGGTCTCCTCGGCTGCCGTCAGCTTGTAGACGGCCGAGGTGATCTGCTTTTCGCCGCCGAAGGTCACGTTGGCAGAACCGGTGGTGTAGTAATCGGAGTAGTCATATTCGTAGAGGTCGGCAGCGTCCAGCACCACGTTGTTCTCCCCGCTCACCACGATCAGGCTGCCGGTGGAGACATCGGATGCACCATACTGGGCCGCAAAGGTCGGGTAGATGGCCGGGTCCTTCTGCTCCCAGCGGAAGTGGCTGCTCTCGTCGGCGTAGTGGTCCAGCAGCTTGGTGAGGATGGCGTCCTCGCTGCCGGTCTCACACAGATAGTAGACCGTCACGTCCTGGTCAAGGCTCTGCACCAGCTTTTTGGAGCTGTCGCCGAGAGTATACATCTTGGCTTCGGAAAGATCGAACTCGGTATATTTTTTCGGCAGTGCACCCACCAGCAGGTTCAGCAGCACCGCCAGCACGATGGCCGCTGCCAGAATGGCCGTGGAGTACACGCCGCTGCGGAACACCTTGCCGTTTGCAGAGGAAGTCAGCTTAAACTTTTTCATGTTGGTTCCCTCCTCTCAGTTCCAGCGGCGCTTTTCCAGCCCCTGTGCCGTGAAGAACAGGAACAGAACGGTGACGGTCAGATAGTAGACCAGCGTCGGGATGGAAAAGCTGCTGTTGACGAATTCCTCAAAGGGACTGAACAGGCACAGCCCGCTGAGCACGGCGCTGAAGGCCTCGGTCAGCCAGCTGCTCTGCAGCAGGAACAGTGCTGTCAGCGCCACGCAGCAGCCCGCGAACAGCAGGCACCCCAGCGTGAAGCTGCGGGTGCGCAGCCCGGCCGCCACGCTGAGCACAGCCGCAATGACCGTGAACAGCGCCAGCGCCACGGCGCTGCCCGTCGTGAACAGGTTGCGCAGGCTGGGCATCATGTAGGCCACCAGCAGGGCGGCAATGCCTGCCACGGCTGCAATGATCTGGTTCTCGGTCAGGCTGGACAGGAATACGCCGATGGCGATGGCCGCGCAGCCCATAAGGTAATAGCACAGCAGCGCTGCAAAGTTTGCCAGCGTCGCTGTGCCGGTGGCACCCAGCGCCGCCAACACAAGGATCATGACGGCGTCTGCGATGCAGGGCAGCGCAAAGATGACGCACAGCGCAAAGAATTTGCCCAGCACGATGCCCCACACGGACACCGGACTCGTGAGCAGAAGCTGATCGGTGCGGGTGCGGCGCTCCTCAGCAAAGGAGCGCATCGTCAGCACCGGGATATACAAAAGCAGCACAAAGATGGTTCGGTACAGCGTATAATAGCCAAAGTCCGTCAGGCCGTAGCCCAGGTTCAGTGCCACAAAATAGATGGCCGCAGCCGCCAGCATGAAGGCTGTGAGCACAAAACCGATCATGCCGTGGAAGCAGCTGCGGACCTCACGTTTGAAAATCGCGATCATTCGTCTTCTTCCTCCCCTTCTGTCGTCTGGGCGGGGCCGCGCTCGGTCAGGGCAAGGAACACGTCCTCCAGCGAGCGGCTCTCGGCCGTCAGCTCCAGCACCGTGCAGCCCGCCTTCGTGAGGGCGCGGGACACAGCGGCGCGGTGGTCGGTCGAATCCCTGCTCTCGGCCGTGAAGGTCACCTGGCCATCGCTTTCGCTCACGATCTCTGCCTTGCAGATGCCCGGCACAGCACCCACGGCCCGCAGCACCGCCTTGCCGTCACCCAGCACCGTGACCCGCAGGCAGCTGCCGGTGTCGAAGCTGTCCCCCAGCGCATCCGGGGCACCCACAGCCACCAGACGGCCCTTGGAAAGGATCAGCACCTGGCTGCACACGGCCTGCACTTCGCTGAGGATGTGGCTGGACAGGATGACCGTGTGGGTCCGGCCCAGTTCCTGGATCAGCTTGCGGATGCCGATGACCTGCGCCGGGTCCAGGCCAACGGTGGGCTCATCCAGAATGATGAGCTTCGGGCTGCCCAGCAGCGCCTGCGCAATGCCCACGCGCTGGCGATAACCCTTGGACAGGCTGCGGATGAGCCGGGGCAGCACATCTTCCAGCCCGGTGCGGCGGGCAGCTTTCAGCACCTGTTCTTTGCGCTCAGCCTTCTTTTTGATGCCCTTCAGTTCCGCTGCAAAATCCAGATATTCCTGCACGGTCATCTCCGGGTAAAGCGGCGGCTGCTCGGGCAGGTAGCCCACACAGGCCTTGGCCTGCTGGGCTTCTTCCGGCAGGCTGAAGCCCGCCACCTTCACCTCACCCGAGGTGGGCGCAAGGTAGCCGGTGAGGATGTTCATGATGGTGGATTTGCCCGCACCATTTGGCCCCAGCAGACCAAAAATCTGCCCATCCCCCACCGTGAAGGACAGATCTTCAATGGCTGGGCGGGTGCCGTATTTTTTGCTCAGATGAGAAACTTCGATCACAGCAAACGCTCCTTCGTTTCGGAAAGCCGCCTTTCCCGCCGGAGCAGCCCCGGGCGCAAAACAGCTTTCGGATTCATGCTGGTATATTTTAGATGGAAAATGTGTAATTTCTAAGTCAATCCTGTGCGGCAATGCAAAAAGATTTCTTAAGAATTATAAAAAGCAGTGCTTTCTTCTGCCGACAAAACAAAAAACGCTGCCTCCCAAAGGAGACAGCGCGAAAAACCATAATTACTTACGGCCGAAACGCTTGTTGAAGCGCTCAACACGTCCGCCGGAGTCAACCAGCTTCTGCTTGCCAGTGTAGAAAGGATGGCACTTGGAGCAAACTTCGACGTGGATCTCGGGCTTGGTGGAACGAGTCTTGATGACGTTGCCGCATGCGCAGGTGATGGTGCAGTCAACGTAGTTCGGATGGATACCCTGTTTCATTCTTTTCACCTCATTTCTGGTTCTGACTTATTGGGGCCATATTTAATGTATGTGCCCATCACAACCTTCAATATCGGCTACCCCGTCGAGCGGCCTTGGAAACGATTGCCTTACTATTATAGCACGATTTCAAAAGAATGCAAGAGGAAATTTCGGCTTTTTCAGCACTTTTTTAGAAAAGTCGGTCTGTGCGGCGCTCTGCCCTTGCCTAACTGCGGCAAATGTGATACCATTTCCATGATAGAAAAAGGAGGCGACTTTATGTCCCAGACGATCTCCGCGCAGCCCATCTCGGTCTCCATCCAGATGGACGCCCAGGGCTTCCGCGATTTTGCCGTGTTCGATGTGTTCCACCACCGCAAAAGCTGGGTGCGGCCCACGATCTTTGCCGTCATCATGCTGGCGTTTGCCGGTGTCTGCCTTTCACAGATCGGCAAGCGCCCCGGTGCCGCTCTGCTGACCGTTGTGCTGGCCCTTGTCGGCATCGGCCTGCCGGCCAGCTACTTCGGTGCTTACTTCTACAGCCTTGCCCAGCAGGTGAAGAAGATGCACTTCCCCCGCCCGTTCTACCGGCTGGAGCTGGCCGATGACGCCTTTTCCATCTGGATGGTGGGCAGCCAGGACAAGGCAGAGCCAACCGAACGCCATGCGTGGGACGGCATCCATTGTGCCTACCGCACCCAGAACGCCGTTTATATTTATGTAGAGCCTGGCAAAGCCTACCTGATGAACGACCGGCTGGATGCGGCATGGAAATTTCTGGGCCAGAAGCTCCCCGCCGAAAAGCTGCACGACCTGCAGAAATAACTGCGCTTATACAGAAAAAGGAACTGCTGACAAGATGTCAGCAGTTCCTTTTTTGCTTATCGGGCGTTCCCGTTTTACAGCGTGACCTTGTGGTAGACCTTCTTGCCCTTCTTGATGACGATGCCCTTCTTCAGCTGCTCTGCGGTGAAGCTGACAGAGGGTGCTGCCACCTTTTCGCCATCGGCCAGGACGCCGCCCTGCACCACCAGACGGCGGGCTTCGCCGTTGGAGGCTGCCAGACCGGCCTTGACCATCAGGGTCAGGATGCCGATGGAGCCGTCGGTCAGGTCGGCTTCGGTCAGCTGGGTGCTGGGCATGTGCTCGGTGTCCATGGCGCTGCCGCTGAACAGAGCACGGGCAGCGTTCTGTGCCTTTTCGGCTTCTTCCTTGCCGTGGACCATGCTGGTCAGCTCGTAAGCCAGGATCTCCTTGGCCTCGTTCAGGCGCTGATCCTTCCAGGTGCTCATCTCGTCGATCTGCTCCAGCGGCAGGAAGGTGAGCATGCGGATGCACTTCATCACATCGGCATCACCCACATTGCGCCAGTACTGGTAGAACTCGAAGGGGCTGGTCTTGTTGGGGTCCAGCCAGACGGCATTGCCGGCGGTCTTGCCCATCTTCTTGCCCTGGGAATCGGTCAGCAGAGTGATGGTCATAGCGTAGGCGTCCTTGCCCAGCTTGCGGCGGATCAGCTCGGTGCCGCCCAGCATGTTGCTCCACTGGTCGTCGCCGCCGAACTGCATGTTGCAGCCGTAGTGCTGGAACATGTAGTAGAAGTCGTAGCTCTGCATGATCATGTAGTTGAATTCCAGGAAGGACAGGCCCTTCTCCATGCGCTGTTCGTAGCACTTGGCGCGCAGCATGTTGTTCACCGAGAAGCAGGCACCCACGTCACGCAGCAGTTCCACATAGTTCAGGTTCAGCAGCCAGTCGGCATTGTTCAGCATCAGTGCCTTGCCGTCCGAGAAATCAATGAACTTCTCCATCTGCTTCTTGAAGCAGGCGGCATTGTGGGCGATGTCCTCTTTGGTGAGCATCTTGCGCATGTCGGTGCGGCCGGAAGGGTCGCCGATCATGGTGGTGCCGCCGCCGATCAGGGCGATGGGCTTGTTGCCCGCCATCTGCAGGCGCTTCATCAGGGTCAGGGCCATGAAGTGACCGGCGGTCAGGCTGTCGGCGGTGCAGTCAAAGCCGATGTAGAAGGTAGCCTTGCCGTTGTTGATGAGGTCGATGATCTCGTCATCGGTGATCTGGGCCACCAGACCGCGGGCCTGGAGTTCTTCGTACAGAGTCATAAGTTTTTCCTCCTGTTGTGTGGGGCAGAGGGAAACAAAACGCCCCCTGCCAAAAATGAATTTGGCAGAGGGCGAGAAAATTCGCGGTACCACCTCTGTTTGCCGCCCCCTCACGGAAGCGGCCTCACGAGTGCGCACCCCAGAGTAGAGTGACACTCCTGCGTTTGTAACGCTCGCACGCGGCACAGCCTACTAGCCAAACGGCATTCGGCCTGCAGCTCCGGGAGGTATTTCGCCTGCTGCTCTGCGGCCCCTTTCACCAGCCGGGGTTTCTCTGGGCAGAACGCTGCAGGGTACTTGTTCCCTTCATCGCTATTAACGAGAACTACTTTATCACAACAAAACGGCCTTGTCAAGCCTTGCTTCGCTCCTGCAGCATTTCGCGCGCATTTGCGCGGGAAAGCTCGGTGACGTGGTCGCCGGAGATCAGCCGGGCCAGCGCTTCCACGCGGCCCTCCGTATCCAACGGGTGAATCTCGGTATAGGTGCGGTCGTTCTCCACATTCTTCTGAATGAGCAAGTGGCAGTCCGCCAGCGCTGCGATCTGAGCCGTGTGGGTGATGCACAAAATCTGGTGCCCCTGCGCACTCTGGCGCAGCACTTCGCCGATGCGGCTGGCTGCCTTGCCGGAAACGCCGCTGTCGATCTCGTCGTAGACCACGGTGGGCACGGCGTCCTTATCGGCCATCGCATTTTTGATGGCCAGGGTGATGCGGCTCAGCTCGCCGCCGGACGCAATCTTGGCCAGCGGCTTCGGCGCTTCGCCAGGGTTCGTGGAGATATAGAACTCGATACCGTCCTGGCCGTGGCTGGCCAGCGGGCCGCGGGTGTGGCGCAGCGTCATGCGCACGCCGGGCATGTTCAGGAAGTCCAGCGTGCCGGAGATGCGCTTGTTCAATTCTTCAAAGGCGCGCAGGCGGGTCTGGGTCAGCGCTTCGGCCTTCTCGCGTGCCTGCGCATACAGGCGGCGCTTTTCCGCCTGCAGGTGGTCGTAGCGTTCCTGGGAAGTCTGAATGTTCTGCAGCTCCTCGCGGGCTTTCTGGCCGAATGCGATCACATCCTCGACGGTGTCGCCATACTTGCGCTTGAGCTTGTAGAGCAGGTCCAGCCGCTGCTCGATCTCGTCCAGCTCGGCGTCGTTCGTCTCGTAGGCATCCAGCCGCCCGACCAGGTCAGCCGCGACGTCTTTGGCCGTATAATAAAGGTCTGTCAGCTGACCGGCTGCGCCGGAAAGCGCCTCGTCCAGCTGCGCGGCGTCCGAAGCCGCGTTGGAAGCTTCGCCCAGAAGGTCCACCGCACCGGCCGCCTCGTCACCGCCGGAAAGCAGCGCGTAGCACTGGGCGATGCGGTCCCGGATGGTGGAGGCATTCGCCAGCACCCTGCGGCGGCTTTCCAGCGTCTGCTCCTCGCCTGCGGTCAGCGCCGCATTCTCGATCTCCTGCACCTGATAGCTCAGCAGGTCGATCCGCCGCTGCTTTTCTGCCTCGTCGGTGATCATGGCATCCAGCTCGCGTTTGATGCGCACAAGTTCCCGATACAGCGCATAATATTCCTGGAACTGCACGCCGTTCTGCGCATAGTCATCCAGAATGCCCAGGTGACGCGCCGGGTTCAGCAGGCCCACCGAGTCGTGCTGGCCGTTGATGTTGATCAGCCCGCCGCACAGCTCCCGCAGCACGGCAGCCGTGGCGGGCATTCCGTTGATGCGGCAGCTGCTTTTGCCTTCGGCGGTGATCTCGCGGCTGAGCATCAGCGCATCCGAGCGCTCGTACCCAGCCTTTTCCAGGCTGTCCAGAACGGCATCCGGCACCTGCTCGAATGCCGCGCGGATCACGGCCTTGGCAGCACCGGTGCGCACCAGGTCCTTGGAGGTGCGGTTGCCGAGGATCGCGTTGATGGAGTCGATCAGGATGGATTTGCCCGCACCCGTTTCGCCGGTGAGCACATTCAGGCCCGGCTGGAAGTGGACCTCTGCCTTCTGGATGACGGCAACATTTTCAATTTGCAGGCTGCTCAGCATGTTCCTCTCTCCCGCATATCATTTCTGTCCGATGTGCCGCGTCAGCTCCGAGCAGATGGTTTTCGCATCGCGCTCCGAGCGGGCAACGATCAAAAACGTGTCATCGCCGGAAAGCGTTCCGACAACATTTTTCCACTGCAATGCGTCAAAAACCTCGCACGCAGCATTTGCCATGCCGGAGTAGCACTTCACCAGCACCACATGCCCGGCATAATCCACCCCCAGCACCGACTCGTGAAAGATCGTTTCAAAGCGGCTCTGCGTTTTGGGGTTGAACCCTTCGCTCCGGCTGGAAACATACCGGTAGCCCTCTGCGGTGGCTGCCTTCACCAGGCACAGCTCCCGGATATCGCGGGAGATCGTGGCCTGCGTCACCTCGAAGCCTTCCTTTCGCAAATAGTCCAGAAGGACTTCCTGCCGGCTGATGGGATACTCCTGTACGAGCCGAAGGATCGCCTGCAGGCGGTCCCCCTTGCTCTTTGCATCTTCTTTACGGCTGCGCGCCATAAAAATCGCCTCCCCTGTTATCGTCTGCTCCGCAGCTTCTGGTCGATGGCCTGGAACTGATCGGCCTTGCCGAAGGTGATCAGCTTTACCACCTGATCGGAGAGCCGCACCTCGGCTGTGGCGCCGGCCTTGAGCGGGAAACCGGCCGCACCGTCGCAGCTGATGAAAACCTCATCGTCTGCCACCTGCCCCACGCAGATGTTCAATTTGCGTTCCTGTGCAAAGACCATGGCCGGGCTAGCCAGGCTGTGGGGGCAGATCGGCGTGACCACAACGCCCTTCGTCTGGGAATCCAGGATGGGACCGCCCGCCGCCAGTGAATAGGCGGTGGAACCGGTGGGTGTGGCGACGATCACGCCGTCACCGCGGTAGTGCTCCACGAGAATGTCGTCGCAGTAAATGCTGAAGTCGATGGCCTGCTGCAGACGGCCCTTCGTGACCACGACATCGTTCAGGGCGTGGCCCTCCCAGCCATCGTGCCCCAGCACCCGGACGAAAAGGAGCATCCGGTTGTCCAGGCTGAATTCGCCCCGGGCCACGGCGGAGAGCTTTGCTTCCATCTCGCTGATCTCACAGGTAGCCAGAAAACCGCAGCGGCCCAGGTTGATGCCCAAAATCGGCTTTGCGTACTGCAGCGAGAGATTGGCCTCGTGCAAAATGGTACCGTCGCCGCCGATGGTCAGGATCACATCGGCACGCTCCAGGCAGTCCTTCTGCGGCAGGTAGACAACGCCCATGGTGCTGCAGCTCTCCCGCAGGTCTTCGCACATCAGGACGGCGGCCCCGTGCGTCAGCAAGATCTGCGCTGCGCGGAGTGCGATCTCGCTGGCGGAAGCCTTGCCGGGATTCGGTGAAATGTAGATCGTCATGCCGGAAGCCCCTCTTTTATAAAATGAATGCGTTCAGCGGTCCAGGCTGCTGTGGCTTGCCGCCACCACCTGTTCGGTCACGCTGTCGTCCAGAACGGCCGGCTCGTCGCTTTTCTGGACGAACATCAGGTATTCAATGTTGCCTTCCGGGCCCTTCACCGGGCTGAAGTCCAGTCCGCGCACGGCAAAGCCGTTGGCGGCAGCGTAGCCCATGGCATTGTGCAGCACTTCGCGGTGGGTGGCCGGGTCGCGCACGACGCCATTTTTGCCCACCTTCTCGCGGCCAGCCTCAAACTGCGGCTTGACCAGGCAGACGCCCATGGCATCCGGGGTCGTGATGACCTGTGCCACCGGGAAAATGTGGTGCAGCGAAATGAACGAGACGTCCACACTGAAAAATTCAATGGGCTCTGCCAGTGCATCCGGCGTGACATTACGGATGTTGGTGCGTTCCATGTTCACCACGCGCTCGTCCGTCCGCAGTTTCCAGGCCAACTGGCCGTAGCCCACGTCCACGGCATAGACCTTCACAGCACCGTTCTGCAGCATACAGTCGGTGAAGCCGCCGGTGGAAGCGCCGATATCCATACACACCTTGCCGCGCGGGGTCAGCGGGAAGCACTGCATGGCTTTTTCCAGCTTCAGGCCGCCGCGGCTGACATAGCCGATGTCGTGGCCGCGCACCTCGACCTTGGCGTCCTCTTTGATCATCTCACCGGCCTTGTCCACCTTCTGCTCGTTGACAAACACCACGCCGGACATGATCATTGCCTTTGCACGTTCACGACTCTGGATCAGACCATGCTGAACCAGATATTGATCCAATCGAATTTTCACGATTCAAATTCTCCTTTCATAACCGCAGCCTGCACAGCCTGGGCCAGGCTCTCTGCGTCCAGCCCGACCGCCTGCCGGATCTGGGCAACGCTTGCGTGCGGCAGGCGGGCTTCCCGCACGGCACGATGGATAAATCGTCCATTCCAGCCATTCTGCCGCAGCACGTACTCCAGATGCTCACCAATGCCGCCGACGGCAATGCATTCCTCTGCAAACAGCACGATTTTATAATTCATCAAGTCTTCGACAAGTTTTTCTGTAAAGGGATATATCTTTACAAGCTTCAGCGTATCACATTCGATTGAATTTTCATTCAAACTCCGCTCCGCTTCGATCAATTCGGCCATTTCATCCGCATAACTCACCAGGACGATTGATGTGCCTGCCTTTTTCGTCAGGAAATCATATTCCGACCCGGTGCAGGGGTGCTTTGCCAGTGCTGCATCTTCCCCGCCCCGCGGGTAGCGGATGGCGCGCGGGCCCTGGAACGCCCCCCGCAGCAATTCATGCAACCAGTACGTCAGTTCTGCATAGTTGGAAGGCGCATAGATCGGCATGCCGACCTGGCTCAGGAAGGCCGGGTCATAAATGCCCTGATGGGTCTCACCATCGGCCGGAACAAAACCGGCGCGGTCGATGGCAAACACGACGTTCTCCTTCAGCAGGTTCACGTCGTGGATGATCTGGTCGTAAGACCGCTGCAGGAAGGTGGAGTAGATGCACACCACCGGCAGCATTCCCTGGCTTGCAAGCCCGGCCGCGAAGGTCACCGCATGCTGTTCCGCCATGCCGACGTCAAAGAACCGTTCCGGGTGGCTGTGGGCAAAGAACTGCAGGCCGGTACCATATTTCATGGCAGCCGTAATGGCGCACAGGTTCCCGACCTCGCCGCCTTCCTTCACAAGTGCCTTGCCAAACACTGTGGAGAAGGACTCCTTGGGTGCAACCTCGGGGTCCGGCATCCCGTCCGGGTCAAACGCCGACACGCCGTGGTAGCTGCCCGGGTTGATCTCGGCGGGCCGGTAGCCTTTGCCCTTTTTGGTGACGACGTGCAAAAAATGCGGGCCCGGGCGGCCACAGATGGTGCGGAGCGTCCGTTCCAGTTCTTCCTCGTTATGCCCGTCCACCGGCCCGATGTACTGGAACCCCATGTCCTCAAACATGGTGGAGTGATACATGGCACGGCGTACCAGCGTTTTGGCATTGGTCAGTGTCTTTTTCATGGGCGTGCCCACCACCGGCACATGGTCCAGGAAGCTGCTCACATTATCTTTTGCATCATAGTAGGCCGTCGTTGTGCGCAGGTGGGTCAGATACCGCGCCAGCGCACCCACATTTTTGGAAATGGACATCTTGTTGTCGTTCAGGATCACGAGCAGATTGTCCAGATTTTCAATGTTGTTCATGCCTTCGTAGACCATGCCGCCGGTGAACGCACCGTCGCCGATGATGGCCGCCACAAGGCCCGGCTCGTGCCGCAGCTTTTTGGCCCAGGCCATGCCGATGGCAAGGGAAAGCGCCGTGTTCCCGTGCCCGGCAATGAACGCGTCGTGAACGCTTTCATCCGGGTTCGGAAAGCCGGAAATTCCGTCGATCTGACGAAGCTTATCAAACTGTTCTTTGCGGCCGGTGAGGATCTTGTGCGTGTAGCACTGATGCCCCACATCAAAGACGATGGCATCCTTCGGCGTTTCCAGCACGCGGTGCAGCGCCACGGTCAGTTCCACCGTGCCAAGGTTCGAGGCCAGGTGGCCGCCCGTTTTTGAAATGTTTTCCAGTAAAAAATGACGGATCTCCTCGCACAGCTGCACGATCTGCTGGTGATCCAGCTGTTTCAGATCGCTGGGCTGATGAATGCTGTCCAGCAGCAATGATCCCATAATCCCACATCCTTCAAAAGGAGTTTTCGATGGTTCGCCCATTTTACGCGATCGGGTACAGAAGGCCGACCGCCACGCCGACCAGAACACCCGCCACGACCTGCAGGGGCGTGTGACCGACCATTTCCTTCAGGTGCATGTTCTGCAGGAAGGGCGCGTTTTTCTCGCTCACGTCGATCCACTGCGCGATCATCTGGTTCAGCACCTTCGCCTGTTCGCCAGTCTCGTGGCGCACGCCCATGGCGTCGTGCATCGTGATGATGGCGACCACGCTTGCCACGGCGAAAATGGCAGAATTGACACCCTCGCAGCGTGCCGTTGCGATCACCATGGCGCAGACGGTCGCACTGTGGGCGCTGGGCATGCCGCCGTCGCCCCACATGCGCTCCAGCTGGAATTTGCCCAGCAGGATAAAGTTGATGAGGGTCTTCAGCACCTGTGCCACGAACCAGCCCAGAAGCGATACGGTAAGGATCGGATTGAACGAAAAGATCTCGTGAATGAACTGCATAATCATCTTCCTTTATGATTTGATCGGGGGATCAGCTTTTGCGCACCAGGAGCTGCTGTGCCAGCTGCTCCAGAAACGCCGCTTTTGTGCCAAAATGGCTGTGCAGCTGCGCGCAGGTCTTGGCGTTGAGCTTTTGTGCAAGGTCCATTGCACCCTGCACACCATACAGAGTGGCAAAGGTCGTTTTGCCGTTTTCGCTGTCGCTGCCGATGGGCTTGCCCAGCTGTTCCGGCGTGCTGGTGACATCCAGCACATCGTCCACGATCTGGAACACGAGCCCCAGACCGTAGGCATAGGCTTCCAGCACACGGCAGGTCTCGGTGTCGGCCTCTGCGGCAGCGGCCCCCATCTGGACGGCCGCGTTGATCAGCGCGCCGGTCTTGTTGCGGTGGATCAGCCGCAGCTGGTCCTCGGTGGCGGCAAGTGCCTCATATTTTAAATCCAGCTCCTGCCCATAGACCATGCCGCGGCTGCCGGCACCGGCGCCCAACGCCCGGGCTGCCCGAACGCAGGCCTGCGCCGACGCAGGTGCGTTCGCGACCACCTCAAAGGCTTCGGTCAGCAGCACATCCCCTGCCAGCATGGCAGTGGCCTCATCAAAGGCCTTGTGGCAGGAAGGCCGCCCACGGCGCAGGTCGTCGTTGTCCATGCAGGGCAGGTCGTCGTGGATCAGTGAATAGCAGTGCAGCATCTCCACAGCCGCCGCAAACTGCCCGGCTGCGGCCTTGTCGCCGCCCAGCAGGTCGCAGACGCTCAGCACCAGCACAGCGCGGATGCGCTTGCCGCCGCCCAGCAGGCTGTAGCGTGCCGCACGGCAGACCTCGGACGTCTCCGGCAGGAACTGCCCACAGGCTGCATCCAGTGCCTTTGATGCCTGCGCGAGATAGGCTTCGTATTGCGCTTTGTATTCCATCAGTCTTCCTCCCCGCTGTCCGGCGCGGACTGCGCAAGCTTTGCGTCGATCTCCTCGATCTGGAGCGAGGTCTTTTCCAGCGCAGCGCGGCAGTATTCCATCAGCGCCGCCGCCTCGGCATAGAGCTTGACGGAGTCTGCAAGGGTGGTTTCTTCGCTTTGCATCTTTGCAAGAACACCATTCAGGCGTTCCATGCCTTCCTCAAAACTTTTAGGTGTTTTCATTGAGTTCCTCCACTGCTTCCACCCGGCATCTTGCGCGGCGGGAAGCGCTTCGAATATAGACCGTCTGCTCCGGCTGCAAGGCCCCCTCGGACAAAATCTTTCCCTTTTCGGTGGTCATCATCGCATAGCCGCGTGCCAGCACGCGATACGGGTTCAGGGAATCCGCCAGAACAGCCGCATGCTGCAGCTGCCGTGAAGCATCCGTTTCTTTTTCACGCAGCTGCGCGCGGATACTGTCCTGCAGCTGCTGCAGTGCTGCCGCATTTTTCTGCAGCAGGCGGTCCGGCAGGTGTTGTTCCAACACATAGTTGTATTGTTCCAGACCATTATAGCATAAATCGAGACGATTTTGCATATTTTTGCGAATATTTTGTTGTAATTCCAGCAAAATTCTTTTTTGCTCGGCGCGGTCCGGCACGGCCAGCTCTGCGGCGGCCGAGGGCGTCGGCGCGCGCTGGTCGGCCACGAAGTCCAGGATCGTATAGTCGATCTCGTGGCCAATGGCGCTGATGAGCGGTTTTTTGCAGCGGAAGGCTGCCCGGGCGATCACCTCCGCGTTGAACACCCACAGGTCTTCCCGGCTGCCGCCGCCGCGCGCCACAATGATCTCGTCCACATCCCGGCGCTGGTCCAGCCTGCGGATGGCGTCCGCCACCTGCTGGGCCGCTTCAAAGCCCTGCACCGTCACCGGGCAGAGCAGCAGCTTCGCGGCCGGCCAGCGGCGGCCGATGACGTTGCGGATGTCCTGCAGTGCCGCACCGGTCTTGCTGGTCACGACGCCGATGCACTGCGGAAATGCAGGCAGCGGCTTTTTGTGCTCCGGGTCAAAAAGGCCTTCCTTGGCAAGCTTCTCCTTGAGCTGTTCCAGTGCAAGCTGGGCCGCCCCCATGCCGTCCGGGAACATTGCGTTGACGTACAGCTGGAACGCGCCGTCACGCTCATACAGCGTTGCACGGCAGCGCACCACGACCCGCATCCCCTCCTGGGGGCGGAACGCAAGCCGGGCAGCATCCGAGCGGAACATCACGGCCTTCACGCTGCAGGCATCGTCCCGCAGGGTGAAATAGCAGTGACCGCTGCGGGCATTCTGCACAAAGTTTGCAATCTCGCCCCGCAGGGCCAGATCGAACAGCACATCGTCGGCGTCCAGACGCATTTTGACATAACGGTTCAGCGCAGAGACCGAGATCACTTCAGCCATAGCCCGGCCTCCCGCGCTGCAAGGATCGACACGCCGATGGCGTTATCGCTGGAATACTGCCCCGGCACGAAATAGACACCGGGCAGGCGCTTGTTCACCCAGCTGTGGATGATGTCACTGCTCATGACACCGCCCGCACACACCACCGGCAGGCCGGGGTATTCCTTCTGGGCGGCTTTGGTCATCTTGACCACCGTATCGGCCACGCAGAGCAGGCAGTATTTGCAGACATACTCCGGGCTTTTGCCCGCTGTCAGCAGCGCATTGCACTGGTTCTCCAGCCCGGAAAGGCTGCACTGCATCCCCTTCACGCTGGACTTCGGCTTGATCTCCTCGGTGCACTGGGCGGCAAGGCGCGAGACCTCGGCACCCGCCGGGAAGGCAAAGCCCAGCTTGACGCCCACACGGTCCACGGCCTGGCCGGCATAAAGATCGGTGCTGGTGCCAAGGGGCGTGATCTGGCGCACCTGGTCGCACAAAAGCAGATCGGTGGTGCCGCCGGAGATGTGGAACAGCAGGACCTTTTCCCGGAACAGCTGTTCTCCTTTGGCGGCGAACAGCGCAGCGGCCGCATGGCCCTGCTGATGGGTCGTCAGCACGAGCGGGATGTCCCGCGCCTTTGAAAAGGCGGTCGCGGCGCTGACGCCTGCCAGAAAGCAGGGCATGTAGCTGCCCTCGGCCGGGCGCGGCTTCTGGGATACACCCACGGCTTCGATCTTTGTCAGGTCGAACTCCTGTGCAAGCTGCTGCAGCATCTCCGGCAGGGCCGCCGTGTGGTGGAACAGCGCATCGCTCTGCCGCAGACCAAGCTGGCCCGCCTTGACCGGCAAAAAGCGCTTCTTTGCACAAACAACCTCTCCGGCTGTGTCAAACACCGCCAGAGAGGTTGCATAGTTGCTCGTGTCGATCCCAAGCGTATAACGGCTCACTGTTCAGCCGACTCCGCTGCGGCTTCATCGTTCAGGCCGTGGTCACGGGCCACTGCGCCAAGCAGACCGTTCACGAACTGATAATCTTCGTCGGCACCATATTTCTTTGTCAGCTCAACGGCCTCGTTGATGGCAACGCCGGGCTTGTTCTCGCCGCCGAACAGCATTTCGGCCACGGCCAGGCGCAGCACCGTCAGGCTCACGCGGGGCAGGCGCTCCATGGTCCAGTTGCGCAGGTGCGCACGGATCTCGTCGTCCACCTCAGCCGAGTGGTCGTAGTAAGCGTTCAGCAGGTGCTTGCTGAAGCCGTCCACCGGGTGGTCTTCGTCGTTTTCTTCGTGGTTCAGGATGGCCTCGGCCAGCGGCACATCGCCAAAGGTCTGCGAAAATGCCAGCAAAAAGGCATTCTCGCGTGCTTCTCTACGGGGCAAAATGTTTTCCATACTATTCCTCTCGCAACACGAACCCTCCCCATCCGAAGCGGCGGGGAGGATCGGTCATTTTCTATTCGGTTTCTAAAGGGGTCACTGCTGCTCTGCGTCTGCATCGGCAAGGCCGGCGATGACCAGGTTGACGCGGCTCACCGTAACGTTCGTCATGTTCTGGACCGCGTTCTTCACGTTCTCCTGCACCTTTTCTGCCACAGAGGGGATGCGTGCGCCGAAGCGCATCATCAGATGCAGGGTGATCGTTGCGGTGCCGTCACGCATTTCCACGGCAACGGGCGTCTGGATGCTGGAAGCCTCCAGCAGGTTCGAAAGCTTTTTATTCTGCTTGCCGCAGGAGACCCCGGCAACGCCCTCGATCTCCAGCGCAGCACAGCGTGCGATCTTTGCCAGCACTTCGGTCGAGATCTGAAGGGTACCGCCCTGAAGATCCGTATTCTGCAAATCCATTGTGTTGTCCTCCATTCAAGAGCGGGGCCGGAACGCCCGCCCTTTTCTGTTTGAAATGGTCCTGCCTGAAATGATCCATGGGATACGCAGGACAACATCACGTTCGATTGATAGTGTTATTATACCATCAATCCGGGTTCGATTTCAATACTTGATTCAAAAACTCTGCCGCCGGGCCTGCAGGGCACTTATTTCACCTCCACCACGGTGATATTCTGGGCCGGAACGGTGCTCTTGCTCAGCACCACATCCCGGATCTGTGCCACCTGTGCAGCCGTGAGCGGCTCGCCGGAGGTCATCACAGTCAGGTCGGCCCGGCCGGACTGCAGAAAGCACAGGCAGTCCGCAAAGCCTTTTGCCTTGATGAGGGTCTCGATCTCGTTCTCGGCGTTCAGGTCTTCCAGCCCGGCGGTCATCTGGTCGGTGTATTCCTTCTTTTCTTCTGCAGAAAGCGAGGAAGACTTCATGGTCTTGCGGATGGTATCCAGCGCTTCATCGTGCGCCTTTTCCCGCTTGAGCCGGGCCTGCTCAAAGAACTTCGCGCCGCTGTCGCTGGCCACGCTGACCAGCTGCGCCTCGCCATAGTTCTTGTTTGCACTGGAAACCGCTTCCGCCTCGGTGGGCAGCTCATCCAAAATCGCTTCGGCCTGGACCGGCTCCTCCACCGATGCCGCGACCATCTGCGCCGTTTCTTCCGTTTCAATGGAGCCGGTGCGGGCGTACTGCCAGTTCAGGTAGACGGCGATCAGCAGGGCAGCTGCCAGCGTGACGGCAGTGGCCCGACGGGTGTTCTGGGAAAGTGCTCTCATGAAAAGTTCCTCCTTTTCTCACGGTTCAAAAAACGGAACAGCCTGTTTGCCCGCTTGTCAGCGGCGTTGTTCCACACAGATGCGATTGGACGGCAGGTCCAGCAGCGCGCCGATCATCTCCATGATGCGCGCGGCCACCCGGACATCTCCCCCGCCCTCGCACAGGACGGCAACGCCCTGCACCTGCGGCAGGTACACCGTCTCGGTCAGGGCGGAACCGTCGTCGAGCAGGACATGTGTATTCTGCGTCTGCAGTTCCCCGGACTGCGTGTCCACTGCATAGACCGACTCCTCACCCGTTTCCAATGTGACCATCACCGTTGTTTTGCCTGCACCGCTCATCTGGGAGACGAGCATTTCCAGCCGCTGCTCCAGCTGCGTCTGATACGCTGCCGTGTCCAGTTTTTCGCCTGCAGCAGCCGTTGTCTGCTGGGCCGGGAAAAGCTCGGAAAGCAGGATCAGCACCATGGCCAGAAGGCCGATCCCCACCGCAAGCAGGGTGCGCCCCTGTTTACCCTGCAGCTTTTCCGGCAGGATGAAACGTCCGTTTTTCATGTTCCCGTCTCCTCCTCGGTCTGCAGGCTCGGCTCCACGCCAAGCCGCTGCTGAAGATAATCGGCGGCTTCCCGGCACAGGGCGGTGCTGCTCCCGGCGGGCACGGTCATGGACGCCCGCACAGCCTGCAGCGTCTGCCCGTCCTGTTCCAGTATGACCCGGATCACAGCGTCCAGCCCGAACTGTTGCCGGCACTCGGACTCCAGCTGGGCTTCCAGGCGGCTTTGCGCATCGGCAAGGATCTGGTCTTCCAGCCCGGGCAGACTGACCGGTGTGCTTTGAGGCACCGTCCATTTGCCGAGTTCCGTCCGGGCAGACGGAAGGAGCTGCAGAAGGACTATTAGAATATATAGCCCGGCCAATGCTTTTATGCATCTGCGCGCCCAGCCGCTGCCCACCAGAAGGGTCACCGTTTCGGTGCAGATACAGGCCAGGCAGAACACGGCAGCCGCAGCCTGAAATGTACGCATTCCATCACCCTCCCGACAGCATCAGTGCCGCCACGCCCACAGCCATGAGCCCAAAGAACAGTGCCGTTACGGCGGCCATGCAGCGGACGGCCTCCGCCAGGCACGAAAACAACGCCTTGCACCGCCGGTTCTCCGCAAGGTCGCACAGGAGGACGCAGCCGTAAAGAAGCGCCAGGTGCACCAGAAGCGTGAGATACAGCGGCAGAAACTCCGCCCCGAGGAGCGCGATCCCGGCAAGGCCCAGCGTGCTTTTCAGCAGCTGCATCCCGGCAAGGACGGCATCTGCGGCACCGCTCAGGGCATCGCCGATCACCGGCACGCTGCCGGTGAGAAAACGCCCCACCTGCAGGGTGGTCTTGTCCAGCTGCAATGTCACGACCCGCTGCAGCCCCAGAAGGATGGCGAACAGCCGCCCGGCGAGGCTGAGCCCCTTTTGCAGCAGCCTGCCCGCCGAGCGGCAGCCGTCGGCAAGGCCTTTCTGGGTGCTGATGCAGCACGCCATGCTGATGGCAAGGTAGCTTTGCAGCAGCGGCCCGACCCAGAGCGCCGTGCACTGCGCCAGCAGGCACAACCCGGAAAGCAGCAGCCCGCAGGCGGCCATTCCGGCCTGCATTTCCCCGCCTGCCGTCAGCACCCCGCCGTACACCGGCAGAAAGCCCAGCAGAAAGCTTTTCCAGCTGGTCATCTTTTCGCAGATCTCCTGGGCAAGCCCGGTGAGCCCACCCCAGGAGAGGACCCCGCAGCCTGCGGCGGAGACCAGCTCCAGCAGATCGGCATTGCGGCTGTCGCCCAGCAGAAAGGAGAGCAGCAGCACCGCCAGCAGAAACAGAAAGACCGCTATGTAGCTGTGCGCGATCTGGGTCAGCAGCTGAACCGGATGGACCGGCAGCAGCGAAAGCAGCGCCCCGAGCGGGTCCTGTGCAAATGCTTCCGCACTCTGCGGGGCGGCTTCCAGATACGGCTGCCACAGCTCCTGCCCGGGCAGACCGGAAAGCAACGTCGTCATGGACCATTTCACCCTCCCAAGCTCCAGATCTTCTGGCAGATCTCCTCCAAAAGCGGCCATGCAGCCCCCAGCACGAGGCAGCGCCCGGCAAACCCGGCACACCAGCCAAGGGAGCTTGCCCCGGCCTCCTCGCAGAAGGTGCGGGCATAATCCGTCACCAGCAGGATGCCTGCGCAGCGCAGAAGGCACACAAAGGCCTGTCCATCCACCTGGCGGCCCAGAACGACCACCCGCTGCAGGAGCGATTGCACCGCGCCGCTCAGCTGCAGCAGAAGGAACACGACCGCCGCAATGGAGACCAGCACCGCATAGACCGGGGCGTCCTTTTGCAGAAAAAGCTGAGCCACCGCCAGCACGATGATGGCCCCTGCGACCATACATGCCGTGCTCATAGTGAAAACAGGGATTTGATCGTGACGAACAGGGCGCTGATCTGCTTTACAAGGATGGACAGTACCACCACCAGCCCGGCCAGCGTTGTCATCATGGCCTGATCTTCCCGCCCGGACCGGATCAAAAGCTGGTTGAGCACCGCCACGATGATGCCGATCGCCGCGATCTTGAACACGAGATCAATTTCCACCTTTTCGTCCTCCCGCTTTCAGAAAAAGAAGATCGCCAGCACCATACCGGCTGCCAGCCCCAGCCGGTGCGGCAGACCGGCCCGGGCATGGGCCTGCTGCTGTGCCTGCTGCAAAAACTCCTGAAACCGCGCGATGTAGTAATCCAGCCGTTCGCACTCCTGCTCGGCGCTCGTCCGCCCGAGGCCGGACATGCACTCCGCAAAGCAGGCCCGTTCCGCTTCAGAGAGTGCTTTGGGTGGGGCAAGTGCCTGCAGCGCCCGGGGCTTTGCGGGCGTTTCCAGCAGGCCTTCCCGCTGGAGCTGTGCGTCCAGCTGCGTCAGGTCCGCCCGGCGGAACGCGATCTCCTGCCGGATGCGCCGCAAAAGCCGGATACTCCATTCCAGTGCGCAGAGCCGCTCCCGCGTTCGCTGCTGAAATGCATCGCCGGTCAGCCAGCCGCACAGCGGCAAAAGCAGCGCGCCGAACACGCGGAGCATCATGGCTTCATCACCCGCACTTCCTGTATCTGCCCTGGAGTATTTCGCCCCCGCAGCAGCACAAGGACCCGCAGCATCCCGTGCTGCTGTAAGTACCGCACCTGCGGCCGCCGGAAGGCATCTTCAACCCCGGCGGCGTGGACGCTTGCCACGAAGTCCACCCCGCCGAAAAAGCCCTGCTCCAGCGCCTGCGTTTCTTCCAGTGAGCCCAGCTCGTCCAGCACGATCACCTGCGGGCCCAGCGTGCGCAGCGCCATCTGCACCGCAGCCGCCTTCGGGACACCTGCCAGCACATCCACGGCGGCCGGGCGCAGCGTGTGCCCCGCCGGGAAAAGCTCTCCCCGCTCGTCCACGACGGCCGCAGCGCAGTGCAGCTGTTCCAGTGCAAAAACGATCTGGCGCAGCAGGGTCGTCTTGCCGCTGTCCGGTTCACCGACCACCAGCATCCCAACAAAATGCCCCTGCAGAAGCTGCCGGAGTTTCTCCGGGAGAACGGCCGAAACCACGCGTGCGATGCGGAAATTCAACGAGGTGATCTGCTGCAGAATAAGCTGCCCGTCCCGCTCCGTGAAGCGCCCCGCCACCCCCACCCGGCACCCGCCGGGCGCGGTCAGAAAACCTCGCGCAAGCTCTGCCTGATGGGTGTGGACCGAGCCGCCGCACAGGGTGTGAAAGATCTCCTCCATTTGAAGGGCCGTCAGCCGCAGCCCGCGCAATGCGGCCGGGCAGTCCGGCAGCGTTTCGGCTGTGCATTGCCGCCCCGCAAGGGTCAGAACGACGCCGCAGCCTGTCCGCAGCCGAAGTTCATGGATGCGTGCGGCCAGCGTCGGCGAGACATGCAGCAGCGGTTCGGCAAGCCAAGTGGGCAGCGCACGCACCGCCTGATAATACTCGTCCATTTTGGTTTCCCCTTTCCGCGAACACTTTGCTACGAGTATATGCGGACACGCCCTGCTTAGAACTGCCAACAAAAAACTCCCCGGCAGACCGTTCGTCCGCCGGGGAGTTTGCTTCGATTCAAATGCTATCAGGTGTTGTCGTCCCGGATCATATCCAGGAATTCCTGTTCGGTCAGCACCGGCACACCCAGTGCCTGTGCCTTGGTCAGTTTGGAACCGGCCGCCGTGCCTGCCACCACATAAGCCGTCTTTTTCGAGACCGAACCGCTGGCCTTGCCGCCGTTCTTCACGATCAGGGCTTCGGCCTCATTGCGGGAAAGGGTCTCCAGCGTGCCGGTGACCACCAGCGTTTTGCCCGCCAGTTTGTCGCCCTTGGGCTCGCCCTTCCACTGCATGTTCAGGCCTGCATCGGCCAGGCGGTGCACAAGGTCCGTCGTGCCTTCTTTTGCAAAGAACTCCACCACGCTCTGGGCCATCACGCCGCCAAAACCGTCGATCTCGCTGATCTGTTCGGCGGTCGCTTCCCGGATGGCCTGCAGCGTGCCGAAATGCTCTGCCAGCAGTGCAGCCGCCTTATCGCCGATGTTGCGGATGCCGAAGCCGAACAGCAGTTTATCCAGATTGTTCTGTTTGGACGCTTCGATGGCGTTCAGCAGATTATCTGCACTCTTTTCCTTGAATTTGTCCAGCGTCAGCAGTTGCTCCCGGGTCAGGGTGTAGATATCCGCTGCCGAGTGCACCATGCCCTTTTCCACCAGCTGCGTTGCCACAGCAGTGCCGAGGCCGTCGATGTCCATCGCGTCGCGGGAAGCAAAATGAATGATGTTGCGCAGGGATTGCGCCGGGCACTCCGGGTTGACACAGCGCAGGGCGGCCTCATCTTCCAGATGGACCACCGGTGCCCCGCAGGAGGGGCAGACCTTCGGCATCTCGTAGGGTTCGGCATCCTCTGCATGATGGGTCACGCCGATGACCTCCGGGATGATGTCCCCGGCCTTCCGCACCTGGATGGTGTCGCCGATGCGCAGCCCGAACTGCCGGATAAAATCTTCGTTGTGCAGCGTTGCGCGGGCGACCGTCGTGCCCGCAAGAAAAACAGGATTGAAACAGGCAGTGGGGGTCAGCACGCCGGTGCGGCCCACCGCCACTTCAATGCCGCGCAGAGTGGTCTCCTTGACTTCCGGCGGGTATTTGAACGCGATGGCCCAGCGCGGAAATTTGTTGGTGGAGCCCATGAGGTCGCGCTGCGCGAAGTCGTTCACCTTGATGACAGCACCGTCCATGTCGAAATCCAGCTTTGCACGGTTCTGTCCGATCTGTTCGATCTCGGCAATGGCGGCTTCGATGTCGTGCACCACATGGTAGCGCGGCGAGACCGGCAGTCCCAGGCTCTTGAGGTAATCCAGGCTTTCCGAATGCTTCGTCAGCGTTTTGCCGCGGATCTGCTGCACATTGAACACAAAGATGGAGAGCCCACGCTTGCCGGTGATCTTGGCGTCCTTCTGGCGCAGGGAACCAGCCGCAGCGTTGCGCGGGTTCTTGAACGGGGCTGCGCCCTGCAGCTCCTGCTCGGCACACAGCTTTTGGAATGCCTCGTGGGGCATATACACTTCACCGCGCACTTCCAGAAATTCCGGCGCGTCTTTCAGCTTTTTGGGGATGCTGCGGATGGCGCAGACGTTGGCGGTCACGTCCTCGCCCACCACGCCGTCGCCGCGGGTGGATGCCCGGACCAGCTCACCATTTTCGTATTCCAGGCTGCAGGAAAGACCATCAATTTTGATCTCCACCACATACTCCGGTTCTACCCCGGCTTCCCGCACGCGGCGGTCAAAGTCCCGCAGTTCGTCAAACGAAAAGGCGTCCAGAAGGCTTTCCATTTTGACCGCGTGAGTCACCTTGGGCAGTTTGCTGCTGGCCGTGCCGCCGACCTTCTGGGTGGGCGACGAGGCCGTGACCAGCTGCGGGAACTGCGCCTCCAGCGCTTTCAGTTCCCGGGTCAGGGCATCGTACTCAAAATCTTCCAGCTCCGGCGCATCCTGATCGTAATACAGCCGATTGTTCTTTTCAATGACCGCGCGCAGTTCTTCCACGCGCTTTGCTGCCTGTTCCAGTTCCAAATTCTCCACGCTCCCGCTCTCCATTTTCCGCTGCCGCGTTGGCACTGCAAACTGCAAATGCGGTACGAAATCCATTTTAATTAGTATACCACATTGCGGCGCATTCCGCAAAGGAGTACGCTTTGTATAAATCAAATTTTCTGCTGGTTTGAAATCGTTTTCATTTGTGTGCTTCAGTTGATTTTAAATCAATCCACAAAGATACTCTTTGTTTATGCATCATAATTATTGTCGCACCATCGTTCTTATTTCACCGTTCTCTGCTTGTATTTTTCAGTAATTCTGTTTGGTAAAGATGCTGTTCCTACGCAAACGGCAGCATTCTTTCCTTCTGCTGCCACATCAGCAAAAGGGCACAAAAAATCGCCCTTCCGGTTTCCCGAAAGAGCGATTCAAACATTTTATGAAGTTGTTTTACGTGATCAGATGCTGATGGTGTTACATACGTCGATCAGCACCGGGTCAAGCGTCTTGGTCATTTCGAGCGCTTCATCCACCGGGTAATCCACCAGCTTCTCGCCCTTCATGCCGACGATGCGGTTATACTTGCCCTGCTCCAGCAGGCAGACGGCGTGGTAGCCCATTGCGGAGGCGTTCACGCGGTCACGCAGCGTGGGAGAACCGCCGCGCTGGACGTGGCCCAGAATGGTGGCGCGGGAGTCGATGCCGGTGCGGGCCTGGATCTCGTTGGCGATCTCCTGTGCATGGCCGACGCCCTCGGCAACGATGATGATGAAGTGGCGCTTGCCGGTCTTCTGGGTCTCAGCGATCTTGTCCAGAATGTCGCGCTGCATATCGAATTCCTTCTCCGGCAGCAGGACAGCCATAGCACCGGAGGCAATGGCCACATTCAGGGCGATGTAACCAGCGTTGCGGCCCATGACCTCAACCACACTGCAGCGGTCGTGGCTCTGGGTGGTGTCGCGCAGCTTGTCGATCATCTCCAGTGCGGTATTCATGGCCGTATCATAGCCAATGGTGTAATCGGTGCAGGAGATATCATTGTCAATGGTGCCGGGCAGACCGATCATCGGGATGCCGCGGTGTGCCAGCTCACGGGCACCGCGGTAAGAGCCGTCGCCGCCGATGACCACCAGAGCATCAATGCCCAGCTCACGGCACTTCTCTGCGCCCTTATCCTGGCCTTCCTTGGTCTTGAACTCCAGGCAGCGGGCAGTGTACAGAATGGTGCCGCCGGCAGAAATGATGTTCGACACGCTGCGCAGGTTCATCTCGAAGCACTCGCCGTTCAGCAGGCCATTGTAGCCGCGCTGAATGCCGATCATGCGATAACCCTTGTGCAGGCCCGTGCGGACCACAGCGCGCACGGCAGCGTTCATGCCAGGAGCATCACCGCCGCTTGTCAGCACGCCAATCGTTTTGATCTGCTTTTCCATACGAGAGATTCCCTCCAATTTGTTCTTCATTTACCCATGAGCAGTTGTCCTCTATTTAACACCGCTCAAATGCTTTGCTCAAAGATATTTTAGATACCTTAAACTCGCCTTTGATAATTATATCACACTCGGCGGCATTTGAAAACAGCCAGTCTGTCGCTATTCGTGCACAGAAATGTCATTTTGTTGCAATATTCTCGGCACCGACCAGTCTTTCCAGCTCTTTGAAGAACAGCGGATGCCCCGAGGTGTACAGCCGCCGGGGCGCTGCCAGACGCTTGCCGGAGTCCTTCATGCAGAGGATCACCGGGATGTCGCCGTCGAAGATGGACAAAAGGTTTACCACCTTGGCATATTCCCTGCTCTCGCGGGACGGCAGACGGATATAGACCTTTTTCGCAGCAGTCTGCAGCGGGTCCTGCCGGCCGTGGTCCGGGCTGGAGGGGTCATAGTTTTCAATGGGAACGATGCTGTCCGCCAGCAGCTTGGACACTTCGTCCTCGCGCACCGACAGGCGGCCGTCAATGACGACGACCGCATTTTCCCGCAGCGCATCCCGGAACAGGTCCAGCACCTTCGGGAAGACGATGACTTCCATGGTGCCGGTCAGATCTTCCACACTGGTAAAGGCCATCATGCTGTTGGATTTGGTGGTCATCATGCGGTTTTTGACCACTGCACACACGATGCGCACCCGTTCGCCGTCCTTCACATGGGCGTCCTCGCCGGTGAGCGCCTTGATGGTGTGGGACGCCACCTTTGCCGACTGCTCCCGGTAGGCGTCCAGCGGGTGGCCGGACAGGTACAGGCCGCTGACCTCTTTTTCCTGCTGCAGCAGCTCCTTGTGGCTGTATTCCGGCAGCTGCTTGATCTCGTAAGTGTCTTCGGAGGCGTCGTCCTGCGCTCCCCCGCTCATGACCGAGAACAGGTCCAGCTGGCCGTCCAGGTTGCGACGGGAGTCGGTCTCGATGCTTTTCAGGATGCCTTCCACCGCTTCCACATGGCTGTGGCGGTTGTTGCCCATGCGGTCGAAGGCACCGGCTTTGATGAGGCACTCCACGGCCCGGCGGTTCAGCTCGTTGCCGTGCATCCGCTTGCAGAAATCATAGAGGCTGGTGTAGGGCTTGTTTTTCCGCTCTGCAACCACGTTTTCGATCAGATTGCGGCCCACGTTCTTGACCGCATTCAGGCCAAAACGGATCTGGCCCTTGTCATCCGCCGTGAAGCCGCCGTTCGAGACGTTCACATCCGGCGGCAGCACCTTGATGCCAAGGCGGGCGCACTCGCCGGAATACTCAATGACCTTATCGGTGTTATCCAGCACGCTGGTCAGCAGTGCCGCCATGAACTCGCTGGGGTAATGGCACTTGAGGTAGGCCGTCTGGAATGCGACGTAGGCATAGCAGGCGGCGTGGCTCTTGTTGAAGGCATAGGAGGCAAAACTGGACATTTCGTCGTAAATTTCGTTCGCCACCTGTTCCGAAATGCCGTTTGCCACACAGCCGGGGCACTCGTTGCCCGGGTCGGTGCAGCCATGGACAAAATGCTCACGCTCTGCTTCCATGACGGCGTGTTTCTTCTTGCTCATGGCGCGGCGGACATTGTCTGCCTGGCCGAAGGAGAAGCCCGCCAGCTCGCGGAAGATCTGCATGACCTGTTCCTGATAGACGATGCAGCCGTTGGTCACGTCCAGAATATGGGCCAGCTGCGGGGTCTTGTAGCTGATCTTATCCGGCTCGTGGCGGTTGCGCAGGTAGGTGGGGATGGAGTCCATGGGGCCGGGGCGGTACAAGCTGATCAGAGCGATGACATCTTCCAGGTTCTGTGGCTGCAGGCCCACCAGCACCTGCTTCATGCCGGAGGATTCCAGCTGGAACACGCCCTCGGTATCGCCCTGCCCCAGCATTTTATAGGTGTCCGGGTCGTCGTAGTCCAGCTTCTGGATGGAGAACTCCGGGTGATGCTTCTGCACGGCGGTCTCCGCATCCCGGATGACCGTCAGGGTGCGCAGGCCCAGAAAGTCCATCTTCAAAAGGCCCAGTTCTTCGATCTCGGTCATGTTGAACTGGGTCACGGGCAGGCCGTCGTTGGTGGCCAGCGGCAGATAGTAGTCGGTGGGTTCCGGCGTGATGACCACGCCCGCTGCGTGGGTGGAAGCGTGGCGCGGCATGCCCTCCACCTTCAGCGCGGTGTCGATCAGTTCCGTCACCTGCGGGTCGGTGTCGTACATCCGCTTCAGCTCCGGCGAAACTTCCAATGCGCGCTTCAGCGTCATTTTCAGCTCCATGGGCACCTGCTTTGCCACGGCGTCCACCTGCTGGTACGGGATGCCCATCACGCGGCCCACATCGCGGATGGCGTTGCGGGCCGCCATGGTGCCGAAGGTGACGATCTGCGCCACATGGTCGGCACCGTACTTGCGGTTGACATAGTCGATGACTTCCTGTCGGCGTTCGTAGCAGAAGTCCACATCAAAATCGGGCATGCTGACGCGCTCCGGGTTCAAAAAGCGCTCGAAGATCAGGTTGTAGCGGATGGGGTCGATATCGGTGATGCCGACGCTGTAGGCCGCAATGCTGCCTGCGCCGGAACCACGGCCCGGGCCCACCGGGATGCCCTGGCTCTTGGCGTAGTTGACGTAGTCCCACACGATGAGGTAGTAGTTCGTGTACCCCATCTTCTTGACCACGCCGATCTCATACTGCAGACGGTCTTTGTTGGCCTGCGGCACGTCGGGGCCATAGCGGCGCTCCAGACCCTCCCAGCAGAGCTTTTCAAAAAACGCCTGATTGTCCATGCCGTCCGGGGCTTTGTAATAAGGAATCTTGGTGTGCCCAAAATCAAAATCAAAGTTGCACTGCTCGGCGATCTTGGCCGTATTCTCGCAGGCCTCCGGCACCATGGAGAACAGGTCGTACATTTCGTCCGTCGTCTTGACGTAGAACTCGTCGGTCTGGAACTCCATCTTGTCGGCGTCCTGAATGGTCTTGCCAGTCTGGATGCACAGCAGGATGCCCTGCATCTTGGCGTCCTCTTTGCGCAGGTAGTGGGAGTCGTTGGTGGCAGCCATGGGGATGCCGGTCTCCCGGGCCAGCTTGATGAGCTGCGGCAGGACGATGTTGTCCTCCTCCAGGCCGTGATCCTGCAGCTCGATATAATAGTTGCCCTCACCGAACAGGTCACGGTACCACAGCGCTGCAGACTTTGCACGTTCGTAGTCCCCTGCCAGAATGGCCTGCGGCACCTCACCAGCAAGACATGCCGAAAGGCAGATGAGGCCCTCGTGGTACTGTTCCAGCAATTGCTTATCAATGCGGGGCTTGGAATAAAAACCCTCCACGAAAGCGGCCGACACCATTTTGATGAGGTTTTTGTAGCCCGTCTCGTTCTTGCACAGCAGGATCAGGTGGTTGTTGCCGTCGATCTTGTTCACCTTATCAAAGCGGGTGCGGGTGGCCACATAGACTTCACAGCCAATGATGGGCTTGATGCCCGCCTTTTTTGCCGCCTTGTAGAACTGCACACAGCCATACATGACGCCGTGGTCGGTGCAGGCGATGGCATTCTGGCCGCACTCCTTCACGCGGTCCATCAGCTGGTCGATGCGGCAGGCACCATCCAGCAGGCTATACTCCGTGTGGATGTGCAGATGGACAAAAGGCCGGGTATTCGGGGTGGATTCACTCATGCTTTTGCCTCCTGTTCCAGATTCTGCCGCAGCGTTTCGGCCAGTGTTTCCAGCTTTTTCATCCGGTGCGAAAGGCCGGATTTGCTCACGGGCGGGTCAAAGCAGCTGCACAACGCCGTGAGCGAAAGGTCCGGGTTCTGCATCCGCTTGGCGGCCGCTTCCTGCAGCACCTCCGGCAGGGTGCGCAGGGCATCGTTTTCCTCCAGAAAGCGGATGGCTTTCAGGGTCTGGGCGTTGGCCCGGGCCGTCTTGCCGAGGTTCGCGGTGTCGCAGTTGGTCTGCCGGTTGGTCTGGTTTCGCACCTGCTTGAACGCCTTCAGGGTGTGCATCTGCTCGGCCGCGTCTGCCGCGCCCATAAAGCGCAGCAGCCGCTCCACATTGGCGCTGGCCTTGACATAGATCAGGTTGATGCCGTTGCGGCGGGTGCGGTGGGGCGCAAACTCGTGCTCTGCCAAAAGCGCCTCAAAATCCCGCGCAAGGTTCGTGCGAGGGGTGAGAAACTCCAGATTATATTCCTTCTGCGGGTCGATGACCGTGCCGCTGCACAAAAAAGCTGCGCCAATGTACGCACTGACGCAGGTCTGGCAGCGGATGAGGCGGGGGTCGATCTGCAGGCTTGTCTCGCTGCCGGTGGTGCCGAACAGCTCGTGCATCCGGGCCACCTGCTCCGGTGCGCGGATGTTGAACTCATACAGAATGCCGCTGGGGCGCTGTTTTTCAAAGATCTCGCCCTGCACGCCGCAGCGTGCAAACAGCTGCTGGGCCGCCGCAGCGGTCTGGCGCTGTTCGGTCTGCAGCACAAGGCCCTTTGCATCAAAGTATTTTGCAAAGCAGGCGATGCCGTAAGCGGCGGCACGGACGCAGCAGTCCTTCTGGATGCTGCGCGCGGCGATCTCTTCCCTTGCACGGGATGCGAAACTACTCATATTTCCTCTATTCTGTCAGCGGGTGGAATCCCGGTGCTGCACGCCTGGCTCGTAACCAAGCTGTTTGCAGTATTCCGCGATCTTCCGCGCAAAGGTGATGGAACGGTGCTTGCCGCCGGTGCAGCCCACTGCAATGGTGAGCTGGCTCTTGCCTTCCTTGACGTACAGCGGCAGGGCATATTCCAGAAAATGCTCATAGCGCTTGAGCAGCTCCTGCGCTTCCGGGTGGCTCATGACGAAATCCACCACTTCCTGGTCAAGGCCGGTCTTGTGTTTGAGTTCCGGCACATAAAAAGGGTTGGGCAGGCAGCGCACATCCAGCACAAGGTCCGCTTCCGGCGGGATGCCGAACTTGAACCCGAAGGACATCACGGTCAGGCGCATGGCGCTCTTAGCCCCGCCGTTCTGCAGGAACAGATCGCAGATGCGCTCCTTGTTCTGCGCGGTGGAAAGCAGCGCCGTGTTGATGGTGTAATCCGCCCGTTCCCGCAGCGGCTCCAAAATCTGGCGCTCCTTCAAAAAGGCCTCCCGCGTGGGGATGCCCTCTGAAATGCTGATGGGATGGCGGCGGCGGGTCTCGCTGTAGCGGCGCATCAGCACATCGTCCGGGGCATCCAGGAACAGGATCTTATAAGGGATCTTCTGCTGATCCAGCTGGTCCAGCGCACGCTCGATCTGCTCCCGGCTGCGGCAGCCGCGCACGTCCATGGACAGCGCCACCCGCTCCAGCTGGCTCTCGCCCGCTTCCGAAAACGCCGTGATGCTGGGCAGCAGCCCCGCCGGGACGTTATCAATGCAGAAAAAGCCGATATCCTCCAGCGCATTCATGGCAACCGATTTACCCGCGCCGGACAGACCGCTGACGATCAACAGTTCCATGTCTATCCTTCCTTTTATTTTACAACACGAATTTCTTTTTCCAGTTCGTACCCGGTCTTTTCCTGCACGATGGCGCGCACTTCGTCGCACAGCGCCAGAACATCGGCGCAGGTGGCCCCGCCCAGGTTCACCACGAAGCCGCAGTGCTTCTCGCTGACGGCGGCCCCGCCGTGGCGATAGCCCCGCAGGCCGCACTGGTCGATGAGGGCTGCCGCAAAGGCACCCGCCGGGCGCTTGAAGGTGCTGCCGGCGCTGGGCTTATCCAGCGGCTGTTTGTCCAGACGTTTTGCCATCAGCTCGTTCATGCGGGCCTTGATGGCACCCGGGTCGCCCGGCTCCAGGCGGAAGCAGGCGCTTAGGATGCAGCCGCCGTTTTCTTCAAAGGCACTGTGCCGGTAAGAAAGGTCCAGCTCGGCCGCCGGGGCTTCCGTGATCTCACCCTCTGCGGTGAGGTACCGCACCGACTGCAGCACGTCCTTCACCTCGCCGCCGTAGGCACCGGCGTTCATGTAAACGGCACCGCCCACCGTGCCGGGGATGCCGTAGGCAAATTCCAAGCCGGTCAGACCATGTTCCAGCGCAGCAGTGCACAGAGCCGAAAGCTTCTGCCCGGCTCCCGCTGTCACCTGCACGGTGTCCGCAAAACGGAGTTCCGTTTTCAGGGCGGTGGTGTCGATCACCGCGCCGCGGTAGCCCTCGTCGGCAAAGAGGATGTTGCTGCCGTTGCCCAGCAGATAATACCGGACGGCCTCTGCTTTGCACAGCGTCACCGCTGCGCAGAGCTGTGCTTCGCTTTCCGGCAGGATGAACACATCCGCCGGGCCGCCAATTTTAAAGGTGCAGTGTGCCGCAAGGGGCTCGTTCTCCTTGAACGGGATGCCTGCCGCTGCCAGCTTCTGCTTGAATCGTTCCATAATGGTTTGCTCCTTTTCCGGGGAAATCAGTCGATCTTGTCATCCAGACCCAGACGGATGAGCAGCTCACGCGCTGCGTTGTAGCCCATCTTTTTCTGGCGGTTGTTGATGGCAGCCGTTTCCAGCACCACGGCCAGGTTGCGGCCCGGCGAAACGGGGATGCTGGTGCTGGGGATGCTGACGCCCAGAATGTCATAATATTCGTTTTCGAGCCCGGTGCGCTGGTAGTTCTTGGTGGGGTCCCAGGCTTCCAGCTGGACCACGAGGTCCAGGCTCTCGCTCACCTTGACCGCGCCCACGCCGAACACGCGGGCCACATTGACGATGCCGATGCCGCGCAGCTCGATGAAGTGGCGGATGTTCTCCGGCGCGGTGCCCATGATCTGGCGGTTGGACACCTTGCGCAGCTCCACGGCATCATCTGCCACCAGGCGGTGGCCGCGCTTGACCAGCTCAATGGCCAGCTCACTCTTGCCGATGCCGCTGTCGCCCAGGATCAGAATGCCTTCGCCATACACTTCCACCAGCACGCCGTGGCGGGTGATGCGGGGTGCCAGTTCCAGATTCAGCACGCTGATCAGGCTGCCCATCAACGTGCAGGTGGTCTCGTTGGAGCGCAGCAGGGCCACGCCGTGCTTCTGAGCCAGCTCCTGCATCTCCGGGAAGGGGGTCAGCTCCTCGCTGCGGCAGACGATGACGGCCGGCGGCTGCTGGCGGAACAGCTGGTCCAGTGCTTCATAGCGTTTTTCCGCCGACAGCCCGGACAGAAAGTTCATCTCTGCCAGACCCATGATCTGCAGACGCAGTTTGTCAAAATAATCATAGTAGCCCGCCAGGAACAGACCCGGGCGGTTGACCTCGGCGATCTCCACGCAGATCTGATCCAGTTCCTTCGGCGTATAGACCACTTCCATGCTGACACGCTCGATCAGCGTTTTCAGCGAGACGTTGAACGTACCCATCCTTCGTTTCCTCCTGTGCTCCCGCTGCTGGGCGGCACTGCCGTTGCGCAGGCCGGGACAGCATTTCTTTCTTTATTATAATAGAACCCTTCTCAAAAAACAATATTGTCCCGGCCCTTTTTCCGCGCCCCGGCAGAAACCGGCGCAGCATCGCAGCCATGCACCTGATTTTTACGTTTTTCTTACCTTTACACGGATTTTACATTCCCTCGATTTTGGATTTTACATTGCACCGGTATACTCATATTCAGGAGAAACACACCGAAAACACGCTACACGTCAAATCAAAAGTGAGGAACCACTCTATGACAATTTTCAATGTCTTTTCACTGCTGGGCGGCCTGGCCTTGTTCCTGTTCGGTATGGACATCATGGGCAAGGCGCTGGAAAAGCAGGCAGGCGGCCAGCTGCAGAAGATCCTGAGCAAGCTGACCGATAACCCCCTCAAGGGCTTTTTTCTGGGTCTGTGCGTGACCGCCGTCATCCAGAGTTCCAGCGCTACCACCGTTATGGTGGTGGGCTTTGTCAACAGCGGCATCATGGAACTGCACCAGGCCATCGGCGTCATCATGGGCAGCAACGTGGGCACCACGGTCACCAGCTGGATCCTGAGCCTGTCCGGCCTGCAGGGCGACAGCTTCATCATCAAGATGCTCAAGCCCACTTCTTTCAGCCCTGTGCTTGCATTTATCGGCATTTTGCTGTATATGTGTAAGAGTGAGAAGAAAAAAGGCGTGGGCACTATCCTTATCGGCTTTGCCGTGCTGATGACCGGCATGACCACCATGTCCAACGCGGTGCTGCCGCTGCAGGGCGAAGCATGGTTCACCAGCCTGTTCACCCGCTTTTCCAACCCCATTCTCGGCGTTCTGGTGGGTGCCCTCGTCACCGGCATCATCCAGAGCTCCAGCGCCAGCGTCGGCATCCTGCAGGCACTGAGCGCCACCGGCGTCATCACCTATGGCAGTGCCATCCCCATCATCATGGGCCAGAACATCGGCACCTGCGTCACTGCACTGATCTCCTCGGTGGGTGCCAATAAAAATGCCCGCCGCGCCGCCATGGTGCACCTGTACTTCAACATCATCGGCGTGACCATCTTCCTGGTGGGCTTCTACGGCCTGAACGCCGTGTGCCACTTCCCCTTCGTGAACACCACCATTGAGGCATGGGGCATCGCTGTGGTGCACTCCGCATTCAACATTCTGGCCACCATCATCCTGCTGCCCTTTGCCAATGTGCTGGAAAAGCTGGCCATCCTCACCATTCCGGATTCCCCGGAAAAAGAGGGCTTTGCCCTGCTGGATGAGCGTCTGCTGAACACCCCCGCCATGGCTGTGGAGCGTGCCCGCAGTGCCACCGGCGAAATGGCTGAGCTGGCCCGCGTGGGCGTCATGCAGGCCATGAGCCTGACCCACAAGTGGGACGATGCCCTTGCCCAGAAGGTGCGGGACGAGGAGTGCCAGGTGGACCGCTATGAAGACGCCCTGGGCACCTACCTTGTCAAGCTTTCCAGCCGGGAGCTGAGCCACGCCGACAGCCAGAGCGTGAACACCCTGCTGCACACCATCAGCGATTTTGAGCGCATCAGCGACCACTCGGTGAACCTGCTGGCTTCGGCAGAGGAGATGCACATCAAAGACATCCAGTTCTCGCAGGACGCCCGCGATGAGCTGCAGGTACTGGAAGATGCCGTGCAGGACACCCTGAACCGCACCACCGAAGCCTTCCGCAAAGGCGATCTGCACCTTGCCGGAAAGGTGGAACCGCTGGAAGCCGTGGTCAACGAGCTGGTGCGTGCCATCAAGGCCCACCACATCGCCCGCCTGCAGGCTGGCAGCTGTTCCATTGAATATGGCTTCGTGCTGGAAGATATCCTGACCAACTACGAGCGCGTGTGCGACCACTGCAGCAATGTGGCCGTTGCACAGATCGAGGTGGCACAGGACAGCTTCGATACCCACGCATACCTCAACGACCTGCGCCATGGCAACGACACCAAGGAGAGCGAGGAATTCCATCGCCGCCTGGACCGCTACCGCGAGCGCTACCTGTTCCCTGAAAATCACATTGTGGAGGAAAAGGAACAATGATCTATCTTGTCGAAGACGATGCCGCCATCCGGGAGCTGGAGCAGTATGCTCTGCAGTCCAGCGGCTACGAAGTATCCAGCTTTGAAAGCGCCGAGCCGTTCTGGCAGGCTATGCACACCGCCGAGCCGGAGCTGGTGATCCTGGACGTGATGCTGCCCGGCGAGGACGGTTTTTCCATCCTGAAAAAGCTGCGCAACACCCCTTCTCTGCGGCGGCTGCCGATCATCATGGTCACGGCCAAATCCAGCGAGCTGGACACCGTGCGCGGACTGGACTGCGGCGCGGACGACTACATCACAAAACCCTTCGGCATCATGGAATTTTTGAGCCGCGTGCGCGCTGCGCTGCGCCGCTCGGCCCCGGAGGCCCGGCCCAACGTGCTCACCTTCCACGAGATCCTGCTGGACAACGCCCGCCACAGCGTGACGGTGAACGGCGCGCCTGTGGAGCTGACCTACAAGGAGTACAGCCTGCTGCGCCTGCTGCTGGAAAACACCAACCTTGTCGTGACCCGCGAGACCATCCTGCAGGTGGTGTGGGGCACCGACATCTCGGTGGAGAGCCGCACGGTGGACATGCATATCCGCACCCTGCGCAAAAAGCTGGGTGATGCCGGGCGCTATATCTGCACCGTGCGTAAGGTGGGCTATAAGCTGACCGATGAGGAGGAGGCTGGCGAAGAATGAAACTGCGCAGCATGGAAGAAAAAATCAGCTATCGCCTGTTTCTGATGGGTTTTCTGGGGCTGCTGTTCACAGCTGCACTGTGCATCTTCGTTTTTCACAAGGCGTTCACCGCGCAGGCCTGGACCGGCCTGGAGCAGGAAGCCGAACTGGTCAGCGCGGGCTATGAGATGACCGACCAGCAGCCGCAGGAGCTGACCCACTTTGTGACGGAGGACCTGCGCATCACCCTGATCTCGCAGGACGGCAGCGTGTTGTTTGAATCCGCCACCGACCAGCCCATGGAGAACCACCTCTCCCGCCCGGAGATCAAGCAGGCCATTTCCGACGGTGTCGGCAAGGACATCCGCGACTCTCAGACCATGGGATACGAGACCTATTATTACGCCGTCCTGCTGCCCACCGGCGAGATTTTGCGCGTGGCACAGGACGCCGAGACCATCTGGTCCATCTACGATTCCTCTATCCCGGCCATCGTGCTGAGCTGCGTTGCCCTGATGATGGCCGCCGCCATCCTGGCCGGGCTGCTGACCAAGGCCCTCGTTCAGCCGGTGCTGGATATGACCGAGGACCTTGACCACATCCAGGAGAATGTGCCCTACAAAGAGCTGATCCCCTTTGCCGAGAGCATCCACTCCGACCGCATCCTGCGCGAGAACAACGAGAAGATGCGGCAGGAGTTCACGGCAAACGTCAGCCACGAACTGAAGACCCCGCTGACCAGCATTTCCGGCTACGCGGAGCTGATCGAGACCGGCATCGCAAAACCGGAAGATGTGCAGGGCTTTGCCCAGAAGATCCATGTGGAAGCCACCCGGATGCTGCAGCTGGTCAACGACATCCTGCAGCTTTCCAAGCTGGACAGCGCCAGCGAGACCGGTAACACGCCTGCCATGGAAGTGGTGGACCTGCTGGACGTGGCAAAGGAATGCGTGGAGCGGCAGAAGCTGAATGCCCGCCGGGCCTACATTTCTCTCTCGTACCTCGGCGAGAGCGCCCCGGTGCGCGGCAGCCGCGACCTGTTGGATGAATTGTGCCAGAACCTGTGCGACAACGCCATCCGCTACAACCGCCCCGGCGGCAAGGTGCAGATCACCACGGCCTGCAGCCGCGACGGCCACTGCACCCTGACCGTGGCCGATAACGGCATCGGCATCCCGAAGGAAGCGCAGTCCAGCGTGTTCGAGCGCTTCTACCGCGTGGACAAGAGCCGCAGCAAGGCCACCGGCGGCACCGGCCTGGGCCTTGCCATCGTCAAGCACATTGCCCGCATCCATGGTGCCCGCATCAAGCTGGAAAGCCAGGTGGACGAAGGCACGACCATCACCGTCACCTTCCCCACGGCCGATTGACCGCGCCATTCAGAACCCCAGAAAATGCACGTCTGCCCGTATCTCCGGGCAGGCGTTTTTTGTTGTGAACATTTCTCCGTTTGTTCCTGCCTGCACTGCCCTGCGCGGGCCGAGGGCGAGAAGGTCTGCCCCCTGCTGCCAGAAGGTGTGCACCGTTTGCACGGCAAGGGCTTCCAGCTCTGCACGCTGGGCTTCGGCGGGCTGGGGTTCCCCCGCTGCCAGCTGCGCGTCCAGCCGCAGGCGCACCGCGTTTTTATCCAGTGTCACAGATACGCTGCAGCGACGAATTTTTACCTGTTTTTCGTCCAGCCAGAAGGTTTTTGCCCCGGGCTGCTCCGCCAGAAGGCGGGCCATTTCCGCCTGAGCTTCCGGCAGCTCTGTCTGCCCTGCGCCCGTTTGCAGGAGGGCTGTTTTCTCAAATGCAGCGTCTTCCTCCGCGCGGCACAGCAGCGGAAGCAGCATCGTCTCACCGTGCTGATAAAGCCGCGGCATTTCGGCGGAATGCGCCTTGAGTTTCTCGAGGAGTTTGTCCGCAAAACCGTCCTGTTCCTCACAGGCTTTCAAAAGGTCTTCTCCGCTCAGGCGGGTGCAGCTCACCCGGGCTGCGGTGCGCCCGCATTTGCGCGCAAGCACCAGCTGCTCGTAGTCTGCCAGCAGTGCATCTGCGCCGCCGGGCGTGGTGAGCAGGTAATCACAAAGCCGATAATCCGCCGCCTGCGGCAGCGCTTCCTCTGCGGCAGAGAGGGCTTTTTCCAGCGTGTCCCCTTCGGCCCCGGCGGCCTGCACCGCCGCAGACGCCTCCGAGGCGTCCGCCGAAGCTTCCGGTGCCTGATACCAGAGCAGCACCTGCGTGCCGGTTTCCGTCCGGGCCAGATACACGGCCCTCACCATGCTTTTTTCGGTGGTCTCGCAGCGCAGGAACAAAAAGCACCAGCCCACGCACAGCGCTGTGAGCAGAAGCTTGAAACGTGAGCGTCGGTTCATTCTGCGGATCCTTTCCCGGCAGGGGCAGTGCCGCAAAGACAGGTGCGCAGCGCCGTGCACAAAAAGCCGATCCGGTAAAACGCGCAGGCCAGCCAGACCAGCAGCAGCAGCGCATCCAGCCGTGAAAACACGCCCGCGCTCCAGGCACGGAGCAGCTCTCGCTGCGGGTAATCACCCGCCCCGAAGACAAGACCCATCCCGAGCCATGCGGCGGCCTGCACCGCAAAAGCAAGCCAGGGCAGCCCCAGCAAGTGCTTCGGCGTTTTTCCTGCACACTGCGGCGGGCCGAAAAAGTATTCCGCATAAACAAGGGCCTGCACACTGCGGGCCGGGCGCGCGGCATCCGCCGCCACCAGCCTTGCCCAGTGCATCTGCCCCAGCAGACCCGGCAGGCACAAAACAATGCCCAGAAAGACCATCCACCACAGCACCTGTGCAGCCGCGTTCCAGCTGCCGGGCGCAAGCTGTCCCCCGGCCCAGAGCAGCAGCGGCAGCGCGCCGAGCAGCGCCATGGAGCGGAATTCCTCCCGGCAGACGGCGTGTGCCTGCAGGACAGTGCGGGCAAGCTCCGCCAGCAGCCAAAGCGGCAGCGCGGTCATCCATGCCAGCCGGAACGCCTGCGACCGCTGCCAGAATGCGCCCGCAAGCAGGATCAGCGCCGACAAAACAGCCGCGTTCAGCAGCCCGGACAGCAGTGCCGTGCGCACCGAACCAGCCGGGGCCGCGGCGTCTGCCAGCGCGGCCGTGAGCACGCTGAGGCCCAGTGCCGGGCCCGAAAAAACCTCTTTCTGTTTCATGCTGCACTTCACCTCCGGTCCTGCCAGATATTGAAGCCCTGCCGGGAAAGGCGGCGGTAGTTGCGCCGGATGACGCCGTCCTCCGCAAGGGGTGCCTGCGGGAACGGGTGCGGCGCAAGGTACGGCACCCCCATCATGCCGGTGCCGGAAAGACTGAGCAGAAACGCAAAAAACGCCCCCACCAGCCCCACCGGCCCGGCAATGCCCGCCGCAAGCAGAACGCCCAGCCGCAGCAGCACGGCGGGCTCATACAGCGACGGCGTGACGAACAGCGCAATGGCCGTGACACTGGCCACGAAGATGACCGGCGTGCTCATGAGCCCGGTGGCAATGGCGGCATCCCCGAGGATGAGGGCCGACACCAGGCTGACCGAATGCCCCAGCGACTGCGGCATCCGCAGCCCGGCTTCGCGGATGACTTCCAGCACCAGAATGACCAGCAGCATTTCAGCGAACAGGGGCAGCGGCGTGGCCTTCTCGGCAGCGGCGATCTTGTATAAAAGCTGCGGCGGGATGAGCTCCGGCAGGTAGACCGCAAGGCACACGAACACCCCCGGCAGAAACACGGTCAGGTAGAAGGAAGCATATTTCAGCACCCGCAGAAAAGATGCAAACACGGCGGTGGAGGCGTAGTCATCCAGACATTCAAAGTTCTCACAGAAAAGGGCCGGCAGCACCATGGCCGACGGGCTGCCGTTGACCAGCACGATGATCTTGCCCTCGCAGAGCTTTGCCGCCGCGGCGGCCGGGCGCTCAGTATAGCTCACCGGCGTGAACAGCCGGGCCCAGCTGGGCAGCAGCCACGGCACGAAATAGCTGGAATCCAGCAACAGTTCCGGTTTTGCGGCGGCCAGCGTTTTGCGCACGCGGCGCACCATGGCCGGGTCTGCCCTGCTTTTGCAGTAACAGAGGGCATATTCTGTTTTGGCGACGGTATCTGCCTGCTGCACCTCCTGCACAAGGTCGGGCGTGCGGATGAGCCGCCGCAGCAGACTCAGGTTCACCCGCAAAAGGTCAGCAAAGCCTTCCCGGGAGCCGCGCAGGTTGCCTTCGCCCGAGGGCTCCTCCACCGAGCGGTACTTCAGTCCCTGCACCGAAAACGCGATGCCCTCGGCACAGTCGTCCAGCAGCAGCACCGCCATGCCCGCCGTCAGCCGCTTGACAAGGTCCGGCATATCCTGCACAGGGCTGCTTTCTGCCGGAAAGGCCGACCCGTGCAAGATCAGCGCATAGGCTTCCTGCCCGGTCAGCGGCTGCGCATCGGACCGGTTCGGCGGGGCCTGACGGCTGGCGGCATCCAGCAAAAGCTCCCACAGGGAATCCAGACTGGCCATGCCGTCAAACAGAACGATGGCCCCTTTGCAATGATAAATCGCGATTTCTTTGGCATAATAATCCGCAGATGCGCCAAACAGCGCGTCCAGCGCCGCAAGGTTTTCGGCCAGAGAGCGTGATAACTTCTGCATGTGCTTCACTCCTTTGCACAGCAGTATGCCCGGCGGCTGCGCGTTCCATTCCAGCCCGGACGGGAGGGGGTCTTTTATGAAGCTTCTGATCTGCCGCACCATCATCATTTATCTGTGTGTTCTGTTTGCCATGCGGCTGATGGGCAAACGCCAGCTGGGGGAGCTGCAGCCTGAAGAACTGGTGTCTACCATCCTCATCTCCAACCTGGCCTCCATCTCCATTGAGTCGGAGGAAGTGCCCATCACCTCCAGCCTGATCCCACTGTTTCTCATTGCGGCGCTGGAACTGCTGGGGTCGGTGCTGAGCTTCCGCAGCCAGAAATTCTTCAACTTTCTCTCCGGGCGGCCCAAGACGGTGATCCTGGACGGGCAGATCGACCAGAACGCCCTGCGGATGCTGCGGCTCACCACCGCCGACCTGATGGAAGCACTGCGCGGCAAGAACATCTTCGACCCGCGCGAGGTCTCCTACGCCGTCATTGAAACGAACGGCACCCTCTCGGTGGCACTGCGGCCGGAAAAAGAACCCGCCCGCCTTGCCGACCTGCAGGTGAAGGCAGAGCACACCAACGCCACCATCCCCTTTGTGCTGGACGGGCAGGTGCTGGAAGACAACCTGCGCTGGTGCGGCAAGGACCGTGCCTGGCTGGAGCGCATGGCCCAGGCCAACACCCTGCTGCCGGAGGAAATTTTGCTGCTCATCGGCAATGAGACCGAGGATTATTTCCTGCTGAAAAAAGAAAGCCGCCATCCCGGCGGCTCTCCAATGAGGTGAGCACATGAAACGCATTTACGCCTGTATTGTCATCGTGGCGGCACTGTTGGCCGTTTCCTTTTACAGCAGCTTTCAGGTGCAAAAATTCGCCGACACCATTTCGGTGCAGCTGGATACCGCCATCGACGCCATCCGTGCCCAGGACTACCCCACCGCACGGCAGGCCCTTGCCGACGGTGCCGACCGCTGCGACCGAATGCGCACCGGCATGAACCACTTGCTGCGCACGGCTGATTTCACCGAACTGGAAGCGGCCCTGCGCGCATCGGACGGGCATCTGGAGATGAACGCCCCGGAGGAGGCCCTCGGAGAGCTGCGCCGGGCGCAGGTGCAGGTGGAAACGCTGGAATGGCTCTCCCGGCGGCTGGTATAAAAAACACCGGCCCCCTGCCCTTTCGGGCCGAGGACCGGCGAAGAAGGATGTTCCTTATTTCTGGGGTTCCCTGCGGTCGCCCATGAGCTTTTGCAGCTCATTGAAGAAGCTTTCCACATCTGCAAACTGGCGGTAGACCGAGGCAAAGCGGACGTAGGCCACCTCGTCGATCTTTTTCAGCTCCTGCATGGTCAGCTCGCCGATGCGCACGCTGGGGATCTCGCGGTCGTAGGAGCTGAGCAGGGTCTGCTCAATGCTGCTGACCGCGCGCTCCAGGGATTCATAGCTCACCGGGCGCTTGGCGCAGGCGCGCACCATGGCGTTGAGCAGCTTCTGGCGGTCGAAGGGCTCCCGGGAGCTGTCTTTCTTCACGACCACCAGCGGCACAGTCTCCACGACCTCGTAGGTCGTAAAGCGCATATGGCAGCTCAGGCATTCGCGGCGGCGGCGGATGCGCTCATTGTCTTCGGTGGGGCGGGAGTCGATGACTTTCGATTCCTCCGCGCCGCAATAGGGACACTTCATGGTCTGTTCCTCCTGAAACGGGTCAGTTTTTCTTTGCCTTGGGCTTGCGCTCGCTCCACAGCACCCAGGCCGAAGTGGACACGCACAGCGAGGTGTACACACCGCTGATCATGCCCATCGTCAGCGGGAACGCGAAGGTGAAGATGCTGTCCAGGCCGTACAGCTTTGCGATGATGCACATCACGCCCAGGGCCATCACGGTGGTGATGGTGGTGATGAGGGTGCGGCGGGCAGACTGGTTCACCGAGCGATTCACCAGCTCCTCAAAGGAGGCCTTCTTGCCCATCAGGGCGCGGTTCTCGCGGATACGGTCGTAGACGACGACGGTGTCATTGATGGAGTAGCCGAGGATGGTGAGCATGGCGGCGATGAAGTTGCCGTCCAGGGCGGTACGCAGCAGCACGAAGGTGCCAAACACCACCATCAGGTCGTTCACCAGTGCCAGCACTGCCATCATGCCGCCGGTGAGGCCGCCGATGTTCTTAAAGCGCAGGGCAATATACAGCAGGATCAGCACCAGCGCGAACACCACGGCCACAAGGCTCTTTTGCAGGAACTTGGTGCCCATGGCCGCGCTGACATTGCTCAGCGACAGCTGCGCAAAGCTGTTGTCCGGGTAGCTCTCGTTCAGGCTGTCCAGCAGGGCCTCCACTTGTTCGGTGGTCACGGTCTCGGTGCCGGGCATGGAAATCTTCAGGGTCTGGCCGCCGGTAGCGATGTTCTCGCCGGTCTGCAGGGTCAGGCCGTTGTTTTCCAGCGCAGTGGAAGCCGTCTTCTGCACATCGGACATGGTAAAGCTGCCTTCATAGCTCAGGGTGATCATGGCACCGCCGGTGAACTCAGTATCCAGATGGACGCCGAACAGCACAGCGCACAGCACGATGGCCGCCATCAGGCAGGAGGAAACAGTTAGGAAGCGCTTGCGCAGGCCCACGAAGTCGATGGGCTTCTTCTCGGCCTTTTCCTTGCCGGGCTTATCGGCACCATAGAGCCACGGGTTGCGCAGGGCCTTGATGGAAGCCGCGCCGCGGATCATGACGCGGGTGGCGAACACGCCGAACACGAAGTTCAGCAGCACGCCGGTGAGCAGCGTGTAGCCGAAGGCGTAGATGGTGCCTGCGGTGGAGGGACCAAAGGCAAAGAACACAAAGTGCAGTGCCTTGGCAAAGATACCGTCCGAGGGGCCGAAGGCACCCATCAGCACGATGGCCACGATGACAATGGTCACGTTGCCGTCAATGATGGGGGTCAGACCACGGGCAAAACCGCTCTTGAGGGCACCATCCAGAGATTTGCCGTTTTTCAGTTCTTCCTTGATGCGCTCGGCGGTGATGACGTTGGCGTCCACGCCCATGCCGATGGCCAGGATGATGCCCGCGATGCCGGGCAGGGTCAGGGTAAAGCTTTCAAACACCGGGAAGTAGCCGGACACAAAGGCCAGCGTTGCCGCCACCTGACCGGCCAGTGCGATGCAGGCCAAAAAGCCCGGCAGGCGGTACAGCACAGTCATGAACACCACGATCAGCGCAAAGGCGATCAGGCCGGCCAGCACCATGGCGCTCAGGCTGTTCTCACCCAGGCTGGGGCTGACGGTGGAGTAGCTGTCCACGGTCAGGGCAAAGGGCAGTGCGCCGGAGTTGATCTGGCGTGCCATTTTAACGACCTGCTCCTGCGTGAAGGGGTTGGATGCAGAGCTGGTGATGATGGCCGAGCCGTCGGTGATGGCGGTGTTGACCGTGGCAGTGCTGACGTTCTCGTTATCCAGCCAGATGCTGATGGTGCCATTGGATGCTGCCAGCGCAGTGGTTGCATCGCCAAAGGCCTTGGCACCGTCGTCGGTGAATTTCAGGGAGACATAATATTCCGATGCGCCGCCGTTGCTGACGGGGCCATACTGGGCGGCTGCACTCTCGATCTTGGAGCCGTCCAGGATCAGTTCACCGTCGGCACTGCTGCCCTCGCGGAAGGTCAGGTACGCGGTGGTGCCGATCTCCTGAATGGCGGATTCCGGGTCAAAATCCGTCTCACCGGACTGCCACGGGAACTCCAAGATCAGGCTGTCGGAATTGTTGTCCACATACAGCTCATAGTCGGTGACGTTCAGCGCCACAAGGCGGTTCTCGATGACAAGCTGCGCCGCTTCCAGCTGTTCTTCGGTGGCGTCGTAGCCGTCCGAGGGAACGAAAGTGACATTCACGCCGCCCTTGATATCTACGCCGAAGCGGATATCCTGCGCACCCTTGATGTAGGTTTTGGTCACATCACCGTACTTTGCGTACACACCAAAGAAGGCGGTGTACACGAACGCTGCGATCAGCAGCACCGTGAGGACCAGATGCCATGCTTTGCCTTTTGTTTTCATAAAATTCAGGAAACCTCCAAAAGCTGCACCCTGGGGGAATACAGCCCGTATTCATGTGTGAACCGTTTGCCCCGCTGCTGTTCCGCAGGGTGGGTCCGTTTGCCGCAGAGCCGCCGTCGTGCCGGCCGCTTTGCGATAAAACTCCCCTGACGGCCAAAGCGGCCGCACAGAGGAGATAAAAATTCAGCTTAAATCAAAATGCGCTCAGTCTGCCTTGTCGGCCAGCAGCTTTTCCACCACGGCCAGGCGCACGCAGACGCACAGCAGCTCGGAAGCGGTCTCCACTTCGTCCAGGCTGGGGTAAGTGGGCGCGATGCGCAGGTGAGAATCCTGCGGGTCCTTGTGGTAGGGGTACGCAGAGCCTGCACCGGTCAGGGTCAGGCCCGCATCCTTGCACAGGCCAGCCACACGCTTTGCGCAGCCGGGCATGACGTACAGGCTGATGAAGTAGCCGCCCTTGGGGTTGGTCCAGTGGGCGATATCGCCGCAGGGGGTGAGATTATTCTTGAATGCAGTCTTGACGGCGTCGAAGCAGGGCACCAGACGGCGGCGATGCTTTGCCATGTGGGCCAGAACGCCTTCCTTGTTCTTCAGGAAGCGGACGTGACGCAGCTGATTCATCTTGTCGTAGCTGATGATCATCACCGAGAAGCGCTTGCACATATACTTCATGCTGTTCTCGCTGCAGGCGATGGCAGAAACACCGGCACCCGGGAAGGTGATCTTGCTGGTGGAAGTGAACATGAACACACGGTCTTCGTTGCCGTACTTCTTGCTCTCGTTCAGTAGCACCGGGGTCTCGATGATCTCATCGGTCAGGTGATGGACGATATAAGCCTCGTCCCAGAAGATCTTGAAGTCGGGCGCAGCGGTCTTCATCTTTGCAAAGCGCTCAATGGTCTCATCACTGTAGGTGTAGCCGTCGGGGTTGGAATACTGCGGCACACACCAGATACCCTTGATATCAGCGTCCTCCGCTACCAGCTTTTCCACGATATCCATATCCGGGCCGTTCGGGGTCATGGGCACGCTGATCAGCTCAAAGCCAAACTCCTCGGTGATGGCAAAGTGGCGGTCATAGCCGGGCACCGGACAGAGGAACTTGCGCTTTTCCACCTGAGACCAGGGGCAGGTCGACTCCGGGAAGCCGAACACATAGCCGATGTTGATCAGGTTATACATCAGCTGCAGGCTGGAGTTGCCGCCCACGAACACCTCGCCGGGCTGCACGCCGAACACGTCGGCAAACAGCTCACGGGCCTCCTGCAGGCCTTCCAGCTCGCCATAGTTGCGGGCATCGGTGCCTGCATCGGTGGTGTAATCGTTCATCTTCAGCAGGTCCATGGCCAGATCCATCTGGTGGGGACCGGGCTTGCCGCGGGCCATGTTCAGCTTGAGGCCCTTTGCCTGAAATTTTTTGTACTCTGCTTCGAGCGCTGCCTTTTCGACAGTGAGTTCCTCACGATTCATTGCAAGATAATTTGCCATTGAAAACACACTCCTTTATCGTACTTCCTGTTACCCATCGCATCGGTTCTGCGCCCTTGGGAGCATTCCTGCCAGGGAGCGCGCTCCGCGCAGAACCATGCCTTAATATTATAGTACATTTTGGCCACGGAAACAAGAATAATAAAGCAAAAAGCCCTGTCAAAAGCAAAAAGCTTTTGAAACAGGGCTTTACTCTCCCCTATCCGGCGATTTTTCGTCAGTTCAGGGAGACCTGATTTTTATAGCGCTTGCGCACAGCACCGTATTCCAGATGAGCTTCGCCATTCTCCACGGTGTCCTCGTCCACGGTCACGCGGATGATGGTGGCATCGCTGGGCACATCGTACATGATGGGCAGCAGGATGCTCTCCATCACGCTGCGCAGGCCGCGGGCGCCGGTCTTACGCTCAATGGTCTTGCGGGCGATGGCGTGCAGGGCTTCGTCGGTGAAGCTCAGCTCCACGTTGTCCATGCCCAGCAGTTCCTTGTACTGCTTGACCAGGCTGTTGCGGGGCTCCTTCAGCACGCGGACCAGTGCGTCCTCGTCCAGATCGTCCAGCACGGTGATGACCGGCAGACGGCCGATCAGCTCCGGGATCAGGCCGAACTTGACCAGATCGTGGGGCTCCACCTTGCGCAGCAGGGCGCGCTCGGCCTCGCTGGAGTTATCCTTCAGCGCACTGCCGAAGCCAAGAGCGGACTTATCGGTGCGGCGCAGGATATACTTATCCAGACCATCGAAGGCACCGCCGCAGATGAACAGGATGTTGGTGGTGTCGATCTGGATGAACTCCTGCTGCGGGTGCTTGCGGCCGCCCTGGGGCGGCACGTTGCTCACCGTGCCCTCGAGGATCTTCAGCAGGGCCTGCTGCACGCCCTCGCCGCCCACATCGCGGGTGATGGAGGGGTTCTCGCTCTTGCGGGTGATCTTGTCGATCTCGTCGATATAGATGATACCCACCTGTGCCTTCTGCACATCGAAGTCCGCTGCCTGAATGAGCTTGAGCAGGATGTTCTCCACATCCTCGCCCACATAACCGGCCTCGGTGAGGGTGGTGGCATCGGCGATGGCGAAGGGCACACCCAGCATCTTGGCCAGCGTCTGAGCCAGCAGGGTCTTGCCCACGCCGGAGGGGCCCAGCAGCAGCACGTTGGACTTTTGCAGCTCCACATCGCCGCCCTTGCCGCTGAGGATGCGCTTATAGTGGTTGTAGACCGAGACGGACAGCACACGCTTTGCTTCGTCCTGGCCGATGACGTACTGATCCAGGCCTTCCTTGATCTCGGCCGGGGTCAGGATGTTGATGTCCAGATCGGCTCCTGCGGGCTTGATGCTGGCGCGGCCTGCGCCGCCCCGGCCCGGACGGGCGCTTTTGGGCTGGTCCGGCTGATCGGAAAGCAGGTCGTGGCACAGGTTGATGCATTCGCTGCAGATATTGACGCCCGGGCCAATGATCATGCGCTCCACTTCGTCCTGATGCTTTCCGCAGAAGCTGCAGACCAGGTCCTTTTCATTTTTATCTCTGCCGGAATTGTTATTTGCCATAGCTGTTTTTCCTTATCCTGGATAAATTAGCGGCTCAGCGATGGGCGATGACCTCATCGATCAGGCCGTACTCCTTTGCTTCCTCGGGCGTCATATAATGATCGCGCTCGGTGTCCAGCTGGATCTTCTCCAGCGGCTGGCCGGTGTACTCGCTGAGGATGCGGTTCATCTTGTCGCGGATGTGCACCATGTGCTCAGCGTGGATCTTGATATCGGTGGTCTGGCCGGAAAGGCCGCCGCCCTGGCCGCCGATCAGCGGCTGATGGATCAGGATCTCCGAGTTGGGCAGAGCAAAGCGCTTGCCCTTGGTGCCGCTGGCCAGCAGGAAAGCACCCATGGAGGCTGCCATGCCCATGCAGATGGTGGAAACGTCACACTTGATATACTGCATGGTGTCATGGATGGCCATGCCGGCGCTGATGGAGCCGCCGGGGCTGTTGATATACAGGCTGATGTCCTTGTCCGGGTCCTGCCCTTCCAGATACAGCAGCTGCGCCACCACGAGGCTGGCGGAAGTGTCATTGACATCCTCACTCAGAACGATGATACGGTCGTTCAGCAGACGGGAGAAAATATCGTAGGAACGCTCCCCGTGCGCCGACTGCTCGACAACGTAAGGAACAAAGCTCATAAAGTTCGCCTCCTGAAATGGAATATAGTATTTGCAAAATTGACCGATACGGATTCCCTTCCGGTTCTGCCGTATCGGTCAATTTTAACAACCTTTGTTATAAAACGCACAGCGCACTGCACGTCTTACAGCTGCATCCGGCAGAAATTACTCTGCGTCAGCAGCCTTCTCAGCCTCAGCGGCCTTCTCCACAATGTTTGCGTGGCTCTTGATGAAGTCGATGGCCTTGTTGATGGCCAGGTCCTTCTTCAGGTCGTCCACGTTGACCAGCTCACGGACCTTGTCTTCTTCCATCTTATACTGGTCGGCGATGCGCTTGATCTCAGCGTTGACTTCGTCCTCAGAAGCCTCGATATTCTCGGCAGCGGCAACAGCCTCCAGAGCCAGGCGGATCTTGACCTGCTTCTCAGCCTGCGGCATGAAGGAAGCGCGGAACTGATCCACGGTCTGGCCCATATACTTCAGGTAGTCCTCGAGGCGCAGACCCTGCTGCTCCACGCGGAATGCGAAGTCGTTGACCATCTCGTCCATACGGGTCTCGTACATAGCCTGGGGGATCTCACCCTCCATGCTCTCGATGACCTGATCGACCAGAGCATTCTCGACAGCCAGGTCGTCCTGCTTGTCCAGCTGCTCCTGGTTGTTCTTGCGGATGGAAGCCTTGAACTCGTCCAGAGTGTCGTACTCGGAGCAGTCCTTAGCCAGCTCGTCGTCCAGAGCGGGCAGCTCCTTGTACTTGACCTCGTGCAGCTTGATCTTGAAGACAGCGGGCTTGCCAGCCAGCTCAGCAGCCTGGTACTGCTCGGGGAAGGTGACGTTGACGTCGAACTCCTCGCCAGCAGCGTGGCCGACGATCTGGTCCTCGAAGCCGGGGATGAAGCTGCCGCTGCCCAGGGTCAGGCTGTAGTGCTCAGCCTTGCCGCCCTCGAATGCGACGCCGTCCACAAAGCCCTCGAAGTCGATATCAGCGATATCGCCGTTCTCGGCAGCACCCTCACGGGTCAGCTCACGGGCGTTGCGCTCCTGCACGCGCTTCAGCTCGGCCTCAACAGCCTCGTCGGTGACAGTATGGACAGTCTTCTCGACGGTCAGACCGTTGTAGCTGCCAACCTTGACTTCGGGCTTGACTGCGACCTTGACGGTCAGGGTGACACCCTCAGCCTCGCTTGCGGAATCGACGGTGACCTCAGGACGGCCCACCGGCTCCACGCCAGCTTCCTTCACGGCAGCCTCGAAAGCCTCGGGGAACAGCTCGTTGATGGCGTCATAGGTGAAGACATCGGCACCATACATCTTCTCGATGATGGAACGGGGAGCCTTACCCTTGCGGAAGCCGGGGACAGAATACTTCTTGCCTTCCTTCTTGAAAACATCGGCAACGGCCTTCTTGAAAGCCTCTGCGTCGATGGAGAACTGCAGCTCTGCCATGCTCTTTTCGAGCTTTTCACACTTGATGAAATTCATTTGTTTTTCCTCCACTCAAAAATTCTATTGCGCCAGGCAGGAAGTTTTTGCCCTTTGCAACCGCGCACTGCGTCCTGGATGAACTTGCTTTTGCAACATGCGGGGACGCGCGCGCTCAATTGGGTGCAACAATCGCGTCAAAACTTATTATAGCACGGCTTGGACACAATTGCCAGCCCAAATTGTGAATTTTTATCATTTTTGACCGCTGCTCACGGTCAGTTGATGCGGTACGGGCAGAAACGCAGCCCGTCGGCGCTCACCAGCTTGTAGCGGATGCCGTCCACCTCGCCCTGCACTGCGTAGCGGATGGCGTTGCCGTGCAGGTGGCCGTAATAGCAGGTCTTGATGCCATACTCTTTTAAGGTGGCCACGATCTCCGGTGCGCTGGTGCCGGTGTAGACCGGCGGATAATGCAGGAACACCAGCTTTTCCAGCCCCGGCTCCGCGGCATCCAGGCTCATGCGCAGGCGGCCGATCTCGCGGTTCATCACCTTTTCGTCGTGGGCCTCGCCCACATCGAACAGCCAGCCGCGGGTGCCGCAGATGGCATAACCTTCTACACTATAAGAATTGTTGTGCAGGATGTGCAGGGTGTCGAAACCCTCCGCCTTGAGGTACGCGTTCATCTTGTTGGCGGTGGACCACCAGTAATCGTGGTTGCCCTTCATGATGATCTTCTGCCCGGGCAGGCTTTGCAGAAAGGCAAAGTCCTTGCGGGTATCGGTCAGGCGCATGGCCCAGCTGATGTCACCTGCCAGCACGATGGTATCTTCCGGCCGGATGAGTTTTCGCCAGTTCTTCTCCAGACGCTCCACATAGTCGTTCCAGCCGGGGAAGATGTCCATCGGCTTGGAAGCGCCCAGAGAAAGATGGGGATCGCCAAGCACAAAAAGTGCCATGTTTTTACTCCTGTTCTATCGCAATTCTCGCAAACAGCTCCAATCATAACAGCATATTTGCGATATGCAGCCTGCGGATGTTGCCTGGGCATTGAAAAACGCAGGCTGCGATAAAGTGCAGCAGGATGTGTTATTCCTGATAGCCCAGCGCCACCTCGGCGATCTGCGCGGGTTCGATCACGGTGTCAAAGCGCTCCGGCTTCTGACGCAGCGCGGCAAGGCTTGCCGGTGCGGCGTGGGCGGTAGCTGCTTCCAGCTGCTGCATTGCTTCGAAATCATTTTCCGGTGCGGCCTGGCCCAGAGCGGCCAGAACGCTGCGCGGGAACTTGAAGGGAGATGCGGTGGACAGCACCACCATGGGCACACCATCACGCTTTTTCTGCGCAGCGACGTGGAATGCCACAGCAGTGTGGGTGTCGCACAGGTAGTTGTCCTTTTCGTAACGGGCACGGATCTCCCCTGCCACCTCGGCCTCGCTGCTCCAGCCGCAGGAGAAGTTCTTCTGAATGGCGGCCAGCGTTTCGGGGCGCACAGTGTAGCTGCCCTTCTCGGCCAGGTCCTTCATCAGACCCGCCACCTCGGCGTCACTGCCGGTGACATGGTACAAAAGGCGCTCGAGGTTCGAGGACACCAGAATGTCCATGCTGGGGGACGTGGTCTTGAAGAATTCGCGCTTTGCGGTGTAGGTGCCGGTGGTGAGGAAGTCGGTCAGCACGTTGTTCTCGTTGGAAGCGCAGACCAGCTTGCCCACGGGCAGGCCCATGCGCTTGGCATAGTAGCCCGCCAGAATGTCACCGAAGTTGCCGGTAGGCACACAGAAGTCCACTTCGTCACCGAAGGTGATCTTGCCAGCTCTCAGCAGCTGGGCATAGGCGGCAAAGTAGTAGACGATCTGCGGCACCAGGCGGCCCCAGTTGATAGAGTTCGCACTGGACAGGCGGATATCCCGCTTTGCCAGCTCGGCGGCAATGGCGGTGTCACCAAAGACCTTCTTTACGCCGGTCTGGGCATCGTCAAAGTTGCCGCGCACGGCGTAGACTGCCACGTTGGCACCCTCCTGGGTGGCCATCTGCAGGCGCTGGATCTCACTGGTGCCGCCCGTGGGGTAGAACACCGCGATCTCCACGCCCGGGATATCGTGGTAGCCGTCCAGAGCAGCCTTGCCGGTGTCGCCGCTGGTGGCCACGAGGATCAGGGTCTTCTCCGTACGGCCCAGATTCTTTTTGGCTTCCACCAGCAGTTTCGGCATCAGCTGCAGGGCGTAATCTTTGAAGGCACAGGTGGGGCCGTGCCACAGCTCCAGCGCGTAGGTATCCCCTTCCACCGGAGCCAGATAACCGGCCTTGCCGCCGAAGGCTTCCCCGTAGGTCCTGCGGGTAGCTTCGGCCAGAAAGTCCTGCGAATAGTCGGTCAGATATTCTTTGATGACGGCAGCTGCCATGGCCGGATAATCCAGCTCACACAGCGCCTTCACATCCACCTGCGGGAAGCTTTCCGGCACGAACAGACCGCCCTCATTGGACAGGCCCTGTGCGATTGCTTCCGAAGAAGTCACCTTGCGGTTTTGGTCTCTGGTACTGAAAAACTGCATCGTTGTCGCTCCTTTTTCGCCGTAGAACGCGCAAAACGCGCTCCTGCTGCTGCGGCAGAGAAGCCCTCTGCCCATACATTTCCCACCGGGGCACTCGCTTTACGCGAGGAAAGCGCCCCTTATAATATGTACCATCCAGCGCCCGCTGTCAAGAGGAAACACTTCTGCCACGTCAAAACGCACCGGTGCGTCGCTCAGGCCGTTCGCCTGCAGATAGCTCTGCGCGGCGCGGATGAGACGGCGCTGTTTTGCCTTGTCCACGGCTTCTGCCGGGGTGGTCAGGGAACCTTCGGCCCGGGTCTTCACCTCGCAGATGACGATGGTGCCGTCCGGTTCCTGCATCACCACGTCCAGCTCCCCCATCCGGGTGCGGAAGTTGTGGGCCAGCAGGCGGCAGCCCTGTTGCAGGTAAAACTTTGCGGCTGCGGCTTCGCCCTTCCGGCCGGTCTCGGCGCGGTTCACTTGCCGCTCTCCGGCCAGTAACCCTGCTTTTTCAAAAAGCTGCGGCGGTAGAACGGCTGGATGCCATACTGCGCGATGAGTTCATAGTGGAGCTTGGTCGGGTAGCCCTTGTGCTTTGCCAACTGGTACTGGGGGTACTGCCTGTCCAGTTCCAGCATGTAGCGGTCACGGCTGACCTTGGCCAGCACCGATGCCGCGCCGATGCTGGCGCTGGTGGCGTCGCCCTTGACCACCGGCTGTGCCGGAATTTGCAGCCCTGCCGGGGTGCGGTTGCCGTCCACGAGCACAAGGTTCGGCACGATGTCCAGCTCCTCCACAGCCTGCTTCATGCCGCCCATGGTGGCGTTGAGGATGTTGTCCCGGTCGATGATGTCCGGCCCCACAAAGATGATCTTGTAGGCCAGCGCCTTTTCCACGATCTCATCAAATAATGCTTCCCGCTTTTTCTCGGTGAGCTTTTTGGAGTCGTTGATGCCGTAGACCGGGTTTTCCGGGTCCAGGATGCAGGCCGCGACGCACACCGGGCCGCACAGAGGGCCGCGCCCGGCTTCGTCTACCCCCGCAAAGCAGCCGTACTGGCTGCGCACGGCGGCGTCGTACTCATACAGCGGGGCGGAAATTTCCTCGTCGGAACGGCGCTTCATTCGTCATCCTCCTCGGCAAAGTCGGCCAGATCATCCCGCTGCGGCGGGCGCTCCAGCGAGATGCGGCCCCACTTGCAGGCGCGGAACTCGTCCACCAGCATGATGGCACAGCGCTCGGTGTTCACCTCGCCGCCGCGCACCAGCAGGCCGCGCTTGCGGCCAATGGCTTCCATCAGTTCGTAGGGCGGCAGCGCCATGGTCTCAGCGTCCAGTTTGTAGCGCTGGGCCACCAGGTCCGGGTAGTTGCGGCGCACTTCGTCCAGCAGGTTCATGGCCAGTTCTTCCACGTCCAGAATGTCGTCCTTGATGGAACCGATGAAGGCCAGATTGGAGGCGATGGTCTTGGAATCAAACTTTTTCCACAGCACACCGGGCATGTCCAGCAGGTCGAACTTGTCGGTGCTGACCCACTGCTTGCCCTTGGTCACGCCGGGGCGGTCGGCCGCTTTGGCACGGGCCGAGCCCGCAAAGGTGTTGATGAAGGTAGACTTGCCCACATTGGGGATGCCGCAGAGCATCACCTGGGTCTTGGCACCGCTCATGCCGCGGTTCTGGCGGCGCTCCAGCAGGCCCGCCAGCTCTTTTTCGATGGCGATCTTGACCGCATTGGCACCACCCTTCTGCTTGGCGCTGATGGCCACGCATCCGGCATCTGCCGCGCGGAAGTACTTGATCCATTCCTCGGTCACCGCCGGGTCGGCCAGATCGGCCTTGTTCAGCGCATAGAGCTTCGGCTTGCGGGCCGTGATGCGCTCGATCTCCGGGTTCAGGCTGGAAAGCGGGATGCGCGCGTCCAGCAGCACAAGGCTGGCGTCCACATGCTGGATCTCCTGCTCCATCATGCGCAGGGTCTTGGTCATGTGGCCCGGGAACCACTGAATATTGTACTGGTTTGCAAACCGGGTATCCATTTCGTTCATTTTACCACCCCAAAATCTGTAAAGGGCATAAAGCACAAAAGCACCTTGCCCAGAATATCGCGCTCGTCGATGCAGCCGACGTAGGACGAACGGCTGTCCAGCGATTCGTTGCGGTTGTCGCCCATCACGAACACCGTGCCCTCCGGCACCGTATACGGGAACTCCACGTCATAACCCAGATGGGTAGGCGCGGCAATGTAGTCCTCCTGCAGCACCTCGCCGTTGACGGTGACAGTCCCGGCCTCGTAGTCGATGCTGATGGTGTCGCCGCCCTTGGCGATGACCCGCTTGACCAGCGGCTTGCCGTAGGAGGTGTAGCTGTCCACGATGACCACATCTCCCCGCTGAGGCTCGTAGCCTGCCCCCCACACGATGAGCTTATCGCCGTTGACCAGCGTTGGCACCATGGAGCTGCCGTCCACCTGAATGATGCGGAAAAAGAACGAAAAGATGAGCACCAGCACCAGTGCCGCCGAGATCAGCGCCTCGTACCATTCCAGCAGATTCTGCCCGCGCACGGGCTTTGCCTGTTCCTGTTTTTCCATATCCGGTACACCTCACCCTCTGAGTTTTGCATCACTGACCCGATTATACAGCAATCCGCAGCCCCTGTGCAAGCGCACCGGCTGCAAAAAGCCGCATTTTACTGAAATTTTGATAAAGAAAAAAGGGACAACAAGGTTGTCCCTTTTCTCCCGTTTCAAATCGGGGATGATCAAATATCGCTCTTGACCTTGGCAGCCTTGCCCGTACGGCCACGCAGGTAGAACAGCTTTGCGCGGCGGACCTTGCCCTTGCGGACAACGGTGACCTTCTCAACGAAGGGGCTGTTGATGGGGAAGACACGCTCGATGCCGACACCGTAAGCCACGCGGCGAACGGTGAAGGTCTCTGCAACGCCGCCGTGCTTCTTAGCGATGACAGTGCCCTCGAAGGCCTGAATGCGCTCACGGTCGCCGTCCTTGATACGAACATCAACGCGGACGGTATCGCCAACGTTGAACTGAGGCTTTTCAGCCTTGATGCTGCCTTCAGAAATAATCTTCAGTGCGTCCATTTTTGAATCCTCCATTTGTTTTTAGACGTTCATACACGGCACTTTGCCGTCAGAGGACCGCCCGTTTAATGATATTGTCATTAACCCCGCTGTGGTCTCAGCGGACACTAACGCCTAAATAGGATATCACAAAACCCGCGTGAATGCAAGCGTTTTGACCAAAATAAATGCAAAAATTTTCTGTTCTGTCAAAACGTATGTCTTTTGTGCCCTGCTCAGGCAAACAGCTGCTTATCTGCCGTCAGAAACTTCTTGCGCAGGATGTTCGCGCTGGCGGCAGGCAGGCCGAACTGATCTTCCAGAAAGCCGGTGAGCAGCGAGGGGTTCAGGTTCAGTTCCTGCGCGGCGGGCATACACAACTCAATGTGCAGGCTGTCCCCGTCCACAGTGTATTCCACCTGCGGGATGTGGTCTTTCAGCTCGATGATCTTGTTGCCCTTTTTGCCGTGCTTTTCCACGGGGGCGCTTTCCAGTGCATTGTACTGGTCCAGCACGGCCGCCGCAGCTGCCGGGTAAGTGATGCGATAGCAGGCATAGGCGATGAGGTCCGCCTTCATCTGCACCGGACCCACATGGGTGATGACGATACCGGCGGGCATGATGGCGTTCAGCGCGTCCTTCCACTGAGCAAAGTCCGGGTTCTCGGCCTCCGTCTTAACGTCCACGCACTCGCACTCGCTCTCCTGCCCCAGCGAAAGCGGGCAGGCAAAGGTCATGTAGATATGCGGGTTAAAGCCCAGCGTGTGCCACACCGGCAGGCCGCTGCGCTTGAGCACCCGCTGCATCACCCGCTGCAGGTCCAGCAGGGAGATGTAGGAGGCCTCATTCTTTTTCTCAAACGAGATTCTGACTGTAATCAAAGCAGGGACCTCCTAACAGATGATTTGCACCGCAGCCGTGGCAGGCACGGTTGCAGGGCTGGGTGGTCTGGGCGGCAAGAGCCTTGTTGTATTCCCGCACCAGATATTCGTGGGTGACGCCGTAATCCATGTGGGACCAGGGCGTCACCTCGTCCAGACCGATGGGGCGCTGGCAGTAGAATGCCGGGTCGATGCCCATGTCGGCAAAGGTCTGCAGCCAGGTATCATACTTGAAGCATTCTTCCCAGCCGTCGAAGTAGCAGCCGCGCTTGTAGGCTTCCACAATGACCGGGGCAAGGCGGCGGTCGCCCTTGGCGAACACGCCCTCCAGGAAGCTGGTGGTGCTGTCGTGGTAGTTCACCTTGATCTTGCGGCTGTGGACGCTCTCCAGTAGGTGCTTCTGCTTGGCCTGCAGGGTCTCAGCGGTATCCATGGGCACAAACTCGAAGGGGGTATGAGGCTTGGGCACGAAGCAGGCGCAGCTGATGGTCACCTGCACGCCTTTGCCCTTGCCGCGCTTCGGCAGCGAATAGTACAGGTCCACCACCTTCTGGGCGGTCTCGGCGATGCCCTCAATGTCCTCCATGGTCTCGGTGGGCAGACCCATCATGAAGTAGAGCTTCACCGAGGTGTAGCCCGCGTTGAACGCGATGGTGCAGGTCTTTTCGATCTCGTCCCAGGTGACGTTTTTGTTGATGACGTTGCGCAGACGCTGGGTACCGGCTTCGGCGGCAAAGGTCAGGCCGCTCTTGCGCACCTTGGTGGTCTTCTCGATCAGGCTCTGGGAGAAGTTGTCCACACGCAGAGACGGCAGCGACAGGCTGACGTGCTCCTTGGGGGCCCACTCGTTCAGGTCGTCCAGCAGTTCTTCCAGCTGGCCGTGGTCCGAGGTGGACAGGCTGGAAAGGCTGAGCTCCTCATAACCGGTATTGGCGCACAGGTCCTGCGCCGCCTTGTTCAGCAGGCTGGCATCACGCTGACGCATGGGGCGGTACAAAAAGCCCGCCTGACAGAACCGGCAGCCGCGCACGCAGCCGCGCAGCACCTCAATGCTGGCACGGTCCTGGATGGCACCCACCATGGGCACCACGAAGTTCGTCGGCGGGGCAAACTCGTTCAGATCCTTGATGATGGCCTTGGTGATGCGGGCCGGGATGCCCGGCTCGTTGGGCGTGATGGACTTGACCCTGCCGTCCTCGTAATACTCCACATCATAGAACGCCGGGATGTAGATGCCGGGGATTTTGGCGATGCGCTGCAGCAGCTCCTTTTTGGAGACGCCGCCTTTCTTTTTGGCCTTCTCGATCTCAGCACAGATGCCGGGCAGCTGGTTTTCACCCTCACCCAGCTGGACCACATCGAAGAAATCCGCAATGGGTTCCGCATTGCAGGCGCAGGGACCGCCCGCCACGATCAGCGGCCAGCTCTCGTCACGGTCTTTGGAATAGAACGGGATGCCTGCCAAGTCCAGCATGGCCAGAATGTTCGTATAGGAAAGCTCGTACTGCAGGGTAAATCCCACTGCATCAAAGGCAGTGAGCGGGTCTTTGCTCTCCATGGTGTAGAGCGGCAGGTGCAGGCGTTCCATCTCGGCCTTCATATCGAGCCACGGCATGAAGGCACGCTCGCACCACCAGTTCTCGTGGCTGTTGAGCAGCTCGTAGAGGATCTTCTCGCCGAGGAAGGACATACCCACCTCGTAGGTGTCCGGGAAGCAGAATGCAAAGCGGACGTCCATCTTTTCTTTGTCTTTATATACACTGCCGGGTTCGCCGCCAGTGTAGCGGCCGGGTTTCTGCACCCGTCCCAGCGCTTCTTTCAGTTTAGGATCAAACATTGAGTCCTCCAAATAAACAATCCTGATTTACACGTCTTTTTATTTTACCCGAAACCGGATGTTTTTTCAATCGTTTCCCGCCAAATTTTTGCGCGAGTTCCACACAGCATACAGGCTGGCGGCCATCTGCGCACCGTCCAGCGGCGGGATGGGCAGCAGGTTGAAGCTGCCCGTGAGCAGATTGGCGGCCAGAAAGGCGCTGCCCCGGATGGTCATGCGCTGCTGCAGCCGCAGCGCCCAGAGGCCCGCCAGCAGAAAGTTGACCGCCGGGCCGGCCGCCGCCAGCCAGAACCGCCGCCCCGGGGATAGCGCATTCCCGCAAAGGCGCATGCAAAAGCCGGTCATGGTCACCTCAATGACCGGGAAGCGGTGGAAAAACGCGCAGTAGAGCAGAATATGCCCCCACTCGTGCAGAAAAGCCGCCAGCAGGCCCAGCCGCAGAAAGCCGCTGGCGTCGAAGTAGAGCAGAACATACAGCGCCCCGCACAGCAGCACCGGGTCACGGAAGACCAGCGGCCCGGCCCGCCGGGTATCACGATGCTTCATCGGCAAGGCCCAGCGCTGCCGCCGGGGCTTGGGCGGTGCCCTGCTCCCACAGCTCAAAGTGCAGGTGCGCCCCGGTGGCGCGGCCGGTCTGCCCGGCAGTGCCAAGCACCTGCCCCGCCTGCACCACCTCCCCGGCCCGGACGTAACAATACTGCAGATGGGCGTACCGTGTCTCCCGGCCATCCGGGTGCAGCAGGTACAGACAGTTGCCGTAACTCTCGCTGCGGCTGGCCCGGGTCACCACACCACCCTCTGCCGCAAGGACGGCGGTGCCCTCTGCACAGGCAAGGTCGATGCCTTTGTGGAACGCCGTCTCTCCCGTGAAGGGGTCGTCCCGCCAGCCGTAGGCATCCGAAACGCGGTATTGCGTTGTTTTCAGCGGGAAGCAGAGTGTCTCCCGCTTTGTCTGCGCCCGCACCGGCAGCACGGCCGCGATGCAGAGCAGCAGCAACAGCGAGACCGTCGCCCCAAAAAGCCCTGCTCTCGGCCCATGTTTTCTCCATTTTGTGAGCTGCCCGGCTCGTCCGCTTCGCTTTGCCCGCATACGCTTTCCCCTTTCCGCTGTAGTCCACTGTATGCAGGCGGGCACGCAAAAAGACCCGGCAGAGCGCTTGCTCTGCCGGGCCTTGTAAAGTTTTATTTACGGAACTTGAAGAAATCGAGGATGCGTTTCAACGGATTCTTTGGCGCGTGTGTTTCTGCCACCGGCTTCACCGGCCGCGGGGCGGGCGCTTCCGCCTTGGGTGCAGGCTGCGCCGGACGCGGCTTATTGTTCACCATCTGCTCCAGCTGGTCAAAATGATCCGGGCTTTCCGGGGCCGGTTCCTCAGCAGGCACAGGAGCCTTTCCCGGTTCGTTCTGCGGCGCAACGATATTTTCGGCCGGGGCCGCTGCCTTTTCCGGTTTGGGCTGTTCTTCTACAGCGGGTGCAGCTTCGGTTTCCACAGGCGCGGCGGCAGGTCCCGGGGCGGGAGCTGCCGGTTCTGGGGCCAGCGTCGTCGGCTTCCAGGGTTCGGGCTGGGTCCAGTCATCCTTCAGCAGGTCGTACATGCCCATCTGGCCGTTGACCAGTTCCTCGCCCTCGGCGGGCTTCACCTTCTGGTAGCTGCCGTCCGGGCGCATCTCGCGGGCGTTGACGTTATCCCGCAGCTGCAGCTGCAGGATGTCGGTGAGTTTTTGCACCAGCACCGGGTCTTCCACCCGGACGCCTACCTCCACGCGGCACTCGGTGTTGCGGGTGAGGAAGTCGCCGGATGCGATATAGATGCGGGTGTGCACCCCGTCGAAGAAGCTGTAGATGCGGCCGTGCTCAAGGTACCGTCCCACCAGACTGCGGATGTGCAGGTTCTCGGTCTTGCCGGGCACACCGGCGCGCACGCAGCAGATGCCGCGCACGATCATGTCGATGCGCACTCCGGCACAGCTGGCTTCCTGCAGCTTGAGAATGATGTCGCGGTCGCTGATGGAGTTGTTTTTCAGGATCATGGAAGCCGGGCGGCCCATGCGGGCGGCCGAGATGACATGGTCCATTTCTTCCAGCAGCACGCTCTTGAACCGCAGCGGGGCCACCAGCATCTTGTCGCTTGTCTCGGTCAGCTGCTGCACGGCAAGGTTCTGGAACACATTGGAGGCTTCCTCGCCGATGCCCTGATCTGCCGTGATGAAGGAATGATCGGTGTAGAGTTCGCTGGTCTTCTCGTTGTAGTTGCCGGTGCCGATCTGGGTGATGTAGGAGTAGCCGTCCTTCCCCTTTTTGGTGATGAGGGTGAGCTTGGAGTGGACCTTGTAATCCTCAAAACCGTAGATGACCGTGCAGCCTGCGCTTTCCAGCTGCTTGGACCAGTCGATGTTGTTCTGCTCGTCAAAGCGGGCGCGCAGCTCCACCAGGGCCACGACTTCCTTGCCGTTTTCGGCCGCTTCCGTCAGCGCCTGCACGATCTGGGACTCCCGCGCCATGCGGTAGAGGGTCATCTTGATGGAGATGACGTCCGGGTCGTGGGCGGCCTTTTTCAGCATGGCAATGAAGGGCCGGATGGACTGGTACGGATAGCTGAGCAGCACATCGTGCTTCTGCACCTCGGCGGCAAGGTCGTAGTCCGGCGGGGGCAGCATGGGCCGGGCCGCCGGGTAGAACAGTTCCGGGCGGCCCTCGGCTTCGATGCGGCCGGTGAGCTTGTAGAAAAAGCTCAGGTCCAGCGGGCTTTTCTGCTCGAACACCCGCTTGTGGGTCAGCAGCAGCCGGTTGCACAGCAGCCGTTCTACCTCCGGCGCGGGCGCAGGCGTGATCTGCAGGCGCACAGCAGCCAGTTTGCGGCGGCGCTTGAGCAGCTCGGTCATGATCTCGCGGTAATCGATGTCATGATCCATCATGCCTTCTTTCACGTCGATATCCGCATTGCGGGTGACGCGGAACAGGCACTTTTCCAGAATGGTCTCCTTGCCGAAGATGCTGGCTGCAAAGTGCAGCACCAGTTCTTCGGTAAGGGCAAACAGCGTTTCGCCGTCCTTTTTAATGAAGTGGATGCGTTCCATCTGGCTGGAAATGGGGATGATGCCCAGGCTCTGCCCGGCAGGGTGCTTTTCCTTGAGCAGCACGCCGAGGTAAATTTCCTTATTGCGCAGGAACGGGAACGGGTGGCGGTTGTCCACGATCTGCGGGCTGAGGATCGGGAACAGCTCGGTCTGGAAATACTTCTTCCAGACATGCTCGTCCTCTTTGGTCAGATGGTCAAGATCCACCTTGCGGTAGCCATTTTCGGCCAGGGCTTCCAGGGCCTTGGCGTAATATTTGTCGCAGTCCTCCTGCAGCTGGGCGGTTTTGGGCATGATGGCGGCAAGCTGCTCGGCGGCCGTCATGTTGGTCTTGTTCTCGCGCTTTTCCTTTTTGCCCTTTTCCTGCTCCAGGTTCGCGCGCTCCTGCAGAGAGCCCACGCGCACCATGAAGAACTCGTCCAGATTGGAGCCATAAATGGCAAGGAACTTGACCCGCTCGGCCAGCGGCACGTTTTTATCCTTGCCCAGCGCAAGGACCCGCCGGTTGAAGTCCAGCCAGCTCAGCTCGCGGTTGATAAAAATGGTATCATCGCTCATGTTCATTCCCCTTTTTTCCGCTCTGCGGGCAAGCGTTGCCGCAGTTCAGCGCACAGTTGCCTGGCCTGCCCAGGAGGCCACGATGTCTTCGGTCAGGCCCGGAACGTCTGCCGCATCTGCCACCTGTGCGAACGGCCCATACTGCTGCCGGTATGCCATAATGGCCCGGGCACGGCTCTCGCCCACGCCGGGCAGCGTGCACAAAGCATCCACGTCGGCGGTGTTCAGGTCCACCCGGGTGTAGGCAGAAAGCGTCTGCCCGTCCGGCAATGACTGTTCCTCTGTGCCCTTCAGCGGGACCGCGAACCGAAATGCCAGCACCGCACATACAATGGCTGCCGCCAGCGAGAGCAGAACGAGCGCTCTTTCCCGCCGGGCGGCTTCGGGCCGAAGTTGTTCTTTCATTGTAACCGACTTTCCTCTAAAAAGAAAGGCCTCTGCGGAAGAATTTGCAGAGGCCTTGCACAAACTTTACACGGATTTTTCGGCATCCCGCACCATACGGTACAGCACTTCCACCGCTGCACCCGCAGATGCGTCGGTCAGGGTGACGTTCTGGGCGGCAAGGCGCAGCTCTGCCGGGGCATCGGCTGCAGCCGCGCTCCGGCTGGCCGCGCGCACCAGTTCCAGCATCGGCATGCCGCCGGCCAGCACCAGCACGTTCTCCGGCTCTACGCCCGCCGGGCCGCAGACAGCGTCCAGCATTTCTTTGCCGGAGACGGTCTTCGGGGTCAGCAGCAGGGTGTCCGGCGCAGCGCGCTCCCCCAGCAGCACAGCCGTGCGGTCGCCCAGTGCCTTGCCCAGCAGCGAGACCATGGGCACCGCCTTGCTGTCCTGATACAGCAGCACCCGCAGCACGTTCTCGCCCTTGATGTCTGCCGCATTCGCCAGCAGATAGGGCGTCCACTCCTGCTGCAGGTGGCGTTCCAGCGCGTTGCTCATGCGCAGCACGCGGGTGGTGCCGTCGGTCATCTGCAAAGCGATGCCCACGCCCGCCGCAGAGGGCAGCTGCGCAAACAGGTCAGCGTCCTGCCCGGCAAAGCTGCACAGCGGCTGGCGGGTGCCGTCGGCATAGTGATAGGCCATGGTGCCGCCGCAGACCAGCGCAGGCGCTGCCAGCCGCACGCTGCCCAGAATCGACCGCACCGCCCGGGGCGAACGCTGGGAAAAGACTGTGAAGCGGCCGCCGCGGCTGGAAAACAGCTGCAGCACATCCCGCACCACCTGGGTCAGGTTGCCGTCTGCACCCAGCAGAAGATTGTCCAGATCACACAGGACCAGCGTGGATTCCAGAGACTGATTCATACATTTCCCCTCCTGAGCGTTGCAAGAAAATGGGTAAAGTAATCCGGCAGTTCCGAATCAAAGCGGAGCTGTTCGCCGGTGATGGGGTGCACAAAGCCCAGCGTTTTGGCGTGCAGACACTGGCCGTGCAGGCTGGTGATGCAGTTGTGGGGGCCATAGACCGGGTCCCCCGCTACCGGGTGCTGGATGGACGCCATATGCACGCGGATCTGGTGCGTGCGGCCGGTCTTCAGGCGGCACTCCAGCATGGTGAAGTTATTCAGTCGTTCCAGCACCTTATAGCCCGTATAAGCGTACTTGGTGTGGGGCTCACTGGCCGGGTAGACCGCCATTTTTTTGCGGTCAGTCTTGCTGCGGCCGAGGTTGCTTTCCACAAAGCCTTCGTCCTGGGCAAAGCCGCCGTAGACGATGGTGTTGTAGGCACGCTCCACGCTGTGCACCGCCATCTGCTGCGAAAGTCCGATGTGGGTCGCATCGTCCTTTGCCACCACCAGCAGGCCGCTGGTGTCCTTGTCGATGCGGTGCACGATGCCGGGGCGTATCTCGCCGCCGATGCCAGAAAGGCTGCCCTTGCAGTGCCACAGCAGTGCATTGACCAGCGTGCCGTCCGGGTTGCCCGGGGCCGGGTGCACCACCATGCCCTTGGGCTTGTTCACCACCAGCAGATGCTCGTCCTCATAGACGATATCCAGCGGGATGTCCTGCGGCACGGCCTCGATGGGCTTTGCGTCCGGGATCTCCAGAAGGATGGTGTCCCCTGCCTTGAGCTTGAGGCTTTTGGCCACCAGCTTGCCGTTGCACAGCACATGGCCGTCTGCCACAAGGGCCTGCAGCGCCGAGCGGGAAAGGCCGGTATCTTCGCCGCTGAGAAAGCGGTCGATGCGCTGGCCAGCCGTCTCCGGCTCCACGATAAATTCACGCTGTTCCATGGTTTACTGCTCCTTTGCGTTTTCGCCGTGCAGTTCTTCCAGAAAGATCACCAGCACCCAGAGCCCCACGCCCACGCACACACAGATGTCCGCAAAGTTGAACACTGCAAATCGCATGAACAGCAGGTTGATATAGTCCACCACCTCGCCGTTGAGCACGCGGTCGATCAGGTTGCCGATGCCGCCGCCCAGCACAAAGATCATGGCCGCCTGCTGCAGGTATTTGCCGCGGCTGCGGAAGAACAGCACATAGGCCACCGCCAGCAGCGCCGCGCTGGTGGCGATGATGAGGAACAGCTGTTTGCCGCTGAGCAGGCTGAATGCCATGCCCTGGTTGAGCACGAACCGCAGCTCCACCACATGGGGGATGAACGGCATCGCGCCCACCGGCTGCAGAGCATTCACCGCCCACAGCTTGATGGCCTGGTCGATGCCCACCAGCGCCGCCACAGCCGCCAGATTGAAAAGAACAAAAGCCATAGGATAACTCCCAAATCATTCAGTCAGTATAAAAAACGGCGCTCCCCGGGTAAGGGAGCGCCGCCCTTTTCAAAACAGTTCTGTTTTTACGCGGAAGGTTTATGCTTCCACAACGCTGGCGCAGCGTGCGCACAGGGTGGGATGAGCTGCGTGGGTGCCGATGGAAGCAGAGTACTTCCAGCAGCGCTCGCACTTCTCGCCGGTGGCGTGTGCCGCAGCAACGCCCAGACCTTCGACAGCGCTGGCAGCGCCGCCCTCACCCTTGACCAGCTCCACATGAGAGACGATCATCAGGTCGGCCAGCTCATCCATGGGGATGCTGTTCAGCAGGTCATAGACAGCGTCATTGCAGTACAGGGTGACAGCAGCTTCCAGAGAGGCACCAATGGTCTTCTCGGCACGGGCCTGCTCCAGCACCTTCTTCACCTCGTCGCGCACGGCGATGAGCTGTGCCCACTTTGCCTTGAAGGCATCGTCGGCGGCATACTGGCCAGCCTTGGGCATCTCCTCAAAAACCACGTACTTGTTCATGCCCTCGGTCTTGGGCAGGAAGTCCCAGATCTCCTGGCTGGTGAAGCACAGGATGGGCGCAATGATCTTGTCCAGAGCGACCAGGATCTTGTACATGGTGGTCTGGGCAGCCTTGCGGCCTGCGCCGTTGGTGCAGTACAGACGATCCTTGGTGACATCCAGATAGAAGTTGGACATGGCCACAACACAGAAGTTATACACGGCATGGTAGACCTTGTTGAAGTCATACACAGCGTAGCCTGCATTGGTGTTGGCGATCAGGTCGTCCAGAGCGGCCAGTGCCCAGCGGTCGATGTCCTGCAGCTGATCGTCCGCCACACAATCGGTGTTGGGGTCAAAGCCGTCCAGATTGCCCAGGATGAAGCGGGCCGTGTTGCGGATCTTGCGGTAAGCCTCGCTCAGCTGCTTGAAGATGTTCTTACCGGCACGCACATCCACGGTGTAGTCGGAAGAAGCCACCCACAGGCGGATGATATCAGCGCCGTAGTCCTTGATGATCTCGCTGGGCTCCACGCCGTTGCCGGCGCTCTTGTGCATCTGCTTGCCCTGCTCGTCCACGACCCAGCCGTGGCACAGAACGGACTTGTAGGGTGCGCAGCCCTTGGAGGCAACACTGGTCAGCAGGCTGGACTGGAACCAGCCGCGGAACTGGTCGCCACCCTCCATATACATATCGGCGGGGAAATGCAGCTCGGGGCGCTCCTCCAGCACAGCAGCGTGGGTGGAACCGGAGTCGAACCACACGTCCATGATGTCGGTGTCCTTGGTCCACTCGGAAGCGCCGCACTTTTCGCACACTTCGCCTGCGGGGATGATCTGCTCGGCTTCGTACTTGTACCATGCGTCAGAGCCTTCCTTGCGGAACAGGTCGCTGACCGCCTTGATGGTTGCATCGGTGATGTGGTAGGCACCGCACTTCTTGCAGTAGAAGGCCGGGATGGGCACGCCCCAGGTGCGCTGACGGCTGATGCACCAGTCGTTGCGGTCGCGGACCATGCCCTTCATGCGGTCATGGCCCCAATCCGGCATCCAGGTGACCGTGTCGATGGCCTTGTAGACATCCTCGCGGAACTTGGAGATGGAGCAGAACCACTGCTCGGTGGCACGGAAGATGATGGGGTTGTGGCAGCGCCAGCAGTGCGGGTACTGATGCTTGATGTGCACCTGACCCATGATGACACCGGCCGCAGTCAGGTCGGCCAGAATGGTCTTGTTGGCTGCCCAGACGCGCTGGCCTGCATACTTGCCAGCCAGTTCGGTCAGATAACCGCCGTCGTCCACAGGCACGGTGATGGGCACATTGTACTTCTGAGAAACGTTGAAGTCATCGACGCCGTGGCCGCCTGCGGTATGAACGCAGCCGGAACCGCTTTCCAGCGTGACATGGTCGCCCAGAATGACGGTGCCTTCCTTGGGCAGGTAGACGTGGTTGTAGCGCATGAGCTCGAACTCAGTGCCGGGCACAGGCTCGCCCACGATCTCGTAGTTCTCGATGTGGCAGGCGTCCATGACGCTCTTGACCAGCTCGGTGGCCATGATGTGGAACTCGTCGCCGATCTTGACGAAGGAGTACTCAAACTCACCGTTCAGGCAGATGGCCTCGTTGGCGGGCAGGGTCCAGGTGGTGGTGGTCCAGATCACGAAGTAGGTCTTGTCCATCGGGATGCCGTGCTTTGCCAGCGTGCCGTTGGGGTCCTGAGAAACGTGGAAACGCACAAAGATGGAATCGCAGTCGTCCTCACCGTACTCGATCTCAGCCTCTGCCAGAGCGGTGCGGCAGTCCGGGCACCAGTACACGGGCTTCAGGCCCTTGTAGATGTAGCCCTTCTTGGCCATCTCGCCGAAGATCTCGATCTGGCGGGCCTCGAACTCAGGCTTCAGGGTCAGATAGGGGTGCTCGAAGTCACCGATAACGCCCAGACGCTTGAACTGGTCGCTCATGATGTCGATGTGCTCGGTGGCGAACTTTTCGCAGATCTGGCGCAGCTCCAGCTTGGAGATGTCCTTCTTCTTCTCGCCCAGAGAGGACAGAGCCTTCAGCTCAATGGGCAGGCCGTGGGTATCAAAGCCGGGCACATAGGGAGCCTGATAGCCCTCCATGTTCTTTTCGCGGATGATGATATCCTTGATGATCTTGTTCAGGGCGGTGCCCATGTGGATGTTGCCGTTTGCATACGGAGGGCCGTCGTGCAGGATGAACTGGGGTTTGCCCTCGTTGTGCTTCATGAGCTGGTTATACAGGTCGTTGTCGTCCCAATCCTTCAGCATGACCGGCTCCTTCTTGGGCAGGCCGGCACGCATCTCAAACAGGGTCTTGGGCAGGTTCAGAGTACTATCGTACTGCGATTTGTTCTTAGCCAATGGTTTACACTCTCCTCTATATTTGCTTAGGGTGCCTTACTCGCTGAACTTGACGCCCTGAAAGGCATCGTAGTCCGGTTCTTCGGGCTTCATGTCAGCAGGAGGCGGGTCCAGCTTCAGCTGGCTCTCGTCCTTTGCCCAGAAATCCTCACTGCTGTCCTCTGCCGCTTCGTCTTCGGCAGCATCTGCGGGCTCTGCTTCGTCCGCCGCCGGGGCTGCGGGCTCTGCGGCGGGCTGGGCGTCCGCAGGTTCCTGCGGGGCAGGCTCTGCATCCGGGGCTGCAGCGGCGGGCTCCTCGTCCGCCTTTGCGCCTTCGTCTGCGGCGTCCTTCTGGAACTCCGGCAGGCGGCTCAACGATTCCACATGGCTGCGGTACAGGTTGAGCACGTCGGACTTGAAGCGGGTCACTTCCAGACGGACGCGGTCATACTCGCGCTCCTCGGCAAGCTTTTTCTCATTCGCTTCGCTCTCGATCTCGTCTGCGCGGTCGTTGGCCTTCTGCAGCAGCTCGTTGGCGTCGCGGATGATGTCATCGCCGCGCAGGTTGGCACGGTGAATGATCTCCTCGGCCTTCTGGTTTGCTTCACGAATGACATTTTCGCCCATGCGCTGTGCATTGATCAGTGCGCTCTTGAGCATTTCGCCGTCCGCTTCAAAGCCCTTCAGCTCCTCGTGAAGCTTCTGGTTCTCGGCAGTCAGATCGGCGATCTGTTTCCGAAGCTGCTCCATCTGTGCATCATCGCTGTGGAGCTGTTCCTCGACCTTGTCCAGAAAACGGTCCACGTCCTCTGTGCGGTAGCCGCGGAGGTTCTTCTCGAATTGCACAGAACGTACATCCTGCGGAGTCAGCATAGCAATTTCCTCCCGTTGTTTAATATTGAAAAAACTCGATGATCTGTCGGTCTTTTTTGCTTTTTCCGGGCAGTGCGGTCAGGCCGAAGCGGCCCTTGCCCCGCACCGTGAAGACATCGCCCTCATACACCGGGGCGTGGGGTTTGTCGGCGGGGAGATGGTTGATCTCCACCCGGCCCGCCGCGATCAGCTCGCTTGCCATTCCGCGGCTGCACCGGAGCATGGCCGCCAGAACGGCATCCAGCCGCAGCGACGACACCGTGGCACTGCGCATCTCGCGCTGCGCCGCCGGGAACGCGGGCACCTCGCCCGGCTCCAGCAGTTCGGTGGTCAGCTCGGTGTGCCCGGCCTGGAACAGCTCGCGGCAGATCAGCTGTGCCGCCGGTTCCAGCGCGAACACATAGGCCGTGCCCGGCTGATCCTCCGGCAGGACGATATCCCCCAGTGCTTCCCGCTTGAGTTCAAGGCCCATCAGGCTGCCCAGATAGTCCTTGTGGGCGGGCAGCGCAGCCCCGGCCAGTGCGCGGCACTGCAGCCGCACACAGCGGATGGGGCTTTCCGCATAGCTGAACTCCGGCTCCAGGCAGAGGACCTTCCGCTCGGCTTCGGGCCAGCCGCCGTCAAAGCGGAAGCCCTCCTGCACCCCGGCACGGCCCAGTGCCGCCCGGGCAAGGTCCTGTTCGCGGTCGCTGAGAAAATCAGAATACCGCGCGATCTCCCGGGAAAAGGCGGTGCGGGCCAGATCCTCGATGTGCCGCATCAGATAGCGTTCTTCATCGGTGCGCGCCGGGATGAACCCACGCGCTGCCTTGGGCTGCGGATCAATAGAACGCGCCATTGCTCTCCAGCTCGTCCAGCAGGTCACCCATGATATCCACGTTATACGGGGTGATGATGAAGGTGCTGTTGGCCACGCGCTTGATCTGGCCGTTGTTTGCATAAGCCACGCCGGACAGGAAGTCCACCAGACGGCGGGAAACTTCCTTGTTGGTGGACTCCAGGTTCAGCACCACGGTGCGCTTGTTGTTCAGGTGGTCCGCGATCGTGCTGGCGTCCTCAAAGCGCTCGGGCTTGACCAGAACCACCTTGAGCTGAGTGGTGGCGTTGATGTTGACCACCTTGCCCTTTTTCTTGGCGTTCTCGGCAGAATCGTCCACTTCATCTTCTGCGCCGACACTGGCATTGTTATTATTGCTCACCATCTGAGGACCGTCGTCGATGTACTGATCCTCGTAATCGTCCTCCTGGTCAAACAGGCCCTTCTTGAGACTATCAAGCAAAGACATACAATCTGCTCCTTTCATTCGGGCAGCTTCGCGCCGCCTGGCGTATTTTGCAAAAGAATGCAAATAGCTTTTACTATTATCGGATTTTTTGCGCCGGATGTCAATAACTACAAAAGCTTTCCGTCATACAAATTTTGTCCCGAGACGATTATTTCGTCATAAAGCCGTACCTGACTCACCGAACCATCGGTCCCCTTGGGCAAAACGAGGGTATATTCGCCCTGGGTGATGAGCGGGTGGTCGTCGTCCACCGGGTCGATCCTGCAGAAGCGGGCAATATTGCCGTACTTGACATACACGCCCGGGATGTAGTTCTCGCCCTTGTCCTCGGCTTCGGTGCCGTCTTCCTTTAAATAATGGATGGCAGCCGTCGGCACCAGCAGGCCGGTGTCCTCCCCCAGCGAAATTTTCGCTGCGGCCTTGTTCAGGCACAGCACATCGCCGTTGATGGAGTTGCAGGTGAGCACGAAGCGGGCAAGGTCGTTGTCCGCATCAATGGTCACATCGGTAACGGTGGCCTTGAGGGCAGTCTCCACCCGGCCCGGGAAGCTGATCTCCACGGCCGTGCGGCGGGGCTTGCCGTCCTGGCCCAGAAGCTTTTCGCCCTCTTTTGCCGAGCACACGCCCACATAGCGCCAGGTGAAGCCGGATACGATCTTGCCTGCACAGCCGTCCAGCGCCAGCACGGGGTCGGAATCCAGGTAGCCTTTCAGCTCCTGCGCGCTCAGGGCAAGGATATCCTCTGCCCCGGCGTTCAGCCGCCCGCTGCTGGAAGCCCGGACGAAGTAGCCGGTCTGCGGGGCGGTGATCTGGGTGGGATTGCCCAGCTGCGCCTGCACGGTCTGGGCCTGCTGGGCCAGGGCCGCGATCTGGTCGGTAAAGTTGGCCGCGTCGCCCGTCACGATCCAGAGCTTGTTCTGGGCCAGCAGGTAGGCATCGGCGGAATCGCTCACGGCTTCATAGTCGCCGTCATCCAGCGTATCCATCAGGTCGTACAGAGCCGAGGAGCGGTCCTTCAGCAGCGTGTCCAGCTGCAGCGCCGAGGTGTTCTGGGACCTCTGCAGCAAGTCGATCTGGTCCGTCAGCTGGGTCAGCTGCTGGCGCAGCACCGCCTGCGAGGCATCGCTGTAGATCTCGGCCACGGCCGTGCCTGCCGAGACGCGCTCGCCGTCGGCGGCAAGGTAGCCCAGCGTGCCGCTGCCGGCCACATAACTCTCGTCGAACAGCAGCACGCCGTCGGCGTCGATGGCGTCCGACACCACAGCCGGGAGGGCTGTTTCATATACATTCTGCGGGAGCAGGATGTGCACCGCCTGCCAGCCCACATAGCAGGCCGCCGCCAGCAGAAATGCCGCCAGCACGCCTGCCAGCGTGGCCAGCACCTGCGGGGCGCGGCGTTCCTTCCGGGTCTCATCCGGCATAACGATCATCCTTTCGCTAAAAATTCGCTCACGGTGCGGATGGCGGTCTGCCGCACATCCGGTGCGCCTGCGTCCAGCCAGACCACGCCTTCCATGTGGCGGAACCAGGTCAGCTGGCGCTTGGCGTAGTTGCGGGAGGCCTGCTTGAGTTTATCCGTGCAGGCTTCCAGCGAAGCAGCCCCTTCAAAATAAGGGAAGAATTCCTTATAACCGATGGCCTGCGCCGCCGTGCGGTAGGTCTCGCGGTTTTGCCAGACGAGCTCTGCCTCGGGCAGGATGCCTGCCTCCAGCATTTTGTCCACCCGCAGGTCGATGCGGCGGTAAAGCGCCGCACGGTCCGGGAAGTCAAGGCCCAAAATCAGGCTGCGGTAGGGCTTTTCCGGCGGGAGAGACTCTGCCTTCTGCTCACTGAGCTTTTTGCCGGTGGCGCGGTAGTGTTCCAGCGCCCGAAGCACCCGCACCTGGTTATTCGGGTGGATGGCGGCGGCAGCTTCCGGGTCCACCTGCCGCAGTTCTTCGTACATGGCCGTGCCGCCTTTTTCGGCAAGTTCGGCGGCCAGCTGCTCCCGCAGACCGGCGGGGGTCTTTTCCTCGGTGAAGCGCACCCCGTTCAGAAAGCTCTGCACATACAGGCCAGTGCCGCCCACGAGGATGGGCAGCGCGCCCCGGGCAGAAATTTCCCGCTCCAGCCGTCCGGCCATGGCGGTGAAATCCGCCACGCTGAAGGGCTTGTCCGGCGTGAGGATATCCACCCCGTGATGCGGGATGCCGCAGGTCTCCTCCGGTGTCACCTTGGCCGTGCCCACGTCCAGACCTTTGTAGATCTGCATGGAGTCGCAGCTGATGACCTCGCCGGAAAAGTGCTGTGCCAGCGCCACGCCCAGCGCGGTCTTTCCGGTGGCTGTTGGGCCGACGACAGCCACCACCGGGTGTTTTTTACACGATGCGTCCAAACTGCTTCTCCAGCTCCCTTCGGGTCAATTTCAGCACGCAGGGGCGGCCATGGGGGCAGAACGGCGGCACCTCGCCGGACAAAATCTTCTCGGCCAGCGCCATCAGCTCCTGCGGCGAGGACTTGTCCCCTGCCTTGATGGCGGCACGGCAGGAGATGGAGTGCAGCACCCACTCGGTGTGCTCGTTCAGCGCATCGTGGCCGCCCTTGAGCAGCTTGTTGGCGATCTCGATCAGCAGGCTTTCGGCATTCTGCGGCTCCACGTCCGCAGGCACTGCCCGCAGCACCACGGTGCCGCCGCCGAAATCCGCGATCTCAAGGCCCGCGTTTTCCAGCAGCGGGATGTTATCCAGCAGCGCCTGCTTTTCTTCGGCTGCCAGGTCGATAGCCATCGGTTCCAGCAGCATCTGGCTGGGCACATTGCCATAATTGGCCGCCAACTTTTCGAACAACTGACGCTCGTGGGCGGCGTGCTTATCAATAAGGCACAGCTCATCACCGCGCTCGGCCAGAATGTAGGTCTTGAACACTTCGCCCACATAGTGCAGCGGTTCAGGCCGCCCGGCCGTGGGGTCGAAGTTCATCTGTTCCGGCTCGGTCTGCTCTGCCGTTTCCTCCGTCGGTGCTTCTTCCGGCTCCGATACAGGGGCGGCGGGCTGCTCCGGCGGCATCTCAGGGGCCGGGTCCCAGGCAGCCATGTGGTTCTGCTCTGCATGGAGATTTGTTTCCGGCATCTCCGGTTCTACATCCAGCTGCGCTTCGTTGGCCGCGGTACGGAAAGGTTCCGTTTGCGGCTGGGCGTCGGCAGACGGGCTGTGCAGTGTCACAAAGGGGTCCAGAATATCGGCATCGGCAGAAGCACTCTGCCAGCGCGGACGGCCGGACTGCACCGGGGCTGCCGCCATTTGCGGGCGCACAATTTCCGGGGCAGGCTCCACTGCCTGTTTCTGGGGCTGCTGCGGCAAAGCGCCGGGGTCCGCCTGACCCGAAATGATGGCCGAAAGCCCTGTAAAGTCATTTTTCTTTACATCATTTTTGATTTCTTCTGCGATAGTTTTTTTATTTTTGGCAGATTCTTCTTTTTTGTCTGCTTCAAAGGTGAAAAGCCGTTCCCCGGTGCCGGGCTGGGCCAGCGCCAGCTTGACGGCATGGTAGACGACGTCAAACACATCGTTTTCCCGGGCAAAACGGGCCTCGATCTTGGCCGGGTGCACGTTCACATCCACCAGATCGGCGGGCATCTGCAGCAGCAGGATACCGCCCGGGAACTTGCCCTGCATCATGGTGCCCTTGAAGGCCATCTCCATGCCGGCCATCATGGTGCGGTTGCGCACATAACGGCCGTTGATGTAGAAATGCTGCATGCTGCGGCTGGCACGGCAGCTCTTGGGCGGGGTGATGAGGCCCGCAATGTGGTAGACACCCTCCTGGTTTTCCAGCTCGATGAGGTCGCGGCTGAACTCACGGCCCAACACCGCATAGGCGGCCCCGCGCAGCTGGCCGTCGCCGGGGGTGACATACTGCAGCTTGCCTTCCCGGATGAACTTGACGCTCACCTCCGGGTGGCTGAGGGCCACATGCGCCACGTTATCGGCCACAAAGGTGCCCTCCGAGGAGTCCTTTTTGAGGAACTTCATGCGGGCAGGGGTGTTATAGAACAGGTCCTTCACCCGGATGGTGGTGCCCACAGCGCGGGCACCCGGCTCCCGGGAGACCTCCTCCCCGCCCTCGATGCAGTAGACCGTTGCAAACTCGTCCACTTCGGTGCGGGTGGTCAGCTCCACACGGGCCACGCTGGCAATGGACGCCAGTGCTTCGCCGCGGAAGCCCAGCGTGTGGATGCTGTTCAGATCGTCCGGCTTTTCAATTTTACTGGTGGCATGGCGGATAAACGCCGTGGAGATATATTCCGCTTCAATGCCGGTGCCGTTGTCGCTGATCTCGATCAGCTTCACGCCGCCGGATTCGATGCTTATGGTGATCTGGGTCGCTCCGGCATCAATGGAGTTTTCCAGCAGCTCCTTCACCACCGATGCAGGCCGCTCGACGACCTCACCGGCGGCGATGAGCTCTGCGGTGTGCTTGTCCAGAACATGGATCACTGCCATGGTGTTCCCTCCTTCATGGTTTTTGCGGGGCAGCCGTTAACCGTTCAGGCTGCCTTTCAGGGTCTTTTTCAGCTCATAGAGGAAGTTCAGCGCTTCGATGGGGGTCAGGGTCTCCACGTCCAGCGCCTCCAGTTTTTCCATCATCTCGCTAGGCACGGCGGGAGAATTGTACTCCTGCAGGGCGTCAAAATCCATCTGCTCCACCTTGTTTTTGGGGGCAGTGGCTTCCAGCGTGCGCAGCACTTCGTGGGCGCGGCGGGTCACGCTGCCGGGCAGACCGGCCAGCTTTGCCACCTCGATGCCGTAACTGTCGTCGGCGGGGCCGCGGATGATGCGCCGCAGGAAGGTGATGTCCTCGCCGCGCTTTTTCACTGCAATATTGTAGTTTTTCACGCCATCCAGCGCGCCTTCCAGTTCGGTCAGCTCATGGTAGTGGGTGGCAAACAGGGTCTTGCAGCCCAGGCCCTTGGCAGGGTCGGTGATGTGCTCCACCACGGCGCGGGCAATGCTCATGCCGTCAAAGGTGGAGGTGCCGCGGCCGATCTCGTCCAGCACCACAAGGCTTTTCGGGGTGGCATTTTTCAGAATATCGGCCACCTCGGTCATCTCCACCATGAAGGTGGACTGGCCGGCAGACAGGTCATCCGATGCACCGATGCGGGTGAAGATGGCATCCACCACGCCCACATGGCAGCTGGACGCCGGGACGAAGGAGCCGATCTGTGCCATCAGGGCGATCAGCGCATTCTGGCGCATGTACGTCGATTTACCCGCCATGTTCGGGCCGGTGATGATCAAGCAGCGGTCGGTGGTGCAGTTGAGGGTGGTGTCGTTGGGCACGAACAGGCTGCCCTTCAGCATCTGCTCCACCACGGGGTGGCGGCCCTCGGTAATGGTGAGCTCGTCGCCGTCATCCACAATGGGGCGGCAGTAGTTGTTCTCGGCCGCCACCTGGGCCAGTGCCGTGAGCACATCCAGCTGAGCCACCGCGTTGGCGGTGCGCTGGATGCGGTCCAGCTGGGCGCTGATGCTTTCCAGCAGTTCGTCGAACAGGCGGCGTTCCAGCGTGATCAGCCGTTCGTGGGCACCCAGGATCTTGCTTTCCAGCTCTTTCAGTTCCTGGGTGATGTAGCGCTCGCCGGTGGTCAGGGTCTGCTTGCGGATGTAGGTCTCCGGCACCATGCTCTTATAGGAATTGCTGACCTCGATGTAGTAGCCATAGACATGGTTATAGGCAATTTTCAGCTTGGGGATGCCGGTCTCCTGCCGCAGGCGGGCTTCCAGCTGGGCCAGCACGCCCTTGGTGTTGTCGCGGATGGAGCGCAGCTCGTCCACCTCGGCGTGGTAGCCCTTGGCGATGACGCCGCCATCCTTGAGGGTGGAAGGCGCTTCCGGGTCCACCGCCGCAAAGATGCGGGCCTTGATGTCCTCCAGCGGGTCGATGCGGGCCGCCAGCTCGGCCAGCTCCGGGCAGCCGCAGCTCTCAGCCTGTTTGCGCAGGCTGGGCAGGCGGTCGCAGGTCTGGGCCAGCGTGTAGATCTCCTTCGGGGTCGCGGAGCCATAGACCGTGCGGGTCATCAGGCGCTCCATATCCGCGACGTAGCCCAGCTCGTCGATCAGGTCGCCGCGGACCATGGTCTGCTTCACAAGGCTTTCCACGGCGTTCAGGCGGCGGTTGATGAGGGTGCTGGAGAGCAGCGGCTGCTCGATCCAGCCGCGCAGCAGCCGCTTGCCCATGGAGGTTCTGGTCTTGTCCAGCACCCACAGCAGGGTGCCGCGCTTTTCGCGGCCGCGCAGCGTTTCGGTCAGCTCCAGGTTGGCCCGCGTCACCGACGAAAGCCACATGAACTGGGCTTTGTTATAAGTAATGACCGTTTTCAGGCGTTCCACACCCTTGATCTGGGTGTCATGCAGGTACTCCAGCAGCGCCGCCATGGCAAAGCGCACCAGGCCGTCCTCGGCGATGCCGGTGGCCTGGGCCCAGCTGCGGCCGAACTGCCCTTCCAGCGCCGTGCTCACAAGGCCCGGCGCATAGCGTTCGTCCTCGATGAGTTCCACCGAACAGGTCAGACTTTTCTTGATGTAAGCCGTCACTTCGCGGCAGTCCAGCAGGCCGGGATTCATCAGCACTTCGCTGGGGTGGTAGCGGCACAGCTCGGTGATGACCGCCGAGGCGATCTTGTCCGCACTCAGCTCGGTGATGTGGGCCGTGCCGGTGGAGACATCGGCAAAGCACAGGCCCGCCTTCTTGCCCTTCAGGTAGATGCTGGCGATGTAGTTGTTGCGGTCGTCCTGCAGCATGCTGCTCTCGATGACCGTGCCGGGCGTGACCACGCGGATGATATCCCGTTTGACGAGACCCTTGGCCTTGGCCGGGTCTTCCATCTGCTCACAAATGGCCACCTTATAGCCCTTGGCGATCAAGCGGGCCACATAGTTTTCGTAGCTGTGGAAGGGCACGCCGCACATGGGGGCGCGCTCCTCCAGGCCGCACTGCTTGCCGGTCAGGGTCAGGTCCAGCTCTTTGGACACCGTGAGGGCGTCGTCGAAGAACATCTCGTAAAAGTCACCGATGCGGTAAAAGAGAATTTCGTCCTTATGTTGATTTTTGATCTCAATGTATTGCTGCATCAGGGGCGACAGCTCTGCCATGTTTTTTCCTCTCTCCCGTTTTCTACAGTTTGCGGCTTGTAACCGCCTTTGCAAACAAAACGCGGTCTGTTTTGCACAGCCGCGTTTTGTTTTTGCCGGTTTTAGTGGCAGCCGCCGCAGGTGGAGCAGCTGCCGGTGCAGGAAGCAGAAGGCTCCTGCACGGTCATGGGGTCGCCGCCGTTCATCGCAGTGTTGATGATGGCGTCGATATAGTTCACAAGGTTCTCGCAGTCGCGCTTGGCCTCGTTGTAAGCAACCATGCCTTCGTTGCTCATGATCTGGCCATAGAGGCTGTTCACCTTCTCGTTCAGCTCTGCGATGCGGGCGTCGTTGCGCTCGGTCTTGCCGATCTCGTTGTTCAGGTCCATGCGGGCCAGGTTGAACTCGCCGATCAGGTTCTGCAGTTCCTCGTCCTTGTCGTTTGCCTTGCGGGCCTGGTCCAGCACGAGGTAGCGGTTATCGGTCTGCAGCGCAACAGCTGCGCGCTTGAAAAGATCAATGCAATCCATTGGTTTTATCTCCTTATATTGTATTCTTTCAGGGGCGGAAATGGCCCCGGAATCACGTCATTCTGCTTCCAGCTCGCCCAGCAGCACGGTGGCCCGTGCACCGGTGAGGTGTACATTTGCATACTGGCCCAGCAGCGCCGGATCTGCGGTGAACTCCACGGTCAGGTTGTTGTCCAGCCGGCCAGAGAGGGTGCCTTCGCCGCGGCCAAAGCCTTCCACCAGCACCTTGACGGTCTGGCCCACCTGCGCCTTGACCAGCGCCATGGCGATCTCGTCCTGCACCTTGAGCAGGCGGGTCATGCGGTCGGTCTTCTCCTTGCGGGGGGTGGGGTCCGGCATATCGGCAGCCTTGGTGCCGGTGCGCTTGGAGTAAATGAAGGTGAACAGCTGCATGTAGCCCACCTTCTGCACCAGCTCCAGCGTTTTGACGAAGTCTTCCTCCGTCTCGCCGGGGAAGCCGACGATGATGTCGCTGGAGAAGGTGATGCCGGGCACGGTCTTGCGGGCGTACTCGATGAGCTCGAGGTACTGCTCCACGGTGTAGTGGCGGTTCATCTTTTTCAGCAGTTCATCCGAGCCGCACTGCACCGGCAGATGCAGGTGCTTGCACAGCTTCGGCTGGGCCGCAATGGTGTCGATGAGCTTGTGGCTAGCGTCCTTCGGGTGGCTGGTCATGAAGCGGATGTGGTAGTCGCCCGGCACGGTGCACAGCAGGTTGAGCAGGTCGGAGAAGTCGATCTGTTCTTCCAGGCCCTTGCCGTAGCTGTTCACGTTCTGACCCAGCAGGGTGATCTCTTTGTAGCCTGCTTCCACAAGGCCGCGGAACTCGGCCAGGATGTCGCCGGGCTTGCGGCTCTTTTCGCGGCCGCGCACATAGGGCACGATGCAGTATGTGCAGAAGTTGTCGCAGCCATACATGATGGGCAGCCAGGCGCGGAACTCGCTCTCGCGCCGGATGGGGATGTTCTCCACGATGACCGGGCGCTGGGCCGGGTCCAGCAGCACGCGCTTGTGCTTTTGCAGCTTCTGGGCGATGAGCTGCGGCAGGGTGTCGATGCCGTCCACGCCGAACACAAGATCGACGTAGGGGTAGCTCTGGCGCAGCTTTTCCACCACATGCTTCTGGTTGGCCATGCAGCCGCACAGACCGATGATAAGGCCGCGCTTTTTCTCCTTGAGACCCTTCAGCGCGCCCACGTTGCCGAACACGCGCTGCTCGGCGTGCTCGCGCACGGCGCAGGTGTTGAACAGGATGAGGTCGGCATCCTCGGGCTTATCACACAGGCCGTAGCCGATATCCACCAGCACGCCCTTGATGCGCTCGCCGTCGTTCACGTTCTGCTGGCAGCCGTAGCTGTGCACGAAAGCCAGCGGCGGCGTATCGTAAGCCTGCTTCACCAGCTCGGCGGCGATGTTGTTGTGCTCAAAACTAATGTATTCCAATGAAACCATCCTTCTCCGCCAGGGCACACGCCCCGCACGGCGAAACTCTTTTTAATCGTTTGCTCCGAAGCATTCTTCAAAAGCTCTCTTTAGTATACGCTCTTTGCGCCGTTCGGGCAAGAGGGAGAAGCCATTTTTTCCGCAAGGTCACTGCGCATTTTCACGCATCTGCTTCTCGCAGCAGGCTTCGCACACGCCGATGAGCACCACGGCGCAGTCCTGCACGCGGCCTTTCTGGTTCTTGACCAGCTTCATCACCTGCTTCTCGTCCACCTCGGCGTCGGTCACGCCGCCGCACACAGTGCAGTACAGGTGGCTGTGCCAGGGCAGCGTGTGGTCAAAGCGGTCTGCCTTGCCCGGGATGGACACCCGGCGCACCCGGCCCGCGTCCACCAGGCTGTTCAGGTTGCGGTAGACGGTGCCAAGGCTCAGACCCGGGCACTCCTTGACGGCGGCATCGTAAATTTCCTCGGCGGTGGGGTGGTCGCAGAGGTTCTGCACCGTCTGCATGACCAGCTCGCGCTGTTTGGAATATCGCATATCCTTCTCCTTTGTTTTTCTTATAGGGGTCAGACGTTCTCCTCGCCCTTGATCTTCGCCCAGTAGGCCCGGGCGGCCTGCTCGGTCTTGTTGTCCCCGAACGTGTAGTACTTCACATCCTTGATGGCATCCGGCAGGTACTGCTGGTCCACCCAGTGGTGGGCGTAGTCGTGGGCGTATTTGTAGTTCTGGCCCTTCACCAGGGCGTCCTCACCATCGTAATGCTTGTTCTGCAATTGGCGCGGGATGGGCCCGGTGCGGCCCGCCTGCACATCTGCGATGGCCGCGTTGATGGCGTCGTGGGCACTGTTGGATTTGGGGCTGGTGGCCACCAGAATGACCGCATCTGCCAGCGGCAGCCGGGCTTCCGGCAGGCCCACCATGTTGGCGGCATCCACCGCCGCCTTCACGATGGGGATGATCTGCGGGTACGCAAGGCCCACGTCCTCGCAGGCGCAGACCATCAATCGGCGGCAGGCCGAGGGCAGATCGCCTGCTTCCAGAAGGCGGGCCAGATAATGCAGGGCGGCGTCCGGGTCGGAGCCGCGCATGGACTTCTGGTAGGCCGAGACGATGTCGTAGTGGTCGTCGCCCTCCCGGTCATAGCGCATAGCCGTGCGGCGGGTGACCTGCTGGATCATTTCCAGCGTGATGTGTTTTTTGCCGTCCTCGACCGGTGCCGCCGTCACCGCAAAATCAAGGCAGCCCAGCGCCTTGCGCAGGTCACCGCCCGCGCTCTCAGCAAGGTAAGAGCAGGCGTCCTCGTCCAGGCAGACCTCGGTGTCCTCGCCTTCGGAGAGCTTCTTCACCGCGTTGTGCAGCCCGCGCTCCACGTCTGCTGCGGAGAGCGATTTGAACTCGAACACCGTGCAGCGGGACAGCAGTGCATTATAAATGTAAAAATAGGGGTTCTCGGTAGTGGATGCGATCAGCGTCACCGAGCCGTCCTCAATGCATTCCAGCAGGCTCTGCTGCTGCTTTTTGTTCAGGTACTGGATCTCGTCCAGATACAGCAGGATGCCGCCGGCCCCTGCCAGCGTGCCGATATCCTTGAGCACGGCCTTGATATCGCCGGTGCCGCAGGAGGTGCCGTTGAGCTTGTGCAGGGTCATGCCGCTGTTCTCGGCAATGATGCGGGCCACGGTGGTCTTGCCTGTGCCGGACGGGCCGTAGAAGATCATGTTGGGGATGCGGCCGCTCTCAATGGTGCGGCGGAACACCCGCCCCGGTGCCAGCAGGTGCTGCTGGCCGCACACGTCTGCCAGTGTCTTCGGGCGCAGACGCTGTGCCAGTGGTTCGTTCATCCTGTTCCCCTCCCTTCCTGCCGGGCGCAATCCCCGGTGTTTTTCTTATAGTATATCGCATTTTGGCGGCAAGGGCAAGGCTTTATCTGAAAATCATTCTCAGATAATCTTCGACGGCAGTTTACAAAAAGCGCAAAACATGGTATTATCAGGGCAGTCTTTTGCCGAAAGGAGTGGTGAGATGCCCGCAACGAAAAAAGCGCCGGAAGACCTGACCGCCAAGAAGGCGCTGGCACTGGAGGTCATCGACCGGCTGAAAAAGGAGTACCCGGACGCCGGGTGCACATTGGATTATGACCACGCCTGGCAGCTGCTGGTCAGTGTGCGGCTGGCGGCCCAGTGCACCGATGCACGGGTGAACATCGTGGTGGAAGATCTGTTTGCAAAATACCCCGGCGTGGCCGCCCTTGCCGCCGCAGAACCGGAGGACATTGAAGCCATCGTGAAGCCCTGCGGCCTGGGCCGCTCCAAGGCGCGGGACATCTCCGCCTGTATGCGGGTGCTGCGGGACAAGTACGACTGCCAGGTGCCCACCACCTTTGAAGAACTGCTGGCCCTGCCCGGCGTCGGCCGCAAGAGCGCGAACCTCATCATGGGCGACGTGTTCGGCAAGCCGGCCATCGTGACCGACACCCACTGCATCCGCCTGTGCAATAAGATCGGCCTTGTGGACGGCATCAAGGAGCCGCAGAAGGTGGAGATGGCGCTGTGGAAGATCGTCCCGCCCGAAGAAGGCAGCGATCTGTGCCACCGCTTCGTGATGCACGGCCGGGCCGTGTGCAATGCACGCAAACCGGAGTGCGAAAAATGCTGTTTGAAGGATATCTGCCGCTATGCGCTGGAGCTCTCCGGCGCGCAGGCGGATCTATAAGGAGGTCTGTCTTATGATCACATTGACGATTTTACTTATCATTGCTTTGATCTGCGTCCTGGTGGGCTGCCTGATGGGGCTTTTCTCCCTGCTGGGCGTGCTGGTCTCGCTGGCCGTGGGCGTGCTGGTGGGCGCACTGGCCGGTTATGTTGCCGGGCGCTTCATGGGCACCGAGACTTCGTTTAGCCGCAACATCCTCATGGGTGTTCTGGGCAGCTTTGTGGGCGAGTTCGTGTTCGGGCTGTTCGGCATCCATGCCACCGGCAGCTTCACCTCGTTCGCCATCTCGGTGGTGGGTGCCTGCATCTGCATCTGGGTCGGCCAGAAATTTTTCAGCTGACCGCCTTTTCCCCTGCCGCCCTTGCGAAATTTTTCGCAGGGCGGTTTTTATTTTTGTCTTTTCCGGCCAGAGGTTCCTGCGGCCGCCGCCTGCGCCCGAAATCCAGCCTTGACAGCCACCCGGAAGTGTGATAGAATACCATTTGTTACAGAATATCGCATGTGCTACTGTGGCTCAGCTGGTAGAGCAGCTCACTCGTAATGAGCAGGTCGCCTGTTCGAATCAGGTCAGTAGCTCCAAGACAAAATCCCCGAAAAGTGGCTTCGCACCTCACTTTTCGGGGATTTTTCTTTTTGTTTTTCTTCCCGCTTTTGCCAAGAAAAGCGCCTTAATTACCCTTGTTTCCCTCAAAAGGTTCTAAATTGGTGGCGCAGCAGGTGGCGCAAAGTGGCGCACCTCTGCCCGTCAGTTCACGCGCTTTTTCTTCTCGCCCATCCATGCATCCGCCTGAATGGCCGCCGCCGTGAAGCTGTTGTTCTTCCACCAGCTCACCAGTGCGGCCACGGTGGTGATGCCGGCCGTCACCAGCTGTTCCACGGTCTGGCTCTCGATGGGCAGGATGGGCTTGCCCATGGCGCTCAGCACCTGGTTTGTCAGCGCCAGCAGCAGCACGGCCGTGCGGGCAATGGTCCCTGTGGAAATATGATCGTTACTCATGTTCGGTTCCTTTCTGCCCTTCCGGGCCTTCCGATCTCTGTTTCAAAATGTCCACGGCCTTGGTGATGACCGCCGGGATGGGCAGCCCCATCAAGCCCGCGTTTTCGATGATGGAAATGGTCTCATTGCAGATAAAGCCGATCACAACGGCATCCCGCACAAAGGTGGAACCCATCACGGCATCCAGCCTGCAGGCCACCAGCACGATCAGCAGCGTTTCGCCCTTGCGGCACAGGCCTTTCCAGCCCGCGCGGCTTTCCAGCGTGCCGCTTTTGGTCTTGGGGCTTGCATGGAACACTCCCGCCACGATCAGCCCGGTGATGTAGTCGATGGCCATAAAGATGATGAGCGTTTGCAGCGCTGCGTCCCATCCGCCAAACAGGCTGGCAAACGCAGCGCCCAACGCACCCACGGCCATGCAGAAATAATCTTTCACGTTCTCACACCTCCATCACAAGGATGCCATAGTCCACGGCACACTGGTGCTCGATGCGGCAGCCGCGGGCAGCCTGCCAACCCGGCGCAAAAATCGCCACATCGGCCTTTGCCAGGAACTCAATGCTGCGGGCCAGATAGTCCAGCGGCTTTGCAGCAGGGCCGAAGTCGCTGAAGAAGGTCTCCAACGCATCGACCTCGCCGAACTGCTGCCGGGCAATCTCGATCACTCTGCGACGCTCTGCATTGATCTCGTCATCAGAGCGACCGCCCATCGGCTGGCTGATAAAAATAACCTTACTCATGCTCTCACCTCCTCACCGCGCCCAGCCTGGCGCGCTGGATGATGGTGGCATAGTCCTTGTAAGCGTGGGATAAATCCACGTTGGTGACCTTGCCCGGGGTAGCATCTACAACGCCCGGAATGTGCGCCGTACTGGTATACTGCCACATCCCGAATGTAAACGCCGTTTTGGGCTTATCCTCGGGCT
>ENA-UOJO01000182-UOJO01000182.1-human-gut-metagenome-genome-assembly--contig:-P57-NODE-182-length-105060-cov-24.651674_pt1 | contig 105060 bp, 89 predicted proteins | sample MGYA00242351_ERZ723898 | MGnify/ENA metagenome assembly ERZ723898 | reverse complement strand
CTTTCGCGTATGCGGAGCCGTTGAATTTCGTTTCGGTCGCTTTGCTCCCTCCCCTCCGCTCCGCTCCGGACAAATCCTGCTGTCTGTGCCACGTCAAAGCAAAATCCGCTTTGCTCCTTTTTTTCAAAAAAACTGCGCCTGCTTACTTTGTCACAAAACAAAGAACACCCGTTTAGCGGGTGTTCTTTGTTTTGCTCGATGAAAAAATCCGGGTTTTTATTCGCCCCTGAATATATCCGGGAAAAAGTTTATTTCGGTGTCTTCGCAGACGCATTCGACATAAATGTAATAAGTAACTCCGCCCTTCAATTTGTAGCCGTTCCTTTCCATGTCGGGCACAGCTATCCACCAATCGGGCTGCGTCATGTCCATGCCTGTCCTGTCGAAAAGCACATAAGTCCAATAATCAATTCCGTCAAGTCCGCCGAGCTTCATCATGCAATCTTCTTCGGGAGTAAAGGTAAACCATACCACCGAAACGGAAGCTCCCATAGTGACGGAAACGGTTTGTCCCTCGACAAGCTCGAGGCCCCAAATATCCATGGTGCCGTCCTGCTTGCGGGTGTTTTCCCATCTTGCGTACAGCGTAACGCTTTCGCCGCCGTCGTACAAATAAGGAAACGCGACCATATCACCCCATTCACCCGACGCGGTTCCGTCAACGGAGTACCAGCCGTGGAAATACGCGCCCTCTTTCTCGGGAACGGGCATTTTTTCAACCATAACCGCCGAAACGCCGTCAATGACGCTTCCGCCCTTGGAGTCGAAAACGTAACTTACTTTGGGCAGCTTTGCTTCGTCGAAGCCCTTTGCATAATTGGGCCGATAGGTGTAAAACGCCAGATAATAATCCTTTATGTATTGGTCGGGCACTTCAAATTTAAGATTGTCAAAAAGCACGATTTCTCCCGTTTCCCAATCTTCGGTTCCCAGCGCGTTGGCGCCGTACTCTTTGCCAAGCTCCGGCACGGCTCCGTTGAAAACGATTTTTTCAAGCATATTGCAGCTCGAAAACGCCAAGTCGCCGATATATTCCAGCGTTGAGGGCAGGACAACCTCTTTGAGACCGTATTTTCTTAAAATTTCCCATGTCTCCTCGTCGTAATCCGCATTGTAGCAGCGGTTGAACGCATTCGGTTCAAGCAAAACAACGCCTTCGGAGAAAATCACCTTGCGCAGGAAATAATTGTTGTTGAAGGAGCCTGCGCCTATTGTCTCCGTGCCTGCGGGAGAGGTAAAGGTTTCGCCCTGTTTTCCTCCGGGATAAAGAATCAGCTTCTTTCCGTCGGCGGAGTACAGCACGCCGTCAACGGTTTTGAAATAAGTGTTGCCCTCGCCGACAACAACCTCTGTCATATTTTCCCCGTAAATCGAAAAGCTTTCCAGCTCGGTGAGCGACGCGGGCAGCTCCAATTTTTCAACGCCTATGCCCAAAAAGCTGTTTTGTTTTATAACTTCCAGCCTGCTGTTTTCCGCAAAAACGATTTCCGTAAGATTCGCGCAGCTTGTAAACGCTCCGTAGCTGCCCCACATCATGATGTTTCCCCAAAGTCCGTCGGGGATTTCGTTGTTTATCAGTTTTACGCTTGCGGGGATTTCCACTCTTTTCAGCTTCTGCGCATTCATTGCGAATCCGCAGGGGATTTCCTCCGCGCCTTCGGGTATAATCAGGGTTTCGACGTACAGATTCTTACTGAAAGCAAACAGGTTGAGCTTTGTGACGCCCTCCGGAATGGAATATGTCGCTCCCTCCGCGCCCATGCAGTAAAAGATGAAAAAGTCGCCGCCGTTTGCTCCCGTACCCTTTTCTATGACGCTTTTGCCGTCAAACACATATTTGCCGTTTGCCGTCTGCGTGGCTCCGTTTGACAGCTTGATTGTTTTCAAACCGCCGTTTGCCAAATAGGTTTTGAATACGTGTTCCAACGTACCGCCGGGTATAGACGAATCGTCGTTGTGAAAAGCCTGCTCGGAGATGTACTCCACCGTTGCGGGCAGAGTGATTTCTTCCAGATTTTGATTCCAGAAAAAAGTGCCGCCGTCGATGAATTTCAGTCCGTCGGGGAAAACAACGCTCCTGAGGTCGGCGTCATGAAATACGCCGTCGTTGGATACGTTAACGCCGTCGGGAGAAACATAGCTCGTGCCCCATAGCTTTTCGACGCTGCCCTTAATGTTGAGGTTTGTCAGCCCCCATGCGCCGGAAAACGCAGCCGGACCGATTTCCTTTAAGTGCGCGGCTATGTTGAGGGTTTTGAGATTTAAGTAATTGTGACACAGCGACGGATAAATTTCCTTCACGCCTACGGGCACTTCAAGCGTTTCGAGGGACGGCGAAACAAAAATCAGCTTGGTGTAATCTTTGTCGTACAGGCATTTAAGCTCCTCGTCCCAGACGAAATTGCCTCCTTCCGCCACGGTAAAGGCAAATTCGTCCATAATCTGCTTTTGCCCGTCTTCAAGCCACAAATAACTGTTCATGTCGTAGAACAAGTCGGCAAAAGCGTGCCACTTGATATTTTTAAGGCTTGCGGGCAGCTCGAAACGCTCGACAAGACCTATGGACTGAAACGCGCACGCTTCTATTGTTTCAAGCCCCTCCTCAATATACACGGCTTTAAGGCTGCTGTTGCTGCTAAATCCCTCCGCCTTGACGGTGCGGTAGCTCGAAGGAATGAACAGTTCTTCTACCGAAGTATAATTAAAGCCTCTTTTGGCGACTTCTCTTACCGGCTTGCCTTTGTACGTTTTGGGCAACGCCAGCTCGCCCGACAGCGAATAAGGCTCTTTTGCCGATACGGCGTAAGCCTCGCCGTCCTCTGTTTCCTCAAAGACAAAGTTGCTCTCGTCGGCGGGAGCGTAAACGTACTCGGCTCTCACCGTCAAATCTTCCGTTACTCTTTCCAAAGCCGACGTGGGCAAATCCCAGCCGACAAATTCGTATGCAAAGTAAGTGTGGGGCGCGTTGGAGGGCGGTATGGCGTCGCCCAGATAAGGCACCTCTTTGGTTTCAAACGCCTCGCCTTTGTCGTCAAGAAACTCGACGGTTAAGACTCTGTACTCCCAAGTGGCGACAAGAGTGATTGTGCCGCTGTCTGCAACGTATACGTCGCCGTCGAAGTAAAGCCCGCTGCCGTCCGTCCATCCCTTGAACTCGTAGCCCACTCTCTCGGGCGCAGCCTTGACGGTGAACGTTCCGTCATGATTGACGCTCTCCTGCACGGGCGCCTTCAACCCCTCGCACCCAGCGTCGTACTTAACTTCGTAAGTCAACGACGCAAACCGCGCGTACAGCGTTATGTCGGAGGTTATTTCTTTTTCGAAGTCAAACGGAGTTGTAGACTCCTCGCTTTCGTACCAACCGACAAACCGCACTCCCTCCGCGCATTCCGCGTATGCCGGGTATATTCTCCCCTCCTTGTCCGTCTCCGCTACCGCCACCGTTTCCGTTCCGCTCTTGAACGTCACGCTGTAAGTCCTCTTCCCGCATGACGCCAAACTCACCATTGCCACGAGCAACACCGCCATGCTTATCAGTAAAGCTTTGATTCTCTTTCCCATTTCTTTCCTCCTTTCCTATGGGACAAATATTTATGCGCGCTTCCGGAATGCAGCATATACTACATTCTAGCACCCCCCCCCCCCCCTGCGTTTGTCAAGCGTTTTTAACCCCGATTTTTGTGAAATTTCATGAATTTTGTTCATAACAACAAAAAAGACAGGCAAACAGCCTGTCTTTTCGTGGAACTTAATTCTTATCAGGTTTCGTCCAGCAGCATTTTGTCCGCTATCAGCGCAATGAATTCGCCGTTGGTCGGTTTTTCGTTGGCGGTATAAATTTTGGTGCCGAACAAATTGTTGATGTTTTCTATTTTGCCTCTGTTCCAGGCGACCTCGATTGCGTGCCTGATTGCCCTTTCCACCTTGCTTGACGTGGTGCCGAAGCGTTTGGCAATCTCGGGATAGAGACATTTTGTTATGCTGTTGATTTTCTGCGAGTTTTCGACAACCAGCTTGATGCCGTCGCGCAGATACTGATAACCCTTGATATGCGCGGGTATGCCTACGGTTATAAAAATATTTGAAATCTTTTCGTCCAAAGTTTTGCCGAGATTGGACGGCTTGCCCGTAGTCGTAAAGGTTGTTTTTGCCGATTGAAGATTTTGCAGCTTTTCGGCGAGCACCGCGCAGTTGACCGGCTTCAACAAATATCCCGCCGCTCCGCTTGTCAGACATCTCATCATAAAAGCCTCCGACTTCAATTCCGACAAAATCAGAAACTTCATGGACTTTTTGTTTCTGAAATGCTCCATCAAGTCGAACGCATTCAATTCGGGCAGCATAATGGGCGTTATCACCACGTCGACGTCGTTTTCGTCGAAATATTGCAGCGCCTTGTAGCCGTCCGCTTCGTCAAACACAAATTCATAATCATTGTTTTGAGCAAAATATTCCCTGATTTTGGCTTTGCTTTCCGTATCCTCACCGATTAAAGCTATTTTCAATTCTATCGGCCTCCTTGTGATAAAGTATAACACATACGATTTGCGCTTGTCTACCGTTATTGTACAAAATAAAACGCTAAATTTGTACAATTTTCTCGTTTTTTGTCGAATTTCGTTGCAAGAAAGAGAAAAAAGCACATATTTCATACTGATTTGTTGGTAAATGTCCTAAAAAGTCAATAAAACGGGGAACTCTCGAACATTGGCGTCATTGCAGAAAGTGTTAAATAAATTACCACAATCGCTCGGAAAAGTCAATCGCGCGCGGCTCTAAGGCGACGGACTATTCTAAACATATTGCGCGTATAATTACATTTTACATCGAATTTTGTTCTTACCGCTACTCATTTTGGGTAAAAGTGCGTTTATTTTTTCGACTTGTGTAAAATTTATTGCATGAGAATAGAACAGGAAAATTTTTCTGAATCATTGAAAGAAATCCGAAAACTCTCAGAATTGAAACAAAAAGAAGTCAGCAGCCGTTTGGGCGTTTCTCCCAACTGTTACGCGTCTTGGGAACAGGGCAGAACAGAACCGTCCATTTCGTCAATCAGAAAGCTGTGCGTAATTTTCGACGTGTCGGCGGATTATCTGCTCGGAATCAAGGATATTTAACTTCGCCCGCACTGACCCGCAGGCAGCGAACAACGCTTGGGACAGGCGGGTTTTTTTGACGCGAAATTTCCCCGACCGCCGCTTAAAATGCGTCGGGCTTTTGTTTTTGCGCCGAAAGACGGGTTGCCGTCGGTCTGAATCCGCTGCGCAAAGCGGTTTTAATCGACGGCAGATTTCCCGCCTCGCAGCAGTAAAAAGCCGTCTTGCCCGCAGCACGGATGCAAGCCGCAAGCCGTGACGTCAGCGCCGCGCCCAACCCGCGCCCTCTGAACGCGGGCAGGACGTCAACGCCTATCTGAAGCATATCGGAACAGTCGCAAGACGCACCCGCAAGCCCCGCGGTCAATCCGCCGCAGAGCGCGGCGACGGCAAAAGCGTCAAGACCTTTCCTCTCTTCGCACAAAGCGTTTGACCATTGCGGAAGATAAAACGGCGGGAGACTCTCTTTTTCCAAAAAAACAAACCGCACGTTGTCGGGAGTCGGACAAGTCGGCTCGCCTAGCGGAAGGAAATACAGCGTAACCGTCCCCGCTTCAAGCCCCCTACCGAAAAGATTTTTGTCCAGCCAGCGTATTGCGTCCGCGCCGAAGCAATCCTTGCCCGAAAAAGCGCGGGCAAAACCATACGCTTCCCCGCTCAGCTCTCGAGACGCGCACACAATCGCGTTTTTGCCGAATGACGCCACGTCGAAAAAAAGTTCTCCTTTCAGGTCCTTGCGAGCGCGCTCGGAGCGGCGGTCAAGGATGCTTACGACATTTTCGTCGGCGAAAAAATCCCGCCGTGCGCAGCCGAAATCCTCCGCACTCTGCTTCAACGCAATTTCAAGTATTTTTTCCTCTGACATGACTTTCTCCAAAAAAATTTGACGCATACACTGCCGCAAAAGTCGCCGACAGTCAGCCCTGCGTCCTCTGTCTTTGCAAAAAACGGCTTAAACAAATATCCGACAGAAGTCTGTCGGATATTTGTTTTGTCTCTTTTGAGATATGGAGCGGGAGACGGGATTCGGACCCGCGACATTTGCCTTGGCAAGGCAACGCTCTACCACTGAGCCACTCCCGCGTTTCAAGTCGCGACTGTTTGATTATATAACGAACCGTCGCAAAAAGTCAACAGATTTGGCTCGGTTGAGAAAAAAATTTTCACAGCGACTCCTCGGGAAACATTTTTATTTTAAGTTTGTTCACCAACTCGCACAGCGGTCTGAACAGCAGTGCGAAAAGAATAAAGTTGGATACAATGTGCACCGCAAAAAATACGATTCCCCTTGCGTAAAGAATGCCGAACCGCAGAAAAAAATCCTCGCCGTTGAACACAAAGCCTCCGCCGCCGAAAGCAATGAGAGTGTCGATAACGCTTGACAGCACGCCGAAAAAAAAGGTCATAGCCGCCGCAAGCCCCGCCGTAACCCACCTGTTTTTAAGGCGCGATTTGCCGATAAGCCCGAAAAGCAGGGAAACAAGCGGCCAATAGACAAAATAAAGAATCACCCAGGTGTTGAAGCCCCAGAGCGCAGTTTCCACCGTGCAGAAGACAAGACTTACCGACAGGGAAAAAAGCGCGCCGAAACAATATCCGGCAACGGCAAGCAGTATGCTCACCACCTCTACGTTGGGTATGAACATAAGCGCCAGCTTGCCGCCGGAAACGAGCGCCGCGAACAAAGCCGCAAGCGCTATCCGTTTTGCCGAATCCTTCATCTCAACCGCCGTAAACTATGTAAGTAAAAATTATTACCGCGCCGCTCTCCAAGTGCATATGGGAGGCTCCCACGCCCGAGTTCACATATTTCACGCCGTTGTATTCGTACTCCGATTTGTAAGCGGACACGTCCTCGTCCTGCTTGACGGAGGTGTAAATATACAGCCATTTGTTTTCTGCGGCGTTGCTTGCGACTGAAACGGCGTTTTCTCCCTTGCTCGATATGTCGCTCAAAAAAGCTCCCGTAACTCCGCCCGTAAAGTTGAAATCTATCTCATCCTTTTCGCCCAGCCAAAACAAAACGTCAAGCAGCCGCTGCCTCGTCGTAAACTCTCCCTCGGCAAGGTCTACGGTTATTTCCACCGCAGGCTCGGTCTGATTGTCAAGCACTATTGTCATGACGCCTTTAAGCTCGTCTCCCGCGCAGCCCGCAAACGCAACGAGAGCGGCTGCAAGCACCGCAAACGCAAGCATAATGCCAAGCAGTCTTTTTGTTGTTCTTCTCATCTGAATGTACATCTCCGAAAAAGTTAAAAATTTTATTGCCGAGTTGTAGACTACTTAACGTCGCGTTTGACAAAGTTGAGCATACCTACGACTCCGCACAGAGCGAGGTACACCAACGGCACAAAAACGGCGTACAGCACAGCCGAAACGCCTGACTCCCCGACTGCTGCGGAATACGCTCCCGACATCGTAAGCTTGTTTACGGTTTCAAAAAAGCCTACTACGGTTTCATTCGTGCCCAGCGGATTCGTAAGCAAATTTACAAGAACATTGAGACCTATGCCCACGCCGATGACTCCGCCCGCCGACCTCAACATAAAGGCGAGCGCGACATAAAGCGAGGAATAGCCCGCCAATCCCAGCAGTCCGAGACCGAAGTCCCCGAACATCATCCCGAGATAATCCGTTTGGGGCTTCCAGTACATCAATCCCGCAAGATAGCTCACGACGACCGTCGCAACGTACAGGAACACCGACGCGACAAAAACCTTTAACCACTTAGAAAAATATACTCCCACGCGTCCCGCGCCCGTAGCCAGAATCTGCCGCAGCGTTCCCTGCGCAAACTCGCCCGCCACAAGCGCCGCCGCAAAAATCATGCAGAAAATCGGCAGTTCGGCGTTTAAAAACGCCATCGCCGCCATCAATTCAGGCGCCATATATTCGTTCAGGTCTACGCCCGCATAAACTCCGTACTCGCCCGCCAATTCTATGGCAAAATTGTAGAACGCGGTTATCAGAAAGGAAAAGACTACCGCGACAGTCAGGCATATCCACAAAGTTTTTGAGCGTTTGAGCCTGTAAAAATCTTCTTTCAGTACGTTTTTTATCATTTCCCCTCCCCCTTTATCAGCCTGATAAAATAACTTTCAAAATCCTCTTTCAGGCTTTCTATCGAGCGTATTCCCACGCCGTTCTCCGCCAGAATTCTGCCGTACTCCAAAATTTCGTTCTGACCGCCCTCCGCGAAAATCATGTCGTTCTGCACCCGCAGCACTTTGTAGCCCGCCCGTCCGATAGCCTCAACCGCCTTGACGGTGTCGGCAAGACTGTTGGCTACCGTTATCCGCACGCAGCTTGACACCGAGGCGGCAAGCTGCTCTGCCGTCACAACGCTCACCAGCCTGCCCTGTTCAAGTATGCCGAAGGTTTTTGCAAGCTTTTCCAGCTCGCCGAGATAGTGGGAAGACACTACAATAGTGGTTCCCTTTTCCGCGTTGATTTTTTTAAGCAGCTCTCTGATTTCATTGATGCCTATGGGGTCCAGCCCGTTGACAGGCTCGTCAAGCATAAGTATTTCCGGCTCGTTGAGCAACGCCAGCGCAAGCGCCAGACGCTGCTTCATGCCGAGCGAAAAATTTTTCACCTTTCTGTCCCGCGCGTGTTCAAGCCCCGCCGTCGCAAGAATATCTCTTATGCGGGATTTGTCCGCGTTGACGAGCAGAGCGCGCGCTTCCATGTTTTGCTGCGCCGTAAGACCGTCGTAAAGTCCGGGCGCTTCCACTATGCAGCCCATTTTTCTGCGTTCTTTTTCGTTTTCCTCGTAGGTTGTCGCGCCGTTTACGGACACGTAACCGTTGTCTGCCAAAGCAAGCCCCGCCACAATACGCATAAGCGTCGTCTTGCCCGCGCCGTTTCGCCCCACAAGTCCGAAAATATCTCCCTTGCGGATATTTAGGCAAACATTGTTGAGTGCGCAGAAACCGCGTCCGTAAATCTTCGTCAGACTCTGCGTTTGTATGGCATATTGCTCCATTTTACCCCCTTGCGGAAATCGGGTTTCCTTTGATTTCGATTATTTTATTTATTTTACACCAAAACCCGCGCTCAGTCAACCGTTGGCAAAGACGCTTGCAATAATATTGTAAAATACGCAGCACACGGGCTTTCCGCTGTTGACAACCGCTCGGCAATATGCTAAACTTCAATCAAACAACAAAAAGGAGGTGAAAGACGTGAAAATAGCTCTCATTGCACACGACAAAAAGAAAGACGACATAATCAAGCTTGCAATCAAGTACAAGGACGTTTTAAAAGAACACAAGCTGTTTGCGACGGGCACGACAGGCTCTCTGATTATGGCGGAAACGGGACTTGACATTATCCGTATGAAAAGCGGTCCCTTGGGCGGCGACCAACAAATCGGCTCCATGATTGCGGACGGAGAACTCGACTTGGTTATTTTTCTGCGCGACCCGCTGACAAGCCAGCCGCACGAGCCGGACGTATCCGCTCTCATGCGTCTTTGCGACGTGAGAAACATCCCGCTTGCGACAAACAAAACAAGTGCGGCGATTATGTTAAAGGCGCTGTCCGACGGCGATATAGCCGAAGCGGAAAAGGACAATTAAAAAAACACAGCTCCGAAAAAGAACTGTGTTTTTATTTTTGCCTTTTTTCCGTCGGACGGTACGCGCCCTTCAATCGACGACGCATCTGTAATCCACCCTAAGCACACCCTCTATGTCCGCCTTTTTTATAACTATTGTAGTTTGCCTGTCAAGCGTCGATACTTTCGAGCAATTCATCCACTGTTTTTTCCAGCATGGCGGCGTCGCCGTCGTTGACGATGGTCTTCGTGTCCCTATGCGGTTTGCCGTTTAACGCGCTCTGCCTTTCGATGATGCTCCTTATCTGCTCCTCGCTTCTGCCGTCGCGTGTCATCGCCCGTTTGACGCGCGTTTCCTCGCTTGCCGTCACCACCCACACGCCGTCGAAAAGCCCGTGCTTGTCGGGAGTAAGCAGCTGAATTTCCACAAAAACCGCGCCGTCGCTCCGCGCTATTTCCTCTTCGAGCAGAGCGAAAATTTTTTTGTGAAAAATCCGATTGAGCGTTTCCGTCTTTTTTTTGTCGGAAAACACCTCCCGTGCGAGAGCGCGCCTGTCGAGACTGCCGTCCGCTACAAATCGTTTTCCGAAAACGCGTTTTATTTCTTCAAGCGTCTCCGACTGCTCGGCTACGCGGCGGCTCAACGCGTCGCAGTCCACCACCCGAAAGCCCTTTTTCTCCAACAATCGGCATACGGTGCTTTTGCCGCTGCCTATGCCGCCCGTCACCGCAATTACTTTTCTTTTCACGTCACTTTGCCTCGAAAAGATTTTTTCCGAAAGATACGTTTACGTCAAGTCTGACCTCGGAGACGTAAACGGCTTCCATTTCCTTTTTAAGCAGCGCCGCCACCTCGTCGACCTCGTCGGCCGCCGCGTCTACGATAAGCTCGTCGTGTATCTGCATGATGAGCTTGCTTTTGTAGCCCCCCGAAACAAGCAGATTGTTTACCCTTATCATGGCAAGCTTGATTATGTCCGCCGCGCTGCCCTGCAAGGGCATATTCATCGCCGCTCTTTCGCCGAAGCTGCGCAGCTGAAAATTTGAGGAGTTTATTTCGGGAATCTGTCTGCGCCGTCCCGTTATGGTAGTCACATAACCCGTCTTTCGCGCCTGCTCGACGTTGCCGTTAAGATAATTTTTTATCGTCGGGTAACGCTCGTAGTAGGTTTTTATATATTCGCGCGCCTTTGCTACGCTCACGCCTATGCTTTCCGACAGTCCGAAATCGCTCATGCCGTAAATTATGCCGAAATTGACCACCTTTGCGTTGCGGCGCATATTGGCGGTGACAAGCTCCTTGGGAATACCGAAAATTTCCGCCGCGACTATCGCATGGATATCCTCCCCCCTGTTGAAAGCGTCGATAAGCGAAGCGTCGCGGGAGAAATCGGCAAGCAGCCGCAATTCGATTTGTGAATAGTCCGCGCTGATAAGCACGTCTTGCTGCGGGACGAACATACGTCTTATTTCCTTGCCCGCTTCGTCGCGCACGGGGATATTCTGCAAATTCGGCTCGCTCGACGACAGTCTGCCCGTGGAGGTCAAGGTCTGATTGTATTTCGTGTGTATAACACCGTCTCTGACGTAAGGACGAATTCCCTCTATATAAGTGCTGTTCAGCTTGGTTACCTGACGGTACTTCAAAACAAGCGGCACGAGCGGATGCAAATTCATCAGCTTGTTCAAAACCTCCGTATCCGTGGAAAAGCCCTTTTTGGTCTTTTTGTAGGTGGGAAGCCCCAGCTTTTCAAACAGAATACGGCTAAGCTGCATGGAGCTTGAAATATTGAATCTCTCCCCCGCCAGCGAATAAATTTCTTCCGAAACGCTTTCTATTTCGGCGGTGTACTCTGCGCCCAGCCTGTTCAAAACCTCCGTGTCCGCCGCAACGCCCGTCTTTTCCATTTCAAACAGCACCTCGGCAAGCGGCATCTCTATCTCGTGATAAAGTCTTACTACCCCCGCCTCCTCCATCTGGGCGGCGAGAATTTCTTTAAGCTGCCTCAACCCGCAGGCGTGCGGCGCGACCTCGTATCTTTCAACAAGAGCCTTCAGCTCCTTAAACGCCCGATACTCCACAAGATACTGCATTATGCTTATGTCCCATTTGACGTTTGACAGGGTTATACCGAATTCGTCCAGAGCATGCTTCATGCTTTTGGAGTCGTAAACGATTTTGCCGCCTTCCCCTCCGAACAGCGGTTTAAGCGCCTCCAACGCTTCGGGATAGCGTATTCCGTCGAGAAAGTTGTGCGTGATGGGGATTTCATATTCCTTTCCGTCCTCGAAGCTGACGTAAATGTTTTCGTCTATAAGTACCGCCACTTCATCGCAGCTCCTTCGGGCAAGCTGTCTCAACTCCTCCGTATCGGTGATTTTTATTACCTCCGTTTCAAGCTTTTGCTCCCGAACATCCCCGACAACGGGGAGCCGTTTGAGCAGACTCCTGAATTCCAGCCACTCGAAGGTTTTTTTCACCTCCGCTCCGTACACCTTGGGACGCTCGCACTCCTCAAACCGACAGGGTATATCGGCGTCCGTCCTTATCGTAGCAAGCTCGCGCGACATGTAGGCGGATTGCTTTCCTTCAACAAGCTTTGTTCTCAACGCTCCCTTTATTTCGTCGATATGCGCGTAAATGTTATCAACCGTGCCGTATTCCAAAAGCAACGATACGGCTCCCTTTTCTCCTATTCCTTTCACGCCGGGGATGTTGTCCGAGGCGTCGCCGCGCAGCGCCTTGTACTCCACAACCTGCTCCGCTTTGAGTCCGTAGTTTTCAAGCAGCAGCGCGGGAGTCACCGCCTCCGTCTCGCTGACGCCGCGCTTTGTGAGCAGGACGGTCGTCTTTTCGTCCACAAGCTGAAACATATCCTTGTCGCCAGTGATAATCAGCGTCGGCACGCCGAATCTTTTTGTAAGCGTGCCGATAATGTCGTCCGCCTCGACTCCCGCGCTGTCTACGGTTTTTATCTTCATGTCGGCAAGAAGCTCCTGCAAGACGGGCATCTGTCTTGCCATATCGTCGGGCATGGGACGTCTCGTCGCCTTGTATCCCTGATAAATATCCTTGCGGAAGTTGTGCCCGCGCTTGTCAAACGCCACCGCGATATGGGTGGGGTTTAGCTCGGTCATGGCTTTGACGAGAATATTCATAAACCCGTATACGGCGTTTATATTTTTGCCGCCCTTGTCGTTCAAAACGGGCAGTGCGTAATAAGCCCTGTTGAAAATGCTGTTTCCGTCCAGCAACATCAGTTTGTCCATGCTTCCATTATAACCCAATTGACGCAAATAAACAATCTTTTGAAACACATACCCTGCCGCACCGCCCCGCTCGGACGTTCAAATTGCCGCACGGCGCAAAAAAAAGACGGAACAGAGTCCCGCCTTTCGGTAAATTATTCGTTCAAAAGCCCAGCACACCCGTACTCAGAACAACAATATAGCCGATATAGAGCGCAAGCAAGGTAATCCCCTGCCAGCGCGCGAATTTCCCCGTTATCATTGACGGCACGACGGAAATGAGCACGAATCCCAGACATACGGGCATATCGAGAAACACCGTCTGCGCGTTTATGTCAAGCCCGCTTCTGCCGCTGATAAACGAACAGACGGGCAGAATAAGCGTCAGGTCTATTATGTTTGCGCCAATAATGTTGCCTACCGACAACGACGCCTGCTTTTTTGCGATTGCCGTGATTGTCGTCACCAGTTCGGGCAGCGACGTGCCGATTGCAACCATGGTGACCGCGATTATGCTTTCGGGCACGTTCATGCGCACGGCAAGCTCGCTGCCGTAGGTTACAAGCAGCTGCGCGCCGGCGACTATGAAAGCCGTACCGAACAGGAATTTGAGAATATTTATCGTTATAGTGCGCTTGTCGCGCTTGACGCCCGCCGCGCCTCCGCCCGCAGAGGACGCTTCGCCTCCGTCGGAGCCGACCTTTGTTTCGGCAAACACGTTTTGAGCGTCCGCAGAAAACTCCGCCGCGCCCTCCGATGTCGGCAAAGGCTTCAATTCGTGCTTTTTGGCGCTGCGGAGATTTTCAAAAATAAACAGTCCGAAAATAAGCAGGACTATTATTCCTTCCCAAAAATTAAGGTTGCCTCCCAGCGAAAAAATCCATAGCAGGGTTATGCTAGCAACAAGCAATATTCCCTTGCCGAGCAGGTCCCTGCGTTTCATCACCGAAGGCAGGCAAACCATTGATATGCCCATAATAAGCCCGATGTTTGCGACAACCGAGCCGACGGAGTTGCCTACCGCTATGTCAAGATTTCCCTCCGCCGTGGCTATAATGGAAACAAGAAGCTCGGGCAAGGTCGTGGCTACGCTTACCACCGTCGCGCCTATGACGAATTTCGGCACGCCCGAAACCTCCGCTATCCACGTAGCCGCGTCGACAAAAAAATCGCCGCCCTTGATAATCAGAGCAAGACCCAATAAAAACAGAATTATTACCCACCAAATACTCATACCGATGCACCGCCGAGCTAAAATATTTTATGTTATGCGCGGAAGAGAATATTCTAACCCCACAAAAAAACTCAAGCGCAAAACGCGCCTGAGTCTCATCATTTAAGGCAAGCCAGACCATTAGGCCGATGTGTTGACTTGTCGCGGGCGCCAAAGCCCGCCAACTACTCCCTCACGAACGAAACGCATTATACGACAACCGCAAAGTATTGTCAAGATTTTACGCCGCAAAACTCTTTTTACGCCAAAATTTTTTCGCGCTCGTCAAAATCCGCATAAAACCGCCGAGAAAAATTTAAACGTCTATTTCCTCGACTCCGTCCTCTATATATACGTCCGTTTCCTTTTCCACGTCAACGTCCGCGATGGTTTTGGCAGGCAGCTTGAAATAAGTCCCTTCGCTTCTCGCAAGCAAAGTTTTTCCGTCGAAAAGCTCCGCCACGCCGACATAGCCTCGCGACGTGTTTTTAGTCACGCGCCCAACCGCTTTGAGCTGCTTTCCGTAGGGCGTGGGCTTGAAAAACCTGACGTTTAACGAACCGGTGACCGCCCACGCCTCCGGCTCCAACGTCCACAGCGCGCGCCCCGCCACCTCGTCAAGCATGGCTGAAATTATGCCTCCGTGCACTCTGCCAGGATAACTTTGGTGCAGCTCGTCAAACGTCACGTAGCTGACCACCGACTTGTCCTCCATTTCGTAAAAGGGCGCTTTCACTCCGCGCTCGTTTTCCATGCCGCAGATAAAGCATTTTCTCGTGTTGAATTGTTTTTTTGTGACCTTCATTTTGCTCGTGCTTCTCCTTGATTCTTGAAATAAATCGGGATAAAAACTTAAAAACCGCCCGAAGGCGGTTTTTAAGTGTAATACATAGACATTGGAAAATTAAGGAGGGGGATTTGCTCCGGCAAACAATGAAAAAAACCGGAAAAAAAACCAATGTCTGTGCGGGCTGTTGTAAAGGAAAGCAGTCTTAAAACTTGCATTCCTGTGATGATAAGATACCACATCTGTTTTCCCTTGTCAAACGTTTTTATGTCGATTTTTATATTTTTGTAAAAATTACACCGACTTTTTTCGTCGTAATTTGTCGAGCCGCCTTTGCCCGCAATGCATTTGCCTGTCAACCGCTTAAAATTTCGTTCGGTATTTTTTTAAAACCGAGACGACGCGCGTCCGACTTGCAGCCCCCGCCGCGCGCAAACCGCGCCTTGCAAAACAACAGCCGCTCCAAATCGCGCCGCCTCAAAACGGCTTCAATGCTTTGCAAAACTTTTTCGGAAAAATGCACGCAATCGTTTGTCTTTTTTTTCTCCGTTTGCTATAATATCAAAGCTCGGGGATGTGGCTCAGCTGGTAGAGCGATGCGTTCGCAACGCATAGGCCGTGGGTTCGAGTCCCATCATCTCCACCACAACAGGGGTATACGCACGCTTTTGATAGGTGTGCGTATTTCTTTTGTTTTGTTCCACCAACGCCGCTAAAAGCGGCGCTTTTTTTGCTCAGACTCTCACCCTATCGGGTGAAAATATCATTTCATAAAAATTATTTTTATAAATATGATGTAATCCCATATTCGTTTACAAGATACATTTGCATAGCGTAAGCTTTTTCCTGTTAGACTTGATTTTATCGCAACTAATTAAGGAGTACATTCGTGTTGGCGATTCTTAATTAGGGGGGGCTCTTATTTTGATTGAAATATCCTGCACTGTTCTTGCCAAAATTGCCCGTTTGTGATATATTGTAATTGCTACGTTAACTTTATTTTGCCCACCTAACGGGTACGAACAGGCATTTCGTATCTTCATTTTCCGTTAGGTGAAAGTTAGCGTAGCAGCAATCGGAGATACAATGCAGGGCGTGTCTTCGATTGAAGGCACGCTTTTTTATTCTATTCCAATCAATGTTTATAGAAGACAAAGGAGGAAAACTATGGCTTTAGTAGCAGCAAAATGTACGCAATGCGGAGGCTCGTTAAAAGTTGATGATAGTAAGGATGCAGGAATTTGTCCTTTCTGCGGGACTGCTTTCGTAACGGAAAAGGTAATTCAAAATTATAATATCCATGTAACAAACAATATTGATACAGTGATTGTGCAACATAGCGAAAAAAATGAAATGATTGAGCGATGTAAAGGCTTTTTAGAATTGAAAAATTATGACTCTTTATATAACACAGCAAATGGGGCACTCAATAAATATCCTAATGAATTGTATTTTTACGTTTGTTGTTTGCTGTCGATTATGGAACAAAGCCCAAATCCACGAATAACCGACAGTTATACTTATGGTGGGTTCGGACATCTTCTTAAAACAGCAAACACATTCAGGAATAGGGCAACCGAATGGGAGCGCAAGATATTAAATGATGCGGAACGGTATCAATCAGACCCATCGATACAAATCCAGTACCCGAGTTTAACGAATTATTATGAACTGAAATGGCACATAAGTTATGAAAAAGCAAAAAAACTAAAACGTAAAAGAGATATTAAATTTGCCCTGAAATATGTATTAACCGGGGTGCGTTCGTTTTTTCTGTTTTGGCTTCCTTTAATAATCCTTATCGGAACGGCTGTAGTCGCCTTTATGTTTAGAGATGCTGAGGTAAGCAATAATACAATAATTTACATCGCGGTTGTACCGCTTTTATATAGTGTAATTGCGTTTGTAAGTAGTATTTACGTTTTATACACCTCAATTCGAGAGAGCGCAAAAACAGATAAACCAGTCATAGAATCATTATCGGATTTTATAAGTAACAAAATTAATTATTGATATATGACTTTTATTCCGATTTTGAGCATTTGCCTTATAGCGTCTTTGATAAGACGACTTGGAGGGTACTTATCGAAAGCTCCTTTTCAGCTGCAACCATTCAGTTCATTGTAGGTAGCGGGGAAACGCAGACACAGAATAAATCATGTCTTTCTTTTTGCCCATAAGTAATACCTCCGTAAAACAAAAATAGGTCTGTCAATTAAGACAGACCTATTTAACCATATTATGAGAGGCTCGCTTTCACTTGCAAATTTGTTGCAGAATTACAAAAAGTCAATAAAAGAAAGACTATACTGCCAATTTGCGGACAGCGCTTTTCTTCAAAACAATTTATATTGCTTTATCGACAAAAAACTTGAAAGAGTACGCGAAAAAAAGTAGCCACCGAAGCAAAAACGTAATAAAATAAATAAATCGAAGGAACTGTTGCAATCACGCTGCCGTATCAGACAAGCGGCTGACAAATTTACGGAGAAAAAATGCTTAGATTAGAAAACATAACAAAGGATTACAAGGTAGCCGACACCACCGTGGCGGCTTTGCGCGGCATCGACCTCGCATTCAGAAAAAACGAATTCGTATCCGTGCTGGGACCGTCGGGCTGCGGCAAAACCACGCTGCTCAACATAATCGGAGGTTTGGACAAATACACGTCTGGCGAAATGTTCATAAACGGAAAGAGCACCCGACATTTCAACGACGCCGATTGGGACGTATACCGCAACCACAGGATAGGCTTTGTGTTTCAAAGCTACAATTTAATCCCCCACCAAACGGTACTGGGCAACGTCGAGCTGGCTTTAACCATAGCGGGCGTAGGCAAAGCCGAGCGCACGAGACGTGCCAAGCGCGCGTTGGACAGGGTGGGTTTGGAAGGTCAGTACAACAAAAAGCCAAATCAGCTTTCGGGCGGACAATGCCAACGCGTGGCTATTGCCCGCGCGTTGGTCAACGAACCCGATATTTTGCTTGCCGACGAACCGACGGGCGCGCTTGACACGGCGACTTCCGTTCAAATCATGGAGTTAATCAAGGAAATCGCGCATGAAAAGCTTGTCCTCATGGTCACTCACAATCCCGAGCTCGCCGAAAAATACTCCACCCGTATCATAAAGCTTTTGGACGGCAAAACAACCGACGACACAAACCCCTATTCCCTGACGGAAGAAAAGGAGGAGCACAAGGCGGAGGAATCGTTGCCTGCAACGGCGGACGACGGACGCGAGCCTTCGGACAAAAAAGCCGAATCGACTCCACGCGCGGGCAAAAGAAAAGCCGACAAGCGCGCCGGCAAAGAAAAAGCCAAAATGTCCTTCGGCACCGCGTTCAGGCTGTCGGCGCAAAATCTGTTTACAAAAAAAGGGCGCACGGTCATGACAAGCATTGCCGGAGCCATAGGCATAATAGGCGTGTCTCTGGTTCTCGCAATTTCATACGGAGTGCAGTCGTACATCCGCACAATGCAGAACGATATGCTTTCGGGCAATCCCATAACCATTGAGGAGACCACCTTCGACATGAGCGCGCTCATGTCCTCCATGACGCCGTCGGAAAAAAACGAACTGATTGTAGAAAACGGATTTGTCAACGTAAACTCTCTGATAGACACGTTGGTAAAGCGCTCCGGCACGGCGGACAATCTGGTGATAACAAACAACATCACGCAGGACTACGTCGATTTCGTAAAGGCTCTCCCCCGCGAGGACGCCGCCGCCATTCATTTGGACTACGGGCTTGACGCAGGCAACAACATTTACACCGATTTCAAAACCGAGCACGACGGGCAGGCGCAGAACATGTCTCTGACCGCGATTAGGACGATTTACACCGCCGTGCTCAAAGAAACGAAATTCGCTCAGTACGCCACATACGTAACCAATCTTACTCAAAATTTCAGGCAGGCTCCCTCCGACGACGCTTATTTGACAGAGCAATACGACCTGATTGAGGGCGGGCTTGCGCACGCCGCAGACGAAGTAATGATAGTGGTAAACAAAAACACCGAATTGACAGACCTGCTGCTGGCTCAGCTCGGATACTACTCGCAGGAGGAGTTTATGAATCTCGTTTACAAGGCTTCGGACGACCCTCTGTACGACGAGTCTCTCGACAAGGAACGCTTTTCTTATGACGAGCTTGTCGGGCGTTCCTTCGTGTGGTATCCCAACGATGAAATTTTCCTTGCGTCCGCCAATCCCTTTTCCCCTTTCACCTATCAGGCTTACGGCGAGGGACTTGAAAACGGCATAGAACTGACGGTTACGGGCATACTGCGCCCCAAGGAGGATATTTCATACGGCTGTATGTCTGCGGGCTTTTATTATACCGAAGCTTTGGCGCAGACCGCTTTGGAGCATAACGAAAACTCCGCAATCGTCTCGTATCTCAACGAAAAAGGAGAAAAGAATTTTACAAGTCTTGTTTACAACGGCATCCCCACAGGCATAACCTTTGATTTTTCCTACACTTATCTGGGCGAAACACACGAAAATCAGACGGGGCTTGTTGGCACGCCCAACGCAATGTCGGCGCTCATGGGCAGCATGGGCGGCGGCGGAAGCGGAAACGCGCCCGACGAGTATTACACTCTTACGCTTCAACAGCTGGGCGGCGTCAAGCTCCCCTCATCTCTGTCCGTCTATCCGGTCAATTTCGAGCATAAGGACGCCGTCATCGCCTATCTCGACCGCTGGAACTCCGACGAGGATATCGTGGTAAACGGCAAACTCATAACCGCGGCGGAGCGCGACGACATAACCTACGCCGACAATCTTTCGCTGGTTATCTCTATGATAAACGATTTCATCGACGTGGTGACCTATGCGCTGATAGGCTTCACCGCGCTGTCTCTCGTGGTGTCCTGCGTGATGATAGGCATAATAACCTACGTTTCGGTTGTGGAGCGCACAAAGGAAATAGGCGTCATACGGTCGTTGGGCGGCAGAAAACGCGACGTTTCTTATCTGTTCAATGCGGAAACCTTTATTATCGGGCTTGCCTCCGGTCTAATCGGCATAGGCGTAACCTACGCTCTGTGTCTTGTCGTCAACCTGATAGTAAGCTCTGTCAGCGCAATAGCCGCCATAGCCGTTTTCCCCTGGTACGAAGCGGTGATAATGGTTTGCGTAAGCGTCGTTTTAACGCTGCTGTCGGGATTGTTCCCTTCAAGCGCGGCGGCTAAAAAGGACCCCGTTGTCGCGCTGCGCACAGAATAATGGAAATAAAAATGAGCGACAGATTTATACGCTCGCGCGCGCTTTTCGGCGACGAAGCGTTTGAAAAACTCAAAAACAGCCGCGTGGCGGTTTTCGGGCTGAGCGGCGTCGGAGGCTACGCTCTCGAAGCTCTCGCCCGAAGCGGAATAGGCGCGCTGGACGTCATCGACCCCGACGATATAGACGAGTCCAACATAAACAGACAGCTTTTGGCTCTGTCCTCTTCGGTAGGACAGAAAAAGACGCAAACGGCAGTCAAAAGACTCAAAGAAATCAATCCGGAGTTGATTGTCTCCGCGCACGAGCTGTTTTACTCCCCGGAGAGCGCCGACGCAATAGACCTGAAACAATTCGACGCCGTTGCCGACGCAATAGATTTTTTCCCCGGCAAGCTGGAGCTTGCTTTAAGAAGCCGCGACGCGGGCGTAAAACTTGTGAGCTGCATGGGAACAGGCAAGAAAACCGCTCCCTCCCTAATCAGGGTTTCGGACATATCCGAAACGTCCGTGTGCCCTTTGGCGCGAAAAATGCGCGCCGAGCTGAAAAAAAGAGGCGTAAACGAGCTAACGGTAATTTGGTCGCCCGAGCAGCCCGCGCCCGCGCGGGACTCCGTACAAAGCTCGGACGGAAAAAAATTCATACCGAGCGGAGCAGTCGTGCCTGCGGTTGCGGGACTGTATTTGGCGGACGCGATAATAAAATATCTGCTCAGCAGATAAAAGCAAAGCTTAACCCGTCTGTACCCGTTTCCTGTCTTTTTCCGCTCGAAAATCCGAGAAACAAAGTTTTTTATTCTTTACATTTTAAATAAAGCAAAAGTCGGGAATCTTTTCCCGACTTTTGCTTTTAAACTGTTGCTGTTTTTTGCTCGGCAAAATGAAAAACAAAAAATTACCGCCGCCCCTATCGAATCGGCATACAAATCCGCTTATGCCAAGCAAGTCCGCCGCGGCTTGTTTTCACGTTTTCAAATAAGCGCCTCGGGTGGCAAACCGAAACAAAAGCACATATCTTAAATTATAGATTATTTTTCGGAGGACGATATGTGCGGAATTTTCGGAGTAAGCGGCTCAACCCCCGCAGTTCCTTTAATCGCAGCCGGATTAAAAAAACTCGAATACAGAGGCTACGACAGCAGCGGGATTGCCGTAAACGGAGAAAAGGGAATCTGGCTTTGCAAGTCGGCGGGCAGTCTTTCCCATCTTGAAAAAAAGCTCAATCAATCCGCGCCGCCGCTTTCTTCCGTAGGCATAGGACACACGCGCTGGGCAACCCACGGAAAGGCAACCGACCTCAACGCCCACCCCTTTCTGTCAGCCGACGGCATGTTTGCCGTTGCGCACAACGGCATAATAGAAAATTACACGGGCTTAAAAGCGTTTCTTTCCGAAAAAGGCTTTTCCTTCGTCTCGGACACCGACAGCGAGGTTGTCCCCATGCTGTTGGAATACTTTTACGACGGAGACGTGCTTAAAGCCATAAGACGCGCAGTTTCCGAGTTGGAAGGCGCTTTTTCCCTTGCAATAATAACCTCCCATGCTCCCGACTGCGTATTTGCGGCGCGAAAAGACTCCTCACTTGCAATAGGCTTCGGCAAAGGCTGTTCGTTTGTATCTTCGGACATTCCCGCCATTTCGGGCTTTGCCGAGCAATGCTGTATCCCCGACGAAAACAGCGTCGCCGTGCTGCGCAAAGGAGAAATCAAGCTGTTCGACCGACAGGGCAACAGAACCGCACCGAGCTTCAAACCGACGGGAGAATGCGGCGGCGACGCGGAAAAAGGCGACTTCCCGTTTTTTATGCTAAAAGAAATATTCAGTCAGCCCCGCTGTCTGACCGACGCGGCGGCTCAGTTTACAGACGGAAAACGGCTGAAAAAAATTTTGTTTTCGGATGAGGAAGCAAACGCCTTTAACCGCGTCAAGCTAATCGGCTGCGGCTCGGCATACCACGCGGGAGTCGCGGGAAAAAATTTCATCGAACGGCTGGCGGGTATTCCCGCCGAAGCCGAGCTTGCGGGAGAGTTCCGCTATCGGGACGTACTTTGCGACGAAAAAACTCTCGCCCTGTTTATAAGTCAGAGCGGGGAAACTGCGGACACCCTGTTTGCGCTGCGGCACGCCAAAGCAAAGGGAGCGGCGACTCTCGCCGTTGTAAACACCCCTTTGAGCAGCATTGCGAGAGAAGCCGACAAGACGGTGCACACGCGCGCGGGCACGGAAATTGCCGTTGCCACTACAAAGGGCTACACAACGCAGGTGCTGTGTTTGTTTGCCGTCGCGCTTTTGCTGGGCAAGGCTCGCGGAACGCTGCCCGCTTGCGAGGAGCATTACGTAAACGCCATGCTGAGCGTCCCCCGCGCCGTGCGGGAGACGCTGAAACTTGACGACAGTCTAAAAGCCGCGGCAAAATCCATTTGCAAAGCGCAGTCCGTGTTTTTTATCGGTCGCGGACAGGACTACGCCGCTGCTATGGAGGGAGCCTTGAAGCTGAAAGAAATTTCCTACATAAACGCCAACGCCTACGCTGCGGGAGAATTGAAGCACGGCACGATTTCTCTGATTGAGTCGAGCACTCCCGTCGTCGCGCTGGCAACCGACGGCGCGCTGTTCTCAAAAACCATGTCCAACGTCGAGGAGGTAAAAGCGCGGGGCGCCGAAACGCTGCTGTTCACCGTCTCCGACGCCATGTCGGACGACGCTCCGCCCGACAGAGCCGTTGTGCTGCCGCACTGCGGGGAGCTTGACATCATCCCCGTTTCCTGCGCCTTGCAGCTGTTGGCTTACCACGCCGCAAACGAGCTGGGACGAAACGTAGACAAGCCGAGAAATCTCGCCAAATCCGTGACCGTAGAGTAAACAAAAAACAACAATGCCGACGGCAGTTTGCCGTCGGCATTGTTGTTTTCAGGCGCGTTTTTTGATTTTTTCTCCCTTGGCGACCTGCTTTACCGTTCCCCCTACCTTTGACGGCTTTTCCGATTTGAGAAGCACGCTGCGCCTGAGCGCGTCCACAAGGTCCATTGTCTTTTGCGGCTTGGAGCCTCCCAAAGACTTGATTTCCTTGCCCTTGACCTTGCCGTCGATGGCTTTTAACAGTCTCTCGTTGTATTCGTCCTTAAACTCGGTCGGCTCGAATTTGCCGCTCATGGAGTTTATTACCGTGCGCGCGAGAGACAGCTCCTTTTCTCCGCTTTCGCTATTGAGCTTTACGGGATTTTTTTGTACTTCCTCGTCAAAATACATCGTGTTGAGCAACAACGTCCCGTCCTTTGTCCTGAGCGCCGCAAGCGTCTCCTTGTTTCCGAGCACGCAGCGCGCTATTCCCGCTTTTTTCTCCTTTTCCATAGCCGCGACAAGCACGGCGTAAGCCTTGTCCGCCCCCTCCGGCGCAACGTAATAAGGTTTGTCGAAATAAATCGGGTCTATTTCTTCCAAACCGACAAACTTTTCTATGCTTATCGTCTTGTCCTTGGGAGTTTTCAGCTTTTCAAAATCTTCATCGGAAAAAACGACGAATTTTCCCTTTTCGTATTCGTATGCTTTGACAATATCCTTTTGCTCTACGGTTCTGCCGTCGCACTCGTCGCAGGTTTTGAGATATCTTACCTTCGACATGGTCTTTTTGTCCAACAGTCTGAAATCCACTCCGTTTGACCTGACCGCAACGTGCAGCGAAACGGGAATATAAACGAGCCCGAAGGATATGCTTGCCTTGACCGCCATAAATAGAAACCTCTTTGCATTCGATTATTGCCAAAGTTTGCTCCGATTAAACAAAATAAGGCAATAACTTCAATTTCACCCACAATTCTCCGTTAATATTTTTAATTCAATTTTTTATCATTTTTCTTCACAATTTGGTTGACATTTAAAATTTTTTGTGCTAATATTAAACAAGAAAAATTAAGCATTATCTCTCCCAATTTTCAAATTGTTTTTTCATGCCTGTTTTCAATTAAAATTGAAAACAACCTCCTGACGGTGGCGCACCCTTAAAAAAGGGTGCGTTTCCTCTGTACGGGCACTGCTGCAAAAATCTCAAAATACGGCATGGCTGCGGATTTGCAGGATGCAACTTACGTTTATATCCGCTCAAATATATTGACGCCTGAAAAATATTTGTATTTCCCCGAAAAAATGCTATAATTAAAAGCAAGGTTCAAGGTGTCTTAATTATGGATAAAAATTTAATTGCTATCGTAGGCATGTGCGGAGCGGGCAAGTCGGAGCTGACCGATTTATTCGTCAAAGCCGGCTTTTCCCGTATTCATTTCGGCGATTTGACCATGGATGAATTAAACCGTCAAGGACTCGCGGTAAACGAGAAAAACGAAAAACATATTCGGGAAGATATACGCGCCCGTTTGGGCAAATCCGCTTACGCTCAATTGGCGTCAGTAAAAATAGACGAGAGCGAAAATAAAAACATAGTTTTGGACGGGTTATATTCCTGGTCGGAATATACTTTTTTGAAAAACAAATATCCCGAAATCGTCCTGCTTGCAATAATTACAAACAACTCTATACGAAAACAGCGCCTTTCCGTCAGAAAAATCCGACCGCTGACGGCTCAAGAAGTAGATAGCCGCGACGTCGCCGAAATAGAAAATCTCGACAAAGGCGGTCCTATCGCAATTGCCGATTATTATATTTTAAACAATTCCGACAAAAACAGTCTTACAAAAAGCTTTGGGGAGTTTTTGGAATGGCTCAATCAAGACAACCTAAAAAAATAATAATGTGGGCGTTAACCTACGATTGCAATGCCTTGTGCGGAGTATTGCTACTTAAAAGATTTTCGCTTTTTTCACTGCGAAACAAAACAGGCATGAAAAAACTCGTTTAAAAAAACAGTCCGTTCCGACAAAATACAAAGCGTAATCAGGCAAATTTAATAACTTGTCAGATTTTTTTCCTGTATTCTTCTCTTGCGGGCACGCCGTTGACCACGTTGTCGGGATAGCCGTCGTAAAAAGCGCCGACGTTGACGGCAGCGTCGTAAACCACGTCCTGCCGCGTCTCTGCCGCCGCCCATGCGACGTGGGGCGTAATCAAACAGTTTTTGGCGCAAAGCAGCACATTGCTTTCCTTTATCGGCTCCTCCGCCACGACGTCGAGCAAAGCGGCGGCAAGGCGTCCCGAATCGAGCGCTTCGGCAAGCGCGGTTTCGTCCACAAGTCCGCCGCGCGCGGTATTTATCAGCACGGCGCGCGGTTTCATAAGCGACAGCGTGCGTTTATTTACTATTTGACGTGTTTCTTCGTTCAACGGGCAGTGCAGACTGAGAAAATCGCTGCGCTTGAACAGCGTGTCCAAATCGGCATACCTGAAATCCCTGCCGAGATTTTTTTTGCGCGTTGCGCTGTGGTACAACACCTTCATGCCCAAAGCGGCGGCGACGTTTCCTACGCTGCTGCCTATGCTGCCGAAGCCGAGTATGCCGAAGGTCTTGCCCGCCAGATTTTCTATCGGATAGGCAAAAATTGCTCTGCCTCCCTCTCTCGTCCAGCCGCCGTTTGCGACAAAGCTTTCGAAACGGGAAATATTGCGCACATATTCAAGCAGCATGGCGAAAACGTGCTGCGTCACGCTCTGGGCGGAATAGCGCGGCACGTTGCATACTGTTATTCCCCGCCTTTTTGCGGCTTCGATATCCACATTGTCATAGCCCGTTGCAAACAGGCAGATAAGTTCGAGTCGGGGACACGCGGAAATGAGCTTTTCGTCCACCCTTGTCTTGTTTACGAGAAGCACCTCGGCCTCGCGGCAGGCTTCCGTCAATTCGTCGCCGTTTAAAACATCGTAAATTTTTACGTCTCCCAAACTCTCGAATGTGCCGAAATCGACGTCACCGTTGCTCACCGTGCATGCGTCAAGAATAACGATTTTTTTGTTCAACAATTTTTTAGTCATAAATTTTCCGCTCCCGTTCTCCCCCGCCGTTTTTTTCGGTTTTTCAAGTAAAAACCTCTCATATCGACCTTGCGGTCAAATTAACAAATTTTTGCAGAAAACTCCGTCAAAACCGTGCCCGGAGCACAAAAGACAGCTTTGCCGAAAAAGAAACCGCCTCAGCCCGCAGCCGCGTCTAAAACTATTGTTTTCGTATTGCCTGATTATTATATCAAAAAATTTTTAAAAACACAAATCTTTGAACAGTGCAACAAGCACTATTTTTTGTTTTGCGCGTAAGCCTCGCCGTTGAGTCTCAACCCGTTTTTTGTCCGAGGAGGCTTTCCGAGAAAAGAATAAAAACCGCATTCCAGCTCGGAGTTGTACAGCTTTCTCACTCTGTCCGCCCTGCGCCCGAACCACTCCTCGAATCTGTCGCAGGCGGTCAGCACAAAAAGGCTCCATTCGTCAAGCCGTCCGAACATGTTTCCGAAATCGCGATAGAGCTTTTTAAGCTCTTTCCTGTCGCACAGTCTTTCGCCGTAAGGCGGATTGGTGACCGCTACGCCGTGCGCAAACCGCGAAGAAAAGTCCCGCATATCGCCGACCTGAAAATGCACCGCCCCTTCAAGCCCCGCCGCTTTCAGATGAAAACGCGCCAGAGAAACGGCGTCGGGCGAAACGTCGAAGCCGCAAATACGCAGCTTCAAATCGCGCTTCTCTTTCTGTCGGGCTTCCTCCTTCGCCCTTTCGAGCGCGGCCGCGCCGTCGGCGTTGGAAAAAGACGAAAACGCGAAATCGCGCAAAAGACCGGGCGCGCGCGACAGTCCGATTGCCGCGGCTTCGATACAAATCGTGCCGCTGCCGCAGAACATATCGCAAAACGCCCTGTCCGACCTCCACACCGACAGCAATACCATTGCGGCGGCAAGAGTTTCCTTCAAAGGCGCGGCGCCCACCAGACTTCGCCAGCCGCGCTTGTGCAGAGCCGTGCCCGTCGTATCAATCAGCAGCAGACAGGTGTCCGCGTATATGCTCGCAAGGATTCTGTATTCCGCTCCCGTTTCAGGCAGGACGGCGTTCTTATTCCCTCCGCACAAAGAGACGGCGATTGCTTTTTTCGTTATCGACTGCACGGCGCTTACACCGAACAAAGCGCTTTTCACCGACCTTGCGTCCACCGTTATCCGTGCGTCCCGCGGCAGAATTTTTGTCCAATCGACGGCGCGGGTTTTTTCGAAAAGCTCGTCGAAGGTGCGGCACGCGAATCTCGCCGCCTCGACGTATATTTTGTTCGCCGTTCTGAGAAACACATTTGCACGGGCGACGTCGTCCAAACCGCCGTCAAAAAAAATTTTTCCGTTTTCGGCGGGAGAGGGCGCAAATCCAAGCTCCGAAAGCTCGCGTTTGAGCACCGCCTCCACACCGCTTGCGGCGGTAGCGCACAGTCTCATGTCGCCGTCAAAAATACTCATGCCGTTATTTTACCACAAAGCCGACGGAAAACGAATTTTTTAAAAAGAAAAATTTACATTTTTTTTGATAAATATTTTGAAAAGCTCCCGCCTGCGCCAATAAAAAAAGCCGCCCCGCGGGGCGGCTTGAATAAACTTTCAGATATTGCCGACATATTCCATCAGGCGCAGCACCATTACGGAATAGCCGTATTCGTTGTCGTACCAGGCAACCAACTTTACAAAGTTGGGATTTAGCATAATTCCCGCTTTGGCGTCGAACACGCCGCCGCAGGTGTTTCCGATAAAATCGCTTGACACCAAGGGCAGGTCGGTAAAGCCGAGAATCCCCTTCATCTCGTTTTCGCTTGCGCGTCTGACCGCAGCGACGATTTCGTCGTAGGAGGCGGATTTTTCAAGCCTTACCGTAAGGTCTACCACAGACACGTCCAAAGTAGGCACTCTCAAAGACATTCCCGTGAGCTTGCCGTTCAGTTGGGGAATAACCTTGCCCACCGCCTTGGCGGCTCCCGTCGAGCTTGGAATAATATTCCCCGACGCGGCGCGTCCGCCCCTCCAATCCTTGCGGCTTGTGCCGTCGACCGTGCGCTGTGTGGCTGTCGTAGAGTGAACCGTGGTCATAAGTCCCTCCACAATGCCGAAATTGTCGTTGATTACCTTTGCCAAAGGCGCGAGACAGTTGGTCGTGCAGCTTGCGTTGCTGATGATTTTGGTTTCGGGCTTGCAATCGAGGTGGTTTACTCCCACTATGTGCATGGGAGCGTCCGCGCTGGGCGCAGTTATGACAACCTTTTTCGCGCCGCCCGCCAGGTGTCCGCCCGCCTTTTCCATAGTGGTGAACTTTCCTGTCGCTTCGGCGACCACATCGACTTTTTCCTCCCCCCATTTTATCGCGGAAGGCTCCGATTCGTTGAAAACGCGGATTCTTTTACCGTTGACGACAAGATAACCGTTGTCGACGCATACATCGGCGTCAAACTTCCCGTGAACGGTGTCGTATTTTAGCATGTAAACCATATAGTCCACGTTGGATGAGTGGTCGTTGACGGCAACTACCTCCACATTGGGGAAATCAAGCGAAGCGCGCAGTATCAGACGACCGATTCTGCCGAAACCGTTGATGCCGATTCTCACTTTTTTCATCTCGGAAAAACCTCCTGTAAGCCCTTGTAAAAGGATTTACAATAAATATTTTTTATGCTATATTTATTATAAGTCAAATAAAATTATTTGACAACTAAATACGGGGGTCAAATTCAAAATGCCACTGACAACAAGCAAGGAAATGTTTGCCAAAGCATACGACGGCGGATATGCCGTCGGAGCGTTCAACGTAAACAATATGGAAACCATTCAGGGCATCGTGGAGGCGGGCGTCGAGTGCCGCTCGCCCCTCATACTTCAAGTGAGCAACGGCGCGCGGAAGTATGCGAAAATGGTTTATCTCAAAAAGCTCGTCGAGGCTGCCGTCGAAGACAGCGGGCTGCCTATATGCCTGCACCTCGACCACGGCGACAGCTTTGAGCTTTGCAAGCAATGCGTGGACGACGGCTTTACGTCCGTCATGATAGACGCGAGCAAGCTGCCCTTTGACCAAAACATAGAGCTGTCCAAAAAGGTTGCGGAATACGCACACGCGCGCGGCGTGGTCGTAGAAGCCGAGCTTGGCACGCTTGCCGGCGTGGAGGAACACGTTTCCAACAAATACGGCTGCTTCACAAACCCCGACGAGGTTGAGGAATTTGTCTCGAAAACGGGAGTGGACAGTCTTGCAATCGCAATCGGCACCTCTCACGGCGCGTTCAAATTCAAGGGGGAAGCAAAGCTCCGTTTCGATATTCTTGAAGAAATCGCAGGACGGCTGCCCAAATTTCCCATTGTTCTGCACGGAGCGTCCTCTGTGCCTCAGCAGTTTGTCCGCATAATCAACGAAAACGGCGGCAATATGTCGGGAGCGCAGGGCGTACCCGAGGAGATGCTCAGAAAAGCCGCCATGTCCGCCGTATGCAAAATCAACATAGACAGCGACATAAGATTGGCGTGCACCGCAACGATAAGAAAGTATCTCAACGACAATCCCGCCCATTTCGACCCCAGACAATACCTCTCCCCCGCCCGCGAGGCGATAAAGCAAATGGTAAAGCACAAAATCCTGAACGTGCTCGGAAGCAACGACAAAATTTAGTTTTTTCATCACCGACGGACGCATAAAAGCGTCCGTCTTTTTAGTCTGTCGCGTTATGTAAAAAAATATCGTTTTTTTCAAAAAACTTTATTCAAAACGATTGACAAACAGCGCTTTTAATATATAATAAATCGGGTGGTTTAGTAAAAACTTACAAAAAGTTAATTTTTACTAAACTTTTTGCTTTTTATTTACACAAAACGGAGGAGTCAATGGAAATCGGTTCTAAAATCAGGGAATTGAGACTCAAAGCCGACCTGACGCAGGAAGAGCTCGGCGACCGTTGCGAGCTGACAAAGGGATATATCTCGCAGCTTGAAAACGACGTCACCAGCCCTTCCATAGCCACTCTCGAGGACATAGTGGCGGCGCTCGGCACGACGCTTGTCGAGCTGTTTTCCGAAAGCCAGCCCGAACAAAGCCCCGTTTACCGGGCAGACGACTATTTCGTAAAGGAGAACGACGGTTACGTCACGCATTGGCTCATACACAACGGCGTAATCAACGAGATGGAGCCTATTCTCGTCGAAATAAAAGCGGGCTGCTCCACCGACTCGGACAACCCGCACGAGGGCGAGGAATTCGGCTTTGTGCTTGAAGGAAAAATACGGCTTTTTATAGGAAACAAAAGCTACGAGCTTAAAAAAGGCGACAGCTTTTATTTCAAGTCGGAAAAGGTACATTTTTTGAAAAACGTCGGCGCAAAGACCGCCAAAATTCTGTGGGTGTCAAGCCCGCCGAACTTTTAGACGAGGTGAGAAAGCATGGAAAACAACAATATAATTCAGCTTCAAAACGTAACCAAGCTGTACGGAGACAAAAAAGCAGTCAACAACATCAGCCTCAATATAAGAAAAGGCGAATTTGTCACGCTGCTCGGTCCCTCAGGCTGCGGCAAAACGACTACGCTGCGCATGATTGCGGGCTTTGAAACGCCTACCGAGGGCAGAATACTTTTCAACGGCGAGGACATAACGTCCCTGCCTCCGCACAAGCGCACCGTCAACACGGTTTTTCAGAAATACGCGCTGTTCCCCCACCTCAACGTTTTCAACAATATCGCTTTCGGACTCAAGCTCAAATACGTGCCCGACGGCACATACGTGGACAAAAAGGGCGTGGAATACGAAAAGCAACGCAAGCTCACAAAGCGCGAAATAGAGGAAAAGGTAAACGCGGCGCTGAAAATGGTCGACCTCGAAGACTACGGCCACCGCAACGTCAACAGCCTGTCGGGCGGTCAACAGCAGCGCGTTGCAATCGCGCGCGCGTTGGTAAACGAGCCTGAGGTTCTGCTGCTTGACGAACCGCTCGGCGCGCTTGACCTGAAAATGCGCAAGGACATGCAGATTGAGCTGATGAATATGCACAGACAGCTCGGCATAACCTTCATCTACGTCACGCACGACCAGGAGGAAGCTCTGACCATGAGCGACACAATCGTGGTCATGAAGGACGGAGTCATTCAGCAAATCGCCAACCCGCAAAAAATTTACGACGAACCGGCAAACGCTTTCGTCGCGGATTTTATCGGAGAGTCCAACATACTTTCGGGCACCTTCATCAAGGACTGCCTTGTGGACGTGTTGGGACATCAGCTCGCTTGCGTGGACAAGGGCTTCAAGAAAAAGGAACCCGTCGACGTCATCATCCGTCCCGAGGACATAGAGCTGTTGCCGGAAGACGACGAAAAGGCCTATCTTTTCGCAAGGGTGACCTCCTGCGTTTTCAAGGGCGACCATTTTCAGACCACGGTCGAAACGGACGACGAGGAGAAAAACGAGCTTTTAATACACAACAACTTTGCAAGCGGCGTAAATCAGCGCGTAGGCGTATACGTCAAGCCCTTCGACCTGCACATAATGCACAAAAACCGCATCATCAACGAGCTTGTCACCGTCATGTGGGACAGCAACGCGGTTGAAATCTGCGGCGGACGGTTCCCCTGCAACGCCGACCTTCCCGCGGGGACAAGGGTAAAGGTCAAAATCGACTTCGACGACGTCATCGTTCACGACGACGAGGAGGACGGAATAATAGGCGGCACCGTCGTCAACTCCATTTACAAGGGCAGCTATTATCAGTGCATAATAAGAACCGACGACTACTACGACTTTTTCGTAGATACGGACGACGATTGGTTGAAGGGAGACAGAGTAGGTCTTTCGGTGGCGCCCGAAAAGCTGATTGTGGAAATCATGCCCGAGGAGGCGGACGGAAATGATTAAAAATTTTCGTATGAGCCGAAAGGTTTTCGCTTGGCCCTACATACTGTTCATGCTGCTCTTTATCGTTACGCCGCTTGTCATAGTTTTGGTCAACGCCTTTCTTGCTGACGGAAAGCTGACACTCGACAACTTTGTTGACTTTTTTTCGGACAGAAGCAGTCTGGACGTGCTGGCAGTCAGCCTTATCGTGGGATTTGTGACCACCCTGCTCTGTCTGCTGCTCGGATACCCCATAGCGTACATTCTGAGCAAAACGGAAAGCGGAAAAATACTCGTGCTGCTCTTTATCCTGCCAATGTGGGTAAACTTTCTGATTCGCACGCTCGCCACCAAGTCTATTTTTGAATGGATGGGCGTAAAGCTCGGCATAGGCACCGTTATTTTCGGTATGGTATACAACTATCTGCCCTTTATGATACTGCCTCTGCACACTACGCTGTCAAACATAGACAAAAGCTACGCCGAAGCGGCGGGCGACCTCGGAGCCGACCCGTTTACCGTATTTCTCAAAACGGTGCTTCCTCTGTCGCTGCCGGGGATTATTTCGGGCATAACCATGGTGTTTATCCCCACCATCTCCACCTTTGCCATAAGCGAGCTGCTTTCAAACAACACAATCAAGCTGTTCGGAGATTCGATAAACCTCAAATTCAACCACATCGAAACTTACGGAGTGGGAAGCGTAATGAGCCTGATTATGCTCGCGCTGGTGCTGTTGTCCAATTTCTTTATGAACAGATTCAACAAGGACGTTTACAACAGAGGTGTGATATGAAAAAATGGTTATCCAAAGCTTATATTTATATAATGCTTGCAATCATGTACGCCCCGATTCTGTTGGTCATACTGTTCTCCTTCTTCAACACCAGCAGATTCAGCTTTGACAACGGCTTCAGCTTCGAGTCGTATGTCTCTATTTTCACAAGCCCCAAAAGCCCGGAGCTGTGGAGCGCCATAAAAAACACGCTTCTCATAGCCGTCGTTTCCTCTTCGGCGGCGACCGTGCTCGGGACGTTTGCGACAATCGGAATATTCTGTATGGGCAAAAAAACGCGCCGCATAGTGGAAAATATAAATCAGCTGCCCGTAATAAACAGCGAAATAGTCATGGCGATTTCCCTTATGGTGTTTTTCGCCACCGTCAAATTTATCCCCAAGGGCTACGCTCAGCTGATTATTTCCCACATCGCGTTCTGTACGCCTTACGTCGTGCTGTCCGTCATGCCGAGACTCATGCAGCTTGACCCCAACATCTACGAAGCGGCGCTCGACCTCGGCGCAGGTCCCACGAGAGCGCTGTTCAAGGTCATGTTTCCGTTGCTCGCCCCCGCAATCCTGTCAGGCTTTGTCATGAGCTTTACGCTGTCCATGGACGACTTTATCATAACCCAATTCAACAAGGGCACGGGAACAAATATAGAGACGCTGTCCACTTACATATATTCCGACGTGCGCGTCAAGGGCATGGAGCCGTTCTGGTTTGCCATCTTCTCGATTATCTTCGTGGTCGTGCTGAGCACGCTGCTGATAATAAATCTGAAAAAACAATCTAAAAAAGGAGCTGTACAAAAATGAAAAAAACCGCCAAAATCTTTTCCCTGCTGTTGGCAACTCTTATGCTTGCCGCCTCTCTCGCCCTGTTTGCCGCCTGCGGCGACAGCTATGACGAAGAAATAACCGTCTACAATTGGGAGGACTACATTTACAGCAAAACGGAATTGCAAAACGATTTCAACGAATATTACAAGGCCAAGACGGGAAAAACCGTCAAGGTCAACTATTCCACTTTCGACACCAACGAAACAATGCTCACCAACATAATAAACGGCGACGCCGTGGTTGACGTCATCGCGCCCAGCGAATACGCAATCGAAAAGCTGCTGCAACACGATTTGCTGGAAAAAATCGACAAAACCAAGGTTTCCACCATTTCCAACGTAAACTCCGCCATATACGAAGCGGTGAGAAACGTGTTCGGCACCTTTACCACCGACGGCGGGGAAACCGTTGACATCACGGATTATTTCGTACCGTATATGTGGGGAACGCTCGGCATTCTCTACAACGCCGACGTCGTGACGGAAGCCGACCTCGCAAAGGGCTGGGGACTGCTCTGGAACGAAAACGGAAACGAAGCTCTCAACGGCAAAATATTCATGAAGGACAGCATACGCGACTCCTATTGCGCCGCCGTCATGTATCTCAAGGAATACAATCTGCTTCCCGACGCGCACAAAAACAAATCCGTTCAGGAGCTGATAAACACAAACGACGACACCATGCTGGCTGCCGTCGAGGAGCTGCTTGTCAGGCAAAAGGACGTGCTCAAAGGCTATGAGGTGGACTTCGGAAAACAGGAAATGATTTCCGAAAAAGGTCTCGTCGACCTCGCTTGGAGCGGCGACGCGCTTTACGCAATCGAAGAAGCCGAAGCCTCCTCCTCCGCTCCCGCGCTTGACTATTTCGTGCCCGAAGTTGGCGGCAACGTATGGTTCGACGGCTGGGTGATTCCAAAAAACGCAAAAAACAAGGAAGCGGCAAACTATTTCATCGCTTTCCTCAACGAGCCTGAAATCGCCATGAGCAATATGCTGGAAATAGGCTACACCTCCGCCGTCGACAAGTCGGTGTTTGAAAGCAGCGAAGCGGCGCTTGCCCTGCTCGAAGAAGCGGAATACGACGCGGCGGAGTTTTTTGCCGACGAAAGAAGATACCCTGAAATCACCGAAAGTCTCGGCGTCATGAAGGATTTCGGAGCAAGAAACGACGTTGTGGTAGCCATGTGGGAAAGAGTCGTTTCAAGCAACACAGATTTAACAACTTTGTGGATTATAATCGGTGTCGTAGCCGTTTTGGTCATTGCAGGCATCGCAATCTTCTTGGTCAGACGAAACAAAAACAGGCGCGTAAAGAAATAATGACTCGCTGTGGGTATATTTGTCCTCACCGGCTTTGAAAGCAAATCAATAGACGAATAAAAATAACACGACAAAGGTTATTTTTATGGCAACCAAAAAACTAAATACAGAAATTTTTTACACAATACTTGTCGTTTCCATAGCTGTGTTCTGGGGTATGGGCTTCGTGTTCATACCCTGGGCGCAGCAGTCCAACGCGCCCTCCAGCCTGATTTGTCTGTTCAGATTCGGAGTGAGCGCGATTTTGATTGCCGCGATTTTCAACAGGAAAATCAAAATCCGAAAAGAAAACATTTTGATGAGCCTGGTCTGCGGCGTGCTGCTGTTTGCGGGCTTTCTTTTCAACGTCATGTGTCAGGAGTACACGACTCCCTCCAACGCGGCGTTTTTCACGGCAACCAACGTCGTCATCGTGCCCATACTGTGCGCCATATTTTTCCGCAAATACAAAACTCCCGTCACCGTGTACGTTTGCGCGGGCGTTTCGGTCATAGGCGTGCTCGTCATCTGCATGGGCGGGGAAGGCGGAATGCAGCTTTCTTTCGGCATAGGCGAGCTTATGGCGTTGGCGTCGGCAATCCTGTTTTCCTTCCACGTCCTCGCCATGACCAAGGCATTGGAAAAAACGGACAGCATTTCCCTCACCTTTTCGATGTTCGCCGTAGCAAGCGTTCTTTTTCTTGCTTATTATCTCATTGTAGACCTGCCCAAAATTCCGTTTTCCGAGCTGAAATGGGCGCCCTTTACCGAAAACGGCGTGTTTTCGCTTGGTTTCGGGCTGAGCATAACGGGCATAACCGTCCTCTGCTCCTTTTACGCCTATCTCGTACAGACAAAAGCGCAGACGGTTATGAACCCTACCAAAGTGACTCTGATATTAAGCTCCGAATCGGCTTTCGGCGCCGTGTTCAGCATGATTTTCGGCATGGAAAGCTTCAAATGGAGCACCGTTGTCGGCGGCGCTCTCATACTTGCAGCCGTGTTTTACACCGGATGGGCGACAAGACCCAAGCCGGTTCCTTCGGCTTCCCCGCAGCCCGAAGCGGCGCCTGACGACGGCACGCACAAGGCGGAACCGCCTGCGGAAAAAGCCGAAACAGAAAACGGACGGACGCGGGAGGAACAGCCGCCCGTCGAGCTGCCCGCGATTTCGGAGGTTATAGGCGCGGCGCAGATTCCGTCAATCAGGCAGACTCTGTGCGAAACGGACAAACAGGAAAATTTGCAAAGCGACGCAGACGACAGGGAAAGCTGAAAGCGCTTTTTCAATCCCTTAACTAATTGCAACGTCAATTAACTTCAAAGGTCCGGCTTAAAAGCCGGACCTTGTCATATATTTTTCTAAAATATTTGTAATTTGTTTTAAGTTCTTTTTTTGACATTTTAATTTTTCACAAAAAACTGTGAAGAAAAGAATTTTTTATAAAATTAAGTACAATAATTTCGGAAAATTGCAAATTATACACTTTTATTTGTTTACAAAAAACAAAAGTCCTGCTATAATTACAATAAGTGATAATTTTCGCTTAAATTTTGTTGTTATATTTTTGCGTGCAAGGTTATATTATCCCGCAAAGCCTAATAATATATTATTATTGAGACAATAACAAAAGTTTGTCCGATTTGTCAAATAATACGGGCAAAAAAGCCGAAAGGGTTTTCCTTTTTCCGATACGATTTTAATTTTTAAGAGGTAATTGCTTTGAATTCCAAATACACCTACGAAAGCTTGATGGCAATGACGTTTACCGACCTTCGCGCAGTCGCCGCGCAGGAGGGCGTCCCCAGCCCCACAAACAAAACCAAGGACATTCTCGCCAGATGGATTATAGACATTCAGGAGGGACTGAAACAACCCGTGCAAAGCTCGGGCAGGGGCAGACCTCCCAAGCAGAGAATCGTATTCAATCCTCCCAACTCCTTTGTCACGCCCACGGGACTTGCGGGCGAAGGCGTAAGCCAGCTGCTGCCTGAAATTTCCATTCCCGAAACGGACGGCACGGTTGAGGATGGCAGAGAAGAGCAGACCGTCCCCGAGGAAAGAGTTTCGGGCATTCTCGAAATTATGCAGGACGGCTACGGTTTTCTGCGCACCAACAATTTTTATTTGGGGACGAGGGATATATACGTACCCATGCCGCAAATAAGAAGATTTTCCATGAAGGCTGGAGACAAGGTCGAGTGCACCGCAAGGACCTACGACCGCAACCGCAATCCCTCTCTCATATTCGTACATTCGATAAACGACGTTCCGTGCGACAGGCTGTCCCAGAGACGGCATAAAAATTTCGACGAGTTAATACCCGCATACCCCGACGAAAGAATCAAGTTGGAAAACGCTTCCAACAAGTACGACTTCGCGTTGAGAGCAATCGATTTAATCTCCCCCATAGGCAAGGGGCAGCGCGGACTCATCGTTTCTCCCCCCAAAGCGGGAAAAACGGTTCTCCTCAAAAAAATCGCCCAGGCAATTTCTGCAAACTATCCCGACATACACGTAGTGGTGCTGCTTGTAGACGAGCGCCCCGAGGAAGTGACCGATTTCAAAACCAGCTTAAAGAGCGCCGAAATAGTCAGCTCCACCTTTGACCAAGGTCCCGTCCACCACATCGCCGTCACCGAGCTTGTGTTCAAAAACGCCAAGAGACGCGTCGAGTTCGGTCAGGACGTGGTTATACTCATGGACAGCATCACAAGACTCGGACGCGCGTACAATCAGACTGCCGAGCAATCGGGACGCACTCTCACGGGAGGGTTGGATATTTCCGCGTTGCAGGAGCCTAAAAGGCTTTTCGGTTCTGCGAGAAAGGTCTCCGAAGGCGGAAGTCTCACCGTGCTTGCCACAGCCCTCGTGGACACGGGCAGCCGTATGGACGACATAATATACGAGGAGTTCAAGGGCACGGGCAATATGGAAATCCACCTCGACCGCGGACTTTCCGAAAAGAGGATTTTCCCCGCCATCGACCTCAACAAGAGCAGTACGCGCCGCGAAGACCTGCTGCTGCCGCAAAAGGAGCTTGAAGCCGTTTGGCAGATGCGCAGAATGTTTTCGCGTCTTGACAGGGAGGCTGCCACCGAGCAGATTATCGACCTGCTCACCTGCACAACCAGCAACGACGAGTTTATCGATATGTTAAAGCTAACGGCAAAGAAAAACGCGGACAAATAAATAAAAATTAAATAAACGAAAAGAGCCTGATTCATGCTTTGAATCAGGCTCCTTTTTCAACCTTTAAACCTGTCTTTAAGACAAAATTGAATTTGAACTGTTTCCGTCATTAAAGGACGGTATAGCCCTCTTTGTCCTTCAAGATTTTGAGTATTTCCACTTCCTCTTTGGTTTCCATGTCGATATAAACGAAAAACTCCTCGCCGTTGCACATTCCTCTGAACTCGTAGCACGTCTTTTCGTCGTTTCCGACCGGTATGACGGCAAAGTTGGTGTCGGTGACCTCGAAATCATTTCCCAGCCTGTCCACTGCGGCGCCCAGTCCGTCCGCCTCGGGAAGCTGCCTAGTCGTATGGTTTACCAGATAAGCAAACGCCTCCACGCCGACGACTCTGCCGGTATAGACGTCGACAACCATTTTTACGTGGTCGGGATAAAGCACGAAGCTGCCCTGCTTTGCTACGAGGTTGACGTAAATGGTATTGTCGTCGAGCGGCTTGGACACCCAATTCGCGCTCACGTCGAAGCCGAGCTTTTTTGCCATTTCCTCCGCCTTGGCGGAGCAATCGTCGCACGAAAGCTTTTCGGCTTTTTCGGGAACTTCCGCATTGTAGCTGTCAAGGCTCAAAAGCCTTCCGTCCTTCGTAAGCTCCGCGGAGTACACTCTGCCGTCCTTTGCAGTCATTTCAAACAGCTCGGCGTCCGCCTTGCTCTTGACCGAACCGACATATTCTATGCTTTCTATTTCGTAATCGGAAAATATCTCGCGCAGCTTTCCCGTCATTCTTTCGGTAGTCCATTTTTTCGACGTTTCAAGCTTTTTGTTTGTTACGCTTTCCGAAAAAGGTCCGTCGTAAATAAGCTGCGGATAATCGAAGGCGTTGTCCTCCATTTCGCCCAGCCCGTCGTTCAGGTAATTGTCTCCCTCCCCTTCGAGAGCGTTAATCAGAAGTTTGTCCGTGTTTTGAGTCGTTATACTTTCGAGCTTTGCCAAAAGTCCGCCGGAAACGCTTTTGAGGTTTTTAAAGCTCTCGCGGTGCGCGTCCGTCAAAGCCTTGCCCGAAGAAATTTCCTTTGCCGTCACCGAGCAGTAGTCGGATAACTGATTGAAAAATCTGCTTGCTTTGCCCGACAATTCGGATTCAAGAGGCAACGCCGAAATATCGCTCAGCGCGGTGTCCGCTTCGCTCTGAATTTTGAGCAGCAGCTCCTGCTGCACGGCGGGCGAATTTGATACCGCCAGCTTGGAAAGATTGGCGTCCGCGTTTTTGGTGCTGTCGCACAGTCTGAAAAGCGACATCTGATAGTGGTTTTCAAGCTGTTGCTTGTATACGTCGTCGTTGGCTACCCGCTTTAAACGCATATCGCGCATTTTAAAGAAATAAAACACCGACAGAGCAATGGCAAGAGCCGCAACCACACCCAAAAAGGTGAGCCAAATGTTTTTTTGTATAGTGTCCAGTCTACGTTTCAAATTTTCTCTCATATTTCCCCTCCCGTCAGGTGCAGAACACGTGTTTTCCGATTGTCACGACAATGGGACGCGACCTTATCCATTGGTTGGTCGCCGTTTGGGGATTGTAATAATAAATACATCCGTATGTGGGGTCCCAGCCGTTAAGCGCGTCCTGCGCGGCTCTGATACATTCGTCGTTGGTGCCCAGATTGATTTGACCGTCGGAAACGGCGGTAAAAGCGCCGGGCTGATATATCACCCCGCTGATTGTGTTGGGGAAACTGCTGCTTTTTACTCTGTTGAGGACGACTGCCGCAATGGCGACTTTGCCTGTATAGCTTTCGCCGCGCGCCTCGCCGTAAATGCAGCAGGCGAGCAGATAGAGATTGCTGTTGCTTGTCGTGCCGCTGCCCGTTCCGCCCGAGGACGACGAAAGACTGATGCCCATGGCGGCGGCTGTCTTTGTTCCCACTATGCCGTCCACCACAAGTCCGTTTTTGCGCTGAAAATACTTGACTGCGGCAAGCGTTTTGGAACCGAAAATACCGTCAACCGAGCCGGTATAATAGCCCCAGTTTTTCAGCTTGGTCTGTATTTTCCTGACCGTTTCGCCGCTGCTGCCCTGCTTGATTACCGCCGCGTCCGCAGTCGTGCTTATTAAAAACAACGCCACGCACGAGACCAGAAGGACGAGAGCCAGCATAATGCAAACAGTCTTAAACCTTTGGTTGTTCACGTTTTTCCTCCTTGAAACAAAAAGAATTTTTGCTTTTAGTTTTAGGAAAAACGCCGTTTTTATGTATCAATCGCCCTTCGACTTGAATTTTTCTATTATTTCTTTTAAAAGAGAGCGATAGACTATTCCGTCCGAGCCGTTGTCCGAGCCGTTTACAAAGCACAGCGGCGGATAAACGACGCACCACCAATTGTCGCCCTTTCCCGAACCGAGTTCGAGTATCAGAGCGTCGTACACGCCGCTTTCGAGAGTAAATTCGCCGTAGCTGCGGGTGGGGAAATCCTCTCTTTTTATCGACGCCCTGCTGGCATAGTCAAAGCCGTTTGCTTTTATTACCGCGTCGGCGGTACGCTCGATTCCGTCGAAATTGCTTCTGACGATTGCTACCGCGCGTTCCTTTGTGTCGGCGTTGACCAAAAGAGGAGTCATAAAATCCACAACCGCCTGCTTGACCTTGTATTTGAGTTCCTGATCCGCGTCGGAATTGGAGTTTGCCCTTATATGTATCCGCAGGTAGCTTTCCGTTTCGCGCGAATTTTCCTTTGAAACGGGAAGCACGAGAATAAGCGCCGCTATGACTACGATTGCAAGAATGGCAAAAACTATTTTTTTCATTTTAAAACCTCGCTTGTGCAGAGTATTGCCGCAAAAAGCGAGGTTTACGCCTTTAAAGAAAAAATTTTTTAAAGGAAAAAGCAGTATTATGTCGAAAATCGATTGAACGGGATTTAATCGATTACTTCAACGCCGCACCGCGTAGGTTTGCACACAAAGGCGTTCAGTCCCGCGCTGTTGAAAGCGTCCGCAACGCTCGCGGCACGCTCGTTACTGTCAAACGCGCAAAACATGGCGCTGCCGCTGCCCGTCATAATCAGCGGCGCTCCGAGCGACTCGGCTTTCCGCGCCGTCTCCTCCAACTCGCGGCACAGCGCGGCGGCGGGCTCAAACAAAGAATTAAACGCAGTTCCGTTTATGCCGTCGGCGTCTCCGTTTTCCATAAGTCCCAGCATATCGAGGCATTTGCGTTTTGCCCGAGTCATGTCCCACTTGACGTAAACCGACCTGTCAAACTCGGAAAACACGTCTTTCGTCGACAACCCTCTGCCGCAGCGGACCACAACGAAGCAGACGTTTGGGGAGCAGCAAAACTCGGTCAAATCGTCTCCCTTGCCCGACATGAGCGCGGCTCCGCCTTTCATTAAAAAGCAGATATCCGAGCCGGTCCTGCGCGCCGCCTCGTCCGTTATGCTTTTTTCACAGCCGTAAAACAGTCCGAGCGCCGTGAGAACAGCCGCCGCGTCGGCGGAAGAGCCGCCCATACCCGCCATAAGCCCGATATGCTTTTCCGTTTTTATTTTCAGTCCCTTAAAGGGTACGGAAGCAGTCTGAAAAAACATACGGGCGGCGCGCACCGCGCTGTCCGTTTGCTCGGGAATAAAAACGCCCCCGCCGTAATTGCTCTCTATCCTGCCGCTGTCCGTTTGGCTTACCGTGACTATATCCGCAACGTCTACGGTGACGGCGGCGCTTTCCAACGAATGAAAGCCGTCAAAGCGGCGCGCACCGACGTAAAGAGACGGATTGAGCTTGGCATACGCTTTAAGTCTGAGGGATTTCAACATAACGTAATTTTAGCATCTCCCGCAAAAATATGCAACAAAGAAAACGGACGCAAAATGCGCCCGCTGTACTCAGTCCTTTGCAATACAATGATAAACGACTAATTTTTCGTCCTTTTCCAAAGGAGTCACAAGCTCGGGATTGGCTGCCATGATATCCTCCTTGCTCATGCGCAGACTCTTTGCTATCTGCCAAAGCGTTTCGCCCGCCTTTGCTATGCACACCTCTATTGCCCCCATGGTTTCGGAAAGCTCCTCTCCCTCTACCGCGTCGGCTACGCAGTTTTCTTCTATGTTGCGATACAGGTTCGCCGAAACGCAGACCGTGAAATTCATGCTGACGTTTCTGCCCTGACGGTATTCAAACTCGGTTACCGCCGCGTCCGCCCTGACTACAAGATTTTCCGTTATATCGTCGTTTTCTACGGTGTGCACGAAGGGCACCGCAAACGGATAAGCCGCGTCGCCCCCGCCGGAAGCAAGCAGCGTTCCGGTGAGCACGCCTTCAAGCGTAAGTTTGCCGTCGAGAGGTCTGACGCTTGTCACGGCGGCTTTGAGTCCGCAGAAGCCTGTGATTTCGGCGTCGCCCGGCACGGATATTTCTCCCGCCGAATTAAACGTCGCGGCGGTCATGCCGTAAGAAACAGTGCTTGCAACACGGCAGAACGACAGTTCAAGCTCGTGCGTGGCGGAATAGGCGTCGCAGATTACGTCCTCGTCCTCCTCCACGATGTTTTGCGCCCGCACCGCAATATTGATTTCCGCCGTAAATATATTGTTTTCGGCGTCTTCCAGCACGTCGAGATGTATTCTCGTATTTCTGACGCGGCAGAAGACGTTTATTTCTCCCTCGCCCGAAAAGCCTTCGGCGTTCACTTCCTCCCTGAACGGTATTTTTATCAGCTGACTTTTGAGTCCGCCGCCGACGGCTATGTAAGTCAAAACAAGCGCGCAATCCCCTTCGAGAGTCAAAACATTGTCGCGAGCTTCCGCATGCGCAAGACACACGTCGCTTTGCGCGAGCAGCACCTTTTCTATGCCGTATTTGACCTCCGCCTCTCCCGAAACTGTAAAATTGTCCGAAACAGTCGCAGCAACCCTGCCAACCGTGATTACGTCCTCCTTGACGTATATACCCTCGGCGCGGGACAGACAGGAGTTCTGAGCCGTTTCAGTAAGGGTTCCGTTCAAGTCGGCTACTATTTCCACCTTTATCGCTCCGTTTTCGACGGCGGCGTTTGCGTCAACCACGTCCGCTTCAAATGTAAGAGAGCTGTTTGGCTCGATAAGCTCGTTTTTGTATCTGTCCGAAAAATCGGCGTTGTAATTGAGGCTGTTGAGCGCGCCCTCCGCGTCTTTGGTAAGAACCTTTACATTCACCCTGCCGGATACGAGAGCCTCTCCGTTAAGCGGCTCGAAAGAAGTCACCTGCGGCTCCACGTCCACGCTGAGAATTTCCTTTACGTCGTCCTTTGCGGCAAGCAGCGCGTTGATGATGAGCTGAGATTTGTCCAGCGTTACGAAACGGTTTGATGTAAAATTGCCCATGGTCTTTTCCAGCATAATTTTTGCCCCCTGTAAATCATTGCGATTTGTTGTCAATGATATAATACGCTGCAAAAAACCTTTTAAGAACTGTTTTTTGAATTTAACTTTTGATTTCCTTAAACGCCACGTCCCCGCACAAAAGGTCGGAGTAGGAACAGCTCAGCCTGTCGAATATCTCGTCGAAAACCATGATTACAAAAACGTTTCTGTGCGCCTCCGTTATTCTGCCCTTGAAATAACTGATTTTGTTGCGCCCCTTGTTGTACCTCACAAGCAAATCCTTGCCCTTTAACATATCCACTCTTTTTTTCGCAATGTTGATGTCCGTCGTTACTTTTCGCAATTTTTCACCTCTATATGTAGTATATGCGAAAAAAGAGTTTTGTTTCAGAATTGTGCCCAAAAACGACGTTTTTACACTCTTTTGCGCCGCCGTCGGTTGCCTCCGATACTCCGTATATTTTTTTTGAAAAAAATTCGCCTTAAACAGTTTACAATTCGGATAATTGAATATATAATATGCAGGCAAATCCGAGAACAGAGGTTTTTTAGGTTTATGAGCAAAATTACTTACATTAAATGCCCCCGCTGCGATTTGAATTATATCGACAGCAGGCAGGAAATGTGCGATATATGCAAAGCCGAGTTGGGGCTTATGCCCAAAGACATACTCCTCGACGACGACTTCGACCTCGAAGAGGAAACAAAGCTTTGCCCTGTCTGCAAAAGAAATTACATTCCGATAGAAGAGGAAATGTGCGACAGCTGTCTCAGAGCGATGGAAAACAAGGACCCGTTGGAAAACGACGACAGCTGGGTGGAATTTATCGACGACGACCCGTTGGAAAAAGACATCGTCGAAATTCCTCTCGAGGAGCTTCAGGACGAGGAGTTTGCCGACGACGAAGAGGAAGCCGAGGAGGAAACGGAAGAATACAAGGACGATTTCGAGGACGACTTCAAGTTTGACGACAAGTTCGAGTATGACGACGACGACATTGACGAAGACGAGGACGACGAACTCGACGAAGACGAATAACAACATACATGCGCGTCGCGAAAGCGGCGCGTTTTTTTGTTATAAGCTAAAATTTTGCTTCCAAAAGAAATTATTTTTTTGTTTTGTCCTTTTCGCGTTGACTAATTTTGATAAAAAGGTTAAAATCTAATAAATAAATATTTAGAGGTTATCGCTCATGAATTACCTTAAAAACCAAAAGCTTAACCGTTTCATACGCCGCGCCGAAAAGCTGTGCAAGCCCGAAAAGGTCGTCCTTATCGACGGCAGCAAAGAGCTTTACGACTCGCTTTTAAAGCAGGCGGTTTCCACAGGCGAAATGATACCGTTGAACGAACAGAAGCTGCCGAATTGCTTCCTCCACCGCTCCGCAGTCAACGACGTCGCCCGCGTCGAGGGCAGGACGTTTATTTGCTGCGACAAACGCGAGGACGCAGGTCCCACCAACAATTGGATGGCGCCCGACAAGGCGTATTCTCTGCTTGAAGGTATTTTCGACGGCTGCATGAAGGGACGCACAATGTACGTTATCCCCTACTCCATGGGCAAGGTCGGCAGTCCCTTCGCAAAAACAGGCATAGAAATCACGGACAGCCTTTACGTGGTATTTTCCATGAACATCATGACGCGCGTCGGCAGCGAGGTGCTTGACGCTCTGGGCGAAAACGGCGATTTCGTGGAAGGACTGCACAGCACCGCGCAGCTTGACGAGGAAAAACGGTACATCTGCCACTTCCCTCAGGACAACGCCATCTGGTCGGTCAACAGCGGCTACGGCGGCAACGTGCTGCTCGGCAAAAAATGCTTTGCATTGAGAATAGCCTCCTGTCAGGCAAGGGACGAGGGCTGGATGGCGGAGCATATGCTAATACTCGGACTCACCAAGCCCGACGGCAAAACCCGATATATATGCGCGGCTTTCCCCTCCGCCTGCGGCAAAACCAACCTCGCAATGCTGATTCCTCCCGAGGGCTATATGCGCAAGGGCTACAAAATTACCACCGTCGGAGACGACATCGCATGGCTCAGACCGGGCAAAAACGGAGGACTGTACGCCGTCAATCCCGAAAACGGCTTTTTCGGCGTTGCGCCGGGTACAAACGCAAAATCCAATCCCAACGCTCTTGCCTCCACCTCGCGCGACACCATTTTCACCAACGTCGTGCAGAATCTCGACGACAACACCGTCTGGTGGGAGGGTCTCGGAGAAGCTCCTGAAAACGCACTCGATTGGAAAGGACAGCCCTGGAACAAGGACAGCGGCGTAAAAGGCGCGCATCCCAACAGCCGCTTCACCGCGCCCGCAAAAAACTGCCCCTGCCTTTCCGACAAATTCGAGGAACCCGAGGGAGTAAAAATTTCCGCCATTGTTTTCGGCGGCAGACGCGCCAAAACCGTACCTTTGGTCTATCAGTCCAAGAGCTGGGAGCACGGCGTATTCATGGGCAGCGTTATGGCGAGCGAAACCACCGCGGCGGCAACGGGCGCGGTGGGCGTTTTGCGCCGCGACCCCATGGCGATGCTGCCTTTTTGCGGCTACAATATGGGAGACTATTTCGCGCATTGGCTTGAAATGGGCAAAATAAAGGACGCTCCAAAAATCTTTAACGTAAACTGGTTCCGCACCGACGAAGACGGAAAATTCCTGTGGCCCGGCTTCGGCGACAATCTGAGAGTTCTGGATTGGATTATCGACCGCTGCGAGGACAACGCGCCGGCGGACGACACGCCCATAGGCTACGTCCCCCGCCCTCAGGACATCAACCTCGAAGGTCTCGATCTGTCGAAGGACAGCCTCAACGAGCTTCTTGAAATAGACAGGGAGCAGTGGAGAAAAGAAACCGAGCTGATTGAAGAGCATTACGCCAAATTCGACAGACTTCCCGAAGCCCTCAAAAAAGAGCTTGACGACCTCAAAGCAAGACTGAAATAAAAAACAAGCGCCGCTTTCACGCGGCGCGTTTTTTAATCAAGAAATATCCTTTTGGTTGCTACGTTGTCGGCAAACGCCTTGTCGTGCTCCACAAAAATCACGGTTGGCTGGCAATCTAAAATCGCCCTTTCAATCTGAATACGGCTCAAAACGTCAACGTAGTTCAAGGGCTCGTCCAAGACAAGCAAATGCGCCGTTTCGCACAGACATACCGCCAACGCCGTTTTTTTCTTTTGCCCCGCCGAAAAATCGGATATATCCTTATCAAAATCCGACCTTTCAAAGCCAAGCTTGCGCAGTACGGCTTTGAACAGGGATTCGTCCGCTCCTCTTTTCGCGGCGAAATTCCGCAGGCTTCCTTTAAGCAAGTCGGTGTTTTGCGGCAAATACGAAATTTTCAGCCCCTGCGCGACATAAACGCTTCCCGTATACCCGATTTCCTGTCCGCACAAAAGCTTTAAAACGGAGGACTTTCCGCTGCCGTTTTTTCCGCACAAAGCGATTCTGTCTCCCCTCTCCACCGCGAAATTCAACGGACCGCAAATCTTGCGCTCTCCGTAAAACAGCGAGCAGTCCTTAAACTCCGCCAACATACGCTTTGGAAAATCCTGCGTAAAGATTTTGAGGCTTTCGCTTTCCTCCACGTTTTTCAACAGCGAGCTTTTTTCTTCCGCCGCCTTTAAATACCTCTGCTCGATAACCTTGGAGTGTTTCATCATTTTCGCGGCCTTGTGTCCCACATATCCCCTGTCGGGCTTCAAGCCTCCCGCGTTTTTCCCTTTTTTTGAGCTTTCCGTTTTGTCCGACCAACGCGCCGCCTGCCCGGCGGCGTCTTTTAACCTCTCTATGTCCTTTTTTAAACGACTGTTCCTTTCCGTCTCAGACTTGTCGCGCTCCTCCTTGTCTCGCTCCCACTCGGAAAAATTGCCTTTCCTTATTTCAATCCCCGCCCTGTTTAAGGACATGATATGGTCGACGCAGCCGTCAATCAGACTTCTGTCGTGCGAAACCAGAATAAACCCTTTCTTTTTGCACAGATACTCAGCCAAAGCCTGCCGCGAAGCCATATCCAGATGATTTGTCGGTTCGTCGATTAGAGCAAAGCCGTCCCGTTTAAGAAACAGCGCGACAAGCATAAGTCTTGTTCTTTCTCCCTCCGACAGCGCGGAAAAATTCCGCCCCGCAATTCGGACGTCAAGCCCTATGAGATTGATTTCTCTGACGATTTCCCAATCGGCGGCTTCCGGACAAAGTCCTCTCAAAATTTCCATTCCGCTCTCGCCCAAACCGTCCGTTTGAAAAGGAAAATAAAAAAACTCCGCGTCGGAAAATATCGTTCCGTCGAACTCGTATTCTCCGCGCAGCAATTTAAGCAAAGTAGTTTTTCCCTTTCCGTTCCTGCCGACAAGACCGAGACGCCAATTTGTGTCAAGTCTGAAACTCGCGTTTTCAAAGACGTTTTCAAAGCCGTCGGGATAACCGAAGGTAAGATTTTTTACTTCTATCTCAGACATTTGCGGTTTTCCTCCGATACACAAGAGAAGCCGCAGGAAAAGAAAGGTCAGTCAAGCTCCTTCTCGAAAAGAATTTCCGTAGTAAACCGCTCTTCAAACACATCCAGCTCGACTATACGCACGCATTTGAACTTCGCCCTTCCGTGCGTCGTGTAACCCGCGCTTCCGCCGTAGCAGAGCTTCAATCCTTCATAATCGAGGGCGAAGGTGTTTTCGTGGTCGTGACCGCAAAAGGTCGCAACCGTGCTTCCCAGCCTCTTCATGCTGTCAAACAGGCCCGAATCGCGTTTGCCGACGTAAATGCTTTCCTCAAGCCCTTCGACGCTGTCCCGCCCCGCGGCGTCTGCCGCCAGCGCATACTGCGGCAAAGGAATGTGGAAAAAAGCCATGCTTTTCACCGTCTTTCCCGCGTCGGCGTTTGTTCCGTTTACAAGCCACTCGTACCAGGCGACCTGCGAATCAGTAAAGGTCGCGTGCCTGCCGTCTCCCTTTTTCCCCTTTTCCCCGCTGTCCATAAAGATTAGCGAAAACAAGGTTTGTCCGTCGGCGTCGGCAAGCAGAATCTGATAGTTGCCCAGCATATAATCGTAGCGCCCGTCTGCGAGATTGGTCGGTCCCTGCCTGAAAAGACAGCCCGAAAAATCTCCCAGCAGCTTGCAAAGTCTCGTTTTGTCGGCGTATCCCGTGGAATCGTGGTTGCCGAAAACGAATGCCCATTTTACGCCCTTTTCCGAAATAAAATCGTTCCACACCGAAAAGGCGTAAGCATTGTCCGCGGCAAGCGACAGGTCGCCCGTCACGACAAGGAGGTCGGGTTGGGCGGCGTCTATCGCGCGGCCGACAAAATCCAGCGACTTTCTGTCCAGCGCGCCACCGCTTAAAATATGCAAATCCGAAACCTGCATGATTTTGAACCGACCGTCGGGCGCAACCGTCAGTGTCGGATAAAGCTCCGCGTCGTATTTGTCCGAAGCGCTCCATTCGTAGTCCGCAAGAGGCGACCTCTGAGGCGAAACACAGAGCGCAAGAAGGACGAAAAGAATCAACGCCGCAAGAATGGCGGCTACGACAATCAAAGCGTAAAAACGATTGAATCTGTAATATTTAAAGCTGCCGTCAGGCTGTTTTTTGGTATCCTCTTCCATTTGCTTCCCGTTTTGAAATATTATAGCTTTAAACGGAAAAAAATGCAACAATAAACGCGGAATAATGAAAAAAGACGGCGAACCGTCTTTTTTTCATCGAACTCAGTCGATTTCGTAGTGCCATTTGCTGCTCTGTGTGGGAGGCAGCGTCTGTCCCTTTTTGACTTCGGCGGTATTCATCACCTTGCCGTTGGAGTCCACTACGTTGTAAGTGCCCGTTTTGGGGGCGGTTTCGCCGGGATTGAATTTCATGCGGCTATTTCCTCCTTTTTTATTGCGTTTCCGCTGTAAAAAGCATTGACAAGAGAAGCGGATTATATACTTGCGGCAAAAATTTTTTTCACATATGCTCAACTGCGCATATATGAGAGCTTTTACCCCGTTTTGCCACGTATGCGCATATACGCATATGTTCACGGCTGATTTTTTCCGCAAAAACGCTCATGCCCGAGACAGAACGGAAAAAATATTTTCGCCTCACAAAAAAATCCGGTCTGTCTGAGACCGGATTAAAAATTTTATTCAAGCAATTCCGCCGCTCTTTCCACCATATCCGCGACGTCGGAAATTCTGTTTTCCTCCGAAGGAGTAAAGCCCGCTCCGTGCTTGTTCACGTTTTTCGGAGTATAGAACATCGCTGCCGTGAAATATATTCCGTAAGGATATCTCATAGTGCTTCCGTCCCCAAAGCGAAGAGTTTCGTAATACTCCAAAGGCATAATCGTCTGGGCTATTCCCTTGCCGTAAGTAGTCGTTCCGACGTGCACGGCGGTACCGTAGTCCAGCATGGCGCCCAAAAGCAGCTCGCTCGCGCTTGCGCTCATACCGTCAGTAAGCACGACAATCTGCGGCTCCTCCGCATTGACGTCGAAATAATTGGCATATAACGACGGCGTGGAGTAGGTCGCAAGAGTCCCCGTGCGGCTTTTTAAAGTTGTGACCAAAAGGTTTGAATTGTTGGAGAAATTCTGCTTGTCGTAACAGAGATAGCCTGCTATATCCTCCGCATATTCCACGTTTCCGCCCGGATTGCCCACAAGGTCGAGCACCAGCTTGCCCTGTCCGCCGTAAGCGGTGCGGAATTTGCCCATCGCCGCCCCGAACTCGGAAGCCGCGTCCGTTTCCACATATCTCGAACCGTCGTAGTATGAGGCGTTTTCAAAGGAATTGATGCGGATATATCCCGTCGTTGCGGTATCAAGCGCGTCAAGCCCGAGAGCCTCCACCATTTCGTTGGGCAGATTTGTGTTTCCGCGCCCGAAATAATATTCCACGAACTGACCGCCGTACTCAACCTTTTTCATGGTAATCTGAGTGACGCTCACCGTGTCGCCGAGGCTGACTGTGTAGAGATTGCGTATTACGTCCAAAGTTACGGAAGTGTTCCACCCTCCGGAAAATGCCTGACTTATTTCCGCGTCGGTAGACGTGCGCATATCGTATTTTTTCCCGTTTAAGGGCGTTGCCGCAATTATCAGGTCGCCCGACTGCAAGCCGGAAAGATAAGCGCCGCTGCCGTATTCGACGTAATGCACGTAAAGTCCCACGTCGATTTTGACGTAGCTCATGCCGTAAGAAGCCTCGTCCGTCGCGGTAGGATTGAGCAGCGTATAATACTCCGCGGGAGAAAGCAGAAACCCGTAGCCGTCGATGGTTTGCAGCATTGCGGTGCCGCCGTTGACAATCATCTGTCTTTTCACGGACTCCCAATTGGAGCTGTCGTAATAAAGAGAGCTTTCCTCCACGGTGTCAAGCACGGTTTGGAGTATGGATATGTCCGACCTTACCACGTCGTGCCCGACAACGTAGCCCACGAAAAAGATAACCACAAGCAATATGCAGCCCAAAGTTATCCAAAGAGCTTTTTTGCTTTTGGAGCTTTGCGGCGGTACGGGCGGCGCGGCATAATATCCTCCGCCGAAGCCGTTGTTCATGTTTCCGTCGCCGCCGTTGGGATAATACGGCGCGCCGTTGCCGTCGGGAGCCTGCCCGGAAGCGTAATAGCCTCCGCCCGCTCCGTAAGGCGGCTGTTGGGCATTGCGCAGTCTTGCCTCCTCTTCCTCTTTCTTTTTAAGCTCGTCGTCGTAAAAATCAAATTGGTTCATCGAATTCCTCCGTTAAATTAAATTTCGGCAAAAAATCCAAAATTCTTCCCCTCGCCGAAGCAGGCGAGTCGCACAGCAAAAGCGTCGAAGCGCCAAGCTCCGCGGCAAGAGCCGTTATTTTGTCGACGAAAATTTCATTCGTCGGGCCGTCAACAATAAAAAACTCCGCTTTCTTTGCCCACGCTCGCGCAAGAGAAAGTTTCAGCAAGCCCTCCCCGTCGAGAGAGGCGGCTTTTTTGCGGGCAAGCCCCTCCAGCCCGAAGCGTTTGAGCGCCTGCACGGCTTTTTCGCTGCTTTCAGTTTTTCCAAAACCGTTAAGTCTTAAAACGCGCGACACGTTTTTGCCGACGGTTGTCTTGAAAGCCAGCGGCGGAAAACAGAAGTAGGCGATTTTTCGAGCCTTGGGGGGCGTTTCTTCGAGCGGCGCGCCGTCGGCCGTGATTTTGCCGCAGGTCGGTTTTAAAAGCCCCATAATCAGCTTTGCCGCCGTCGTTTTGCCTCCCTGAGCTCCGAGCATGACGGAAACGGTTTCCCCCTCGTTTACCTCGAAGGACAAATCGGCAAGCGCGTAGAATTCGTCGTAATGATAGCGCACCGACACGTTTTCAAACTTCAACCGCTTCATTCCAGCTCGTCTAACGTCAGCTCGAAGGACGGCGCGAAATTTTCGAGAAAAAACCTTATTTCGTCGCTGTCGAAAGCGTCAAGCTCGTTTTCGATTGCGGAAAGCGCCTTTTTGAATTCTCCGTTGCCGAGATTAAGCTCCGTTTTGCATTTGAGGTACGCAGACAATTTGTCGGCGTATTTGACCAGCTTTTTTTCGTAACGGCAGATTTCGTCCTCCTCGCGGCAGCGCTCGTCGAGAAGCGGCGCGTAACACCGGGCGTAAGCGTCGGGCAGAGAGTTGAGCAGCTTTTGCCTCGCGCCCTCCTCTATGCGCTTGTACGCCTGACGTATGTCCTCGTCGTAATACTTTACAGGCGTGGGCAAATCTCCCGTCAGCGCTTCGGTTACGTCGTGAAACAAGGCTCTCGCCGCCACGCGGTTTTCATCGGCTTTTTTGCCCAGCTCGTTTTTTGCAATAAGAGCGAGACAATGGGCAAGCACCGCCGTCTGAAAGCTGTGCTCCCACAGATTTTCGCTTTCCGTGCGGCGCATAAGCCCCCAACGCTCGATATATTTCAGTCTGTTCACATAGGCAAAAAAATCGTTCATAAGCCTCTCCCTTTCGGGTTGAGTTTTATTGTAACACATTTTACGCGAAATTTGTTGTTTTATTTGACAGTTTTTAAAATTTTTGGTAGACTTTTTAAGCAACGAAAGGGCTTTAAGCTTTTCAAAAAAGTTTTATACAATCGGGGTGCTTTTAACGGCTGAGATTATACCCGTCGAACCTGTAAGGTAATACTTGCGTAGGAAAAATATTTTTTCGGATTTTTCGAGGTTCTGCGTGTCAAGCTCAGAGCCTCTATTGTTGCGAAAAAATACTTTCGGAGGAAAAAATCCATGTCACTTCTCAAATTTTTGGCTTTTGCGGAAGCAATTAGCGAAGAGACCACCGAGCTTGTAAGCATTATCGCAATCGCAGCCATTGCGGCGCTTGCAATAATCATGCTGGTCATTTGTCTTACCTACAAGAAAATGGACACAAAAGCCATTGTTTATGCCGCTATCAGTATAGCAAGCGCGTTTGTTTTGTCCTTTATTAAAGTTTCGCCTGTTACCAACGGCGGTTCAATCACACTCGCGAGCTTTGTGCCCATTCTCATTTACGCCTATGTCTACGGACCTGTCAGAGGGTTGGTTGCAGGACTGATTTTCGGAGTTCTTCAATTCATACAATCACCGTATATGCTTACTCCGTTAACTTTCGTTCTTGACTATTTGCTGGCGTTTGCTCCCATATTTTTAATGGGATTGGCAAGACTGGTTTTCAAAAAAGAAAATACAAGCATTTTCGCAGGCACGGCGGCGACTTACGTAATAAGATTTATAGTACACTTCTTTTCGGGACTTATTTACTTCCAAATGGGTATAATAACCGAAGGCTTGCCTGCTGACTCTGCCGCTGTCTATTCACTGGTATACAACCTTGTCTACTTGGTGCCCGATATGATTATAACCATGGTAGTGTTGGCAGTTCTTGTTGCAACCAAAAACTTCCCCCGTCTTGTCAGACTCATGCGCCCCGATTTTTACGCGAAAAATCAGGAGGCTCCCGCCGAAGTCGCTACGGACGCCCAATAAATTTTATTTACTGAAAAATCCGAGAAATACGGCTCCATTGCGGAGCCGTTCTTTTTTCACGTAATCGTCAAAACATTTTCAACCTTGTACGTCCATTAAATTGTACGTCCATTAAAGTAGTATAATAAATATGATAAAACACGCGGCGGAAGGTACCGTCGACGCAATTTTTCGGAGGTAACAATTATGGCAAAGTCTAAAAGCGGTTATTGCGCGGCAATCGACAAGCTCCCCTGGATACTCAGACTTATTTTCGCTCTTCCTGTGCTCGACGGCATAATTTACGGTATTTATCGTATTTGCTCGGGCGTGGCAAGCGGAAGCGTACTGAAAATAGTTATGGGTATCGTATGGATTTTCGCCGGAGCCGCAATTTTCTGGATTATCGATATTATCTGCGTGATAATCTGCGGCAAGGTCACCGTTTTAGCTTAACCGCCGACTTAAAAAGTCTCGAAACAGGCAGGGCTTTTGCCCTGCCTGTTTTTTAAAATTCATTCGTTTTCAAATTGCGGGCTTTTTTCGGACATTTTATTTTTTCCGTTTTCCCTCGACGACTGTCTCAACTTCATTTTTCTCCAATTGAAATATCCGTACATATCGTTGAAAAGAAAGGCGGAAAAACAAGCGACGACAGATATGCAGCTCAAATCCGTTTTTGCGGCGAGCGCCCATAAAATTATCAGTACGACGTCGTTTGCGGCGTATCCGAGAGCATAAAACTCGCTTCTTCTTGCAGTCAGATAGACGGCGACAAAGCTCGTCGTCACGGAAACGGTACTCGGTATCAGATTCGCGGTATTAAAATATTTTAAAACGAAATAAAAACCTGCCGTTACCGCCGCGGACACGAGAAACATAAGCGCATATTCCCTCCCCTTCAATCTGTTCACCTTAACTTCGGCTTTGTTTCCGTCGTAAGGATTTTTTATCCATGAAACAAGCGCAAACACAGCCATAGGCGCAGTCATGCCGAGATAAGTCAGCATTTCTCCGTAATAAGCCTTTTCCCATGAAATTATACCGTAAAGAACGCTGAATACAATCATCAAAAGCTGCCCTGTCGGATTGCCCTTTGCGTTAAACACAAGAGAAGTAACGCCCACAAGCGACGCTGCGAGCGTCAAAAAATTTTTACGGTCGAAAACGACGAAGGACGCAATTATCAGAATAACCGAAGCAAACCAGAGCGCAAGCTCCCCTTTTGAAAAATAAGAACCTTTCTTTCCGAGTTTTTTCATTTTTACCTCCTGCAACAAAAAAAGCACCCGCAAGCACATCTTCCAAGACCTAACGATGTGCCGACGAATGCTTAAATCGCATTGCTACCCGGTGGCAGCTCATATATTTTTTGATTATACTAACACACTGCGCCGATTTTGTCTATTCTTTTGAAACAAAAAACTCATCAGACGCAGACGCAAGCGCAATCTGCTTAAAATTTAATTTCCGACCTTTACATTTTGAGCTTTTCTCTCGCGGCGGCAAAATCAAACTCATGCTTTTCCTGAAAGCCCCAGATATCTATACCGTCGTTCTTTTTGCGGGGAATCACGTGATAATGCAGATGAAAAACCGACTGCTGCGCCGCCTCGTTGTTTGCGTTCAAAATATCCACTCCGTCAAAGCCGCAGTTTTCCACGAAATGCGCGGCGATTTTTTTTGCGGCGAGTATAACGGCGCACAGCGTTTCGTCGTCGCAGTCAAGAGTGTTTACGCAGTGCTTTTTGGGGACAACAAGCGTATGTCCCCACACGTCGCCCGCAATATCCAGAAAAGCATACGTATGCTCGTCCTCGTAAATTTTGTAAGAAGGGATTTCTCCCTCGATGATTTTACAGAATATGCAATCCTTCATAAAAAACCTCCGAATCAGCTTTTTCTGTTAACAACCGTTCCGCAATAAGGGCAATTTGCGTCCGCCTCGCTTATTTCCACCGCCGCGCCGCAGTTGTGACATTTTACCGTCATTCTCGCGCGTTTCTGCCGCACGTTTTCGTTTAGTTTCAGCCGACTGTCGTCCACGAGCAAATAACCCTCGATATATCTTTTTTCAAGCGCCTTGCGGATTTTTTGCAAAACGTCCCGTTTGCTGCAATTCGTCTGACTTGCTATTTCCTCGACGGAATAGACGTTGTCCCTTTCCACAAGCTCGACGACGCGGAGCAGAGAAAACCCCGAGGCGTAAGAAACCCAGACAAGAGGCATTCCGTAAAAACCCGCGACGGTGAAGACGATTCCCAAAATCATGAGCGCCCAAATTTCGTTTGTTGCTCCCAATATGATCGCAGGTATGCCGACGACGAACAAAACGCTCATGACAACGGCCGCCGTCAGGACTTTTGCCTGTCTCTTTTTTAACCTTTCCATAATCCGATTTTAAACTCCGTCTTGACTTTTGTCAACAAAAACGCCGTCAGTCGCACTCGCAAAGCATCCACTTTTCCAAAAGAGCGTCGCACTCCGCCTGAACCTCTTGGAGCTTTTTCGCCGTTTCGTTGTAAAATTTGTAGTCCGACATCGCTTGCGGAGAGGACAGCAGCGCGGCGAGAGCTTCCGCCTCCTTTTCCTTTGCCGTCAGCTCCCTTTCCAGCCTGTTCTTTTCGGCGCGCAGCACGCGCCCCTGCTTTTTGTCCGCCTTGTAGGAGGACTCGGAACGCGCGCTCCGCTGTTTTTCAAAAACAACCGCCTTTTGAGCGGCTTTGGCGGTATACGCGTCGAGAGACGAAAAAAACCGAAAGCCGTCGGGAGTAAGCTCGGCGAGCCTTGTCGGCACGCGGTTCAGCAAAAACCTGTCGTGGGAAACCAGAAGCAGCGTTCCGTCAAAGTCGGACAGCGCTTTGTCCAGCCCCTCCATAGCCTTGTAGTCGAGGTGGTTGGTAGGCTCGTCCATGACAAGGACGTTGGGACGCTTGCGCATAAGAATCGCCAGCGCCACCTTGCTGCGGTTTGCTCCCGACAGCTCCCCCACGCGCTTGTCCACGTCGTCGCCGAATATAAGCACCCGTGCGAGCAGGCTGCGCACGTCGTAAGGCGTAAGCAGGGAAAAATGTCTGCAAACCTCGTCGTAAACGGTGTTGGACAAAACAAGATTTCTGCACTCCTGCTCGAAATAGCCCGTCTTAACTCCCGCGCCCCAGTTTACTCTGCCGGAAAAGGGAATTTCCCCCGTCAAGGCTTTGATAAAGGACGTTTTTCCCACTCCGTTTGCGCCCACGATTGCCAGTTTTTCGCCGCGAAAAAGGGTTAAATCCACGTTTTCAAACAATTTTTTGCCGCCGACGGATACCGACAGATTCTTGACGCTAAGCGTTTCTTTGACGGGCTGCGCGTCAAAGCCGAATTCAAACCTTACGTCGCGCGGCTCCTCCAAGGGCCTTTCCAACCGCTCGGCTTTTTCCAACGCCTTTACCCGAGAGCCGACGCTGTTGACGCTTGCCGACGCCGCCAGATTTTTCCGCACGAACTCCTCCATTTTGGCAAGCTGCGCACGCTGTTTTTCGTATTCCTTTAACGCGCTCTTTGTTTCCTCTTTTTTCTGTGCGTAAAACTCGGTGTAATTGCCCTTGTAACGTTTTAATTTGCCGTTGTCCAATTCGCATATCCCGTCGGCAATCTTTTCGAGAAAAAATCTGTCGTGTGACACGGCGAGTATTGCGCCCTTGAAGGAAGAAAGATATTCTTCCAGCCAAGCGCGCGTTTCAAAATCCAGATGGTTTGTCGGCTCGTCAAGCAGCAGCAGGTCGGGCTCCTCGCACAAAAGCTTGGCCAAAGCGAAACGCGTTTTTTCTCCTCCGCTCAGCTCCCCCGCCTTCATTTCGGGAGACTTGTCGGAAAAGCCCATGCCGTTGAGCACGCGCCTGATTTTGAACTCGGTGTCGTAGCCTCCTATGCTTTGATAATAAGAAGACAGCTTGTCGAAACGCTCCGCCAAGCCCGCGTATTCCGCGCTGTCGGGCTTTGCGCAGGAAATTTGTTCGGTAATCGCTTCGAGCTGCGCGGCAATGCGGTCGATTTCCGCAAAGCTGCGCCGAATTTCGCCGTACAGAGTGTTTTGCGACTCCACAGCCTCGACCTGTCTCAAATATCCGATTTTCAGCCCCTTTCTGACGTAAACGGCGTCGCTCGCGTTTTCGTAAGCCTCCGCTTCCAGCGCGCCCGCAATTATGTTGAAAAGCGTCGTCTTTCCCGCCCCGTTGACGCCCACAATACCCAACCTGTCCTTTTCGTTGACGGTAAGGTTTATTTTGTCCAGAACAGTTTGCGAGCCGAAGGATTTTGTCAGATTTTTCAGTTGCACAAGCATTTGGTTTTACCTTGATTTTATTCTAAACCATACGTCGGGTTTTTGCAAGTATTTGACTATTCCGTGCGGTTTTTGCGCTTTTTGTTGTAAAAATTTTGCAAAATTTCGTCTGATTCGGTCAGTTTGTCGATTTAAGCGGTTGCCACCCCCTCAAAAAAATGCTATAATTTTTGGCAATGCGCAGATTACGCAGCAAGGAAACCTTATGCAAATAAAAACCATAAACGACAAAAAAGGCATAAAACGCTTCGTCGCTTTTGCGGACCGCATCTACAAAGGCGACGCCAACTACGTGCCGTTCATGAAAAAAGACCTTACCAAAACTTTAGAAAAATTGGTGCTCAAAGAAAAGAGCTACACCGCGCTCATGGTATACGGCGAGGACGGCGCTCCGCAAGGACGAATCCTTTTTACCGTAGGAGTAAACAAACAGCTGCCCGACAAGGCGCGCTGCGGCTATTTCTTTCTGTTCGAGTGCGTAAACTCTCAGGAGGCGGCAAACGCTTTGTTTGCGGAAATGAACCGCAGACTTTCGGCAATGGGCGTAGAGTATGTGGAAGGCGCCTATTGGCCCTTCGACCCCGACAACCGCAGAGGCATACTCGTCAAGGGATTTGAATTTCAGCCCGTCATTTTCACCTCCTACAACCCCGAATACTATCCCGAGCTGCTTGAAAACTTCGGCTTTGAAAAGCATTTCGACACTTTGACGTTCAAAATGGAGCCGAACGAAAAACAAATCGAGCGTCACACGCGCGTTTCGGAATACGCTAAAAAACGCTACGGCTATCGCGTGGACAAAATGAACCCGTCACAAATCGACAGAGACATAAAGGACGTGCAGCAAATCATGGCGGAGGCGGCGACGGAGATTATTTATCAGGACGCGCCTTCCGTCGACGAAATCAGGCACATAGTAAGTCAATGGAAAAATTTTCTCGACCCCGACTTTATCCTGATTGCGCGCACAAACGCGGGCAGACCTGTCGGCGCGGTCATGGCAATACCCGATTATTTTCAGGTTTTCAAGGCAATGAAGGGCAAAACCACCTTGCCCTCCCTGCTCAAATTTATCAAAGCCCGCAAAAAAATAGACGCCGTGCGCGCAATGCTCCAATTCGTCGTCCCCGATTTTCAGGGTAAAGGCGTAAACGTGTCGCTCTACACCGAGCTTTTGGCGTCGGCAAGAAAAAAAGGCATTCGTCTGATTGAAGCCGGCACCATGATGGAAAACAATACGCACCCGATAGAAGCTCTCAAAACCGCCGGCGGCGAGCTGTTCAAGGTTTACAGAATATATTACATGAAAACGGGGGGGGGGTGCTTATGAACGCTGACTTTCTTTTATTTGCAACTGACGCGGCGCAGCCAAACCTTATTCTTACCGTCGTCGCGCTGCTTGCGGTTTTCGGTCTGCCCTGCCTGATGATACTTTTGACGCGCAAGGTCAAATTTTTTAAAATCGTAGGCGCGGTTGCGCTTTGCTACGTTTTGGGCTTTGCGTTTTCTCTTTCGGGGCTAAATTACGACAAATCTCTCGTGGAAACCGTCGCCTCCGTGCTTGTGTGCATAGCTATCCCGCTCGTGCTTTTCGGCTTTGAAATGAAATCCTTGAAAAGGCTCGCCAAAAAGACGGCAGTTTCCTTCGGGCTTGTGTGCGTGAGCGCCGTCGTCGTTGCGACTGCGGCTTTTCTGATTACCAAAAACTTCCTTCCCGACGCGGCGGGACTGACCGCCATGAGCATAGGTCTCTACATCGGCGGCACTCCCAACCTGCTTGCAATAGGCAGCGCAATGCTCGGCACGGGACACGAGGCGATTGTTTTGGCAAACACGGCGGATTTGTTTGTGGGAGGCTTGTATTTCCTCTTTCTCCTGACGGCGGCAAAGCCCGTTTACTCCTTTGTTTTGGACGGCAAAAAACGCAAAAAACAAAAAGCGTCGGACAAAAACACAACGGAAAACAAAGTATCGGTCGAAACCGCGACGGAAAACTCGGACGTTTCAAGCGACGGGAGCGCGCGGCAGGACGCAAACGGGGAAATTTCTCCCGATGACAAGCGTCTGCTTTCCGTCGCCAACGAATACGACTTTTCCGTTGTCGAGCGCAACAAAAAAAGCATTTGGCGGCTTGTCGGAGTTGTTGCGCTTGCCGTCGCCTGCTTCGGCGTAGGCGTAGGACTCGAGCTTCTCGTAAACGGAAGTCTCGCGGGCAGCCTGTTTATTCTCGTAACGGTGTCGGTGCTCGGCATAGCTTTTTCCTTCGTCAAGCCCGTAAGAGAGACAAAAGGCTCCTATCAGGTGGGACAGTATCTAATCCTCAGCTTTTCGCTCGCTCTGAGCATGAGCATGGATATGAGCAAACTCGTGAGCGAGCTTCTACCCGTACTGCTTTTGTTCGCCTGCCTGCAAGTCGGCGGAATATTGCTCCACCTGATTTTGTGCAAAATTTTCAAAATAGATTCAGACACCGCGCTTATCACCAGCACGGCGGGAGTTTACGGTCCCCCGTTCATCACCCCCGTGGCAAACGCGGCAAAACGAAACGATTTGATAGCCCCCGGCATAATCTGCGCCACTTTGGGGCTTGCAATCGGCAACTTTATCGGTATAGGCGTAGGTCAGCTGTTTTTGCTGCTTATGTAGGTTTAACGGAATTTCAAATAAGGAAACCCCCGCCCGCGTAAAAGCGGGCGGGGGTTTTTAAGTCGCGTCAGAAGTACAAATCCTCCCACTCGTCGTCAAGCAAGATATAATGTTTTTTAAACCCTCTCATCCAGCCGTCTTCTCCGACAAAGGGCTTGTAGGTAATAACCCCGCTCCTGCCGTACCAGTTGTCAAATACAGTCAAATCTTCTTCAAATCCCACCGCGTCAAATATGTCCCAGAACTCGTCGAGATAATACAATTTTGCAGCCCAAGCCATTTTCACGCTGTCGTAATAGCTCCAAACGCCCTCGCTCCAATCGGGATACAGATATTCATAGATTGCAAAGTTTTCGTCCTTCATTTCGCGCAAGTCTGTCATGTCGGACAGCCACAGTTCGGCGTATGCGTTGCCGAGACCGTTTGTGCCTATCGCGCACATATTAGATTCAGTCCGTCCTTCCGTTGCTTGAATAAGAGAATCGAACGAGCTTCCGTCGTAAAACAGGAAATTGATATTGTTCTCTTCCAAATAATCGAACAGTCCTAATTCTTCTATCCGCCTCCCGTCGGTCATTATCATATAATTAAGAATATAATCCTCAAAAATCCAACTGTCTATGAATTCTATCAAATCATCTCCGAAAGTTTCGTCAAGCACGAAGCAAAAATTGTTTATCGGCTCGTAATCGAATTGGATTCTTAAAATATTATCCATAAAAAGCGTGAACATATCCGTGTTTATATGTATATCAACATATTGCAGAAACTCGGTGTACGGCGACGTGTCGTAGTCGAGGTCAAGCCCGAGCAGTCTTGCTTCCTCCACGCCGTTTACGAAAATCACCTTGCAGCCGTCGCTCCGCCAGGATGAAAACAGGTCGCTAAGGGTATCATTCGTATCCGTAAGCGCGGCGTATCCCTTTCCCCACGTCGTCTTTTCAAAAATGACGACGGAGTTTTCCTCAACCTCAAATCTATAAGGCGAATAATCCGATTCCGTCAGGCTGTAAGGGCACTTATGCAGGTAAGGCACATTGAGATACCTCACCGTCAATTCGGAAGAGATTTTTGCGAAATTTGCGTCCACATTCCCTATATAAGCGTCGCTGAAATAATAGACTTCGTCATACGGAAAGACCTCGGGCGGTTCAAAATCGGTCGAGGCGCAAACAAGCGCGGCGGGCGCAAAGCAGACCAATGCCAGACAAAGGGCAAGCGTCAAAGCCAATGTTCTCGTTTTTCTTGTGTTCTTTTTCATTTTTTTCTCCTTTTTAAATAAAATATTTTCAGCCTCTCGGCTTGAATTTAAATTTTTTCCCACACGGCGTAGAGCCTCTCCGCCCCCGCTTCGTAAAGCTGTTCAAGCTGTTCCTGCCCAATCGAATTTATTTGTTTCTCATACGTCTTGTCGTAAAAATACAGCAAAACCCTTACGTCGAGCCTAGCAGTCGAAAGCCGAAAATCCAGACGCTCAGGCAAAACAGGATTGAATTCAAGCTCGGTTTTTTGAGGAACAAACTCCGCTTCACCTTGAGGCTCCGTCGCCCAGCCCTTGAAAACCCAACCGTTCCGCTCAGGCGCGTATCCCGTTATGCTTGTCGCCAGATAATGAGCTGTTACCTCATGTAAATTTAACGGCGCAGACACAACGTAAGGCAAACCGTCGTCGTCAAGCGCAAGCTCGCACCCCCAAACGACTTTTGGAGCTTGTCGAAAACCGTCAACAAGCAAAGCGTTCTTCCACCCGTCGGGCATAGCCGTATGCGAAGTGTATATTGTGCATGAGGAAATAAAAGTTTCTTCTTTCAACTCCGTCAAACTGTCGGTTATGACGGCAGTCATACTTGTGCAAACATAATATGTTCCGATTTCCTGTTCGCATACAAAAGCGTTTGTCCCGATGTAAGTCACGCTGTCGGGGATTTGCACGTGTTCGAGTTCTATGCAGTTTCCAAAAGCGTGGCTGCCGATTCTTTGCAATCCGCGCGGCAGTTTGAGTTCTTTCAGTCCCGTGCAGGAAAACGCATAGTGTCCTATTTTTTTCAATCCGTCGGGAAAATCTATTGCGCCAAGCTGCGTCTGCCCGCAAAAGGCGTATTCGCCTATTTGCTCCGTGCCTGCGGGAATCTTGCTCGAAGCGCACCCCGCAATCACCGTGCTGTCCGCTTTTCGCGTCAGACAGTTGCCCTCGCCGGAAAAAGATTCGTTGTTTTCGGACACGGTTATTTTTTCAAGAGCGACGCAAAGCTCCGTCAATCCGCACCCCGCGTTCAAAAGCTCCGCGCCCAAAGCAAGCTCTTTCAACGAGACGCAGGTGGAAAACGCATTGTCGCCTACACTCGTCACGCCGTCGGGGATTGCTATTTTGCCAAGCGCGGCGCACCATAAAAAAGCATACTTGCCTATGCTTGTGAGACTTTGCGGCAGAGTTATTTCCTTCAAACGGTCGTTGTGGGCAAAAGCAGAGTCTTCTATCGAAGTCACGCCCTCGGGCAAAGCTACGCTTTCCAACGCGGCGCCTTGAAACGCGGAGCGACCTATGTGCTCGGTGTAAGACGGGATTTTGCTTTTTTTGCAGCCTGCGACAAGCGTGTTGTCCTCCCTGCGCATGACGCAGTTGCCGTCGCTTTTGTAAGCCTTGTTGCCCTCGGCAACGTAAATTTCTTCAAGATTTTCGCAAAAAGCAAACGGATTGGCATCCGATTTTTCGTTTGTAGCCGTCATTTTGGCGACAGTGGACGGGAGACTTACCGATTTCAGTTTTGCATGACCGAACGCGTTTCCTCCCAAAAAGGTCACGCCCTCGGGCAGAACAAGCGTCTCCAATCCCGTACAGTCAAAGGCTCCTGAGTTTATTTTTCTCAACCCCGCCGACCAACGCACGCGCGTGAGTTCCTCGCAGCCCCAAAAAGCGTTTACGTCTATGTACTCCACCGTGTCGGGGAGTATAAGCCCCGTGAGACCCGTGCACTCGTAAAAACCGTTTGCCCTGATTCCCACGACGGCTTTGCCGTTGATAAAACTCGGAACAATCAGCTTGCCTTGCGCTTTGGTCTTGTCAACGACGCAAAGCTCGAAACCCTTTTCGTCCGCCGTCTGATAAACCTGAAGCCAGTCGGGCATGGTCAGATTCAGGCTTGTTTGCTCCGACCAGTCGGAGCTTAACACACCCTCCGTCACGCTGTCGGCGGCTACCCTTATCTCGTAGGCGCCGTATTTGTTTGTGATTTCAAACAAATCCAGACTGTTGTTTTGTGTTTTGTACTCCTCTCCGTTGATTTCCACCGTGTAGCCGTCTGCTCCCTCCACAGCCTTCCAAGTCAACACGTCGTTTGTGATTTCAAGCCCCGTGGGCGCGGCAAGCTCTCTGTCACGCTCGCATCCCGACAGCATAAGCCCCGCAAGCCCCAAAGCCAACACCGCCAAAACAATCATCAATGCCTTTTTCTTTTTCATTTTTCTCTCCTTTTTTATTTGAAAATTCAAATGCGCCTACACTTCACTGCGCCGCCCTTTTTAAATCGGCAAAACAGGCAAAAATCTCATATACATATTGAGCCAGCCGCCTTCGCCCGCATAAATGGGCTTGTGCGTGACAAAACATCTGCCCGCCCAGTTGTCGTAAACGCTCATGTCCGCGTCGCAGGCAAGGGCGCGGATTATGTCGGGCAAAATGTTAAACTCAAAATAGTTTGTGCCGTGTATTTCATAAAATTCGGACGGAGCGTTGTCGATTGTCAAATCACTGCCGTTGTAAAAATAAACGGGAAAATCCCATTCCGTCATTTCCATGTATTCAACCAGCGAATTCAACCACTCGTCAAGATAATCTTTTCCCTTAAACGACGTTCCGATTGCAAAAACAAACTCGTTTGCCGCCGCTTCGTAAAATTCATAGCTGTCCCATCCGTCCGTGCAATAAATTTCTCCCGTAAGCAGATTCATATAAGTATCGTTTCCTGCGTAACAGAAAAGTTTTATTTGCATATAATTCATAAAATCCAACAACGAATTATACCCGCCTGCCCCCTGCATATAATAACGGATATATCTCAGTATATGATAGTCAAAGATATCTCCGGCGTAATAATCGTTGGCATTAGCCCTGTATTCCCAACCTTCTATGTACCCCGGAAAGCCGTAATACGACAATTCGTTCCACAAAAAGCTGCCGTCAAGCAGAATGGTAACGCTGTCCATACCTGCGTCATCCTCGTACATCTCGAATATGGTATCGATAAATACGCTGAAAATATCCAGATTTACGTGTATGTCCGCGGATTCAAGAAAACTGTTGTCGTCCGTCGAGTAAAAGTCGCTCTGCCACATAGGCAGCATTTTGACCTCCTCCACGCCGTTGAGAAACATAATTTTGCATCCGTTGGTTTTCAGGACGTCAAAAACGTCTTCCAGCAAAGCATAATTTTCTTGACTCATACTTCTCAGCTCCATTATCACCAGCGAGTCTTCCACACTGTTAAAAACGCCTAAGCTGTACATGTTTTGCAGCGTATTAAGTCCTTCAAACTCGATTTGCTCGAAATGAACGCTGTTCACGCCTTGTATGTTCAGCAAAACCTGATTGTAAAAATTGCTTGCACAGTCATAATCGCTGAAATAATAAATGTTTTCATAAACCAACGGTGCAAGCGGTTCTAAATCGGTCGAGGCGCAAACAAGCGCGGCGGGCGCAAAGCAGACCAATGCCAGACAAAGGGCAAGCGTCAAAGCCAATGTTCTCGTTTTTCTTGTGTTCTTTTTCATTTTTGTTTCTCCTTTTTAAATAAAATATTTTCAGCCTTTCGGCTTGAATTTAAATTTTTTCCCACACGGCGTAAAGCCTCTCCGCCCCCGAAAGGGCTGCCTCTTTGCACTGTTCTTCCGTCATGGAGGCGGAAAAGTAAAACGTCTTTTTGTACAAATAAAATTTTTCTTCCTCATTTACGCCAAACGGCTCGAACTCAAGGCTCTTTTCAAACGAAGGAAACGCCGCCTCTCCATTCGGTTCCGTTGCCCAGCCCGCAAAACGAAAGCCGTCGCGCACGTGCATTAAATATCCGTCTCCGCTGAAAGTATTGGGAGCGGACAGGACGTAGGGCAAGCCGTCGTCGTCATAACCAAGCTCGCACCCCCACACCGCAACGCTGCCGTAATTTACGCTCCAACCCGTCGGAGATGACGAATATTCCGTGTAAACGGTACAGTTGTCGTAAATCGAAAACTGCTCCACGCTCTCGGGCACAACCAGCACGAGCGGAGTTTTTCTTAGTATGCCATCCATTGTTGCCATCGACCTCTCCCTCAAAGCTATTTTTTGTGTCAAGCATAAAAACGCGGCGCTGCCGATTGACTGCACTCCGTCGGGTATTCTGACGGTGGACAGACCTATGCAGCTTTGAAACGCGCCGTCCCCTATTGTCCTGACAGCAGACGTGAGCTTGAGCCGATCAAGCCCCGCGCACATGGCAAAAGCATGTTCTCCGATTTCCTCGACTTCGTTGAAATCTATTTCTTTCAAACCTGTTCTGCCCTCAAACGCTTTTTCCCCTATTTTTTTCACGCCGTCGGGGATTGCTCCGTCTTGGCAACCCAAAACAAGCGTATCGCCCGTTTTATTCAGCAAAAATCTGCCGTCGGCTGCGCTTTTGAAATGCGCATTGCTTTCGGATATTGTTATCCTTTCGAGCTTGCCGCACAGCCTGAAAACGCTCGTGCCGATTTTTTCTGTCTTTGCGCCAAGAGCAACCTCTTTAAGCTCCGTGCAACAGGCAAAAAGTCCTTGAGGCAATTCGGTCACGCCGTCGGGGATTGCTATTTTGCCAAGCGCAAAGCAACAGGAAAAGGCGTAGTGGTCTATGCTTGTGAGACTTTGCGGCAAAGCTATTTCCTTCAAACGGTCGTTGTCGTCAAAAGCAAAGTTTCCTATCGAAGTCACGCCCTCGGGCAAAGCTATGCTTTCCGCGCCCGAGTCACAAAAAGCGTGGCTTCCTATGTGCTCGGTGTAAGACGGGATTTTGCTTGCTTTGCAGCCGAACACAAGCGTGTTGTCCGCCTTGCGCATGATACAGTTGCCGTCGCTTGCGTAAACCTCGTTGCCCTCCGTTATCTCTATGCTTTCAAGGTTGTGACAGCCGCTAAAAGGCGGCACTCCGCTGGAATTTCCTATTTTTGTAAGCGTAGAGGGCAGACTCACGCTTTTGAGCCGGGTGCAATTTCCAAAAGCGTTTTCAAGTATTTCCACCCCCTCGGGCAGAACAAGCGTCTCCAATGCCGTACCGTCAAAAGCGCCTAATTTTATCTTTTTAAGCCCCGCCGACCAGCGCACGCGCGTGAGATTTTGACAATTTTCAAATCCCGATATGTACTCCACAGTGTCGGGAAATATAACTCCCGTGAGACCTGTGCAACCCTTAAAGCGCACCTCGACTACCGCCTTGTCTTGGACATAAGCGGGAATAATGACCTTGCCTTGCGCCTTGGTCGCGTCGATAACTACCGCTTCCCAGCCCTTTCCGTCGTCGGTCGGCAAAAATCCGAACCAGTCGGGCAAGTTTATTGTAAGACTTGTTTGCTCCGACCAGTCGGAGCTCAACACGCCCTCCGTCACGCTGTCGGCGGCTACCCTTATCTCATACGTGCCGTATTCGTTTGTGATTTCAAACAAATCCAGACTGTTGGTTGAGACTTGGTACTCCTCTCCGTTGATTTCCACCGTGTAGCCGTCAGCGCCCTCTACAGCCTTCCAAGTCAACACGTCGTTTGTGATTTCAAGCCCCGTGGGCGCGGCAAGCTCCCTGTCGCGCTCGCATCCCGACAGCATAAGCCCCGCAAGCCCCAGCAGCAACACCGCCAAAACAATCATCAATGCCTTTTTCTTTTTCATTTTTCTCTCTCCTTTTTTATTTTTTGGTTTATTTTAAGCGACGTACAGTCGCTTGGCTGAAATATTTTTCAAATGTTTTATCTTTCGTGAAACAGAATAAAGAAAAAACGCAGGCGAAAGCCTGCGCAATCAAGAGGAAATAAAAATAAAATATTTATTATTGAACATTTGCAAATCCCCCGAAGTTTTAAAGTTTTATTTATTTTATCAACAATCAAACCGATTGTCAATTTTTCAAACACTCGAATTTTATTTTTATTCCTTTTTACCGCTTCATATCGACCATTTTTTTCATAATATTGCAAAATTCATGTCGATGTGACGGTAGTTGTCAAAAAACGCAAAAATATTTTAAAATCCTCTAACCTTGCCGCCGCAGCAAAAACAAACCAAAATTTTTCGTTTCTTGTTGCCAAAAGGCTTTGACTATTTCCGATTTTTGTGTTATCATAATCAAGCCGACTTCGTTCGGCAGCACAGTTGGAGAAGTACCCAAGTGGCTCAAGGGGCTCCCCTGCTAAGGGAGTAGATCGCAAATAAACGTGATGCATGGGTTCAAATCCCATCTTCTCCGCCACATTAGACCGTGTTGAACCCCAAGGGGTTGTACACGGTCTTTTTTATGCCACAATATATTGTGTTTTTGTAATTTTTCTCCGAAATATTGCCGTTTCGTTGTGGTCATCGTAGCACAGTTCTCGCGGAAGTAAACGGAAAAAAATATTGCGGAAAATTTTATATGTTTGTTTTTAAGCCGTACAGGTTTCCTGTACGGCTTTTTTTCTTGTCCTGAAAATTCTTTTACGGCAACACAATATTTTTTTCTGTTCGTTGACTTCCGTCTTTTAGAAATCAAAGAAACAGAGTTTATCTCGTCCGGTGCTTCTCCTCCCCCTGCCGAAAGGCAATAATATTTCGGAGGTTTTATCCTATGAACAAAGTTTCCTCTTTAACTGAATTTCGGAAGTATTATCTGTCCGAGTTCGAACTCTACGACGGCGAAGCGTTTATCACCTTCAATATCGTAGGCATTGACCTTGACAAAAAGGAGATACAGGTTGCGGTAACGGACAGAGGGCGTATCAGCGTTGTTACGTATGACCTTATGACCGACAAGCATGACAGACTGTATTTTGAATACGGCGTCATGTACGAGCGCTTGTATCCGGACGAATTTGAGGAGGCGGCATAATGGTACCCTGCAAAAAAGACAGCAAAAAATATTGTATGGCTTGCAGACACTATGAATACTGCGACAGAGCAAACCGCTGCAACGGCGATTGCGAACGTTGCGACGATAACGTCTGCGAGAACAATCCCGAATACGAGGTGAAACAATGAGCAACGAAGAATACAACAAAAATCTTTGTAAGAGCATTGCAAACGAAATCGAGGCGTACTGCGACGGCAGAATGTACCGCTGCCCTGTATGCAACGCCGTCTTTGAATGGAATGAAGATAATTACGATGCGGACGAACACGATTATACGTGCAACTCCTGCGGCGAAACTTACGGCGCAGACGACTTGGAGGCTCGCTCCATTTGGGATTATCTCTCAAAGAACTGCTATGACGTGGAGTATCGCATTGACGGGCGAGGCAACTATAAGAGCGTGGAAATTACGGTAGCCGTAGGCGGCCCGAATATCTACATCGACACGGCGGACGACAGTGTAAAACTCTATTGGTGGCATGAAAAAGCAGACTGCTCTTTCCTTCCCGACGTCGGGAACGCTATCGACGAGTATTTTGAACAGGAATACCTTACTTTAAAAGATTATTAAAAAGGAGAATTATCATGAAAATCGAAAAAGCAAAAAAGAAAGAAGAAGCAATCGCAAGAATGAAGATGTTAAAACTCAATCCCAACATTATACAAGCATTTGAGGAAGAAGATATTTTGCACCTGTCGGAAAACGGCGGCTTTCTCTATTGGCTTACTGACGAGCAAAAATCTTATGTCAAAGAATTTGAAGAACAATATGATGCGCTTGTCTATCACGTAATCCACGATTATACGGGATTCGGAGAACTGCTCGCTTTCCTGTATGTTTCGGACTATGAAGACGAATGGCAGATGGAACGCGACGAACTTGCTGACGGTTATGCCTGCGCCTACGTTAAAAATATAGACGATGACTGCTGTTCAGAGATTGGCGGTATCTGCTTTAAGCCGCAATACGGCGGACTTGTACGCACCGCTTAAGGAGTACGGCTATGAAAAATGAAATTTATATCGTATTGTTCGACTGGGCTTCCGACACTTGGGAAGACGTGGAGACCTACCTGTTTCACGACTTCAAAGCCGCACGCAAAAAGTTCGACGAACTGATTCGAGACGAACTTAACGCGGAACTGAGCTGGGTGGGTTCGGAAGCTTTCGATGAAAACAAACAAGTAAACGAAGACTCTACTTTCAAAAACAACATAGACAGCCAAAACACGCAATCGTTATTTTGGTACGTATCCGACAATTATTCCCGGCACTCGTATATTAAATTATACAAGCAGGAAATCGAGTAAGGAGTCAACGATGAACATTCAAATTAACCGGCTGAACAAAACATACAAAATACAAACAATTCACGGAGGAACAAAAATATGACAATCGCTGAATTATCCCGAAAAGGCTTCCAAGAAGCGGCAAACGAACTGTCCGCTCAGAACGACTGCATTACTACCTACGAGGCGCTGAAAGACTTTGCCAAGTACAATATCGACAGGGACAATTTCTTTCTCGCAGAGCATATTTTACACGCCTTGCAGGAAGCATCGGACTACTATGACTACGACTACTGTATGGGTACCTTGGATACGCCGGCTCCCCTGCGCGACGTCTCCGACCTTAAAGATTATTGCGAACAGGAGGATGTAAAATGAAACCGTTTCAAACACTCGCACATATCCATTCCCTTGACGGTGCAATGGACGAAATCACTGTGTTGGAAGAAGTCGGGAACAACGACTATATCGTAGACTACAAGGGCGTGAAATGTCACGCCCTTTTTAATTGGTTCAACTGCACCTATTACGCAGACGATATTTACAGGAGACCGGAAAAATGAAACGTACAATCTGTTATTACTATAATTCGGAAGGCATGCTGTTTCTGAAATACCGCGACGATTACGGACGGCACTTTCAGCATTGCTACCTGTACTACAATTTGCAAGAAGCGTTGCAGAAATTCCGCAAAGACTACAATTTACGGCGCAAGCATATCCGGATTTACAAATTATATTGAGGAGTTAAGACAATGAACAAATACACAGACCTGAAAAACAGACAACAGGAAGAATTCAACGCATTCCCTTTGGGCGCGGCCTTCGGCAACAAGCAATTTGCCGAAATGATGCAGGCTTGGGGCTTGACGGAAAACGATACCGACAAAATCTATTCCATCGGCGGGGGCTGTTATATCCGCAAGAGCGACCATAAGGCTTTTCACGAAATGATAGACCGTCACGAGAAAGAACGGCGGAATGCCATTGCCGCAGATTTGACGGGATACGGCTTTATCTATGATATGTTCTATACCGAACTTGCCAACCACGAATACTGCATTACTTTGGACTTGGAAGATACCGTTGACGCGCTCGGTCTTTCCGTTGACGAAATCAATGCGGACAAGCGGCTTCTGCGCGGTTTGGAAAAAGCCGTCAAACAATACCTGAAAGACTGCCGGGAGGACAAATAATTATGGGCTGGACGTATTACGGAGCAACGCAATATAAAAACGGAAAGATAGACCGACTGAAAGAATGCCGCGACGAGTTCGGAAAAGCTCCGAAATGGGCTACAATCGTCAAAGACGCTCTGGTCGGCACAACTTATTACGCGGCAATGAAATCGACGGATACAGGTGAAATTTGGGCGCTGATTGTTTTGACTTCCACAGAAAACGGAGATTTCGGATATAAGGACATGAGTGAAGATATGGAGCCGTATTATTACGATTGCCCCGTATCCATACTCAACCTGCTCTCTCCCGTAGCCAACGAAAACGCATTGGAATGGCGGAGAAAATGCCGTGTGCGTCACGAGCAAAAGCGCCGACGTGCAGCTGCCTTGAAACGGCTGAACGCCGCAAAGAAAATAACCGTTACTCTCCCCCAAAATGCTTTCCTTCAGTATCCCGAAGGCGGAACGATACTGCTTTCGCGGCTTATCGACGGGCGCTGGCTCGATTGGGAAAAAAGAATTGCTTTTCCCAAAAAAATTATCCTTGACTGCGGCTTTACCGTCACCGATACCGATTAAAGGAGATTCCATGCGAAACTTCGGTTATAAAATCTGCTATAAAGAGCGTGGCTCCAAAAAATATATCCGATACTTTATGACTTATACTTATCCGCAGGCTCTGAAAATCTTGTATTACTTCATCAGCTACCCGCCGGATGAACGGGAAACGGGCAGAAAACTGATTCAGCCCGAATGGAGAATTATTCCCGTAACAAAAAAAGAAATCCTCGCCGGCATCTGGCGGGAGTGCCCCTTTTAGGATACTCCCGCCTTTTACTTTATTCTATTTCATACAAGGAGACAATAGCATGAAATCCATTATTCAGGAACTTTCCAAAACCAAACGCGAAGAAATCAATCTGACTCTGCCGTCAGAACAACTCGAAAAAGAAGTGCAGGCATACGAAACTATAAAGGAATATTTATCCGACGGCGGCGCGGAAGCATTGGACGCCTATGTAGACGTCGTTTCGCTCAATTACGACTTCCTGCTCGAACAGTCCTATGCGCTTGCTTTCAAAGCCGGGTTTATGCTCTGCATGGAGATTATGAATACGGAGGAATTATGAAACTCAACCTCGAAACAAAAAACAAAGAACAGGAACTCATAAAGGCGTACCTTGAAGAAAACGCAAGCGAAGCCCTCGCGGAGAAAATCAACAACGGCGTACCCGCAGAGAAAGACGGAAAACGGCTTATAAACCGTAAGACGCTGGACGGCTTTATGAAATACGCCTGCGATGAAGCGCGCAAGCAGGCGGAAAAAGGTACCAACTCCGCCTGCATACAGGACAGCGTCGTGTTCGGCTGGGCTGTTCACTATTTTGAGGAGGACGGCATTCAAGGCACGCTTTACAGCGAAGACGGTACGGAATATAAGCCTGAAGTACCGGTCAAAGCAAAGTTGCCGAAGCCTGCTGCCTCGTCCAAACTGCAGCCCAAACCGCAAATGTCCTTATTCGATTTTATGCAGGAACACCCAAAAGCGGAAGAAGAACCGCAACCCGAACAGTTCGATGACGAAGACGAGCTGCCTTCGGAAGAAGAACAACGCGAAATACTTGCGGAGCTTGCAGAGGAAGAAGAACGGCAAAACCGTGAGCAGGAACTAAGTCAAGATCGTCAGCCGGCTATTTGCGAGACTTCCGGCATAAGCAACATACAAGGCGCTATGATAGACGAAACCACGGGCGAAATACTTTCTTCCGAATCTCCGTCAGAGCCCGATATGACAGACGCTTTCAATCGCGACGTCTTGCTTACGCTCTCCGATTTACTCGGAGAGTGTTTTATTTTGAGGTGATAGTATGGATGAAAAATTTATCAGACAAATTCATATTTCCAAGCTCTGAATTGCCCGTAATGGTGATAGTATGGATGAAAAATTTATCAGACAAATTCCCAAATACATAGAAAAGAAAATCCGCGCAACGGATAAGAAAAGCTGCCCCGCACAGAAAGGCCTGCGCTTTTACGCCTATCTTACGACGATAAAGAAAGAGCTTGTCAAAATCACGGTGGCGGTAAGAAACAGGAACAAGAAAGAACGGCTCTTAAAGCAAGTCGCCGTTCACGGCGTATTGTCGGCTCAGTGTCTCGTGCGGGATATGGAATACGCATTCATGGGCGGATACCGCGTCGGCTGGTTTGACGAAGGATTCAAGTATGCTTACGGACGTCCTTACTACAACGACGGCAAGTGGTACCGCGCAGACTTCAAATACTACAATCCGTGGGCGAAAGTCGTCAATCCGGAGTTCGCCCTGACATTACCGGAGTTCCGTTATTCGGCAGCAGATATTCAAAAACCGCCCTGCATCATCTCCTACCTGCGCACCTTTATCCGATATCCGCAGCTCGAATATCTCGTGAAAGCAGGACTTGGCAAGTTTGCAAACAGCAAGCTCATTTTGGAAAAGACAGGCAAGGACAAACGCTTTTATAAATGGCTGATTGCAAACAAAAAAGCCCTGCTCAACCGTAGATACTATATTGACGTTATTTTGCGTGCCTACCGCACAGGCAAGCCGCTGGATATTATTCAGTCTTACCGCGAAGCGAAACTGAAACTGAAAAACGACCGCAACTTAAGCTGTTTACTTGAAATGTTTACCGGCAAGGAACGGGAGCGCTTTATCGATTATCTCGCGGCCCAAAATACCAATGCGCACACTTACCTCGATTACGTAAAAGCCTGCAACCGTCTCGGTCTGGATATGTCGGAGGAGAAAAACCGGTTCCCCCGCGACTTCAAACGCCTGCATGATATCCGCATTGACCAATATGCCACGGCAATGGCGATTGAAAACGAAAAGAAACGCAAAGAGCTTTACGCGCAATTCGCTTCCGTTGCCGAGAAGTATCTGGGATTACAGGGAATGGAAAACGGGAATTACATTGTCTTTATTGCCAAGTCGCCGTCCGACCTGATTCGCGAAGGCGAATTATTGAACCACTGCGTAGGACGTATGAATTACGACCAAAGATTTATCCGCGAAGAAAGCCTGATATTCTTTGTCCGCCGCGTTACGGAACCCGACACGCCGTTTGTTACGGTTGAATATTCGCTCTCTATGAAAAAAGTATTGCAATGTTACGGACTGAACAACAGCAGACCGACGGAAGACGTTTTACGTTATGTCAATAAAGTCTGGCTGCCTTACGCAAAGAAACAATTAAAAAATTTAAAACAGGCGGCTTAACGCCGATAAGGAGAACAACATGAACAATTATTACAGAATTACAGCTTACCACCCCGATAAGGATTTATCTGTTATTATGGACTGCTGCGGTATGTTTGAAAAAAAATGGCAGTTCAGCTCTTACCTCGTCAATAAAGGCTTTAAAATACTGTATATACACGGAGAAAACGAGTTCCTTGACGGCAATATCCCGAAATCCGAACCGGTGAACAACAAGTTAATCCTGCGCGCATGCAAAACGGGAATGCCTGACTGCGTCGGCTCTAAAATTGAGTTAAACGGTAAATTCTATTTGCCGGGAAAATGAGTTCAACATAGCTTGAAAAGAAAAAAGAGTTCGGTTTAAAAACGAACTCTTTTTTCTGTAAATTTTAATACTGTTCTGACTCCAGTATTTCACACCGGAAGATGATTTTGGAATGTTTGAAATAGGATATCCTCATCCGCTTTGCCTGACAGATTTTACTTTCCTCTACTTTCTCTCCGTAATTCTCGTTCCAGAAAAACCGGTACTTCGTCTTGTTTTCATCATAGATGAACATCTCTATATTTTCCTTGCGCGAGAACGTATCACTTATAAACCGCTTAGATTGCCTGTAGCATTGTAATTCGTAAGGGGGTAAAGTATTGTATACTTCTATCTCTTTCGTCTCCTCGTCTGCTTTGCTCATACAATCTATCAACAGTTTGATAAATGGTACTACGGATAAAATATTGACTAAATTACATACAATCGCAAGAAAACTGAACCCGATCCCACCAGGAATAATTAGACCAAAAAATTCATGTTTATGAAAAATAAGTGATATGGCACTATTGATTCCCAATCTGATCCATTCTTCTATAAAAAATAGTAAATTCATCAAAATACTTAATATTATCGGAGTCAGTAACAGCTGAAAAAGATATTTCCACAGCATCAGCCCCTTCAATTTTCTCTTCGATATCTTTTCAAACATTTCTCTCCTTACTCTTACGGTATGATTGAAGACGCTATATCCAGCAGCATATTCACAGTTGTCCCCGCCGATTCTTTGGATATTTCAGATAATCCTCTTATTCCTACCTGATTTTTTATAAATCCCACTAATGACTGAGATTTGTTGACGCCCGGATTAAAGGAAGACAATTTATATTTATACCGTTTCGGTTTTACATGATTCAGAAATACCTTTTTATTGGCATATTTCCCTTTGCCGATTTTTGAAATTTTCCCTAAGCCGATCCCACGCGAGATTCCTCCCGCAATCGCCGTGATCCCGGCACTCATTACCCCTTCCAATAAAGCATCCTCCGGGTTATCTCCTGCAATTAAACTACTGAGTGCCCCAGCTACTCCAGAAATCGCTATACTTTCAGCAAACCCGACACCAGGGATTGCCGATACCGCAGCCGAGACTCCGCTTATTGCTACGTCCCAGTAATTGACCTCTGAAAATTCTTTGCCTTCAATCACTGTTTGCGAAAAGAGACTCCCTGCCACGCCGATGGTTCCGGCTATCAGCACACCGCTTATTACGCTGCCCGCTCCAAATGAAACAACTGTCAACGCGATTGCTGCCGCCGCAGCCGCTACGATGAGCAAGCCGCGACCGATTCTTCCCCAATCCAGCGTTCCGTCCGGATCGAGTCCCATCACCGGATTGTTTTCGCAGTAGGCATACAAGTTCAGACCGGCAACGCTTTCCGGATTCAGATAGCTGACCCCGTCTGCCGATATAAACCGTCCGAGCTCAGGATCGTAATATCTGCTCTTTAAGTAATAGAGCGCAAACTCGCTGTCCCAGTAGTAGCTCCGGTAGCGGAACGGGTTTTTGTTCCCGATAAATTCCGTCGACGCATTCTCCGTTCCGTCCGCATTCAGCACCTTATGGTTTCCCCATGCGTCGTAGACATATCGGCACTGCAGCGTTCCGTTTCCGTCGTAGATTGCCAGCACGTCTCCGAATATATTTTTTCGGTAGTAGTATTCTTTGCCGCCATAATACATCCCGCTTACTCCGCTTTCGTCATAGTAGTAATAGATGTATTTCTCCGCTCCGTTTTCTTCCCATTGCTCCGTGATCAGATTGCCGTTATTCCAGTAGTATTTTTTGTTCCCTTTCTTTACACGCAATCCGGTATAGTCGTATTCCATCGCGACGGCGTCGAGCTGCTTCAGACGGCGGCCGTTCCACGCCAACGCCCTGCCGCGGTAGCTCGTAGGATTCCCCGCACCGTCATATCGGATTGCCTGGTTGTTATAGCTCTTTAACTGATCTTTCCACGCCGCGTTCTGCCCTGCGCCTCCCGTGATCGTACCGTAATTATATGTATCGGTTTTCTTGGGAGAAGCCGCCCTGGTTCCGTTTTCGAGCGCAAACGTCTTTTTCTCCAGGATGTTTCCGCCGCTGTCATAGGTAAATTGATAAACTTCCTGCAACGCGTAGTTATATTCCTCGGACAATCGGTCGTACGCATCGTAGACGTATTCGTTTTGCAGGGCGTTATCCGCATAGATTTTAGCGAGATTTCCGTTACTGTAATATTCATAACTGTAGTCGTCCTTCTTCACTATGTTCAGCCACAGCGTCTCTCGCTTAACGCGTTCAGTTTCCCGCACACGCGGGGACAACGCCTGATATTCATATTCAGCGGAAAAGGAAATCTTTTGCTCCGTACCCGAAAAAGCAGTCTTTTTCTTAGACAGCCGATACAAATTATCGTAAACGTATTGATTCGTTCCGCCGTGATAGCTGCGTTTCAGTTCCGTGATCTGACCGTTTCTGTCTTTTGTGGTCTCGCACTTTTCAAACGGCGTTTCAGCGTTCAGCCAATAATTTGCAGAAGAAGTTTTATTTCCGACGCCCTCTGCGGCATAGTTTTCCGCCTTTAATTGAGGAGCTCCCTCGCCAAACGAAACTTCATACGTGCCCGTCTTGCCGCCCGTATTCACCCTTTCCGAGCAATACTGCAAGCCGTTCGGGTGCGTCACCGTAATCGATTCATTCGCGGTATCGCCGTAAGCAATCGTAACGGGCGCGTCGGCTTCATTTTCCTTCATGGAAATGAGCCTGTCTTTTCCGTCATATCCATAGGAAACCGTATCGCCGTTTCCGTATGTGATCTTCTTCAGATGCTTACTGTCATACTCCATCGCCGCAAGAGACGCCGTTCCAATCTTCACGTCGCTTAAATTGCCGTACGTATCGTATGTGAAAGAGGTTTCCGCATGGTAGCCGCCGGCAGCGGAAGCATTATGCTTTACCTTGTTCAGCAATCCGTCCGAATCGTATGTAAATCCGTTTCGGTACGTTCCGGAGGACAATTCCTTCGCCGCGTCCGAATTGGGATAGACTACGCATTTCGAAACGACGTCCGGGCTGTTTTCTTCTCCCTTAACAGTCGTTTCCGTCCAATCAATCCCTTCCCTGTATTCCGTTACCGCGCCGCCGCTGTCTTCTGCGGAAGTCAAGCCTTTGTCCGCCGCGTAGCCATAGCACGTCTCCGTATAACTTGACGATTTGCCGTATTCCTGTTTGCTCGTCAGTAAACAATCAGTATAAGTATATTTTACCTTATTTATGATTTTTTTGTCAACTGTTTCTGTCTGTTCAGTGATTTGATGGTCAGTATTATACGTATATTCCGTACAGCTGATCTTTCCATCGATGGGATTGTACTGATACGATTTCTTCACTTTATCAAAATCGTCATATTCGATATCGGGGATATCGTCAGGCGTTTCGTAAGGCAGTTTTGTCAGGCGGACATCGTCGAGATAAACACCGATATCTTCTTCTGTTTCCAGAGAAATCTTATCGCCGATTTTTCTTTTCCCAAGATTGAACGCGATGAACTGCCATCTGTCTTTCATGCTGCTGTCAAAACGATGTTGAATCGTATAGTCATCGCTCCCGCTCACCTTGACCGTTACTTCCGGATTGGCGGAACCTGACGGCATTAACCAGAATGAAAGGTATACGGTCGTATCGTTCCTGATCTTTGAAGAATCGAGCGTGTACGTCTTACTTAAACTATTTCCGTAAAGACATTTTATTTCGCTGACCGCCGCATGATTCGATAACGAACCGTCGGACCAGCCGTCTTTACCGTTTTCAAAGTCGTCATGATAAATGTCGAGCGTATCCGAATAGGTGTCTGCCAGCGCTCTGTAGTCAAACCCGCCCGACTGCGCACTGATTACCCTTTTCGGCTTTAATTCTCCGCCGTTGTCTAATTCATAGCTATACTGAGAAACGGCGTTCATGGAGTTAAACGACACGACAGAAACCGTACCGTTATGCGTCGTACGCGTCGTTGCGATAACGTCGGTTGCACGCCGCTCGGATTCAGGCGTCTCGCTGACATAATAGGATACGGTTGTCGTTTCCCGATCGGATAATCCGTAGCCGACTGAAAATTCGTTCACGCGGTTCTTGTCGTCAAAGGTATATTTCAGCGTCTTTTTCTCTCCGTTGCCGTTGACCGAACTGCAATTTTTGACGGTAAATGCTCCGTCCTCATACACAAATTCGGTCAGAGCGGAATGCTCGCTTTCGACATTATCGTTGCATTTTTCAATGGACTTTAACGTGCCGTCGGAATTATATACATAGCGTGCGACCGTAGTCTCTCCGTTAAAATTGTAAAGCAGAGAGGACAAGCGCCCGTTCGCATAAATGAAACGGACGGTCGGCTGTTTCCCTTCGACGATTCTTCCGCCTTTCACCAGAGACACATTTCCCTCCGAAGTATATTCTACTTTCAGGCGATAGGCTTCGATCGGGCTCTCGTATCGCGAGGGATAGCGGTGCAGCTCGGTCAATCTGTAAACTCCGTTCATCAGAGAAAATACGAGCGTATTCATATCTCTGTCAATCAGACGAATCAAAGAATTTCCCGCATCCGCAAACAGATCCAATCCGAGTTTTTCGTTCCGGATTGCACTTCTTTCGACACTGCTTAAATATCCGCTGTCAAAGGTATGCTGTTTTCCCTCCTTATCGGTATACTGCCACCGACCTTCTTTCCGCACGATTTCCTGCTGAATGTTCAGCCGCCAGCAATTCCCGACGCCGTGCGCGCTGTCAAAATCCGGATGATAAATATGGTACAGGCTGATCGGCATTACGGCATCCGTTCCGGAGAAATCTTCAATCTGGTACCGGAGTTTCCCCGAATACAAATTTAGCGTTCCCGTGCCGCAATGATCCAATTCCTGCGTGGTATTACAATCGTCCAGCTGTGCACCGGTTTTCTTATACAACGTCAACGACGTCTCTGCTTTTACGCCCCTTTCGGAATACCTTACCTTAAAATCGATGGAATCCCGTTTATGGAAACGAATTACATTCGTATCAAACACTAAATTTCCGCTGTACTTTAAGGCTGCAGTTCCATCCAAATAGTTCGCCACGATCGTCAATCCCGTACGGTTAAACCGCTCGCCTTCCGAATAGACCAATTTGTTCGGCAGGGTATATATACTGATGTCTGTTAACTTGGGATAGACGCAGATTACCGTCGTACAGGTAAAACGCTTGACTCCTTCATAATAGTCGATTTCAATTGTCTTTTCGCCGATTCGATTGTCTGACAAATCGGTTAAAAAAAAGTCATATACCTGTACACTTTCCCCCTCGTTAAAATGCGCCATGACGCAAAAATGTCTTTCCAACAGTTCGTCTCCGTCCAACAAATAGGATACCGTCGGTGTAGCCGTAATTGACGTAAGAACGCGGTTATTTACATGAACGGGTTGTACGGCAGTTTCCGTTACACCGTTAAATGTATAGGAAATTGTGACGGAGGTCGTTCCCAACTCAAGTTTAACGGGTGAATAAGAATAATCCTTTACAAGCTTATCCTTCCCATTTGAAAAATAAGCGCGCACCTGCATCCCCTGGTCATCAAAAGATTCATATTTATAATACTCGGTTTTGTCAGGAGGACTTTCTATTTCTATCCGCAACAAATCGTAGGTGATTTCTTCACCCGGCGAGAAATCGTCATCCGACACTATTTCCCCGTGCACCCGAGTGACAGGTACCTCCATTACTCCGTTATCTACGATATCTGTTCCGTAATCCCCATCGTCCAATATATTAGATAGAACTTCCGCAGTCTGTAACGCAAGATCATCTAATACTTTGATTGTCATATTCTGCTGACCGGAAGTAATATCCTGCAATGCCTGATTGCTTCCGCCGCAACCGGCAATCCCCTGTAGTTTTGCATCCCCCCCGAAAGTCTCCAATGCCGCATTTACACTGCTGACATAGCCATCCGAGCTGCAGAGTATGGCAGAAAAGTTGTCTCCGTAGTGGATTATTACTTGTCCCATTGCATCAAAAATACTAGCGTAATCATCCACATAGACAGGAATACATTGTAAAATTTCCTCGTCGCAATACTGCTGCAATACGTCCATGATTCCGTTGTACATTTGGACGTTCCGCTCGTCTTTTGTCGTCAGTATTATAATGTTAAGCTGTTCTGTGGCGAAATCCGGATCAAGGATGTATTTAGCGTATTGCCCCTGCGTTCTTCCCAATTCAAAATAATCCGGCGCGATAAGACATTTCAGACCGCTCGTATTGTAGACAAGATCATATAAAGCGATAAAATATGTGTCGGGATATTCATCCATAATTATGCCGATTTCATTCCCATCTACCGCCCAAAGAATTATGACATTACAGCCTTCTTCAATCATCTGACTGATTTGAAAATATTGTTCATAATTATCTCTTCCTGCATACCTCACATCAATATCTTTATATTCATACTCTTGTAACCATTGCTGCAATTTCTGAGCGATCTCATAGCCTGAAGATTCATAATTGTAGGAAGGCATGGATATTCCGATTTTACATTCGTCCGGTAACAGTGAACTTAATTTTAAACTCTTTTTTAAATTTTCCATTTTTTTCTCCCTGTTTTTTTGTTTTTTAGTTGATTTGCTGATATTTTGCCTGATTATTACATGGTTCTCCCTCCTTTTATCTTCAATAAAAAATCGCCGAACAGTTGATTTTACACGCTATTCAGAATACAGCGTAGTATCTATCTAACTTGTCTGCGATTTTATCTACAAGATTTTTATTTTTTCGTTTCGATTATAACTTAAATTTTTCTGATGTCAATAGCTTACTGACATCGCTGATTATTCTTTATTTAGAAAAATTGCTTCACAGCAAAAAAAGTCAGATTTTTTGTAGATACTAAAAAATATAAATAATAATTACAATTTAATTGTATCTTGATATTCTTCTTTGTCAATAGCTCAGTCCGGAAGATTTTTTTAATACATCAATAAATTTTAGTTATAATATTTTCCCTTTCGGCTATGGGGGTATCACAAATCGGCGGCTTGTAAAACGAAGAAAAATATCGCTCAAATCTCTCATGATACTTGTTTCTTACGCAATATTTTTCTTTTTGCTTTTCTTTATCTGTTTCCGACACGTTTGACAAGCCTTTCCGATTTGTGATTTTTCGGCTGTGCCGAAAGGCAAAATAAAATCTTTCAAAGGAGAATAATATGTTGTATTTATTGACCGAACAAAAAGCCGATTGGATTCCCCAAACTCAATACTGTTTGTGCTTAAAAAAGGAGGCAGAAAAATGACTCCTTCTTTTTTATTCGATTTTACGCTGAAAAAGCCGAAGGTGACTTTGATTGATGAACATTCTGACAAAGCAGCTCCTGAAAATACGAAAAATAGCTTAAATCATAACCTATGCCCTTACCCGATTCCGACGATAGAAGAGATTAACAAGCTCATCAATTCCGGCTCTTACCGTATCGGCAAAAGTCAGCTTATCAGCGACGTATTTGAATGCGGCGCAATCGCCGTTTCCAATATGGTGGATTTGAGACAAACGGAAGCACGCGAAAAGCGCTATTTGCAGATAATAGGGAAATATCAGAAACCGGAACAAAATCTGATAGCAAACGTCTTTTCCCGCATTTACGCCTTGCTTTCGTCCGTGGTTTACGATAACGGTAAATTCGACGATTATCTGGGAACTCTGTTTATGGCAAATAATCAAGGGAATGCAAACGCCGGGCAGTTTTTTACACCCTTCCATATTTCTCAGCTCTGCGCCAAAATGAGCTTGACGGAAGAAAGCGTCAGGGCTCTCGTGAGACAGAACAAGATTATTACGATTAACGACCCGTGTTGCGGAAGCGGAGGGCTGCTGCTCGCATCATTGGATGTTTTGCAAAACGACTACGGCGTAAACTATGCGCGCGACTGCTTTATGGATTGCAGCGATATAGACGCGCGGTGCGTTCACATGACTTATCTGCAGCTTTCCCTTGCAGGGGTTCCCGCTGTTATCAGACATCAGAACGCTTTGACAAGACAACAGTGGAGCGTTTGGTATACTCCCGCTTTTATCTTTCAATACCCTCGTTTCTGCAAATATGACAATGCCTGCGCCTCAAATACATGAGGTGCAGGCATTGTACGAATAAATTAAATCATAAGCCAAACGGCATATAATGTCATTTCTTCCGAACTTGAAATTTCATAAAGTTCTTCCATGGAATATTGCGGTATGCCGTTCGGCGTGGTTGCCCACCCCAAAAAGATATAACCTTCTCTGTGCGGCGCATATAATTCATCTGAATTAAAACAGATATTGGCAGGCTCTATGGACATGACATAACTCTATTCCTTCAAAATAAGCGGGTATTACTACATAATTCAATTCAAGAATATATCCGCTTCCTGCTGAAATCTCGTATCCGTAATTGCCTTCCTCGTCCTCAATATAATTGTATTCAAAAGCGTAAGAGTAATCAACAATTGCTTCTTCCCATACTATCTGCGCTTCGCAGTTATCCGACCAATAATAATCCCAATAGCCGTAAGCAATATATTCTGAGCTGACGCGTATCGTTTGCTCTGAAGACCAGCCGCTGAATGCGTTTGCACCGACATACATGACATCGCAAGGTATTGTTATATCCGCAATAGAGTAACATTCTCCAAAAGCATCGTTGCCGATGCTTGTCACGGTTTCCGGTATCCTGAATGCAAGAAGATTATAACAACAATAGAACGCTGTATCAGAAATTATTTCAAGATTACTGATTCCTTCAAACGTCACATAAAGTATATTCTCACAATTTGCAAACAAATTACTGCTTAATTCCGTAACTCCCGAAGGCAGTATAATACCGGTCAAATTCAAGCATCCCTCGAAAGCTCCTATCCCTAAATCAATCAGCATACTTCCGGACTCAAAGTACACGCCCGTCAAATCTCCGCAACCGCTGAAAGCATAATCGCCTATTGTTGTCACCGATGCGGGTATGATAATTTGAGTCATACCGTTTCCGAAGAACGCATAGCTGCCTATTTCCGTTATTCCGCTCTGCATTGCTATCTCTCCGAATTTCTTTACCGGATAACAGATTAAAACAGTTTGAGATTTATCATACAGAACGCCATCCACGGAGCTATACGCCGAGTTTTGCGAATCGACGTTAATTGCCGTTAAATTCCGACAGTCATAAAATGCGCTATTGCCGATTGAAATAATATTTTTCGGAATATTTATTACAGTCAGATTATAGCAGCCGGAAAATGCATCATTCTCTATTGTTTCCAAGTTTTCGGAAATGACAATGTTGCTGAGAGCGCTACATCCGTAAAAAGTATTTGTTTTCAATACAACTAAATTATCCGGAAGAGTTACTTCAATCAAGTTTTTGCATCCCGCGAAAGCGTATTTGCCCAGACTTATGACGGAATCGGGTAATTCGATTTCGCTTAAATTCGAGCAGTAGTAAAAAGCAAATGTTCCTATTGCAGTCACACTTGACGGGAGTATTATTGAAGTAAGACTGCTGCAACTTGAAAAAGCATAATCGCCGATTTCTTCCACTCCGTAAGGAATAGTTATGCTTGTTAAACTGCTTATATTGCTGAACGCCCTCTCGCCTATAATGGTTATGTAATTCGGTATAACGCTGTTTTTGCAGCCTTGTAATAAAACATTATCCGTTTTTCTGATGAGACAGTTTCCGTCACTTTTATAGACAGTATTTTCAGGCTCCACAGTGATATTGGTTAAGTCCTTACATGAATCAAAAGCGCGATTCCCGATTGTCTTTACAGTTTCAGTTATGCTTATGCTCGTCAAGGCGCTATTCGCAAATGCGTAACTTCCGATACTTTCCAATACTACGTTGTCTGCAAAAATTACTTCCGTTAATTTATTGCAATTTTGAAATGCGCTTGAGCCTATACACTTCAAACTTGACGGAAGATTTATGCCTACTATTCCTTTGCCGTAAAAAGCATAATCGCTTATTCCGATTGTATCGGATTTTAAAACCAAATCGCCAATGGAAAGTTTATATCCCACTACCCATTTGTCCGCATATACGACGTCGTTTGAATCATCCCAGATTGCAGTTCCCTTGAAAGCGTCTTTCCCTATTGCAGTTACGCTTGAAGGAATAATTATCCCGCTCAGATTGCTGCAATTCAGGAATCCGTTTGACGCTATCTTAATTACCGGTTTTCCGTTATAAGCGGAAGGAAGCTCTATTACTCCGTCGATTTCCGCCGAGCCTTTTGATACTTCATATCCGGCGCCGTTATTTATTAAAGTGAATTTAAGTCCGTCCGGCGTCGTTATTTGCCCCCAAACGGCAACCAATGTAACGTCCCCCGTTATAGGCGTTTGCCAATCATATTCTTTCGTCAGGTCTGCGGATAATGACCAGTATTTGAAGAAGTATCCGCTCTTTTGAGGGGCGTCCGAAGGTTCATCGATTGTCGCGCCATGCTGCACAGTCAGTTCGCTTATATCTGCATTTCCGCCGTTCAAATCAAAGACTACCGAATAACTTTTAAGTTCCCAGACGGCGACAAGAACTATATCTTCCGTTATAGGCTTGTCCCAATCGTACTCTTTGCTCAAATCATCGGACAGCGCCCAATACTTAAAGATATTTCCTGTTTTAATAGGAGTATTAGTCGGTTTGGAAATCGTGGAATAGGCGTCAACCGTTAATTGTGTAAAATTACCGGTTCCGCCGTTTAAATTAAATTTTACTAATGGTTTTTCCCAATTTATGTAATATGTTCCGTCAGGCGCATTTACAATAGTCTCTACGGTATATCTTGTACCGGTCAATTGCGCATTATTATACCACCCCTCTAAAATGTATCCTTCTTTATAAGGCTCCGATATACCATTGACGGCATTAGGATAATCTAAACTGCCGTTAGGTAATAAAGCTGATACTTTTTTGAATGAAACGACCTCGTTCAATATATTTAATGTACAACTCCAAAAAACAGGTCGGTGAGAAGAATTCCAATCATATTTCCAAACACTTTGCATTTGTAAACTGTCTTGTTCAGTATATATTGTCAAATAATCGCAGTTTTCAAATGTTCCGTACCCCATGCTTTGGACGCTTTCAGGTATAACTATGCTTCTTAGACCGACACAACCTGCAAAAGCATAACTGCCTATATCCAATAAGCTGCTGAAAATATTAACATTGCTTAATTCTTCACAATTTTTAAATGCTTTACTTCCGATTGTTCTGACAGTCATAGGTATGTAAATTGATTTTAACTTTGTACAATCTTCAAAAGCCGATTCTCCTATGCTTGCTACGCCATAAGGAAAAGTAAATTCTTTTAATCCTACACAACCGAAAAATGCACTATTGCCTATACTGTTGATTTCAGTATCCGCTTCGAATATAATTCCCGGCAAATAACTTCCGTCCAATTGAGTGCCGGTTCCCAAACTTGTACAGCCCTTAAACGCATTATCTCCTATTTTGCTGACATTTCCGGGCAAATCTATACTCTTTAAGCTGACACACTCCTCAAAAGCGCCATCTCCGATTTCATTAACTAAACTTATAGGATTACTCGATTGATTGGAAAGCATTTTCGCAAAACTAACGTTCCGCAAATTAACACATCCGAAAAATGCATAGTTCGGTACTATTGTTAAAGTAGCAGGTATTGTTACGCTAGTCAAATTTTTGCAATTTGCAAAAGCGCTGTTTTGAATTTCGGTAACAGTATTCGGAATGACTAAACTACCGGGATACAAATAAGGGCAGGCAACTAACTTAGTCTTTGTTTTGTTATATAGTATACCATTTTCGCAGCTGAAATCATTACTGCTTGATTCTACTTCAATTGTCTCAAGTTTATAGCAATCTCTGAATACATTATTACCTATATAAGTTACACTGGCAGGAATAACTATTTCTTCTATTTTACTGCCGCTGAAAGCATAGTCTTGTATATTTTTCAGTTGGCTATTTGATGAAAAAGTTATTTTTTCCAAATCTAAACACAAATAAAAGGCTTTTTCCCCTATTGTTTCTATGCTATCAGGTATTTCAACTTCGTAAATATAACTTCGGAAAGTAAAAGCGTTATTAGCTATCCTTTTTACAGGTATCCCGTTATAGCTGCTTGGAATTTTAAGAACAGGAGGCAAATCATCCTTAAAAACATTTTCACCAATCGATACTTCAAATGCGGTTTTATCATCAATAAATCTGTATTTAAATAAAGCGTCGTTTTGTTCATTTACGCCCCAAACAATGTTAGCATTGCAATCTAAATTCCATAAATCATTCCAACTGTCAGGAATTGACGAAATACCAACCATGTGTATTGTTTGATTTGCAGTCCAACCAGAAAATACGCCTTTTTCTAAATTTTGTATTTTATAATTAACATAAAACAAATCTATTTTTGTACAGCCATAAAACGCATATTCTCCTATAGATGTAACATTCATTGGTAAATAAAAAGCAATATTTATATTATGATTTAAATAAGTACAATCCCTAAATGCGTTTGCACCAATTGTGCTCAATTCGCTGTTTTCTTCAAAAGTTACTTTATTTAAATTTGAACAGCCAAAAAAGGCAGAGTTTTTTATTTCTTCAACGCTGGCAGGTAATCTTATTGTGCTTAAACTAGTACAGTTCATAAACGCTTGGTTGCTTATAATTTTAAGATTGCTCTCATCATCAAATTTAATCATTCGCAAACTCGTACAATTTAAAAATGCAGAGTCGTCAATTAATGTCGTTTCTGCCGGAATCTGGACTTCTGTCAGCTCCGGACAATTACTAAAAGCATTTTTACCTATTTTTTTAAGTTTACTTCCGTTTTCGAAAATTACTTTATTCAAATTATCGCAAGAATAAAACGCGCGCGAATCTATACTTTCAAGGCTTGCAGGTAGTTCGATGCCTTCTGCCCACCCAAGCATCTCACAATCTTCAAAGGCAGATTCACCAATTGTCTGCAATTGACTTCCTTCTTCAAAAATGATGTTTGCTAAATTAACTTTATAAAAAGCCTTTTTTTCGATATTTTTTATATTCCAACCTATAGTTACATTAACTAAATCCTGATTATACTCAAATGCAGATTCTCCTATTTGAGTTACTTTTTTACCATTTATATAATTAGGAATTTTCAAATTTTGATTAGAAATATTTAATCCATCTATACTTATTTCATTATCCCCAATAGATGAGGTGTCAAATGCCGCTCCAAAAGTCACATTTTCTAATATATAGTCGTGGATTTCACTGTCATAAGGCTCAAGTATATGGGGAATCGGCATTGGTACTTCCACTGACGATCGTTTATCTAAGTCGCAATTATTACTCGTAAATTCTTTATTATAAACTTGTACTCCGTTGTACCCTTTTGCTTGTTGTGAATCAGTATCAACTGCAATATCCCCCGGCAAAAGTGCATATGTTGTAGCACCAAAAGTTAAAGAATAGTATGGAAAAAGAAAGGAAATTACGGGAACTCCCGCTCTTATATGGGCAGCTGTAGTTTCTCCTGTCCATTCTTCCAAATAAGGCGGTTCAAAAATCAATTTATTTAAAAATGTTATATCAAAAGTTCCGCTTATTGCATGAAGTTTTATATGATTGTTCTGAGCTCTAACTGCATTCCAAGTATTTTTCCGAGTCTCTAAATTACAAAAATAATAATCATGTCCGCACTCCCCCGTTATACATTTACCAGCTACAGTATTAAATTCATCAATACCTAATAATTCAACAATCGCATTATCATAGGTACTTCCGTTATAAGGTGTTCCTATACTCACAAGCGAAGCTATATTTTTAGGATGATTAATAGCATAATCCATATTGATTAAACCGCCGCGGCTATGCCCGATTAAATTTAATCGAGGTAACTTTCCGCACCAATTTAAATATTCTTGAGAAACATTATCAATAATATAGTTCAGATCATCATACGCTTCTTCTTGTGTTTTATTTTCGTCATTAAGTAATCGGACAACAATTATTGTATGTTGAAAAAAATCACTAATTTTATTAACATATTTAAACTCATATTTTGGGGGATTAGATTTATCGTCCACATTATATTTAATATATTCAATTTGTTCTTCAGTTGGTCTTCTTATCTCAAATATATTTATTCCAATAGGAAAGATTTTACAAATCTTTTCAATAATAGATAAATCATCATAAGCAAATTTGCCTTCACCTTCTAATATTCCGTCTTCATTTCGCTTTATATCATTACTCCAATGACTCGGATTCCCATCTAACCCATGCGTTAAAATCGTTATAGTAGGTTTTTCATCGCTGACTTTAGTTGCTAAAGTTTTAAAATGCAAATCTTCATTATTTGCATTTTGCACTATATTAGCATGGACTAATACATTTTTTGACGTTAATAAAATTGCTGCAACAACAAACAATAATATTATCCCCCAAATTGAATATTTAACTTTTCTGTTCATTAATATTTCCCTCCATCATTTATTTTTATATTGCTTGCCAACCGGCATAGAGCCTTAATTCTTCGCCGTCGGGAATCTCCGCCTTTGTATCGAAGTCCCACAGATTTATTGCTTCCGTTTCGGTATACCAACCCGTAAAAACATATCCTTCACGCTCGGGCGCGGGCGGCTCGGGTATCTTTTCGCCGCTTTCAACGTCCTCTGCCCTGAAATACCCCCTGTTGACTGCTGCGGAGTAGTTATTCATAAACGCTACATTTGATATAGATAAATAAGCTTTCCCCCAATAAGACTGATCTACTTTATCAGATTCATCGTATAACTCTTTATAAACATATATCTTAGGTTCCCACTCAATTAATGTAAAAGGAATCATCCCGCAATACAAAATTTTAAAACAATGAGGAAACAGTCCGTCTTCCCATAACAGATTATTTGGGTAAAAATAAAACAAGGCCTCCCTGCAAATTTTCTTTATATTATCATGTAAATATAGTCGTTCCAAATTAGAGCTTTCTATTCTATAATTTCCACCGCCTTCCATAATCAATGAACGTTTATAAAACCCTATATGCGTCACATCCATTCCGTCAATTGTGCGCGGAACGTCGAGAGAAGTCTGCTCCTTGCCGATTTCAGTCAAACCCACGATTGCAACTTCACGGTCTTCTGAATTTTTAGGGAAATAGGTATTCTTGCCTATGACAATATATTGCCAATAACCGTCTTCATATATTTTGTGTTTTTGATTGCACGCTGTTAAACCAGTAGTCAAAAACAGCATTACCGTTATTAAACCCCATAACATTATTTTCTTTTTCACAATATTCTCTCCTCATTTATTAATTTATGAATTTTTTTGAATGTTTGCTTTAAAATAAAAAACTGCAACACAAACCATTAAAAAACGGTCGGATGCAGTAACAGACGTAAATAATCGGGTTCAATTTTTCGGCGGACGTCATTTGGAGTAAAACTTCGAGACCGTCTTTCGCTGTTATAATATCACACAATTTGCATTTTGTCAATATAAAAGTTTTTTTATATTGGCATTGATACAAAAAACAGAATGCAGCATTTTAGCTGCATTCATAATTTATTTTATTTAGATTTAACCTTAACTGTATTAAGTAATTTGCTTGGCTTCATTAAAAGCCAATGCGAATAAATTATTAATCGAATTTTCTATATTATGCAAATCCACTTCAAATCCTAGTTCGCATTCATGACCAAATATATCAATAACAGTTTTTGCACTAAATAAATTACCTTGTTTTATTTGTTGCAAAGAGGCAGCCATCTTTAAATGTTTAATAGTAATAAAATTTCCTCCGTATTCAAATATACGTTGAGATACTTTCAGTATAGTGTCTGCGCCGTGTCTGACAGCCTCGAGTTCAGCTTTAGCAGTTTCGAAAATCAAATATTCGGATCCGTTTTTGACAGCATCTAGAGCTTGTTTTGCGTATTCAAGAGCTATATACGCTTCTGATCTTGCAATATTGTCCAAAGCATCCTCGGCGGCTTTTAAAAGCTTATCTCCGTCCACCCGGAAGCTTTCGAGCGCTTGCAACGCTGCTTGCCATACATTGAATTCGTTTCCGCACTTTACTTCTTCCAAAGCATTATTTGCGATTTCTAACATCGCATTTCCTTCAGCTTCAGCTTTCTTTAATGCTTCTTTAGCACTGTTCAACAATGCGTCTCCCTCAGATTCCACCTCTGACAAGCCTTGTTTTGCTTTTGACCAAACAATATATTCAGACCAATTTATACATCCTTCCAAAAAGCTTCTGCATGAATCCAAAAAAGCAGTTGCAGTTATCATAGCTAATTCCAGCCCACCTATCTTTGCGAGGTAATATTCCGACTTGTAAAGATATTCATACCAATTTAAATTCTTATATATGTTCCAATTTAAATCAATTTCTTTCTGCAAAGAATTTACGTGTTCCTGCGCGGCCTTCAGCTTTTTGTCTGCTTCCTCAAATACATGATTATATGCTTTTTCAGCTTTTTCTACGTTTTCGCGAGCTGTTTTCATATTTGCGTCGAATTCCTTCTGAACCTTTACCAAATTTTCTTCGGCGCTTTTGGTTGTACTGTTCAATTTTTCTTTTGCCGCGTTGACTGCATTTTCGGCTTGTTGAATGACATGATTAAAAGCTTCTTGGGCATTTTGAACATTCTCCTCCAAATTTTTAATTTCGGAATTAAATTTTTCTCTCTCTACCCTGACGGCAAAAACGCATTCGTCCAAATATTTATCCGCTGTTTCCTGCGCTATGTTCAATTTTTCAATAGCAGGCAGATATAAAGCTTCGTATGCTTCTTTCGCCGCATCTAATTTCTTTTGCGCTTCGTCAATACTTATATCTACGTTTTTGACTGCAGCGGTAAATTTGTCTGTAACCTTGTTTCGAATAATTTCGGACATTTCGTTATTCGCTTCGGCATATAGATAAAAATCCAACGAATCCAAATCGTCAAGAGAGCCCACGCTATTGCCTGTAATAGTAAAATCAACAGAATTCAAGAACTTTTGTTTAAAAACGAATTGAATTTTTTCTTTAGAAATATCTGCATTGACGGCAGTGTTTAATCCCAAAAACTCAAACGCTCCGTCGATATAAATGAGCTGCTTATCTTCTGTCAATTCCAAATCAAAAGAAGCTTTGTCATCGTTGTATCCCTTTATCTTCAGTATCCCTAAATCTAAATTGTCTATTTCGCCTTTTGCAACAAAACCCGAATCGGTAAATTTTGCATACAACGCCGCATTTTTTTCAAAGATCGTCAATACTCCCGAAAAACTGAAGCCGGGCTCAAATGTTATTGTCCCTATAGAGCCACCCGAAGGTGCACAGTACACCTCTAAATCCTTTATTTCAAATTCAGGAACAAGTTCGCAAGGCACATCAACATGAGTTAAGGCTTTTGTAAATGAAAGCAAATCTTTTGTTTCCAATTTTGACAAAGCCCCCAAAAGAATCATATCTGCAGGATTTTCGGAAATTTTGACTGCCATATTTACTACTGTTTCTCCCATTGCCAAGCCTCCGGCAATTCCGAATTCGGAAGGTAAACCGGTTGCCATAAACTGGGAGTAAACGATACCTATCTGCAAGGATACTGCGGGACCGATTTTCAGATCGCTTATGCCGAAAGGATTTTCCCACCAGTGTTTCATTGTAGCCGAAGCTTTCGCTTCTATAGCATTTATGTCAAGCGCTATGTCAAAATGCAGAGGAATTTCTTGATTGGGAATTTTTATATCCATTCCGAATATCAATTGAAACGCCGGAATAGGCACTAAAGTCAGGTTAATCATAAACGGATCGCACGAAATAGTGTCGCCGAGATTAAGCTGCATAGCGGGAATTTGAATCGAAAAATCGACCGTACTGCCCAAATGCGCCGAAAAAACAAAACCCGAATTATTACTTCCCGTAAGAGCAGAAAGAGCGGGGATTTCTTCGAGAACGCCCATCAGCTGCAACCCTTGCTTTACTTCGAATTTAAAGTTCTCATCCTGCGTTTTGGCATCTTCAGACGAATAAATAAAAGCAAGCTTTGAAAACTTAAGTGAATCTGCAAATGTATTTTTAAATTCCGGAAAAATTGTTCCGAGACCGAAAGCTTTGGCTTCGATTCCTGCGTAAACAACCAGATTCCATTTTTTTTCTATCTTTTCGTAAGAGACGTGGCAATCAAGTCGGACTTCTTGAATCGTAACCTTACCCGAAATAGAAAAAGAAGAGCTTTTGCCGCTACTCCGCTTGTAAATGTCCAAATTCAACTCGGCTTCTTCAATATCCAGTGCGCCGACTTTAAGCTCACCCATAAAGCCCTTTACAGATACGCCGTCAGAAGTAATTACGGCATCAACTCCGCATTTAAAATCATGCACGCTTAAATTGCACTTTAATGTAAGTCCTTTATTTAAAAAGACCTGCCCAACGGTGCAGTCGGTTGTGGCAATGCCCAATCCCACCTCGTCAAATTTGACATCGAATTCCGGCAGAATAAGATCTTCGCCGGTAATTTTATGAAAAAGCTCGTTCAAATCCGAAAGAGTGAAATTTTCTGCTTGAGCATAAACTCCCGCATATTTAGCCCCCAAAACACCTTCAAAGGAATAAGTTTGCTCGCCGACTGTCAATTCAGTCGAAAGGCTCAATTTGTTATCATTGCCTATGTTCATCGACGCAATTAGATAGTCAATATTCAAACCCTCGACGTTCATAAAATTTTCTATCTCATAGCATGACGCACCTAAATGTACTGTTCCCTCCTCACAAGAGCCGTAACAATCCAACACAAAAGGAGTTTTACTCAAATTACTTATTTCTAGCTCGCCCATTACAGACGGCGTAATCTCCATGCTCCAATCCTCTTGCATATTTACTATGCTGTAAAAATCTTCTATAACAAGCTGAAAGGCAGCAGATTTCAAAACAACGTTTTCCAAAATAGGAACGTACATTGTCGCCCCTGTCGTGAGCACCGCAAAGGTCGGCTTTATTTTTTTGGTTAAGTCAACCGTATTCAGCTCAAATTCGCCTTGCATAAATATTTCAGCGTCGGCATTCAGAAACTGCTTGAATACGGATAAAGGTTCTTTTTCCATATCCAGTTTACCGTTAAATACAAGTACGTTTTGCTCATCTTCCTCAGTTTCTGTTTCTTCCTGACCGACGGTTTTAAGAGTGAGCGAAACATCCTTGAATATGAAAAAATCAAATTGCTCGGTTTGAAAATCGAAAAGCTTGTCCAAAGTAAAGTCGGAAGCAGAGAAATCCAAATGTGAAATTTGACTTCCGTCATGCATAACCGCAATTTTTGCCGGAATTTCGCTTTGCTCGAGAGCATTTGCCTGTGCAAGAAATGCCTGCCCGTCCGGCAGCTCATCGCCCAAAACACCGGGAATTTTAGGCACAAATTCATTGTCTACTACATTGCATGGCTCTAAATTAACCAACAAAGGCAAGCCGTTTATAATTATATCTGACATTTTTTACCTCGATAAATCTTACTCAATATATCTTATACTTCCATCAGGATTTACAATTACTCTGTTAGCATATACAAAACGATTTCCGTAATTCTGCTGTGCTTGTCTAAAAGATTCTGTACCATAATAATTTGAATCCCGTTTAGCTACCCAATATAAATAGTTTGAAACATTACTTAAAACTGCTTTGACAGTATCATAAACATAATCACCGCCTAATCCCGAAATTATATATCTAATTTTACCATTGTTGTTTATTTTCTCTAAAAGAGCACTACAATTTCCTAGTGACCCATGATGAGGAAGCTTGATTATTGGGTTAGGTCTATTGTTAATAAGATAAAATATTTCTTTGTTATAATTTTTTATAGCGTCGGGAGTTGCGTCTCCGAATGAAAAATAATTTATATTATCATATAAAATAACTGTTACCATAGAATTACTGTTTTCATCAATGTCTAATAAACGAGAAGAATATATTTTTATAAAATCCCATAATACATAATCATTCCCGGTTTCTATAGTGATGTCATTGTCATCTGGGTAAACTAATCCATTACAACCGCGCCCCAAAATTGTTTTAATATTATGATTTTGGTAAGACAAATAAGCAGAATGGTCACTATGCCAATGACTGAGAACAAACAATTTTTTATAATCTCCAATCATATTATTATATAATAATAATGCATCAGTTTTTGTCGCCCCTCCATCAATCATAATTTTTAATTTATCTAAATCCACTATACACATATCACCGTAACGATCTGCAGTCGAAGCAAAATGAGTTATTTTCATATAAAACTCCTTTAAGATGAATTTTTTAATTAGGATTAAATTATATTAATTATTCATATAAATACGTATTATTAAATTTTGCTCATTGGACTCACTCTCCCCATTAAATCAAAAACCGATGCTTGCGCAATTTGTAATTGCCGTATTGGCGGTGACAAAAATGTAAATATAAAAATAGCCGTTAATATAAATGAAATTATTATAATTATATTTTTTGCAGCAAACTTTTTCATAAGTACCCCCATAAAATTTAATTAAAATTCTGCACCCCATTCGACGGTGCAATTTCCGTTCCAACCGTTCTCCCAACCGTCGGGCTTGCTTTCGTATGCTGTTTGAATAACAACGTCTGTCAATCCGTCAAATACGCCTTTTTCTATTACAGTGACATATTCGGGTATCTGAATGGTTTTTACTGTTATTCCAGTCAGGTCAATCTCTCTGTCGCTACTCCTTAATTCTACAGTTTCAAACCATGCAGAATAATATGGAGTAACTGGTTTTATTATTAAATTTTCTAATTTATAAAGATAAGATTCGCAATATAATAAGTCAATTATAACAACCGTTTTTACATTATGGAAATCGACAGCATAATATACTGCATAATGCTGTACAGTTAATTTTTTAACATGAGAACCATCTACTTCTTGAGTTTCAGAAGTAAAAAATCCTGTTTTCATACCTAATTGAGCAACTCTGTATCCGTCAATAAATTCCGGAATAGTAACTTCTTCCGAATCAGGAACTTCTATAAGGTATAATCTGTTGCTTGAATTAACGTAATAAACAAAACCGTCCTCCGTTGTTTTGCAACGATTTTTAAAATCAAATGTCATATTTTCCCAATCAAGCCAGCACCCCGTTAACGTACACGCCAACAATATTGATATCAACCCTATAGCTGAAATTTTTAATATTTTCTTCATTCTACTTTCTCCCTTTAAATTGTAACTACAAGAAACAATATCATACTTAATAATAAGCTATGATAATTCACAAAAACCTGCCCATCGGACCAATCCCCCCTAAAAAAATTTCCATGCACGGTATAATAAACTATAATATTTTTCAGTCGGTTTAATACCGTGTAAATTGTTTAAAATAAAAAACCGCAACACAAACCATAAAAAACGGTCAGATGCGGTAACAGACGTAAATAATCAGGTTCAATTTTTAGGCGGACGTCATTTGGAGTAAAACTTCGAGACCGTCTTTCGCTGTTATAATATCACACAATTTCCACCTTGTCAATAGAGTTTTAGAAAATAATGTTCTTTATTTGAATATTTTTATCGAACCTCTCAATGCCGAAAAATATCTCAGCGCAACGACAAATGCAAAGCGCATGAACAGATACTTTGCGCTACCCTTTTACTTTAAACCGCGTTGTAGTCCGTTGAAATAAAGTTTAAGGGTTGAGATCGTGGCGTGTGCTTGTCTTGATACAAGCGGCGTCGCTACGCTCCGCCGGACAAGCACACGCCACGACTTCCGAAACCGAATTGAAAACACGGAAAACGGCTCGAACCGGACGGGGCGTCGCCGCTGAACCGCTTGGCGACCGCCCCGTTATTCCCGCTTCTGCATTGCCGTTTTTATGCCGTATTTTATCATTCGGAGTTTTTCGTTCAGATGCGGTGGGCGAACACTCAACCGTCTATTTCGCGACAAATCTCATCCAAATTCCGCTTGCCGTAAACAATGCGAACGATATAAATTATCTTTTCGCTGTCATTCGGCTTATAGTACAAGATATAATTGTCAACTACAAGCCTTCTTACCGTTTTATCCGTTAAAAAGGAATTTTCAACAATCAATCCGGATTGCGGAAAGTTTCGGATATTGTCTATGCTGTCGAAAATTCTTCTTCCGAGCTCCTGCGCCGCCAAAGGATTTGACAGGTCGGCGGTTATGTAGCGCAGAATCTCCGTTAAATCGGCTTCTGCTTTCTCCGTAAAACGATAATCGTATTCAAATGCCATACTTTTCCGTCATCCTTTTTCTTACGTCGCTGCCGTCTACCGTTTTTCCACTTGCCAAATCGGACAGTCCTTCACTGATTTGCTTTGCTTCATAAACTTTCCGCATCGTCTGTTCGTAATACTCGATGTCCATTACAACCAATTTGCCATAACCGTTCTTGGTTACGAACACCGGACCGTTTGCCTCTGCACAGTGCCTTTCTACCGCCACGGTGTCTTTTAAGTCTCTCATCGGAATAATCGTCATAGATTTTCACCTCCTGTTTGTGCCTTTATTATATACTATATTTAGCCACAAGTCAAGATGTTATACACGTTTTCAAGATTTAACTGCTCTTGCGCATCTGCGCTATCACCTCTTTACTCACCTTACCAATAAGACAGCCCTCGTCCCAGCAACGAAAATCGTCGTAAAGCAGCAGCTTCTTATCTTCCGAACCGTAGCGGCAGACAATATCCTCGTCCATAACGTCCGAAATGAAATATTGCGGCAGCCCTTTTGAGTAAACTATTTTTTCACCCGTTTTCTCCAAGTATTTGACGAGATACGCTATGGCGCTGCCGAGTTTGCCTTTATCGTCCAGCGGCTCGAAATCGCTCCGCCCGAAGCGCTCGTTAAAATATGTGTTCTTGTGCGTTGTCTACCGCCTGTACGTCTTGAAACTGTAATCCTTCTTCTCTACAATCGAGACTTTTTCAGTAAGACGAACCCGCCGCACAACAAGATTTCGTTTTTCTCTGTAAAAATTGGAAACGGCGGAAACGCATCATATCCGCCATGCTCCCTTATTTTGAGGACGAAGTCGCTGCGGCGGAATATGGCGCAGCCTGTGCGTTTTAAAAGATTTCGACAAAAACTACATTTTTCGACCGAAAAGACGCAAAATTTACATAACGGACAATTTTTCCGAGTTCTGTTGCATAATACCGTCAAACATGATATAATCTTTTAAAAGACAGCCGCAAATTTGTTTCGGTTTTTCAAGGAGGCACAAATGGAATTTTGGTGGAACAACATGTTAACGCTGCAAAAGGTGCTTTTTATCGTCGCCTGCGCCACAACTCTGATTATGGTTATCCAAATTATACTTATGCTTGTAGGCGCCGGCTCCAACGGCTTCGAGGCTGCCGATGGCGACCTTGTAGGCGGCGCGGATTTTGACGGAGACGCCGATTTCGACGGAGGCAGCGACATAGCTCAGAGCGACTTGGGCGCTTTCGGCATGAAGCTGCTCGGCATAAGAAGCATAATGGCGTTTCTGTGTATTTTTTCGTGGGTGGGCTACACCTGCGTTTATCTCATGGATTGGTGGTGGGCTTTGCTCATCGGGGTGGGCGCCGGCGTCGCGGCGTCGCTGCTTGTTGCGTTGCTCATGACTCTCGTCGAAAGGACTCAGACCGACGGCACGACAAACATACGCCGTGCAATCGGTTGCAGCGCGGAAGTTTATCTGCGCATACCCGCCGAGCGCAGCGGTACGGGAAAAATCAATGTTATCGTGCAGGAAAAAATGGTTGAGGTCAACGCCGTAACCGACGAAAACGAGGATATTCCCACCGGCGCGGCGGTCGTCGTGGACAGCGTTGTGTCGGACGGTCTCGTTGTAGTCAAAAAACAATAAAATTAAAGAAAGTTTTTTAGGAGGAAATCAAAAATGCTCAATTTACTTTTTGCCGACGGAGGAGCAACCGTTGGCATAATCATGTCTGTGGTTGCGGCAGTCATTATTCTGCTTGTCATACTCATCGCTTTGGCAACGCGCTACAAAAAATGTCCGTCGGACAAAATCATGGTTATATTCGGCTCAGGCTTGGGGAAAACAAAGGACGGGAAAAAGCGTTCCTCGCTGTGTATGCACGGCGGCGCGCGCCTGGTGTGGCCTTTTTTCCAAAATTTCAGCTACATGGACCTCACCCCCATTTCCATAAGCGTGGATCTCAAAAACGCGCTGTCCAAGCAGAATATACGTATTGACGTCCCCTCGATTTTCACCGTGGGCATATCCACAGAACCGGGCATTATGCAAAACGCGGCGGAAAGATTGAGAAGTCTCAAACTGCCCGCAATTCAGGAGCTTGCAAAGGACATCATATTCGGTCAGCTGCGTCTGGTTATCGCCACAATGGACATTGAGGAAATCAACACCAACCGTGACAAATTTCTCGACGCCGTCAGCCTCAACGTGGAAAGCGAGTTGAAAAAGGTCGGTCTGCGTCTGATAAACGTCAACGTCACGGACATAAACGACGAATCGGGTTACATTGCCGCTCTCGGGAAAGAGGCGGCAGCAAAGGCAATCAACGACGCCAAAAAGAGCGTTGCGGAAAAGAACCGCGACGGCGCCATCGGCGAAGCAATGGCAGTCAAGGAAGAAAGAATCGAGCTGGCACAGGCAAACTCAATCGCCGTAGAGGGCGAAAACGAGTCAAAGGCTAAAATCAGCCAATCCAACGCAAAGCGCCGCGAGATAGAAGCGGAAGCCGAAAGACTTGCTACCGTAGCGGAAAAAATCGCCGCAGCCAAAGCCAAAGAAGAAGCCTACAAAGCGGAACAGCAGGCGGAAATCGAAAGAGCCAAAAAAGAAAAATCCACGCTCGAAGCGGACGTTATCACCAAAGCCCTCATAGAAAAACAAAAAATCGAGCTGGAAGCCGAAGCGGAAGCGGAAAAGCAGAGAAGGCAGGCTCAGGGCGAGGCGGACGCCCTGCTCGCGATGAAAGAGGCGGAAGCGCGCGGAACGCTGGAAGTCCTCTCCAAGCAGGCGGAAGGCTTCAAAAAAATCATTGAAGCGGCAGGCGGCGACACAAACGAAGCGGTCAAAATGATGCTCAGCGACAAAATGGAACAGCTTATTGCCCTTCAGGTTGAAGCGATTAAGAATATCAAGATTGACAAGGTGACGGTTTGGGACAGCATGAACAACGGCAACGGCGGCAGCACCACCGCAAACTTTATGTCAAGTATGATGAAGGCTGTGCCTCCGCTCAACGATTTGTTCAAGCTCAACAACATGGAGCTGCCCGAATATCTCGGAAAAATCAAGGACGGCGAGGAAAATACCGCCAAGGAAGAAAAGACGGCTTCTGAAAAAAACTAATCCGAAACCGAAATTAAAACAAAAAAACGCTCCCTTTAAGGGAGCGTTTTTTGTTTAACGCTTTATGCGTCGCTTTAAACGACTCACTTTTGACAAGTGACTTTTTCTCAAATCAGGAAAGACATAATGTTTTTTAAGCCTGAAACATTTATTTCGACTTGGACAGAGTATAGCCGTCCGCTCCGTCTTTGACCTCGTAGCCTAGCTCCGCAAGTTTAAGGCGCAGACTGTCGCTCTTTACCCAATCCTTAGCCTTGCGCGCGGCAAAACGCTCCTCCGCCACCGCTTTCACGTCGTCGGGTATATTTTCCTCCCTGTCTTTCGGCAGCGCGTCCAGACTCAGTCCGAAAACGGAGTCCATTTTCAGCGCAAGCCTGTAAACGTCTTTGCTTTTGGGAAGCTTAAGCATTTTCCACAGCACTCCGATTGCCATAGGCACGTTAAGGTCGTCGTTGACGGCTGCGTGAAAATCCTTTTCAAAGCCTTCAAGCGTTTTCGCATCCGTTTCCGTCGGAGAATCACTGTGCGCTTTGAGCAGCGCGAGCAGTCTGTCGTAAGCCGTGCCCGCGGCAGACAGCGCGTCAAACGTGAAGTTCAGCTTTTGCCTGTAATGCGTGTTGAGGCAGAAATATCTGAACTGCATAGGCGAATATCCCATTTTCTCCAAATCGCTCAAAAGATAGCAATTGCCGAGCGATTTGCTCATCTTGCCGCCGTCGAAAAGCATAAACTCTCCGTGCATCCAGTAATTGACGCACCTGTGTCCGAGCCACGCCTCGCTCTGCGCGATTTCGTTTTCGTGATGTATGGGAATATGGTCGATGCCGCCCGTGTGGATATCGAAGGTCTCGCCCAGAAACTTTTTACTCATTGCAGTGCACTCTATGTGCCAGCCGGGGAAACCCATCCCCCACGGGCTGTCCCACTGCATAATGTGGTTTGCGGGCGCTTTTTTCCACAGCGCGAAGTCGGCGGGATGCCTTTTTTGCTCGTTTACCTCCACGCGCGCGCCGCTTTTCTGCTCGTCGAGATTTATGCCGGACAGCTTTCCGTATTCGGGGAACTTTTCAACGGAAAAATAAATGCCGTCGTCCGTTTCGTAGGCGAATCCCTTTTCCAGCAACGCTTTGACAATTTCTATCATTTCGGGAATATTGTCCGTTGCCTTGGGCGTGACGGTAGGTCTTGAAATATTGAGCGATTTTAAATCCGCAAAAAACTGCGCCGCAATGGTTTCGGCGATTTCGTAGGGCGACTTTTTTTGTTCGCGCGCGGATTTTTCCATTTTGTCCTCGCCCGTGTCGCCGTCGGACAAAAGATGCCCCACGTCCGTGATGTTCATGACGGACTTTACCTTAAACCCGTTGTAATTCAGCGCGCGGCGCAGCGTATCCATAAAAATATAAGCGCGCATATTGCCTATATGCGCATAATTGTAAACAGTCGGTCCGCAGGAATACATACCCACCGTTTTGCCTATGGGTGTAAACGTCTCTTTCTTTCTTGTAAGCGTGTTGTAAACTTTTAATTCCATAGTATATATAATAACATATTTTCGGATTTTGACAACATTTAAAATGCAAAAAATCTCTCCGCCCTAAAATTATTTGTCCAACCCGTTCAAATGAATTGTCAAAAGCTTTTTTTTGCTATAAACTATTAAAAAACAAAAACAGGAAAAACTTTCAGACAGATAAGAGGTCATTATTATGCTTGATATAAAATACGTCGTAGAAAACACCCAAGCGGTAAAGCAGGCGCTTGCGGGGCGCAACGGTGAGTTTCCCGTAGACAAAGCCGTCGAATTGGAACTCAAACGCCGCGAAACAATAAAAGAAGTCGAAACGCTCAAAGCGCGCCGCAACAGCGAAAGCGCCAAGGTCGCGCAGCTCAAAAGAGAAAAGAAGAACGCCGACGACATCATCGCCGATATGCAGAAGACAGGCGTTCGCATAAAGGAGCTTGACGACATACTGTCCTCGACGGAAGCGGAGCTTAAAGAGCTAATGCTTTCCATACCGAACATCCCCCACAGCACCACGCCGTTTGGCAAAAGCGACGCGGACAACGTGGAGGTCAGAAAATGGGGAGAGCCTACGAGTTTCGATTTTTCGCCCAAGCCGCATTGGGAGCTTGGCGAGACGCTCAATCTGTTGGATTGGCCTCGCGCCGCAAAGATATCCGGTGCGAGATTCACTGTCTGCCGCGGCGCCGCCGCAAGGCTTGAAAGAAGCGTTATTTCCCTGATGCTCGACCTGCACACTTCAAACGGCTACACCGAAATTCTGCCCCCTTACATCGTCAACAGAGCCAGCATGACCGCGACAGGGCAGCTGCCCAAGTTCGAGGAGGACGCTTTTGCGCTAAAAAACACGGATTATTTCCTTATCCCTACGGCGGAGGTGCCCGTAACAAACCTGCACAGAGACGAAATTCTATCGGAAGACGCCCTCCCGATAAAATACTGCGCTTACACCGCCTGTTTCCGCGCCGAAGCGGGCAGCGCGGGCAGAGATACGAGAGGACTCATACGCCAGCACCAATTCGACAAGGTGGAGCTTGTCAAATTTACGCGCCCGTCGGAAAGCTACGAAGAACTTGAAAAGCTGACTGCCGACGCGGAGTCCGTCTTGCGCAGGCTGAAACTGCCCTATCGCGTCATGGCGCTTTCTACCGGCGATATAGGCTTTTCGTCGGCAAAGACCTACGACCTCGAAGTGTGGATGCCAAGCTACGGCAGATATGTGGAAATTTCAAGCTGCTCCAATTTCGAGGATTATCAGGCGCGGCGGGGCAACATCAAATACAGACAGGCGGAAACAGGCAAGCCCGCTTTTGTCCATACCTTGAACGGCAGCGGTTTGGCGGTCGGAAGAACGGTCGCCGCCATCATGGAAAACTACCAGAACCCCGACGGCACAATCACCGTACCGGAAGCGTTGAGAAGCTACATGGGCTGCGACACGATAAAAAAACAATAATTTTGCGACGCTTAATTTAAGCGTCGCTTTTGTTTACATCTCCTCAAAAAAATGTTAGAATAAACCCACGAGGTAAAAATTATGTTGTGTTTTTTCGCACTCACCAAAGGCGCATGGGTAGGTATCGGCATAGGTATTTTCGCAATCATCGTCATTGTTGCGGCTGTCATAGTCAATCGCAGAGACAAAATCAAAGCCCGCCGAAAGCAGGCGGGTATAACCGAGGAAAAGGATGTCAGATATTCCTCCTCCGCAGAGGTCTCAAAGCATGACGACACTCCCAAGGCGGCGTTTGTTCAAGGGGATTTGGTTGCAAGCAGAAACGTCACACTCACGGCGGGCAAGGATTTGAAGGTCGGAAAATACACCGTGCTCACCGCCGACGGGAGCGATTCGTTCAACATAAGAGTCAACGGCTTGGTGCGTGAAATCAAGCACGGAGACGTCTTGATTTTAGGAGAAGGCGACACCTTTTGCCCCGTGTCGCACACGGTGGTTTTAAGATAACGATTTCAAGCGGCTGCTGCAATTCAGCCGCTTTAATAATTCGGGATATAACTCCAACTGTTTCCGCTCGAAATTTGCAGACAAAAAACGGACGCAGCAAAGCTGCGTCCGTTTAAAAATCCGTTTAAATCAGGCAAGCGTCAGGTTGGACAGCTCCACTCCGTCCTTGTTGAGGCGTGCGTTCCAGAGATAACGCAATCCCACAAGGTCGTTGAGCTCCGTTCTCGTAATGTCGCCGAAGGCTTTGCCGCCTATTGTCATGGAATATGTAAACTCCTTTGTATCCGCATCGTAAGCAAATGTAAAGGAAGCGCTGATTTTGCTCGCGGTGAAGCTCTGAGAGCCTTCGCCCTTAATCGCCGCAACGTTGGTAGCGTCATCGGCAGCGCCGTCCATTCTGTTCACAACGAAACCGTCGTCGGTTTTCACTATGCCGAAACGGATTTCGTCCGCGTGCGTGTATTCGTCACCGTTTTTGTAGTTGAAAGCAAGCACAAACATTGTGTAATCGTCCGTTGCGGAAAGAGCCGAAAGGTCCAGCTCGAAAGCAAGAGTCATCTCGCTGCCGTCCCAATCGTAGTTTTTGTCCGTCTCTCCGAAGTAAGTCGAAGCGCCCGTTCCGTTGGCAGTGTCTTTGTTAAGAATTATGCCGTTGTCTCCCTGCTTGCTTGCGTCGGCGTAAACGGTAAACGAGTCAAACACTTTAGCCGTGCTTCCGATTGCCGCGATGTCGCGCGATTCCGTATGGGACGCGTCGTTTGCGCAAACGCGCTTTTCTACTCCCTTTCCGAAGAAAGTAGCGGCTTTTTCAACCGTCCATTCGCCGTAGCTGTGTCCCTTTGCTGCGATAACCCACGAATCCTTTTCAATCTCTTCCGTGCCCTCGGCGTCGGAAAAGAATTTTCCGCAATCCGCGTCGGTGCACTTGTAATACTCGCTGTTGCCGGTCGCCGTGCAAGTAGCTTCAACTGCGTCGACTTTGGTAAGGGTATGCTTGTGAGAGCAGGCAGTCAGGCAGGCTGCAAGCGAAAGCGTGAGAACGCATACCAGTGTGAGAATGAGAAACTTTTTTTTCATAAAAAATACTCCTTTGTGTTTTTTCCCGCATTTGTGCAGGTACTTATATTGTAGCACCCCCCCCCCTGCCGGTGTCAAGCGTTTTGAGGAAGGTTTTTTTACGTCGGCAAATCAATACCGCCGTTAAAAAAAACGTCGGTAAAAACCGACGCACAGAGCGAAGCGAACAGTGAACAGAGATAACTACTTTTTCGTCAATTCTTTTCTTGGGTTTGCAGCTCTTTTTAAGAGTAGCTGCCTCTCTCTTTCTCTTTTTGACGTCGGCCTAAGCCGACGTATCGACTTCGAAAGCTTTTCAGCTCCCTAAAAGGAGGTGATCCAGCCGCACCTTCCGATACGGCTACCTTGTTACGACTTCACCCCAGTCATCGGTCTTACCTTCGGCAGCTCCTCCCCTCTCGGGTTAGGTCACTGACTTCGGGTACTCCCAACTCCCATGGCGTGACGGGCGGTGTGTACAAGACCCGGGAACGCATTCACCCCGACATGCTGATTCGGGATTACTAGCAACTCCAACTTCATGTGGGCGGGTTGCAGCCCACAATCCGAACTGAGACTATCTTTTTGAGATTTGCTTGACGTTGCCGCCTCGCTCCTCTTTGTAATAGCCATTGTAGCACGTGTGTAGCCCAAGACGTAAGGGGCATGATGATTTGACGTCATCCCCACCTTCCTCCGTGTTGTCCACGGCA
>ENA-UOJO01000178-UOJO01000178.1-human-gut-metagenome-genome-assembly--contig:-P57-NODE-178-length-106042-cov-18.129761_pt1 | contig 106042 bp, 95 predicted proteins | sample MGYA00242351_ERZ723898 | MGnify/ENA metagenome assembly ERZ723898 | reverse complement strand
ACATATCCAATAGCATTAATGACAGCAGACGAAGTAAGTTTTGCAGGTGGACTATGGGGAACAAATGCACAAACATGGTATTATTATAATAGTGCAAAGGGTAGTTCAACAGGTGAACAATTGTGGTGGTTGTTGTCTCCTGCCAGTGGGAATGGCAGCTACGCTTACGTGTTCTTCGTGGTCGGTTCGTCCAACCCTGGCTTCTTGAGCAGCACCTACGTCAGCCACACGTACGGTGTGCGTCCGGCAGTTTCTCTCAAATCTTGTGTCAAGACAAGTGGTGGAGATGGCTCAGCAAGCGCGCCATACACGATAGAAGAAAGTACAAGTGGGTGCTAAGGAGGAAGTATGAAATATATAAAGATAAGTATAGTAATATTGTCAGTAAGTTTTATAAGCATATTTGCTTATAAACTTACTACAAATAATTCTAATAATAAAATAAGTTTAACTAAAGAACAAATGAAAGAAATGTTAAGTTATACTATAGATGGAAATAAGACTAGTTCTATGCCTACTAAAGGTAGTGGATATAAAGTTAAGAGTATAACTTGTAAAAGTGGTAGTATATTATCATGGGACAATGATAATTGGTTATTAGAAGTTGAAAAGATAGAAAGTGAAGACTTGTGTAATATAGACTTTACAACAGGTACAGGAAGTTATACAGTAACAGCAGTACCTAGTATAGCTGGGTCTTTAGATAGTACATCTAAGACAACAACAGAGAATGGGACTGTTACATTTTATACAGATGCAATTATAGATAGTGTGAGTGGATGTACTAATGAAATAAGTGATGGAAAAATAATAATTAAGAATGTTACTGGTAACACTACTTGTAATATTAATGTATCATATATGAAATTGTATGATAAGTTACTAGCAGACAACCCAACAAGAAGTACAAGAGACACATATAATGCGGTATTTATAAATAATACAACAGGAACACTATTTACAGCAACAGAAAAGAACGTACATAATACAACAGATACTACAGTGTATTATTACGCAGGGAATACGACAAATAACTGGGTAAAATTTGCAGGATACTACTGGAGAATAATAAGAACAAATGCAGATGGAAGTATAAGAATGTTGTATTCTGGAACAAGCCATGATACAACAAGTGGATATATCAATTCAACTACTTATGCATTCAACACTTCATACAATAGTCCAAAATATGTAGGTTATATGTATGGAGAAAATGATGATACATTAGCAAATGCAAGAACAAATACAAATAACAGCACAATAAAAACAGCAATAGATAATTGGTATGCAAGTAACATGACATCATACACAAAATATCTAAGTACAACAGCAGTATATTGTAATGATAGAACAGAACAAACATCTGGAACATATAACATAGGTAGTAAATTCGGCTATGCACCACGTGCAAGAGTAAATACAAATTATGCACCAACATATGACTGTACAGAAACCTCTGATGCATTCAGCGGAAGTAATACAAGTGCAAAATTAACATACCCAATTGCTTTAATGACCGTAGATGAAATAATGCGTGCTGGTGGAAAAGATAGAACAAGTTTAACAAGTCCATACGCATGGTATTATTTAAACAGCGCGAATGGTAGTATAACAGGCGACACTGTGTGGCAGTTGTTGTCTCCTTGCGATTGGGGTGGCAGCTACGCTTTCGTGTTCGTCGTGCGCGGTTCGTCCAGCCCTGGCAGCTTGAGTAACGGCTACGGCGTCAGCTACTCGGGCGGTGTGCGTCCAGTTATCTCATTAAAGTCTGATGTGCTTTATAAATCAGGAGATGGTAGCGCTGAAAGTCCTTACGAAATACAAGAAACACCTGACACTATTTCAGATGTGGTAAAAGCCAATGCAGTAAATGAAAATGGATATAGATATGAAGGAAGTGATCCAAATAACTATATACAAATGCAGAAGTCTGATGGTACAACTGAAATGTGGAGAATAATAGGACTATTTCCAGATGGAGAAAGTGGAGAAAATGTAATAAGAGTAAGAAAAGTAGGATATGAAAGTGCAGCATATGATACAAATCAAACAAATCACTGGCCAAATACAACACTATATACGACATTATCTAGTACATACACCCTAGTAAATTATAAAAACACAGTTAACTACAAAATGTACTTAGGTGGCTCAAATAATCTGTATAATTATACATCTGCAAACTTATATGATATGGAAAGAATGTTAAATAGTAAAGGAGAAGCAGGAAAAACATCAAGTACAAGTTATAATAGTGCAACAACATATGTAGGAAGTGTAGGGCTAATGTATCCAAGCGATTATGGATACGCAGTATTGGCAAGCGATTGTGCAAGAACAATAAATCCCAGCAACTATAGTGGAACATCAGCATGTTATACAAATAACTGGTTATATCAAGGAAGTTCAGATATTCAATGGTTAATAAGCCCGAAACCCTCTCTCGTTAACATTGCGTGCATTGTTAACGGTAGTGGTTATGTCCTCAACTTCAACTCCACTGCCGTCGTCACTAACTCTGGCTCTTTCAGCCCAGTCATGGCTCTAAAGTCTGATGTAGTTGTAACTGGAAGTGGCACACAAAGTGACCCATACGTAATGAAATAAAATTTATGTAATACAAAGATACTTCAACCAAACATGAAGTATCTTTTTGTAAAATAAAAACTTTGTTCTATAGAAATTTCTATAATTTTATGATATTCTTATAAGGTACGGAAGTGATAATATGAAAAATAGAATTTTTTTAGGAATAGTAGCATTAGTAATTTCATTCTTTCTAGCAGGATGTGAAATTAATATTCCTGATAAAGAATATGATATAAATGGTATTAAAGTAACTCTAGAAGAAGGACTAAAAGAGAAAGAACAAGATGGACAAACATTATACTTACAAGGTTTAGACATGGAGTTCACTGCTTTAAAAGAGCCTTTTGAAAACTTAAGTGAATTTAATCTTACAGAAAATAGTACAGAAGAAGATTATGCTAAACTATCAATTGAAAGCCATAATCTTGATAGTGAAGTAATTGTTAAAGACGATATTACATACTTTACTTACGAAAAAGAAGTAAATGGTAAAAAGTATTTCTATTTAGCAAGTGTACACAAATCTACTGATGCATTCTATTTAGTGCAATACATATGCCTAAGTAAGAACAAAGAAAAATATGAACCAAAATTCTTAACTTGGGATAAAACAGTTAAATTTGATTAAACTTCTATTTAGAAGTTTTTTTCTATATACTTTAATATGAGAAACAGTGAGCTAGTAAACTTAGATGTAGAAAAAATAATTTACATCATCTTCATAATAATATCAATAATGGGTATAATTGGTACTAACTATGAAGAAAAGTTTTTGCTTACTAAAGACAATAGTTATCATAAAAAAGGCTCGACTATATTTAAGATAACTATTACAATTGCCTTGCTTATATATTTATACTACTTAAAAAGAAACTATGAAATATTTAATGAAGCAAACGAAAAAGACAAAAACATGATTAGAATAAGACTATTTGGTAGTATCTTCTTTGTAGTTGGTGCATTATGTTTAGTATACTTTAGATTTAAAGACACTACATTTGTAGAACCACCTGAAATATAACTAGATTATTTTTACATTTTGATTTATAATATAAGAAAGGAGTTCTCATGACTGATTTTGAATATGAAAAATGTAAAACTATTTTAGACTATTATAAAGGTACACATGAATATGCAGCATACCTACTTGATAAATTTAATAACCCTAATAATAAGAATATTACTTCTATATTAGAAAAAGAAAATATTTTTGCTTCTTTAGTAGGATTTATTACTAATATATTACTATCCGTAAAAGAAGACATAATAGAAAACAAAGGTAACTTAGTTTATGAGTCAAAATTATTAGTAGACGAATTAGAAAAGTCAGTAAGTCTTATTTCTAAACAAACAGATAAAGGTTACTTAATAAATAATTACTTAGTAAAAGATGCTCCATCAGTAGTCCAACTAATTAGAAATAAACTTGCCCATGGTAATTTTACTTTAGACTTAACCCATGGTAGAATTATACTTAATGTAGATAATGAAAAAGTACTCTTAAGAATAGAAGACTTAGCTAACTTTGTTTATGTTGCTTTAGTTAAATTTAACGAGCAAATAAATGGTAACAAATACACAAGACGCTTACTCATAAATGATAAAGTAGATACAAAAAGAAAGAAATTAGTAACTAACAAAAAAGAATTAATTAGAATAATGTCTAACATGAAAGAATTAAAAGTCACTTTAGAAACAAAAAATGGCTACAAAATGGATGTAGTTGCAAGAAACACACTAGACGATGCTATTCGTTTATTTAACATACATCCCACTTTAAAAGTGTTTGATATTTTATCTGAACAATTAAGTCCAAATTATAAAGTAACGTATGAAGTTCATAAAATAAAAGACTTTGGCTTTGAAGAGTTTGCAACTTCTTTTCTATCAATGGTAAGACCAGATACTAGTTACTATGATGAGTTGTACGCCTTAGAAGAAAAAATGACTAAAATACTAAACGGTAGACCAAAGAACTCACACTTAATAAGTAACCAAAACAACATCACACACTTAAATGCAATTAAAACAACTAATAGTATAGACTTTATAACTTTACAAAAATACTTTAATAAATTATCCCCATCAGCTGTCTTTAGTACAGAAGAATTTTCTTCTTGTCTAATATCTATGTTTAATAGTTTATTTAGTTATGCTCTAGATGATATATACGAAAGCAAAAATATTTTAAATGACGGAATAATTACAGGATTAGACTTTAGTAAGTTAGATTTTTCCAAGTTATCTATAAATACACTTGATCCAGCTCCAAGAGAACTAAAAAATATTCTTGAAATTAGAAAATCAAGAATTAAAAAAATAGAAGAAATAAATAAAAACATTAAAAAAAGTGAACAACAAATAACAAACCTAAAACAAAGAGGTTTAACTGAAAAAATAGACTCTTTAAAAGAAAGAATAAATAATAATTTAGAAGTTATATCCCTTCTTAATGAAGAAGTAAATAACTACAATATTAAATTAAATATCTTTAAAGATAACTACACATTCTTTGTTAATGAAGCTATCGTAAATGGTATAAGAAACTCCATTGCGCATGGACATTACACATTTAGTCTAACTGAAAACTTTGATACTAGCAAAATATATTTTAAAGATATTTATGAAGGAACCATAACTTTCTCTTGTGAAATAAAAATAGGTGACTTTTTAACAACACTCGTAAATAATGAACAAGTAGTAACTGATTATATAAACTCAGTTTTATCAAATAAGAAAATGAGGTAATATTATGATAAATGAAAAAATAGAGACTATTAATAAAATGTACTATTCTAGTTTAGTATATACAAATTTTTTATTAAATACAATATATGGTTTTCCCCAAGACAATATAAAAAATTATATATTAGATGACGAATTATTAGACACAGCTTCTTTATTATTTTCTTCCAATATTCTATTTACAGTAAATGAGTCATTAATAACAGCGTATCCAAATAATATTGTTTTATCTAACATATTAGATGATGAACTTAACAAATCATTAATAAAACTATTTGACTATAAAAATGGTATATATTATTATAACAACAAAGAAGTAGCTGATGGTCCTAAAACTATTTTTAAAATAAGAAATAAACTCGCGCATGGAGAATATATAATAAACAAGAATAAAGTAACTATTATTGATGAAAATAATTACTTAACTTTTGAAATTAGCAAAATAAACAAGCTAGTTTATGAATCATTACATAATACCATATTTGAAAACAAGTCTAATAGGTTTGAATCTGGTATAGTATTCACAAAACACATAGTAAGTAATAGAAAAGAACCATTTAAAAATATTGAACAAGTAGAAAAATATATTAAATCTCATAAAGTTTTAAATGCAACTATTGAAGGAATGAATGGCTACAAAATAACTACTGAAGATAAGATGGAACTTAATAATATAGTTAACAATTTTGTAAACAAAGACAATTTTAAAGAATTTAAAAACTATCAGAAAAGTCATCCAAATATAATACTAACGTACAATTTAAATGATGTTAATATAGATTCATCTAAATTAGCAAACAACATATTACAAATGACTAAAGATGAAACTTCATATTTTGAAATGACTAAATATATAACAGACAGTATTTCAAAGAATTTATCTGATGATAAAAGCATAATTATTGCTTCTTCACTTAATAATTTAGTTATAATAGACTCTATTAAAAAAACTAAAAGCTATGATATTAATGTATTAAAAGATTATATTGTAAACAATTATTACGATATGGCTATTGATACAGATACAGTTTTATCTTCTCTTATTAACATGTTTAATAGTTTATTTATGTATGGATTAACTGATATGTTTGACAATGTAGATAATTTGTTTATACCTGATGATAAATTAAGCTTTGATTTATTAGATTTATCTATATTTAATGGTTGTTATTACACTATGAGTGTAGGTAATATTAAAGAAAAACAAAATGTATATAATTCTCTAGTTAAGTCCATTGAAAAGAAGAAAATAGCTATAGTAAAAAGAAAAGAACAATTAGATAATATGGTTACTAAAGTAAGTAAAGAAAAGTACGAAGAAGAAAAAATAAAGTTTAATAATATACTAATTGAATATAGAAAAACTATAAATGAAAAAAATACTTTAAAAAAGGAACTTGATTATTTTAATAATAATAAAAAATACTTTGAAAATAAAGCTATCATAACAGGCATAAGAAATTCCATCGCACATGGAAATTATAAAATTAAGTTAAGCGAAAAGATAGGCGACACAATGATTACTTTTGACGATATATATTTAGGAAAAACTACCTTTCATGCTGAAGTATATTTGGTTGATTTTTATAATTTCATTTATAATAATCAGCAGATAGTCGTAGATTATTTAGAAAGTTTGAAAGGCAAACAACTATGAAAAATATATACTTTATAAGCGATACTCACTTTGAACATACTAACATAATCAAATACACCGAACTAAGTTAGAAGAATACAAATTAATACTTTCACATCAAAGAGTTAGATGACACCTTTGATAAATAAAAGCGCATTAATGTAAGTGTTGAATAAATAAACTATACATTAGTTAGCTTAGAAAAGTTACTAAATAAAATAATTTAAACATTCCCCTAATTTGACTTTTTGTACCAAATATGGTATAATTATATGTAATTAAGGGGGATTTTTATTATGGACTTTTTTGAAAAATATGCTGACAGATATGACATAGATTTAACAGGCACGACTACAAGAGAAGAAAAGATAGAAATATTTGCTAAAGAAAGAAAATATGTATTTAGTTTTATATTTGAAAATTTAACAAAAGAAGAAAAAATTAAATATCTAGAATATGCTCATGCAAAAGATATAGAAGAATTTTTGTTAACTCTTCCTAATGAAGAAAGAATTAGTATTATTAAATCAAAGTTAGAATGTATGGAAGAGGGAATACTAGAGTATATTGGAACAAAACTTTCAACCGACAAAGAAAAATTTGAATATCTAGAAATAATTAATAATTATGTTGGAAACTACTATAAATCTGAAATTATTTGTAAAATGGTAGATGATAATTATAAACTTTTAGCATTAGATAATTTTGTAAACAATGAATATTCTAAAATCAAAGTAGTTAATGAAATGCCAGATGAATTTAAAGAATTATATATAGATAAACTAAGCAAAATTAGCTACAAAGTAGAAGTTATATTATCTTTAAATAATAAGGAATTAATAAAAAAATATTCAGAACTTCCAATATACTCTAATTATAGAAGTAAATTAGTTTCAGCTACTAATGATAGTGAATATATTATAAAGAAATTTAATGAAATAAATGTACTAAAATTTAGATTAAACTTAATTAACTTAATAACAGATGAAAATTTAAAAGTGTCTTTAATAGATAAACTAGAAAATGTTGGTTTAAAGAACTTCTTATTAAGTAATATTAATCAAACAAGTTGCGTTAAACTAGAAGAAAACGAACTACTAGAAACTAAAATAGACCCAAATATTACCATAGGTGTAGAACTAGAGTGTTCTAATAAAGAGATAGATAATTTTAATGGAGTACATACCTTATATAATGAATATACTATTAAAAGTGACTCTTCAGTAAAAAGTGGTTTTGAAATAGTTAGCCCAGTATTACATTACACACCTCTAGATATGACAAAATTAAAAAGTGTATGTAACTTACTAAAAGAAAACAACTTCTATACAGACAAAAGTTGTGGTGGTCACATTCATATAGGCGCATCATATTTTACTAGAAAAGAAGACTTTTATATGCTTTTGTATTTATATGCTAACACTGAAAATATACTTTATTACATATGCGACAGAAAAAATACATTAAAACGTCCAAGTGTTAACAGGTATGCCATGAAAACAAAAAGTGACTACATAAAAGCAATAGATAACGGTCTATTTAACACTGAACACTATGAAGAAGAAATGAATGTTATACTAAATGAAATTAATAAAGATAGATACAAAGGCTTAAACTTTAAAAACTTAGGAACTTACTATAAAAATACAATTGAATTTAGAATGCCTAATGGCGAAATAGATTTTAATGAGCTTTTACTAAACATAAAACTATTTGCTAGACTTATTGAAGTAAGCCATGAATTAGTAAGCCATCCAAATGAAGATTTTTATAAACTTGCAAGTGTTAAATCTGAAAAAGAAAAATTAAATATTTTATTAGATTTATTATTTACTAGTGAAGAAGAAAAAAATCTATATAAAGCTAGATATTATACAAATAAATTATTAGAGAAAAAAACTCAAAGAAAAATTCTAGAAGACTTAAAATCAAAAATTATAAAACAAGAAGAAGTAGCAGTTGAATATGATAAAGAAACTCACACATTAAAAAAGAAAGTATTGTAGGTGTAATATGATAATAGGTAGTATTGATAATTTAAAAAAATACAAAAGTATAGACCTAACTGATTGTAAAACAAGACAAGATAAAATAGTTAAAATATTCAAAAATCTAAAATATAATACTGACAAAGATATCTTCTTTAAATATTTAACTAGTGATGAGAAAACAAAGTATCTATTCTATACATCATATGATAATATTGCATCATACATAACAAAAAAACATAAAACTATATTTAAAAATATAAAAGAGATTATTAAAGAAAATTCTAGTGTTAATGAATATGACTTAAAAAGAGTTATGGAAGAAATAAAAAGCGAAGACATTAAATACGAATATTTATGTTCTATATACAGTATTATGAACCATTTCTATTTAGAACAAGCAGCTATTGTTTTCAAAGATAATAAATATATTATTAAATTTTACCTAAACAAAATTAGATACTCTAAGTATAGTGTAGACTATGTAAAAAGAGTATTATCTGACACTGATAAATCTTACTTTCTTAAAGACTTTAATGATGAAGAAAAAGCTAGTATCATACTATATATACAAGACAAAAACATTCTAAAAAAGTATGTAGATGCTCCTTATTTATCTAAATATCGCTCTACTATTGTTGCAAGAACAGAAGATACTAATTTAATATTAGATAAATTCATACAAATAGATAGTCTTACATTTAAATTAAACTTGATAAACAAAGTTAAAGATAATGATTTAAAAAAGATGTTAATCTGTATGTTAGATGATAAAAACTTAATGGAATTTTTAATATCTAATGAGACAAACTTATCAAATAGTGACTTAGTTAAAAAACAATGTGAAACTACTTTAATAGACAAAAATATTACTATAGGTGTAGAATTAGAAGCTTGTAATGAAGATATTAAAAACTTTAATAAAACAAAAACTGTATTTAATGATTTCAATATAAAACAAGATTTATCAGTTAAAAGTGGTTTTGAAATAGTAAGCCCAATATTACATTACAACTTAACAGATATGAATAAACTATATCAAGTTTGTGAACTATTAAAAAGATGTAACTTTTATACTGATCAAAGTTGTGGTGGTCATATTCATATAGGTGCATCTTACTTTACCAGTAAAGAAGATTATTATATGTTAGTTTATCTTTATAGTAATGTTGAAAACATACTTTATTATATAACAGACAAAGAAGGAACTATTAAAAGGAGTAGTGTAGAAAGATTTGCGATGAAAAGCAAAGAACAATACCTAAAAGCAATAGATGAAGGATTATTTGACAAAGAACACTTAGATGATGGAATAAAAGACACATTTGATGAAATAAATAAAGATAGGTATAAAGGTTTAAACTTCAAAAATGTAGGTAGTGAATACAAAAATACAATTGAATTTAGAATGCCTAACGGAGAAATAGAGTTCACTGAACTTTTATCAAACATCAAATTATTTGCTAGACTTATAGAAATGAGCCATAAATTAGTACAAATGGATAAAACAGATATAATAAAACAAAAAGCATTAAAATTAAGCTCTACTAAAGATGAACTAGGAAAACTAAACCTTCTTTTAGAAATACTTTTTCCTAACCCAAGTGATAGAATAATATACTTAAAAAGATACAAAACAAACTACTCTTTAACACAAAAAGAAACTGAACAAATAACTTCTTCTTTAAGAGATAAACTATTTTATGAAGTAGTAGCTTACGATGAAGAAAATCATTCTTTAGTTAAAAAAATAATATAGAACTAATACTATATTATTTTTTATTGCCGTGATATAATATATATGAAAGGTAAACATATGAAAAAAAGAAGATTAAAGAAAAAATATAGAATACTACTAAATAAACTAGAAATCCTATTATTTCTACTACTCATATTTTTAGTATTTAAGTCACTATTAACAAAAGAAGAACCTACTAAAAAACAAATATTAAAGATTAATACTGATACTATATACTTAACTATAGATGAAACTTACACCCTTACACCAAAAGTTAAAGTAGTTTATAATGTTACTAACCCAGAAATAATTAGCATTAAAAACAATACTGTAACAGCTTTAAAAGACGGAAATACTAAAATTGAAGTAACTTACAAAGAAGAAAAAGAAGTGATAGATGTAGTAGTAACTAATTTATACACATTACCAAAAATAAATAATAAAAAACCATATCTTACTTGTAATTTGTATACAGCTGAAGAAGAAAGTATCCTTGACTCTTCACTAAAATTCAAAATTAATTCTAGTGGATACAAAACTAGGGCAGGCGTTGTAACTTCCGCCAGATTTTTAACCTTACAATTTAAAAATAGAATATCATACTTTTATGAAAATGGAAGACTAGTTAACTATGGGGACCAAGACTATGCTGATGGAGAAGGCAGGTACTACCACGAAGGATTATATCTAACTGAAAACAAGTTTAAAACTATTAAAGCCAGTGTTAACGGGCCCGCTGCTTGGGGTTGCCCTTTATACGTTGATTTATTTGAAAGGGAAGAAAAAAATGGCCTAGACTGCAGTGGCTTTGTATCATGGGCTTTACTAAATGGTGGCTTTGATGTAGGGGATGTGGGCGCTGGAATTGACCCAGAAAGAACTGACGACCTAGACGATTTAGGAGAAAAAATGAAAGTAAATGAAAGTGACTTCGACCCATCAAAAATAAAAGTTGGAGACCTATTTAGTAGGTATGGCCACATAGGAATACTTATCGGAAAAGATAATGATACATTCTATATAGCTGAAGCATTAGACTACGACTTACACGTATTAACTATGACTTCTAAAGAAATACTAGAAAGTGAGTGGCTATATGTAATATTAATGGATGACCTTTACAAAAAAGATGGTAACTTAAAAGAAATGTGGTAAACTAAATACCATATTTTTTTAGATTTGTATCATAAAATAGAAAATACTTAGGTGGTTTATATGTTAACAAACCAAAAGATACATAAGTAACAATTATAACTATAATTAAGAATACCTTATTAATATTTAGTTCATTTCCACTCAGAATCTTATAACTAACATATGCCATAAAAGCGTAAACAAGTAACATTAACCCTATAGAAATAAACATAACTTCCCCAAATATTTTATAAAGTGGCAAATATATAATTAAATACACAATAATACTTAAAACGCTAGTTAGCACAGTACTAAAAAAGTGATTATTGTAATAAATGTTAAACTTATCTAATAAAAACTTATCAACTAATCCCCAAACTAAAATAGCTGATACAAATATCTTCATATGTTCCCATATACTTTCATTAACTGGAAAAAATATACTTGTAACTACATTAGGCCACCACTCATACATAAAATGAAATAAAAAACTTAATGCAAAAACACCAATAACATTAATAATTTTAATCTTTTTTAAATTCATGAATCCACCTCATACTAATATTATATTCAAATAAGCCTTTAAAATAATAGAAACTTTTGGTATAATTAACTTGTGAGAAAATATGTATGTTTTAATGAGTATAAAGCCAAAATATGTAGAAAAAATACTAAGTGGAGAAAAGAAGTATGAATACAGAAAAACACTTTTAAAGAAAGATGTAGAAAGTATACTTGTGTATTCAACTTCTCCAGTTAAAAAAGTAGTCTGTGAAATAAAACTACTTGAAGTAGTAAAAGGAACACTTGAGTATGTATACAGTAAAACTAATAAAGAAAGTGGTATTACTTTAGAAGAATTTAATAACTACTTCAAAAACAAAAATGTTGCCTATGCATACAAACTAGGAAGTATAAAAAGATTAAATTTAACACTAAAAGAAATAGGCGTTCCAACTGCGCCTCAGTCATACCAATACATAGAAAGGATAGAATTATGAAAGTAATATTTTTAGATGTAGATGGAGTACTAAACAATGATGGATATTTTGAAAGAACGAAAAAAGAAAAACAAAATAGAATAGAATTAGACGATGAAAACATAAAATGCTTAAAAGAAATAATTGATTTAACAGGTGCAAAAGTAGTAGTCACTTCAACTTGGAAAGAACTTCGTATATATAGCAAGTTAATTAGTTATCTAAAAAATTTTGGAATAGAAGTATATGATAAAACTGTTCACATGTCTTATAAAAGGGGAGACGAAATACGTGAGTATCTATCTACTCATGAAATAGATAACTTTATTATATTAGATGACGAAATATTTAAAGACTTTAACGAACTAATTTCACATCTAGTAAAAACAGACTTTTATAATGGAGGACTAACAGAACAACATAAAACATTAGCCCTCAAGTTAATGAATAATTAATCTATTCATCTTGAATGAGTTAAAAAATGTAATACAATATAAATGTATGGTACATCAAGTACAATTGGTAACTGAATGTCTACCTAGTTTTTTTCTAGCGACATTTACCCTAATGGGTAAGTGCTTTTTAATTTCAGAAATATCTTGCATAATTTATAAAAATGTAATACAATATAAATGTAAGGAGCATTCAGTAACTGAATGTCTACCTGATTTATCTCAGAGACATTGCCCTAAAAGGCGATGTCATTTCTTTATTTCTATCACTAATAATAGCAATAAAAACAAAGCAATATTCACTAGAATCAACACGCATATTCTATACGGTCTCTTCTTCATGGATATTGAACCTCCTTTCCTTTTCAACCAAGTTCCCCTGATTTACTTTGAAAGTCGGTACGCGCGCTGCACTTCCTGCTCCATATTAACATTATAACGTAATTAGTAAGGTAAGTCAATACTAAAAACAAATAAATTTTCGCTACAATTTTTAAAATCTGCAATAATTGTGGATAACTTAAAACTTATTAACAAAAATTCCTAAAATCAGTAGAAAAAAATAAGTTTTTGATGTAAAATCATATTAGGAGGTTTGATTATGGGAAAGATAATTGTTATTGAAGGAACAGACTGTTCTGGAAAAGAAACGCAGTCAAAATTATTAAAAGGTTACTTAGAACAAAATGGCATTAAGGTGGCAACATTCAGTTATCCACAATATAACACACCAACAGGCAAAATAATAGGTGGTCCACTTTTGGGAAAACCAAGCATATGCCCATCATGGTTTAATAACTATGTAGAAGTTGATAGCAAAGTTGCAAGTCTTTACTTTGCAGCCGATAGACGCGCGTCACTTCCAGTACTAAAAGAATTAATAAACAATAACGAAATTGTAATAATTGATAGATACATATACTCAAACATGGGACACCAAGGTTCTAAAATAGAAGACAAAGAAGAAAGACTAAAAATGTATAAATTCTTAGAAACTCTAGAATTTGACTTACTAGAACTTCCTCGTCCAGACTTAGTAATCTTCCTTTATTTACCATACTCTTATGGAGAAGAATTAAAGAAAAATCGTGTTGAAACACTAGACGAAGCAGAAAAAAGTCAAACACACCAAATAAAAAGTGAAAGAACATATCTAGAACTAACCGAGCTTTATGGCTTTAAAAAAATTGACTGCTTTACAAACGGCACAGTAAAAACAAGAGAAGAAATAAATAAAGAAGTAATCTCGCATGTTAAAAAACTAACTTTAAAATAACAAAAATTGGTAGATTAATAATTAACATTTAATAAATACTATAACTAGGTGAATACAAATGAAAAAAATATTATTAACTCTATCAATTTTTTTAATGATTTTTATTTCTCCAAACACCAGAGCAATAGAAGATTATAGTCTATATAAAGAAAGTGTGTATGTTTTAAAATATAACACTCTAAACTCTAAAGACTTGCCTTCTTTATTAAAAGACACTAATAGCCTAGTCTTAGAAATAGACGCAAACATCAAAGGAAAAACCTACACTTATAGAATACTATCAAGTGACATAAGTGTAACTACTGAAAAACTAATAAAGAAAATAACTAAAGACATAACAGATAAAGAAACCATAACCGATATAGAAATCAACGGAGTAAAAATAACAAAACTCACTCTAAAAATCACTAATGAAGACTATAACATACTAAAAGAAAGAAGTAAAATCTATGAGTGATTTAAAAAAGTACAATATATTTATATTCATAACAAGCTTTGCTAAATTACTAGTTGAAATCTTTATTCCACTTATACTTTATAATATGTCCTTCACTATAAAAGAAATAATTCTATTTTTAATACTAAAATATTCTTTTTGTCTACTCTTCATTCCAGTAGGTTACTTTATAGGAAAAAAATATTCAGTCTCAACACTAATGATACTAAGTTCCATAATTTTTAGTATAACCTATATATACTTATCACAAATAAACAGAAACTTAACATCCCTTATAATACTAAGTATCCTTTACTCAAGTTACTTAATGTTCTATTGGCTTGGAAGACACACGTATGGCCTAAGTATAATTGAAGACAAAAAAACAACAGATAACGTTAGCTTATACAATATATTCACTATTTTAGGTGGATTATTTTCTCCGTTCATAGGTTCATACATTATTGAAAAAACAAGCACACTTACTCTTTCAACAATCGTACTAGTACTTATGATAATTAGTATAATTCCACTTACCAAAATTAAAAAAATTAAACTTAACTCTAACACTCAAATAAAACATATTATAAAGTCTTTTCCAAAAACAAACTACATATTTAATACTCTTGACCAATTAAGATACATCTTATACACAGTACTACCTTTATGGATATACATTAACATAAAAAGCAAATATTCATATATAGGAATTCTAAACATTATAACTGGTCTAGGTAGCATTATCTACATATACTTACTATCTAAAAAGATGGACAAAAACAAAAAAGACTACCTAAGTTTATCACTACTTATAATGGGTATAATCTACTTTTTAAAAATAACCATCACATCTAATCTAGCATACCTAATAATAACATTATTTGAAGGAATTACAAAGTCTAGTTTAGACACTATTACACTGAGAAACACATACGTATACCAAAAAAACTATTGTATTACTTCATACATAATATTTACTGAAATAATAAACAACATTGCAAGAACACTATTCCTAATAATTTTCTATATATTTAACGTACCACTAAAAACAATGTTACTAATATGTATTCTAGGAATATTCTTAAACGTATTTGTAAAATATGATGATGGAAAATATGGTTACTCTCTTGTTAAATAATGAAATTTATGATATTATATTAATATAATAAAGAGGGATAAAGATGGGTAGTTTAAAAGATTATTTTAAAATTGATACAACACTTGGTTTTGCAAGACCTGACTGCATATTTAAAGGAGAAAAATACAGAATTACTATACTTTCTGATGTTTTACTGCGCCTAGAATATAACGAAAACAAAATATTTAACGATTATCCTACACTATTTGCTATAAATAGAAAATTCACTAAAATGCCAACTTTTACTAAAAAAGAAGACGAAAAATTCCTAAATATTACAAACGACTACTTTATCTTAGAATACAATAAAGAAAAACCTTTTGCTGCATCCAAACTAATTCCAGACTCAAACCTTAGAATAAGTATTCAAGGTACAGATAAAATTTGGTATGTAAACCATCCTGAAGTAAAAAACTTAAAAGGCGCAACTTATAGCTTTGACACAAAAAACTTCACTCTAGATAGAGGTCTATATAGTCTAGACGGAGTAGCAAGTTTTAACGACTCATGTCGTCCTGTATTTGTAAGTGACGGTACAGTTAAAAAGAATCCAAGTGATGGAATGGATATATACTTATTTGTATACAAAGATAATTTTGAAGAAGCACTAAATAGCTATTACGAACTAACAGGAAAACCAAGCCTAATTCCAAGATATGCTCTAGGTGTATGGTGGAACAAAAACGAAGATTATACATCTGACGACATCACTTCCTTAATAAACAATTTTAAAAAATCAGACATTCCAATAAGCACCCTTTTACTAGGTAACAAATGGAATAAAACAGAAGGAAAATTGTCCCCTACATTTAACTATAACGATAAGAAATTCCCTAACTTTATAGAAACCGCAAATAATATACACAGAAACGGCATATATTTTGGTTTAACAGTAAATCCACAAAACGGAATAACACCACTAGATCCAGGATACCAAAATTTAAAAACAAAGCTAAACGAAACAAAAGAAATAATACCAATAAATGTTTATAACAACACTATATTAGAGTTTTTGTATACTAATTTAATAGAATATTTAAATCAAAGAGGAGTTGACTTTATAAACTTTGACATAAAAGCAGAAGATAAAATAGCACAGTTTATGCTAATGCACTACACTTACATGAACTTCAAAAAAGACGCATCACGTCGTGGACTAATTATGAGTAGAAACCCAGGCATAGCATCACATAGATACCCAATTATGTATTCAGGAGTTACTGAAGTTTCATGGAAAACTTTAAAATACTTACCATTTTATAACATTAGTTCTTCGAATATAGGCCTTACTTGGTGGTCACATGATATAGGTGGATATGAAAATGGAACAGAAGATGCTGAGTTATATACTAGATACGTTCAACTAGGTGTATATAGTCCAATATTTAGGTTTTCTTCAAAAGAAGGAAGATACTATAAACGTGAACCATGGAAATGGGATGTAAAAACACAAGGTATCGTAAAAGACTACACTAGAGTAAGACATAGACTAATTCCTTATATATATAGCGAGGCATATAAGTATTCAAAATATGGAATAAACTTAATCAAACCATTATACTATGACTACAAAGAAACAATAGATGAGCCACTTTACAAAAATGAATACCATTTTGGTAGTGAATTATTTGTCTGCCCAATAACTGAACCAAAAGACAAAGTCATGAATAGGGTACTTCATAGAATATACCTTCCTGAAGGAACATGGTATGACTTTAAAACTGGTAAAAAATTCCCAGGCGGAAAAAGATACGTTACATTCTATAAAGATGAAGACTACCCAGTATACGCCAAAAGCGGCTCTATCATACCTTTAGCAATCATTGACGAAAACAACATAAATAGTGTTTTACCACCTAAAAAAATGGAAATTCAAGTCTTCCCTGGTGTAAGCAATAACATTAATTTATACGAAGATGATGGAATTAGTAGTTTATACAAAGAAGGATACTATATTCTTACAAATATAGACTATAACTATAGAAAAAATAACTACACATTGATTTTAAGGCCAATTGAAGGTAAAACAGGTATAGTTCCAGACAAACGTGACTACAAAATTAAATTTAGAAACACAAAAAGACCAGAATACGTAAAAGTAAACGTTGGAAGATTTGAAGTAGAGTTTACTACTAGATGTGACGAAAGTGACTTCATTATAGAAATACCTAACGTACCAACAAACCAACAACTAACAGTAAACTGTGGTGGAGAAGCAATAGAAATAGATGCAGTTAGACTTATAAACGAAGACATAGACGAAATAATAAGTGACTTACAAATAGAAACAAACTTAAAAGAACAAGTAGCAAGCATTTTATTTAGTGATTTATCTATAAGAAAGAAAAGAATAGAGATAAGAAAAATGAAAAGAAAAGGCTTAAATAAACTTTTTATAAAAATGTTTATAAAACTACTTGAATATATTAGTGAGATATGATATACTTATAATGGGTTATCGATTAATTTATATTTTTTGATACCCACCTAATATATTTTTATACGACATCCTTAACCCAGGATGTCACTTTTTTATAATGAACTACTTGAAATTAAATAAATATACTGCTATAATACTAATATAAGTTTTGTTGACAAAAGAGTAGTAATTAACATTTCTTTTATAGAGAGTTAGTGTTAGGTGTAAACTAACAAAGAAAGTTAATGAACTTGCTTTTAGAAAAACTTCGCTAGTAAGCGTTATAACTATAAAGATGCATAATACTTTATGAATTAAGGTGGTACCGCTGCAATCTGCAGTCCTTAAGTCATAAAGTTTATTTTTTTGAAAGGAGTACTATGAAAGAAAAAATAATAATTAACACAATCTACTTTTTAGCCTCATACCTGATTATATTCTTAGTCTATGTTTTCATTATCAATAGAAAAAAGAAAACATACGCTGATGCTAAAAAAATGACAGACGTAACATACCTGACTACAAAGTTTAAAATAGATAAAAGAAAAACAGACTATAATACCCTGAAGTGGTACATAAACTTTATAAACCCACTCATAATATCAACAACATTTGTAGTAATATCAAATATAAAATCATTCACTATGAGCTTACTTGTAGGTTTCATAGTAATGTTAGTATTAATTTATTCATTATATGAAATAATAGGAAGAACATTAAAAAAGAAGGAGTTTGATAAAAATGTATAATTTTGAAGAAATAGAAAAGAAATGGCAAAGTTTTTGGGAAAAAAACCATACTTTTGAAGTAAAAAATGAAGGGGCTAATCCATACTACATACTAGTAGAGTTCCCATACCCTAGTGGAGAAGGACTTCACGTTGGACACGTAAGAAGTTATACTGCACATGATATAATGGCAAGAATGAAAAGAATGCAAGGATATAACGTATTATTTCCAATGGGTTTTGACGCTTTCGGTGCCCCAGCTGAACAATACGCAATTAAAACACACACACATCCAAAAGATGTAACAAACAAAGCTATCGCTCATTTTAGAAGTCAAATGAAAAGAATAGGTTTTAGTTTTGACTGGAGTAGAGAATTCTCGACAACTGACCCAGAATACTATAAATGGACACAATGGCAATTCATACAATTTTTTAAACACAACATGGCCTATAAAGACACAATACCTGTTAACTGGTGTCCAAACTGTAAAATGGTACTTTCAAATGAAGATGCAGCAGGTGGAGTTTGCGAAAGATGTGGAAGTGCTGTAGAACAAAAAGAAAAAAGTCAGTGGATGCTAAAAATGAGCGAGTACGCAGAAGACTTACTTACTGGACTAAACGATACTCACTTTGCTGAAAAAGTAAAACTAGGTCAAATAAACTGGATAGGTAAATCTACTGGTGTAGAAGTAGACATAAATATTGTAGGCGGAGGAAAATTTAGCATATTCACAACTTGTATAGAAACAATATATGGAATAACTTTCTTTGTAATCGCGCCAGATGGTAAACTTATTAAAGAACTTATGCCTAGAATAGAAAACAAAGATGAAGTAAACGAATACATCAAAGAAACACTAAAAAAATCAAATATGGATAGAACAGAATTAAATAAAGGAAAATCTGGTGTAGAACTAAAAGGCTTAAAAGCTATAAACCCAGTTAATGGAAAAGAAGTTCCAATATTTATCGGAGACTTTGTATTAGGTTCATATGGTACAGGTGCTGTAATGGCTGTTCCTAGTCACGATCAAAGAGACTTTGAGTATGCTACAGTTCACAATATTCCAATGATCCAAGTAATAGACGGTAGAGAAACCACTTCTTCTGCATTTGAGAAACTTGACTACTTAGGTAAGGGCTGTAAACTTATAAACTCAGAAGAATTTACTGGCTTAACTGTAGAAGAAGCAAAAGAAAAAATCACTAATAAACTAGAAAACATGGGTATCGCAAGACGTGTAAACAACTACAAAATGAGAGACTGGATTTTTAGTAGACAAAGATTCTGGGGTGAACCAATTCCAATGATAAACTGTCCTAAATGCGGATGGGTTCCAATGAAAGAAGAAGATTTACCACTTTTACTTCCAGATGTAGCAGAATATGAGCCAACAGATACAGGAGAAAGTCCTCTTGCAAAAATAACTGACTGGGTTAACACTACATGTCCAGTGTGTGGCATTCCTGCAAAAAGAGAAACAGACACAATGCCACAATGGGCTGGATCTTCTTGGTATTTCCTAAGATTCATGGATGCACATAACAATAAAGAATTTGCAAGTATGGAAGCAATGAAATACTGGGGAAAAGTAAATTGGTACAACGGTGGAATGGAACACACAGCAAGACACTTACTTTATGCAAGATTCTGGGTACAAATGCTATACAATTTTGGTCTTGTTCCAAATAAAGAAATGATAGATGTAAGAGTTTCCCATGGTATGATACTAGGTTCAAACCACGAAAAAATGTCCAAGAGTAAAGGTAACGTAATAAACCCTGATACAGTAGTAAATGAAGTAGGTGCAGACGCTTTAAGAGTTTATGAAATGTTTATAGGTGACTATCAACAAGATGTATCTTGGTCAACAGACTCGCTAAGAGGTTGCAAACGTTTCTTAGATAGAATATACAAGTTAGGAGAAAAACTAAGTGATAAAGAAGGTTACACTAACGAAACACTAGTACATCAAACAATTAAAAAAGTAACAGATGACTTAAGTAATCTTAAATTTAACACAGCAGTATCTCAACTTATGATACTAACAAACGACTTAGATAAAAATGAAACAATAACAAAGAGTGACTACAAAATACTTTTAACTTTACTAAACCCAATTGCACCACACATTACTGAAGAACTAAACGAAAAATATGCTTTAGGAAAACCAATCTGTGAAAGCTCTTGGCCTACATTTGATGAAGAAAAAACAAAAGAAAGCACAGTAAATATTGCAGTACAAGTAAATGGTAAACTAAGAGGTACTATGAACGTACCTTCAAACACAGACAAAGAAGAAACTTTAAGACTTGCAAAAGAATTAGACAATGTTAAAAAATACTTAGAAAATACTACTATCCTAAAAGAAATAGTAGTACCTAATAAAATAGTAAATATAGTAATAAAACAGAGTTAAAAATTTAATTAACTCTGTTTTACTTTTGCATTTTCTTCCATATTAGAAAGTGCGTAACTAATACACTGCGATATATTCTCGTTACGACTAATCCTAGCTTTATAAGACGCTCTATCTATAGTTTCTAATAATTTAGTATCAATTCTCATATTTATAACTACTTTATCATTACTTTCCTTTGAAGACACAAACTTCTTCGTTACATACAGCTTTATAACAATTATATTAATAAACCATAATTAAATATATATTCACTTTTGAATACAAAATGTATTTACTTTTTGAATGTATTAAGCTAAGAACCCATTAACTTAACTGTGTCTAATGATTAATTTACTAATATAATTACTATAAAGTAACTTAATATTTAATTGATAGTGCATATAATAAGAAAAACTAGTAAAATACTTTAGCAAAAAGACTAAAGTATTTTTCATTTTTCATGATTCTTTTCTCAGTATCTATATTTTTTTAGCAAAATATGGTATACTAACAAAATGAGGTGAAATAGTATGTTCGAAAAAGAAAACGATTATGTAACTAATAAAAAAATGTATCTTGATAATAAAGATTACATTCTTAAAAGATTTGCTTACTCTGATATCATACGTGGTGAATTAATAACTAACTATAGTATAGAAGTTACTGATGAACATGACTATCCTGATAAAGGTTACACTGACTACTACTTTGAAACTAATTCATACTATTATGATGTTGGTAAATATAGACAAGTAATAAGAAAAAATGATGCTGGAGAAATATTATCCTACTCTTGTAACTGTAGTAACTTTAGAGATACTAATTCATGTGTTCACTTAGTAGGATGTTTTCATAACTATGCATTTTTAATTTTCTATGCTAAACCAGATCCACTAAAAATATCAAACAATATTTTAGACATACTTTCAAAATCAAATAAACCTGTAGTTAAAAAAGAAGTATTCTTATCAGTTGACATACTATCCTCTTCAATAGACTTTTATTATGATGTTAAAATAAAAGTAGGTATTAATAAGATGTACTCATACAATAACAAACAAAACCAATTCTTACAGGCGTCAAATAGAAATGATGACGAGTTCACTTTTGGTAAAGATTTTACTTTTGATTTTAACAGCAATTACTTTAGTGAAAAAGCTACAAAAGTATTAAAATACATAAATAGATTTCATCCTGACTTAAATAAAAACAAGTTTGATGATAAAGAAATAAATAATTTTCTAGATTTATTAAAAGAACTAGATTACCCTTTCACATATAATAATCATAACATAACTAAAATACTAGAAGAATTTCCACTTGAAAGTACAGTAGAAGAAATGGATCAAGATAACTACATAGTTAACTTTGATTTAAAAGACTACAAACTAATTAGTTATAACTATGCATACAATAATTCTAATATTTACTATTTATCTAACAAAGACATATCACTATTATTTTTATTATATAAACAAAATATGTCTAGTTTAATTATACCAAAAAATAGACTAAAAGACTTCTCTAGTGGTGTACTTCCAATAATAAAAAAACATGTAGAAGTAAACGAAAACCTAAAAGATAAAATACAAATAATTAACGAACCAGATGTATCTTTATACTTTGATTTAAATAAAGATAATGTTATATGTAATATAAAACTAAAATATAATGAAGAAATAGATTACTTTAATAACAAAGCTAATGTACTAAGAGATGTAGAATTTGAAACTAATTTAATTAGTTACTTACAAACTTTTGGTTTTATCATAAATAATAAAAAGATCATAATGAATGATTTAGATAAAATAGTATATTTAATAGATGAAGGACTAAACTTAATAAGTAAAAAATATCCTGTATACACTACTGAAAACTTTAAAAAACTAGGTTTAAAGAAAACTAAAGTATCTAGTACATTCTCAATAGGTAAAGACAACATCTTAAAATATGACTTCAACTTAAACGGAATAAGTAATGATGATATAGTAAATATATTTAAAAGCATTAAAGAAAAAAAGAAATACTATAAGTTAAGTAATAATCAAATAGTAGACCTAGGAGACAGTGATTTAAATGAATTAATGAATCTAACTGAAGAACTAGATATTACTGACGAAGACATAATAAATGCTAAAGGTTCAGTTATGAAATACAGGGCTATTTATTTAGACAGTATTAAAGATAGCAAGTATTCTATTATTAAAACAGACAACTTATTTAAAGAGTTTATTAATAACTTTCATCAATATAAAGATGCTAATTTAACTCTTACAGCTGATGAGTTAAAAACACTTAGAGACTACCAAATAACTGGTGTAAAATGGCTTTATAACCTAGATAAATGTTCTTTTGGTGGAATACTAGCTGATGAAATGGGTCTTGGTAAAACAATACAACTAATCTACTACATAAAACAAATGTTAAAAGAAGATAATACTTACAAATTCCTAATAGTAGTACCAACTAGCTTACTTTATAACTGGGATAGAGAGTTTGAAAAATTTGCACCTGATATTCCAGTAAAAATAGTAAATGGTATAAAAACTAAAAGACAAGACTTAATAGAAAATACAAACAAAAATGTCTATATAACAACCTATGGTCTATTAAGAGAAGACATAGAGTACTATGAAAAAATCCACTATCATGCTGTTATCTTAGATGAAGCTCAAAACATAAAAAATCCACTAGCTGGCACAACAAAAGCATGTAAAAGCATGAAAGCAGATGTTAAGTTTGCATTAACAGGAACTCCTATAGAAAACTCAGCTGTTGAATTATGGAGTATATTTGACTATATCATGCCAGGATACTTATCTAAATATGATAAATTCACTAGTAAATACAAAGTAAAAGAATTTGATGAAGACACAAACAAACTACTTGATAGTTTATCTAAACAAATAAGTCCATTCATATTAAGAAGAAAAAAGAAAGACGTTATAAAAGAACTTCCTGAAAAAATAGAAACCAATATATTTATAGAGTTAGGTGATGAACAAAAGAAAATCTATGTAGCAGAACTAAACAAAGTAAAAGAAGCTATTGAAGAAGCACTAAATGATGGTGGAATGTCTAAAGTTAGATTTATGATACTTCCCCTTCTTACGAAACTAAGGCAAATTTGTATAGATCCTAAAATAGTATATAGTGATTATACTAGTGGATCTAATAAAATAGACAGATTCTTAAGCGTAATAGAAGAAGTAACAAATAATGGCCATAAAGTATTAGTGTTCACTTCATTTAGAACAGCACTTAACTTAGTAAAAGATAAGCTTGATAGTATTGGTATAAAGTCATACCAAATAGATGGGTCAGTTTCTAGTAAAGAAAGACAAACTAGAGTAGATAACTTTAATAATAATGATGACGTTAAAGTATTCTTAATAATGCTAAAAAGCGGTGGAACAGGACTTAACTTAGCTTCTGCTGATATAGTTATTCACCTAGATTTATGGTGGAACCCACAAGCTGAAAACCAAGCAACAGATCGTGCACATAGAATTGGACAAAAAAACACTGTTGAAGTAATAAAATTAGTTTCAAAAGGAACAATTGAAGAAAAAGTACTTGATTTACAAGAAAAGAAAAAAGAACTAAGTAATAGACTAATAGACTCTAATAACATGGATCAAAACATCATCAGTGAACTAACAGAAAAAGACATCAAAAACTTACTTGCTTTTGAAAACAAAGACTAAACTACGTAGAAATGCGTAGTTTTAGTTTGACACTTGTTTTATATTCCAATAAAATGTAGAAAAATGTAAAAAAAGAATGAAATTTTAATAATATTATGGTACAATGTTAGTAAGATGAGATAAACAAAAAAGTGGTTGCTAACAACCACCCACATAAGTGTAAATTTTTAGGGCTAAGCCTTTATTTTAACTCTCTATGTCATCTTAAATGGTATTAAGACAATATCATCATATCAAATTTAAGGAGGAAAGTCAATGGAAAAAATTAAAAAATATAATATTGGATTAGATATTGGTACAAATTCTGTAGGTTGGGCTGTTGTTGAATCAGGTCAACAAAAAATAATTAAAAAGGGTGGAAAAGCCCTTTGGGGAGTGAGATTATTTGACGCTGCTTCTACTGCTAAAGATAGAAGACTAAAAAGAAGTATACGAAGACGCTATGATAGGAGAAGACAAAGAATTAAGTTGTTACAAGACGAGTTTGCAAACGAAATTAATAAAGTAGATTCTAATTTTTACAAAAAATTACAAGATAGTTTTATATCTCCAAATGATAAAAATAATAGTAAGACTGAATTAACGGATTTTGATAAATTTAATATATTCTCTAACAACATAAGAAACAAAATTAATAATATATCTGAAGAAAAAAAGTATCCAACTATTTATCATTTAAGAAATGATCTTGTTAATAGCAAAGATAAAAAAGATATTAGGTTAGTTTATTTAGCCATCCATCACATAATCAAATACCGCGGTAATTTTTTGTATGAAAATAGTGATTTTAATGTTAATAACATAAATTTAAAAGAAAAAATAGAAGAGACTTTTAATCATTACATTGAAGAGTGTATGCCTGGTGAATTTAATATTCCAATAAATTATGAAAAAATTGCAAATATATTATTAAAAGATTCTAAAAATGAAATAAAAGATTTACTAAAGGATGAATTATTAGTTATTGATACATATAATAAAGGATTTTCTTCTGAATTTGCAAAAATGATAGTTGGAAATAAATTTAAAATAGAAAGATTAATACCGGTTTCAAATGAAGAAAAAAGTATGTCCATAAGTTTTAATGGGAATGATTTTGATGAAGAATATGAAAAACTTGAGGAATTATTAGGTCAGAACATTGAAATTCTTGACGAGTTAAAAGAATTATATGATAACTTATTTTTAAAAAGATTATTTAAGGGTTCTGAATCTAATAATATTTCTTCTTTAATGATCAGTATTTATGATGAACATAAAAAAGATTTAAAGATGTTGAAGAAAATTTTTAAAAATAACAAGAAAATATATAACGAATTATTTAAAGGTGAAAATTGTAAATACGAAGAGTATATTCACAATAAAATTACACAAGAAGACTTTTGCAAGATAATTTTAAACTCTTATGAAAAACTTGGAATGAGTGAAGAAACAATTGAATTTTACAACAAAAATTTAAAATCTAAAATTGAGAATAATTCATTATTGCCCAGAATTTCAGAACCAAGTAACGGAAAATATCCTTTCCAATTAAATAGAAATGAGTTAATTAAAATAATAGACAATCAAAAAGAGTATTATAAATTCTTAGGCGAAAAAATTAACAATAAGTATAAATTAGTCAAACTTCTTGAGTTTAAAATTCCTTATTATGTTGGACCATTAGTTTCTAGTGATAAAAGTTGTTTTGCTTGGATGGAAAGAAATAATAATGAAAAGATAACACCATACAACTTTGATGAAGTTGTTAATAAAGAATTGACTGCTGAAAAGTTTATAAAAAGAATGATCTCACATTGTACATATCTTATTAATGAACCAGCTTTACCAAGTAACTCTCTACTTTATAATAAATTTAAAGTATTAAATGAATTAAAACAAATTAAAGTTAATGATAGAAAAATGACATTAGAACAACAACAAAATGCAATTAAAGATTTATTTGAGAAAACTTCAGGAAGTATTACTGAGAAAAAGTTTATTAATTATTTAAAACAAACAAAAGAATGGGATATGTATTCTGAAATTAATGTAAAAGGCTACTCTGCTGATAAAAAGTTTGCAAATAATATGCAATCATATGTTGATTTTTTTGGAAAAAATGGAATATTTGATAACACAAATTATAATGAAGAAAACGCTGAAGAAATAATAGAATGGATTACTATTTTTAATGACAAAGAAATACTTGAAAGTAAAGTAAGAGATACATATCCAGATTTAACAGATGATCAAGTCACAAAAATTCTTAGAAAAAAATATAGTGGTTGGGGAGAACTATCTAAAAAATTATTAACTTTACCTTATTACAAAGATAAAGAAACAGAAGTTTATAAATCTATTATTGATTTAATGTTTGAAACAAAAGAAAATTTTATGCAAATTCTTAATAATGATGAATATAAATTTCAAAATATGATTAAGGAAAACAACAAAATTACAAATACAAAAGAACTTAATTACAAAGACACCGTTTCTGAACTTGCAACTTCTCCTGCTGTTAAAAGAGGAATTTTCCAGTCTTTAAAAATCATAGAGGAAATTGTTGATTATATGGGATATGAGCCAGATAGTGTTTCTATTGAAATGTCCAGAGGAGACGACAAAAAAGAAAGAAAACCAGACAGAAAAAAATATTTAACTGAGTTATATAAAAAATCTAAAGATAGCATTGAAAACTACAATACATTAAATAAACAATTAGTTGAAAAAGAAATAGATTCTCAAAAATTATTTTTATACTTTATACAAGAAGGAAAGTGTATGTACTGTGGTAAATCTTTAAATGTCGAAGATATGATTTCTTATGAAATAGATCACATAATACCTAGAACTCTAATTAAAGATGACTCAATTGACAACAAAGTATTAGTACACAAAGAGTGTAACCAAAATAAGGCAGCTAGTTTTGTATTACCACCATATTATAGAAGTGACTATAACAAAAAATGGTGGACTAGACTAAAAAATATTGGCTTGGTGTCTAATAAAAAGTATAACAATTTAGTTCGTGAAAAATATTCCGAAGATGATATTAATGGATTTATTAATAGACAGTTAGTTGAAACAAGGCAAATTATAAAACATGTTGCCAATATTATAGAAAATTATTATGATACTAAAGTAATATATTTAAAAACAAACTTGTCCCATAATTATAGAGAAAGATATGAATTATTTAAATTTAGAGAACTAAACGATTATCATCACGCTCATGATGCTTATTTGGCAGCGGTACTTGGAGAATATAAAGAAAAATATATGAAGTACAATATAACTTATGATTTAGTGAGAACTTTAAATAAAAAAATTAAGGAAAAAGGGCAAACAGAAAAACTTAAATATGGTTTCATTATTAACAGTTTGGATTCAGATGTAAGTTCAGTAATTGACGGACTTAATAAAAATAAAATAAATAAGGAAACTGGTGAAATGATATTTAGTCCTGACGCGTTTAATAAAACTATTGAAAACAATTTATATAGAAATGACATTTTAATAAGTTATAAAACTGAATATAATACAGGTGAATTTTATAACCAAACTATTTATGGAAAGGGAAAAGGAAATATTAGACTTAAAGATAATTTACCTACCGAGATATATGGTGGATATTCAGGAGTAAATGTATCATATTTCATGTTAGTTGAATATAAAGGAAAAAGAAAGATTATTGGCATTCCAATATTAATAGCAAAAAATAATAATGAAAAAGACCTGAACGATTATATTATAAATCAAATAAATTTCTCAGAATATAGAGTTTTAAAAAATAAAATTCCATATAATACTTTATTTGAATATAAAGGGCAACAAGTTTATATTAAAGGATATTCTAGTAAAAATAAAAACGGGGAAATTTCAAATGCAATTCAATTAAAAATAAGTAAAGAATTATACTTGAAATGGAAATATGCTTTAAATAGAATACTTAATAACAAAGAAAACAATTTAAATGAATCAGAATATAAAGAAAACTTAATTGAAATTTTAAATTATTTGTTGCAGTTAAATGACTATTATCCATTATTTGATAATGAAATTATTCAAATTAAAAAATATGTAGAGAAAAATTATCAAAACTTGGGCATAAAAGATTTTGAGAAAATTATTAAACAATTGTTAATATTATACAAGTGTTCTAGTGAAAATGCTAACTTAAAAGAGTTTGGATTAAAAGATAGAATTGGAAGATTAACAGGTAAAGTAATTTCTGAAGGTACAATTATATATAAATCCATAACAGGAATAAGAGAGAAAAAATATGAGTTTTAGAACAGTAGTAATAACAAGACAATCTAAAATAAGTTATAAAAATAGGTTTATGGTAGTAAAAAATGAAAGTGAAGAAAAATTAATTCATCTTTCTGAAATAGATACAATAATAGTTGATTCTATAAATGTATCTATTTCTGCTTACCTTTTAAAAGAACTTTCTGATAATAAAATAAACGTAATATTTTGTGATGATAAACATAACCCTTTTGGTGAATTATCTTATTATTACTCAAGACACAATTCAAGCAAAAAAATTAATAAACAAATTGCTTGGAAACAAAAAGACAAAGATGAATTATGGAAAAAGATTGTTATAAATAAAATTACAAATCAATCATTATTATTAAATAAAATTCATTCAGATAATTATAATTTATTATTAAGTTATGTTGATGAAGTAAAATCTGGAGACAAAACTAATAGAGAAGGACATGCGGCTAAGGTTTATTTTAATTCACTATATGGAATAGAATTTACTAGACATGATGCAGATCAAATTAATGCTGCCTTAAATTATGGTTATTCAATCTTACTATCAACAATGAATAAAGAAGTAAAAATAAATGGATATTTGACACAATTAGGCGTTCATCATAAAAATGAATTTAATCAGTTTAATTTAAGTTGTGATCTCATGGAACCCTTTAGAGTTATAATAGACAATTTTGTTTATTATAACAAAAGTAGAAAATTTGATACTGAGTATAAATATGATTTAGTAAATTTACTTAATTCTTATTTCAATTATAGTGGTAAAAAATATATATTAAAGGACATTATTAAAATGTTTGTTAAAAACACATTAGAATCGGTTGGAAAAGAAGATGAATATGAAGGATTTATATTTTATGAGGGATAGAATTATGAGAACAATAGTATTTTTTGATTTACCAAATATATACTTTGCAGATAAAAGAAATTATTTGTTATTTAGAAAATTTTTACTTAAAGAAGGATTTATAATGATGCAAGAATCAGTTTATTCAAAAATTGTTTTAAATTCACAGCAATCAACTTTTTTATTAGAAAGAATAAGAAAACAAGCACCAAAAAAAGGGCTTATTCAAGTACTAACCATAACAGAAAAACAATATTCTCAAATAGAATACATAATTGGAAAAAGCAAAACAAATATAATAAATGATGAAAATAGAATGGTGATTTTATGAAAATTAATGTTAATTATATTGATAATGAACTTATAGTTGAAGATAATAAGATTTTGAATATAGAAATTTACAATAAAAAGTTTTTTTATAGATTTATAAAAGATTTAAACTTAATTGAAAATGGAAACACTATAGAAGAAATAACTGCATTTAATAAACAAAATGAAGAAATAACTTTAACAAATAAGATAGAAATATTAAGCGATTTTTTAGACTTCGATTTATACAACAAAAAATATTCGAGTGATTTTCAAAAATATATTGTCAAAAATTCTGAAGAAAAAAATATTGATAAAATAGTTAAAGAGTATTCTAAAGTTTATGATTCAATTTCAAATATAGTTAATTTGATAGACATACCAATTACTATCAAAAATGATTTTGATTTTGAGTCTATAATAAAATCATTTAAGTTTGAAGTGAATTTTTTTGATAATTTATTAAACAATTTAATAGACTTATTAGAAGTTAAACTAAACTTATCAAAAGAAAAAATATATGTTTTCATAAATTTAAAAAGTTATTTAAGTAATGAAGATTTATTAGAATTATATAAATATATATTCGTGAAAAATATTAATAGTATATTTATTGATACTAATAAATATGATGATTTAAATGATAATGTAAATAAAATTATAATAGATACAGATTTAGATGAATTTGTGATATAATAGTTATGACTTAGATTAACCATTCAATATACCTATATTCTCTATGTATAGGACTAGATCTAGCAATTTGAGGTTTTAGATCTATGTCATATTGAATGGTATTAAAACTGAAACAAATGGCTGATAGCATTAAATCTTGTTTTAGATCTATGTCATATTGAATGGTATTAAAACTGGATTAAATGTAATATTAGGAGTATCTAAGTTTTAGATCTATGTCATATTGAATGGTATTAAAACTAGATTAAGACAAGTTGGACTTGAAAGTTTGTTTTAGATCTATGTCATATTGAATGGTATTAAAACTAGTTTTACTGGTAAAAGTATAGACGAAGAGTTTTAGATCTATGTCATATTGAATGGTATTAAAACGTATGATAATATCACAAGTAAGACTCAAGAGTTTTAGATCTATGTCATATTGAATGGTATTAAAACAGTAGAGTTTTCAAATATATTTGTAGTAGTGTTTTAGATCTATGTCATATTGAATGGTATTAAAACAGTTGAATTAATAATGGCTGCATTCACAGTGTTTTAGATCTATGTCATATTGAATGGTATTAAAACTGAAGAAAAAGAAGTAATTGATGACGAGACGTTTTAGATCTATGTCATATTGAATGGTATTAAAACAAGAACTAAAACAAAATATTCTAACCGAAAGTTTTAGATCTATGTCATATTGAATGGTATTAAAACACTTTTATAAGTACTTTGCAAGTCGTAATAGTTTTAGATCTATGTCATATTGAATGGTATTAAAATAATTTAGATTTTAAGGAGACGGGAAGAGCTAAATGATAGTTCTTTTTCTTTAGAAAAAAAGTATTTAGCAAAAAAATATTGGAAGTCTGAGATAAACATATTAAAAAAACAACCCTAAGCTACTTAGCTTGGGGTGTTTTCTTTTATAATCTGATATATCTCATTTAAGAATATATTTCTATCATTCATGTCTTCATTAACTAGCAAGAACACTTTATTCTTTGTTCTAGTAAGTGCAACATAAAATAGTCTTCTTTCTTCAGCAAAACGATAAAATTAGTATGATGTATTTTATGATAATTAATCTTCATTTCTTTTATCTTGTTATACTTATTTAACTCATTTTCTTTATAATTAGATAACCCAAAATACTCTATATAAATATCTTCTCCACCAACATTGATAGTAAAGTCTAATTTATATATCTTATTATCATCCATAAGTTCACTATAAACTTTCTCATACGTATACTCTATATCATGAGAAAACAAGTAATTAGCAATTTTTGTTTCACCTAAAGACTTAACAACTTCACCCTTAATAGTTCTAATGTACTCCCCATTAAGTCTCTTTTCAACAAGTGATTTAACTGTTTTTCTAAGTCCTATTTCTCCTGCTTTCTCTAACTTATGATTCTTATATGCCCTAAAAAACTCATCATAAGTATTATACTTAAAATAATTATTAATAAAGTACTCACTAAATACAAAATTTTTATAAATCTTACTCACTCTTAACTATATCATACAAATACTTAGAAATATATTCTTTATTATTAAATTTACAAATAAATAATTCTTTTATAACTACACCCTTTATTCTAAGAATATTTTATCAAAATAATATAATAATATCCATAAGTAGTTTGACACACTTAGTTACCCGTGATAAAATTAACATAGATAGTAGGTGAAGTAAATTGAAAAAATTAAAAAGATTATTAATAATTATTATAGTAACTGCATTTTTATATTTCTATTACAATGAAGAGACCACTAATTTATTAAAAAAAATCTTTCCAGATAGTTATTCAACTGAAGTAACTGAAGTAGGGGAAGATAAAGGTAGTTACATAATTATAAACAATAACGAGCCAGATTTTAACGATGAAGATAAGACTACAGACACATTTGAAAAGTATAGTAAACTTGATTTTCTAGGACGTGCAGGCGTTGCCTATGCAAATATAAGTGTTGACTTAATGCCTACAACTGAAAGAGAAAGTATAGGTATGATTAAACCAACTGGCTGGCACACTATAAAATATGACATAGTACCTGGAAAATACTTATATAATCGTTGCCACTTAATTGGTTACCAACTAACCGGGGAAAATAAAAATGAATTAAACTTAATAACTTGCACTAGACAAATGAACACAGTAGGAATGCTAGACTGGGAGAGTATGGTTGCAAACTATATCAAAAAAACAAAAAATAATGTCCTTTATAGAGTAACACCTAAATATGAAGGTAACAACCTACTTGCAAGTGGCGTCCAAATAGAAGCGTACTCTATTCAAGATAACGGAAAAGGCATAAAGTTCAATATATTTGTTAAAAACATTCAAGACGGAATAGAAATAGACTATAAAACTGGTGATAGTAAATTAAAAGAATAAAAGAATATTTTTAAATTAAAGTTTTCCTTTAACTAAAAATACTCTTTTTTATTACTTCAATATTGTTCTTAAGTAACTTACAATTTCTTCAACATCTAGATTAACAAACTCAATATCATAAAATAAGTCGTTATAATTAAATCTTGCACTAGTGGCATAACTATAGTTTTCACTATAATCTTTTACAATCTTAACATCATGATTATGTATAGTAGATGACTTAAGTTCACTAGTAGGTACATATATACATTTAGGTCTACCATTTTTAAATTCATGCTTTGAATAAAATATATCTATTATTTTTTCTCCATTCTTAAATATCACTTGATTAGCTTCTTTTTCTTTATTATCGTAAGTTAACCATTCATAATTATGTTCTAAATTGTAACCCTTGGGTATCGGAGCCAAAATGTTATTTAAGTTTTCTATTTCGTTTCTATTAATATATATATCTTTAGCAACATAGTTTAACTTCGCATTATCACTTAATTCATTGATAACTATAATATCACTTTCATACTTATACACAACATCACTAGTATTTTTGTTAAGTACTAACATTACTGACAAAACAACGACCAATGTAGATGGCACTAAAAACAAATAATTAACACTCTTTCTAACAATATTATCGTATATCTTATCTTTGCTTATCTTCCCCGTAAACATACTCTTCAAATTCATAAATCATTCCTCCTTTAAGTATTTATTAAGTTCCTTTAATGTCCTATAAAGATAGTGTTTCACATTGCTTTCCGTGATATTTAAAAACTCACTTATCTCTTTAAGTGTTAACTCTTCATGATAATATAAATAGAATATCTTTGATATAACACTTTTTTTCTTTTTTAAATAATGCAACACCTTATCAGTATCATATCTATTAGAAACTGTCTCTTCTAAGTTAAACTCATCACGTATATTCTCTATACCTAAGTCTTCTTCATTCTTAAAATAATCAACTATCTTATCTTTAAACCTAAACCTATAATAGTCATTAATCTTATGATTAGCTATTCCAAATATATAAGACTTATCAACACTCACATTCTTTTTTAACTTCTTATACGCGTCAGTATATATATTTTGTAAAATATCTTCCACATCAGCAATATTTCTGCATTTTAATATAACATACCTTTTAATCTCATTAAAAGTATCATTATAAATACTATCAAATTCTCTTAAGGCTTGACTAGTCATTTTATCACCTTCACTTATACAGTCGTAAATTATTACTATTTAGTTCCATTTTTATATTTTTTATTATACTAAAGAATAACTTTTAATACAACTTAACTATAACTTAAAGTAATAACACCCATAAATAATTACTTCTTTTCTTGTATTCATTTTTATTATATAATGTAACTAGAGGAAGTGATTATATGTATAAATCTAATGATAGTGTAGAAATTGCAAAGTTAATGAGTAGATTTAATTATGACGAAAGTAAAACTAGTGAAGTGCTAGAAAAATATGATAAGCTAACTAAATTAGTAGACTTACATACCCATACGTCTTATAGTGATGGAATATTTAGTCCTATTGAAGTATTAGACTTAGCCAAAAAAGAAAATGTTGGCCTTTTATCCATAACAGATCATGATACAGTTGAAGGAATTAGAAAGTACAAAAGTGTTTTACATAACGATAAAGACATAAAATTTGTTGACGGAATAGAGCTATCTATAAAAGTGAACCACGGTAGAATGCATATACTTGGTTACGGAATTGACATAGAAAATAAACTATTAAATGACAAGCTAGCATGGATTAAAGAAAACAAAATCAATTCATTTTTAACAATTTATGAAGAAGTCAAAAGAGAGTACAATCTAGTATTCAGTAATAAAAAGTTAGCTGATTTAATAAAAAGCGTTTACACTGAAGGCCACACAATTAACAGAGTAGACATTGCAAAAATGTGTGTGGAAGAATCTTACGCCCTTGACATAAAAGATGCGTTTAACAAATACCTAATAAGTGCTTACGAAAATACTAGAAAATATAGAAAAGGCATAAACTATGAAGAAGCGATAAACTTAATTAACAACTCTAGTGGAATAAGCGTACTGGCCCATCCAAAAAGCCTAGAACTTAGCCAAAAAGAATTTTTAATTTTATTAAAAGACCTAATTAAATGTGGACTAAACGGCATTGAAGTATATCATTCTAGTCACACAAAAGAAGAAATGATGTTTTATAAAGGTATCTGCTTAGAAAATGGCTTATTCATGACTGGTGGAAGTGACTTTCACGGAAAAAATAAACCCGAGGTGTTACTAGCTCATGGCATTAACGACAACCTTAACATTAGAAGTCACCAGTTAAAACTACCAGATAATATGTAAATGCAAAAGCAATTTTACAAATTTCTACATAAAGTTTATAGTAAATAATTAAAAAATGTAGTATATTTATAATGAGGTGTTAATGGTGGAAAAACGAAAATTAAAAATTGGACTTTTTATTGATAATTATTATCCAAATATAGACGGAGTAACACTTGTAGTTGATAACTTAGCAAGGTGTTTGTCAAAATATAACGATGTAGTAGTAGTCTGTCCATATATTGATGGGTGTAATGATTCTTCACTTCCCTATAAAGTAATTAGATTAAAAAGCATTAAAGTTCCACTTACTTCTTATAAAGTTGTTAATATGTTTTGTAATAAAATAGAACTTGTTAATGAAAAGTTTGACATAATACACATTCATTCACCATTTATTTTAGGTAAAATTGGAATGAAACTTGCGAAGAAACTAGATATTCCATGTATTTCAACCGTGCACACCAGATTCGATTTTGAATTCAAAAGATTTGCCAAAAGTGAAGTTGTATCACAATTCGCGACTAAAGTTTTAATTACTTCTTTAAACAAAAGTACCCTATGTACAGTTGTAAATGACCCATTAGTTAGCGAAGTTAAGAGTTATGGATACAAAGGAAAACTAAAAGTAGTTTATAACGGGACAGACTTAAAGCCAGCTATCTTTAAAGGTAGAAAAAGAAATATGATAAATGAAATGTTTAACTTATCTAATGAAGAGACTGTTTTCTTGTTTGTTGGTAGAATTATTGATATAAAAAATATTTTCTTCATACTAGATGCTTTAAAACTTCTAAAAGAAGAAAATTATAAATTCAAAATGATTTACGTAGGAGAAGGTCCTGACTTTGAAAAATTAAAAAACAAAGTTATTGAGTACCAATTAGAAGACTATATTATACTAACTGGAAAAATTACTGATAGAGAACTTCTATCATTCATATATAGAAGAAGTGATTTACTTTTATTCCCATCTTTATTTGATACATCTAGTTTAGTTAGAATAGAAGCTGCAGTTAACATGACACCAGGACTTTTCATAAAAGGTAGCATGGTTGGTTCTACTATAAAGGATAACGTTGATGGTTACCTTAGTGAACTAGATACAGTAAAATATAAAAATAGAATTATAGAAATAATTAATGATAAAAAACTACTTAACAAAGTATCAATAAACGCTAAAAAGAACTTAGGCGTTTCTTGGAAAAATGTTGCAAAAATATATTATGATATCTATTTAGAAGAGGTTAATAGCAAATTGATTTAACCTCTTTTTAATGATATAATTATAAAGACGAAGGGTGAAATAAGTATGTATACAATTTTTGATTATTTAGAATATTATAAAGATACAAATTTAAATGAAATAAACATTAATGAAATAGATAATCTACTATTTAGCATTTTAGTCTATCTTCCAATATCAAGTTTTGATAAAAAAATGAATTTCTCTGAATTTGCTAACTATGCTTTAAAATATAAAAACGTTAAAACTTCTAGCAGCATGGCACATGTTGCATTTGAAATAATAAGTATTTTAAAAAACTCCAAAAGATTTAAGGACTTTTATGTTAGCAATTTTGTTAACATAAAAAATGAAGAAATGCAGTTTGGTGGAGCTAAATTTAGTAACAAAGACACAACTATTATAAGCTTTAAAGGTACAGATGGTTCATGTATTGGCTGGTATGAAAACTTAAGATTATCCTATATGTATCCAACTAAAACTCAAAGTTATGCTTTAGATTACATAAAAAACACTATTGATAACAAAGACAAAAATATCTATTTATGTGGACATAGTAAAGGGGGAAATTTAGCTTTAGTGTCCTTAATAGAAGCAAGTAAAAGCCTATTTAAAAGAATTAACAAAGTCTATAATTTTGACGGGCCTGGAGTATTAAACGAAGTATTTTATAGCGACAAATACAAAAATGCAAAGACAAAACTAATTAATATTGTTCCAACTGGGTCAGTAGTAGGTATGCTTTTATATAATGACTTATATGATGTGTGTGAAAGCACTGAATACGCTTTTAATGAGCACTATCCAAATTCATTCAAAGTATTTGGTACAAAATTCGTTAAAGGTAACTTAAGCTTAGTAAGCAAAAAAATACACCAGTCTACAACTGAAGAGTTAAGTAGTTTAGACAAAGAAAGCGTTAAAGATGCAGTTGAAAGTTTGATAAAAACTTTAGGAAAAGACGGAGTAGAAGACTTTAACTTTAGCTTAACAGACATAACAGAAATAGTTAAAAACATGAAAAACATTCCAGCTTCTACTAGAAGTTATTTAGTTAAAATGTTAACAACTCTAATAAGTGTAATAGGTAAAAACAAATAAAAAAGCCACAGTTAAACTGTGGTTTTAGTCTATATTAATTAATTCGTACTTAGTACTTCCAAGCCCTAAATCTACTCAACATATGACATTTATATGTGCTAGATTTATAATCGAGTCGTATTTAGTAAAGCAGTTTTCCACTAGGTCATACTCTAAATGCTTTCCTTTATTAACTGGCAGTTTTATTTCATCTTCACTATCCATTATACTAGCATTAGCTATCTTAGTAAACTCATGACTTTCTATAACTTTCATATGGTCTAAAGTTGTCTGTCTTTATCTTATATAAGCTGTATTACATTCAACAATTGTAGCATTAACTTATTGTACAAGTCCCTATATTAATTCAGAATTCAAATATTCTAACTAATAATTTACTGCTTATCTCTTTTGTAAAATATACTTTACTCATAAAACACTCTATTTAATATAATTTACTTCCTGGAATTACTCCCTCATCTATAAACGAAAGTTTAACTATTTCCTTACCATCAACCTTGCACTCAAAAGACAAAAGCATACCATTAGATTCCATCCCCATCATATTTCTTGGTGGTAAATTTAAAACAGCAATTACATTCTTACCAATTAACTCTTCTGGTCTATAAAACTCCTTAATTCCACTTAATATAATTCTTTCGTCATTAGTCCCATCATCAAGTGTAAACTTTAATAACTTGCTACTCTTTGGAACTTCTTCACAATTAACTATCTTTACTGCTCTTAAGTCACTTTTACTAAAAGTATCAAAATCAACCCTCTCAGTAAAAAGTGGTTCAATTTCTATATTCATATTCTACCTTCTTTCTATATCTATTATAAACTAAATACGAAAAAAATACAAATGAAAACTATGTGAAAATCATTGAATAAATATTTTTAGTAAAGTACAATTCTCTATTTATAGAAAATGATTTAAGTTAATCTGAAAGATTTCATGGATTAGCGAAAGCATTATATTTCAAATTAAAATAATCTTTTAATTTTATGACACTTTAAGCAAGGTTAAATTGTGAGGTCAAATCTTAAAAATAAGAATTATTAAGTGTGTGGTGTAAAATGGATAAAAAGACTTTGATTTTTATATTCGAAAAATTCTACTTTAAAAATTGATTAAATCAGCTAATAAATTAAAAATAGTTAAAACGGTAAATCTTCTTCAGAAATTTCAAGTGTATCAAAGTCTTCAAATGGATCTTTTTCTAGTAGTTCTAATCCAAAGCTTTCAGCAAGACTTGTATACCAGTAATTATCTTTAGGTAATTGCTTTATTATTTCTTTAGCAGTGTTATACCATGTGGGATTATATTGGGAATTTAAACTATTGCATATAATTTCTAGTAAGTCTTCATTTGCCATTGTGTTTTCATTAATTATAAAAGAAAAATATTTTTCCAATAAAAAATCTTGTAAAAGAGTATTTGAATCTAGAGTTATTTTTTCTATTATAATATCAATTATGCATTGTAAATTACTAAAGTTTTTTAATATACGTGTTGAATTTTCTATTATGTACCCATTTTGTCTAGATGGTAAGTATTCTATACCATCATATTCGTAATCTATGTGAAATTTAGAAATATCTTCTTGAATCATATCTTCTATTTTGGTTTTTGCTAAATTTGATAAATTTTTCCAAACATCTGATGAAATAAAGTTTAATATTGATATAATTTCTTTTTCTAGAACATTACCGAATAAATCTTTTTCAATTACATTACAATAAGCTTTAAATTCTTCAGACGACAGATTACTAACTAGTTCATCAATTATTTTGTCTTTTAATTTTGGCGTATTATCCCTATTTTTATAGAGCATTACTGATAATTCATAGTATTTATTATTTGGAATTGTAGCAATTAATTTTTTTGCATATCTTTCTGTGTTTGGAGATAAATCATTAGTAAATTCTAGATACCAGTCATCTATACTATTTACACTTTTACTTCCAACTATTTCTTCTAAAATCACTTCGTCTAAAAGGACTAATATAGCATCTGCAATTTTTTTAGAATATTCTTGTTTCGAGTGACTCATGGGATTTCTGAAATATTCAATTAAGCCTTTTGATAAATCCATAATACCTCTATGTTTATTTTTATCAGTTTCAGTTTCAAGTTTATTTATCTTTATTAATGGTTGTTTTTCAGAAAATGCTTTATTGATTAAGTCAACCCCATCATTATCCTTTAAATCTGATTTTTTTCTTATTTCAGTTGTTAAACATAATAAAGCATCTCTTACAACCTCGGTATAATCTTTATTATCATAATGTGTTTTTATTGATTCCGCTAATATCTCTTTCATACAAAACTCCTCTCTATATTTATAATAATACTTTATTGTTTATTTCATAAATCAAGTCAATAGCATAAAATTGAATCATTTAATTTTTGCTATATGTACTTTTGAACTTATTTTTAAACTTGTTAGCTGCTTAAAAAATTGAATAAGCCAATTATTTGTATTATAACACTTATTTATGATATTTTAAATATTTTATTTAACTTTTTTATAATGTATAAAAAAGTTTAAAAGTGAAACGTCCTTGGAATAATAAATTATTAATTTTAAGAATGACCTTAAACAAGGCTAGAGTCGTGGGTTCGGATTTTTAATAAATAAAAAAACACCAAATATATGGTGTAAATTTCATATGGAGCAAGCGATGGGAATCGAACCCACGTCTCAGCCTTGGCAAGGCCGCGTACTAGCCGTTGTACTACGCCTGCACTTATTTTTTTCAAAATGCATAAATATCATATCATAATTTATTAGAAAAAACAAGTGTAAAATTTATGTAAAAATCTAATATTTTGTTTGACTATTTTACTTTTTTATTATACACTTTCTATAGAGGGTAGGAAATATGAAAGATAAAATAAGTAATGAAGAATTTGCAAGCATAGAAAGCATATTTAAAAATAGAGACATGGCACCTTATGAAGATGCAATAATAAATGCTTGTAATGCTTCAGTTGACAGAAAAAGAAGAGAAAGAAATGTAAAGAGCGAAAAAAGACGTAAAGAAGAAATGAAATCAAAAATAGTTTCTGCTGTTCTTGCAGCTTTAGTACTTGTTGGTGGAGTAACTATCACAAAAGGTGTAGTAGACAAAGCTAATGAAATTGCAAATGAAATAACTGAAAACAAAGAAAACTATGACAAACAAAAAGTAATGGACGAAATTAGTAAGAAGATTGGCTCTTTAGTCTTTGTAAAAGATGAAGATTTTAACGAAAAATATGACACAACAGAAGTTAGCATATTAAGCCAGTGCACCAAAAGAACACAAGATAACAAAGGCTACATGTATTTGCACCAAAAAATAGCAGACAAAATTAATGAGTTACCAGCTGAATTACAAGAATACGCTATATGTGCAACTCTAGAAGGCATGGGAAGTAATAGAAGTGTTTTATTTGATGGAGTTACTACAAACGCAGACTATCTAATTAAGTGTCTTGGATTAAACGATGCTAAAGATTTAGAAGAATATTTAAGCCATGTTAACAAAGATGGAAGTTCTGATTTTTCTGAATTTCTAAATAGCCAATATGAACAAAATGACTTTATAATGGCTGTAGTAAATGCAGAATTAAACGAAATAGGTAGAGGTGTTTCTAGTGGAAGAAATTAATGTAAATGTAACAGATATTGATGGTAAAGAATATATAGAACTAGATACAGTAGAAGTTAAGGGTAGTAAATATGTTTATCTAGTTAGTACAAATGACGACAAAGATTTTCTAATCAATAAAATAGTTCTTGATAATGGAAAAGAATACTATGAAAGCTTAGAAAGTAACGAAGAATTTCAAATAGTACTTTTAAACTTTATCAAAAAGAACAAAAGCGTTATTAATGAATCATAGTAAAGTAGCCTTTTTATAGGTTGCTTTTTTCTTTATCTTTGTATATAATATTTACAGAAGATATGAAACGAAAGGAGTATTTTATTCATATTTAGCGCCAGAACCATAAGTGGTTGACGAGGTTAACAGTTATCGATTTTTCGGCGGGTACTGTTACGGATAAGTAGTTCGTTAGAAGTATTACAAAAAGTAAAATCAATATTACAACAAAATATACTTCATGCTAAATTTTTTAGTATGGAGGAATTTTTATGTGTGGTATCATTGGATACGTAGGAGAAAAGAGATGTAGTATAGATGTAATTATAGATGGGCTTAAGCACCTAGAATACAGGGGTTATGACAGTGCTGGTATAGCTTATGTTAAAGATAATAATGTTGTAATAGAAAGGGAAGTAGGTAGAATTAGTAATCTAGAGAGCGTTCTTAAAAAAGACACTTCTCATATAGGAATCGGGCATACTAGATGGGCAACTCATGGTAAACCAACAAAAGAAAATGCTCATCCTCATAAGGTAGGCAATATCACTTTAGTACATAATGGAATTATTGATAATTTTATGGAGTTAAAAAGCACTCTAATGAGTGAAGGCTACACTTTCAAAAGTGACACAGATACAGAAGTAGCGGCTGCTTACATTGATTCTTTATATAAAGAAAATAACGATATGATTAAGAGTTTAAGTATATGTGTTAATAAGTTTCTAGGTAGTTATGCTTTTGGTATTATTAATGAGTTAGAAACAGATGTATTATATGCTTTAAGAAAAGATAGTCCATTAATTATTGGAGTAGGAGAAAATGAAAACTTTATTGCAAGTGATGTGCCTTCTATTTTAAAGTATACTAATAAGTATATTGATATAGAGAATGACGAAATAGTTAAAATAACAAAAGATGAAGTTACTGTATATGATAAGAACTATAATATCATTAATAAAGAAATAAGCGTGTTTGAAGGGGATGCTAATTTAGTAGAGAAGAATGGTTATGAGACATACATGCTTAAAGAAATACATGAAGAAGCAGAAGTTATAAAGAAGACTAGTGAAGCAAGTATTGACTTTGATATAACAAAGTATGATGAAATAGATATAGTCGCTTGTGGAAGTGCTTATCATGCTGGACTAGTTGGTAAATACATGATAGAAAAACTATGTAACATAAAAGTGAATGTATGTATTGCAAGTGAATACCAATACGATAAACATTTTTATAAAGGTAAAACTTTAGTTATAGCAATAAGTCAAAGTGGGGAAACTGCAGACACTAAAAAATGTGTTAATATTGCAAATGATATGGATGTTGATACTTTAGGAATTGTAAACGTTAAAGGTAGCAGTATTGCTAGAATATGTAAGCATGTTATATATACTTTGGCAGGTCCTGAAATAGCAGTGGCAACAACAAAAGCTTATCTAGCACAAATCACAACACTTATACTACTTGCAGTTAAAAATAGTAAAGAAAAAATAAATACTGAAGACTTACAAAAACTACCTTATTATATAGAAACTCTAATTAACAAAGATTATACTTCTCTTGCAAATATGCTTTATACAAAGGACGACATTTACTTTATTGGTAGAGGAATAGATTATGCACTTTGTATGGAAGGAAGTTTAAAACTAAAAGAAATTAGCTATATACATAGTGAAGCGTATGCAGCTGGAGAACTAAAACACGGGACAATTTCATTAATTAGTGAAGGAACACCTGTTATAGTAGTTGCAACAAGTGATGAGTTATACTTAAAAACTATAAGTAATGCTAAAGAAGTTAAAGCAAGAGGTGCTTATGTAATACTAGTAACTGATAAAGAAGTTATTAATGAAGGAGTTTATGACGAGTTAATTAGTATTCCTAAAGTAACTGAAGAATTAAGACCAATCTTAACAATCATACCTTTACAATTAATAAGTTATGAAGTTGCTAAGTTAAGAGGTAATGATATTGATAAACCTAAGAATTTAGCTAAGAGTGTAACAGTGGAGTAAACAATGCTTAAACTTCTATTTAGTAAAGAATATATATTTTTATGGCTAATAGTTATCTTAATACCAATTATCCAAAAGAAAGTAATAGGTTTCTTTGGTGAATTTTGGGTTAAACTAGAACTTAAAAAATTAAAGAAAGACTACAAAGTTTTAAATAACGTAATTATAAGAACTATAGACAATTCCACTCATCAAATAGATCATATAGTAGTTTCTAAGTATGGCATATTTGTAATAGAAACTAAGCAGATAAATGGGTATATTAAAGGTAACGATTACGACAAAAACTGGACTGTCAAAAGAGGAAAAAACACTTACTACATCAATAACCCAGTTCATCAAAACTATGGACATATAAAAGCTTTGTCTGAAGTCTTAGGAATAAACACTGATAAATTCATTTCAATTGTATGTATTTCAAGCCAAGCTAAAGTTAGAGTTAACTCAAAGTTTGTAGTTAGAAATTATAAGCTAGTTAAATATATTAAAAGTTATACAAACGAATTACTTTCAAATTATATAGAAGTGTATAACACTTTAGCTAGTAGAAATATTAAAGGCTACACTAATTCTAGAATGCATGTTAAAAGCGTAAAAGAAATAAAGAAAGTAACAGCTAATGACCTAATTAATAAATGCCCACTTTGCGGCGGAGAACTTGTTAACAGACAAAGCAAGTATGGAAGTTTCATAGGCTGTTCTAATTACCCTAGATGCAAGTTCAAAAAGTAACCAGAAGTCTCTTTTCTTAGAGGCTTTTTTAAATTGACTATATGATTTTTAAGAAAAATATAGTATAATATTAAACAAGAAAAGGTGTTTTATATTCATGACCATTATTATTTTTATAGGTTTCTTAATATTCTGTTATATTTTTAGAGACTCATATAAAAACAAGCCAGAACCAAAAGTAGAAAAACCTAAAAAGAAAAACATATCTCCATATTCAGAAGAAGAAATGGACAAGTACTACTTAGAAGAGTGGCAAAAAGACTTAGTAAGAGAAGGAAGATTTGCACCATGGAGTTTTAAAAAGAAATCAACTTATAGTGGTAAACTAAGTGATGGATAATACTATAAAGATGATGATGTAGGAAAAAGTGAGTAATTATGATTAATATACCCAGACCATGCAAAGAAGAAGTAATAAAATATTTAAATAAATGGGATTCGTTAGAAAATTATGTATTGCAAGAAAAAAGTTTGGATAAACTATTTTTTAATACTTATCCTAATAATATTGAAATAGAAGATATACTTATTAAAGTAAGTTCATTAAATGATTTTTATAGTACAAATATTTTTTCTGTTTTTCCAGTCGCCAAACACATATTAGAATTAAATATTGATAAAAGGTTGAAAAGAAAAGACACAACTTTAGTTAATGATATATCCAATGTTGAAATAAATGGAAAAAATAAACATTTTTATTCATTTGCTACTAAATACTGTTCACACCACGACCCAATTAATTATCCTATATACGATAATTATGTAGATAAAGTCTTAAACTATTTTAGAAAAAAAGACAGTTTTTGTAATTTTTCTAGTAAGGATTTAAAAGACTACGACAAATTTAAAATGCTTTTAATACAATTTAAAAAATTTTACAATATAGATGAATTCAATTTAAAAGATATAGATAGATATTTATGGCAACTTGGAAAAGATTACTTTCCTAAAAAGTATTGATTATTCTCATATTAATAATGCAAGAATTTATAATGCTTTATGTAGATAAAGTTTTAATTATAAGTACAGCATCATATATTATAAAGTACTAATAAGCTGATTGAAAACTTAATAATTTCATGATAAAATATATTTATAAATTGTTTGGAGATTAGAACTATGAAAAAATTAAAATTACAAAACTTGTATGCAAATAAATGTTCACTAGGGGGGGGGGCATTTATTATCTAATACCTTTCTTAGTTTTAATGTGTTCAAAAACAAAGATGGAATTTTTTGAGTTCCATCTTTTTGCATGCCATAAAAAGGAGTGTGAAGTATGACAATATTATATTTAATCTGTGCTGGAATAGTTTTCTTACTATTAACAGCAAATACTGGTAGTAGTAATGGAGTAGATGATGAAAATTTTGAAACAAGTAAAAATGAGAAAAAAAAGAAAAAGAATATATTCCATATTCTGAAGAAAAAATGGATAATTATTTCTTAGAAGAGTGGCAGAAGGAGCTTGTGCGAGAAGGAAGATTTGCACCTTGGAGTTTTAAAAAGAAATCAACTTCAAGTGAACCACTTAGTGATGGTCAGTACTATAAAGATGACTCAGATAATTAGGAGGTAAATAAGATGGGATTATTTAAGAGTTTAGTAGAATTTAGTACAAAATGGAAACTTATAGATAAGCATGGATGGGGTGCAGGACTTTTATATGAAGACGAAGTTAATAAAAGAAAGTTAGACAAACTTGATAGAGAATACTCAAATATACTAGAAGAAGGTAAAAGAGACTACTTTAAAATAGGTGATGACATAATTAAAAATAACAAATATATAACTAAAGAAGAAAAAGAAGAATTGTTTAGTATTCTATCTAAAATTGATAATACAAATGACAGTGATTTAGTTATTATGCTTGGAAATGAGTTAAAAGCAATTGGACGAAAGATTATATTCAATAATTAAATAAGAGATGTTTTAATGCAAATAAACGATGTAGTTATGAACAATGAAAAAGTTTATCCAGAAGAAAGACAAACCTTTTTAGATTACTATGACAAAATAAATAAAGTTGACGATTTTACTAGGAAGAGATATATAATCATTGAACTATTAGATTACTTAGAGGCTAATAAAATAAAAATAACTAACAGAAAAGAATTTACTGATGGAATAGATATGCTTAATAAAACATTAGAGGAAGATAAATAGAAAGAAGGAGTAAAAGTATGAATAACCAAAAGGAATTAGAAAGAAATGAGTTACATAAAACAATATGGAAGATGGCAGATGACTTGCGTGGGTCTGTAGATGGATGGGATTTTAAACAATATGTTTTAGGTTTATTATTCTATAGATTTATATCCGAAAATTTAACTAGTTATTTAAATGAAGAAGAAAGAAAAGCAGGTAACCATGATTTTGACTATACAAAACTTAGTGATGAAGAAGCAGAATATGGTAGAGAAGATACTCTAGCAGATAAAGGCTTTTATATATTACCTAGTGAACTATTCTGTAACTTAAGGAAAAGAGCAAGTCAAGATAAAGACTTAAATATTACATTAGGTAAAATACTTGATAACATAGAAAATTCGGCAAAAGGTACGGCTTCTGAAGATGACATGAAAGGTTTATTTGATGACTTAGACTTTAATAGTAATAAACTTGGTAACAATGTTGATGATAGAAATGCTAAAATTATTAAAATGTTAAATGCAATAGGAGATTTAAAACTAGGAGACTATAAAGATAACACAATAGATACATTTGGAGATGCTTACGAATTTTTGATGACTATGTATGCTTCAAATGCTGGTAAATCAGGTGGAGAATTTTTTACTCCTCAAGAAGTAGGAGAACTACTTGCTAAAATAACTGTAATGGGTAAAACTGAAATAAATAAAGTATATGACCCAGCATGTGGTTCGGGTTCACTACTTCTAAAGTTTGCTAAAGTACTTGGTAAAGACAATATAAAACAAGGTTTCTTTGGACAAGAAATAAATATAACAACATATAACCTTTGTAGAATAAATATGTTTTTACATGATATAAACTATAATAAATTTAGTATAGAACTAGGAGATACTTTACTTCATCCAGCACATGAAGAAGAGGAACCGTTTGACGCGATAGTATCAAATCCACCATATTCAATTAAATGGGCTGGTAAATCAAACCCACTTCTTATAAATGACCATAGATTTGCACCAGCAGGAATACTTGCGCCAGAGTCTAAAGCAGACCTTGCATTTACTATGCATATGCTATCTTATTTAAGTTCTAAAGGAACAGCAGCAATAGTTGAATTTCCAGGAGTACTTTATAGAGGTGGAGCAGAAGAAAAAATAAGAAAATACTTAGTTGATAACAACTTTGTAGATACAGTCATACAACTACCTAGCGACTTATTTTTTGGTACTTCAATAGCAACTTGCATAATAGTACTTAAAAAGAATAAACAAGATAATAACATTTTATTTATAGATGCTTCTAATGAATTTGTAAGAGGAAGTAATAAGAATAAACTATCCGATGAAAACATAGAAAACATACTAACACTTATTAAAAATAGAACTAATGAAGAAAACAAATCAGTACTAGTAACATATGAAGAAATAAGTAACAATAGTTATAACTTATCAGTTAATTCATATTTAAAAGTTACTTCTGATGAAGAAGAAATAGATATAGTAGAACTAAACAAAAAGATAAAAGAAATAGTAGAAAGACAAGATAAAGTTAGGAAAGAATTAGACCAAATTATAGAAGAATTGGAGTCTGATAGTAATGAGTAAGATAGAAGAGTTGATAAAAAAGTTATGTCCTAATGGAGTAGAGTATAAAGATTTAAATAGTGTTTTTAAACTTTTTTCTGGAATGAGAGACGTTTCAAATAAATGGAAAGAAACAGGAAATTGTCAATTTATAGATTATATGAATGCCTATAAAAACCAAAAAATTGATGTAACTAAATTACCTTATGCAACTGTAAAATCGTTAAATCAAAACATATTAAAAAGAGGAGATTTGTTATTGACAAGTGCTTCTGAAGTAAGGGAAGAATGTGCAATATGTTCTGTAATAGAAAATGATATTGAAGACAACATATTTATGGATGATCATTTATTCGGTTTAAGATTAAAAGATATGTATATAGACAAAATCAATACAACTTTTATAAGCTATTACTTGAATTCTGAACCATTCAGATGTAATTTAAAGAAAGCAATACGAGGGGTTACTAGATTTTACATATCAAATGATAATTACTTAAAATTAAAAGTTCCAGTACCACCATTAGAAGTACAAGAAGAAATAGTAAGAATACTAGATAAGTTTGGAGAGTTGGAGACAGAGTTAGAGGCAGAGTTAGAGGCAAGGAAGAGTCAGTATGAGTTTTGGCGTGGCAAATTATTAAATAACAATGCGAGTAAAATAGTAAAGCTTGGAGAAGTTTGCCTTGTTAGTTCAGGTGGTACACCTTCTAAAAAAAAGACAGAGTATTGGGAAAATGGAGATATAAAATGGCTTGGATCTTCAGTATGTTGTAACAAAAAAACAGTAGAAGAGGTAACAGATAAAATTACAGAGGTAGGATTAAAAAATTCATCAGCAAAAATTTTAACTCCTAAAACTACCCTTATAGCGATGGTTGGCGCAACAATAGGAAAAGTTGCTTTTCTTGAATTTGAAGCATGTACAAACCAAAATGTTGCCAGCTTAATTCCAAAAGATACATCATTTCTTAATTCGGACTATTTATTTTATGCATGTAGAAACCTATATTCACAATTTGTTGAATATTCAAAAGGAAAATTTTCAATTGCTAGTCTTGGATATATTAAAAATTTAGAAATAAAAGTACCTTCATTACAAGAACAAGAAAGAATAGTTAACATACTTGATAAATTTGATAAACTAGTTAATGATATTTCAGAAGGTTTACCTGCTGAAATAGAAGCAAGAAGAAAACAATACGAGTATTATAGAAATAAACTTTTAAGTTTTGAGGAGTTGGTTGTTAATGAGTAAATTCAACTCAGTTGAAGAAGTAAAGAATGAATTAATAAGAATACTTAACAAGGTTGTTAAAGATAAGAAAAGTGGAAAAGAAAAAATTAATGTTGTGTTACTTTATGCCTTTAATGGAACAGGCAAAACTAGAATTTCCGAATTAATAACTGAAGAGGAAGAAAATAAGTGTTTATTTTATAACGCATATGTTGAAGACTACTTTACTTGGAATAATAGAGAAAAAGAATTTCTAATTGATATGAATGCTGATTTATTTAGAATAATAAGAACTCAAGAATTAGAAAATGATATTATAGATAATTTTAAAAGCTTAGTTGAAACTAAACTAGAGCCTGTATTTGATATACCAGACGCAAAAATCACATTTCAACTAGCAACAGGAGACTCTAATTCTACACAAAATGTAAAGATATCTAAAGGCGAAGAAAGTATGTTTATATGGTCTGTATTTTACTCAATATTAAACTTATCTTTAGAAATGTTAGATGAAGAGTTGGAAAATAGAAGTTGCGAAGATTTTAATTTACTAAGATATATAATTGTTGATGACCCAGTATCTTCAATAGATGATACTAAAATCATTGCAATTGTTGATCAATTTACAGAATACTTAAATAGATTAAAAAATGTTGATATTAAAAATGATAATAAGTTAAGTATTTTAATTACCACACATCATCCATTATTTTTTAATATAATGCAAAATTACTTTAAAAATAAATCAAATGATAAGTTTAATGCAGAATATTATGTACTAATGAGAGGTGAAAATAATACTTTAGAACTTAATGAACAAAGAGGGGACTCCCCATTCGCTTATCATTTATCACTTATAGAAGAACTTGTTACAGTAGTCAATGAAGATAATATAAAGAAGTATCATTATAATATTTTAAGAAGTTTATTTGAAAAGACTTCAAACTACTTAGGTTATACCAACTGGGCTGACTGTATTAGTGATGAAGAAGATAAGAGTTTAATTATTAAAGAGGTTAATCAAAATAGTCATAATAGATTATCTGACATTGAATATTGTGAGTTATCAGAAGAAGATAAAGAGTTATTTAAGAGAGTGTTTAAAAGATTTTTAGAGGATTTTAACTGGAAGTCAAAAGCAAAAGTTAAGGAGTAATGTGTAATGAAAAAAAGTAAAATAATGATATTTTGTTTGTTAGTTTTTTCTATAATTTGTTTAATAATCTATGTAATATTAGCGTTATGTGTTTCTTGTCCAATTGTTGAAACTATAGTTCTAGGCCTTTTAACTAGTGCAGTAGTTACACTTTTTGTATCTGTTTTAGACTATTGTTGTTTCAGAGATGAAGAGATACAAAAGTTTAAATTAGAAATAAGTAAATACTTTTGTTATTTGATGGACTTTAAAAAAGACATTAATGATATATTAGTTATGTTTGATAAAAGACAACATATTAAAGTCGAAGATTATGTAAAAAGTAACATTAACACTTTAAAATATTTGTGTGTAGGTAAACCACAATTCTTATCTTTTGATTTTATACTCAAAGATAAGAACTTTACAAAGACAACTAATTACTTATATGATTTAACATTTGGAACTAAACTAAATGAAATTTATAATAAGAAAAAAATTATAACATTAGAAGGGTATAAAAGTTATCTAAACGATTTATTAAAAGAAATTAATAAAGAAGTAGATACAATTAATAATGAGATGAAGAATATTAAGAAGTTTAAGATCGCTAAGGAATGGGAAAAATTTACTGAAAGAGAAAATGTATTTGGGAGTTGATAATTAATGGTTAATATAATAAGTGAAAGTGATAACTATACAGTAGTTACTGAGTATAAAGGTTTAGAAAAGAAAAGTGGTACTTATCAAAGTGAAGATGCTTTAGAAAAAGAATTAATTAAAACATTAATGGAACAAGGTTATGAGTATTTAACTTTTAATAGTGAAAGTGAATTAATTAGTAATCTAAGAGATAAACTAGGTAAGCTTAATAATCATGTGTTTAGTGATAATGAGTGGAATAATCTATTTAATAATGTAATAGCTAATAAGAATAATCATATACTTGAGAAAACTAAGTTAATTCAAGAAGATTATAAGCAACCTTTAAGACTAGATAATGGAGAGTTAATTAATGTTTATTTAATAGATAAAGATAATATACATAATAATTGTCTACAAGTAATTAATCAGTATGAAAATAATGAGGGTAATCATGAAAATAGGTATGATGTTACTATACTAGTAAATGGTTTACCTTTAGTACATATTGAACTTAAAAGAAGAGGAATAGACTTAAGAGAAGCATTTAATCAAATAGATAGATATCAAAGAGATTCATTCTGGGCTGGAAGTGGTTTATATGAATATATTCAAATATTTATTATAAGTAATGGAACATATACTAAGTATTACTCTAATACTACAAGAGATTTACACTTAAAAACAGGTACTAAGAAAACTTCTAATACATTTGAATTTACTTCTTATTGGTCAGACCAAAATAATAATTCAATTATTGATTTAATAGACTTTGCTAAAACTTTTTTAGCAAAACATACCATATTAAATGTACTTTGTAAGTACTGTGTATTTTCAACTGATGGCACTCTTTTAGTTATGAGACCTTATCAAATAGTTGCTACTGAAAAGATTATTAATAAAATAGAAATATCTCATAATTATAAATTGTATGGAAGTATTAAATCAGGTGGATATATTTGGCATACTACAGGAAGTGGAAAAACACTTACAAGTTTTAAAACAAGCCAACTTGCTAGTAAGTTAAGTTTTATTGATAAAGTAGTATTCGTTGTTGATAGAAAAGACTTAGATTATCAAACAATGAAAGAATATGATAAATTTAAAGAAGGATGCGCTAATAGTAACTCTAATACTAAAATACTAGAGTCTCAACTAGCTGATAATGATTCTAAAATAATAATAACTACTATACAAAAATTAACTAATTATATAAAGAAATTTCCTAAACATAATGCATTTGATAAACAAGTAGTATTTATATTTGATGAATGTCATAGAAGTCAATTTGGAGATATGCACAAAGCTATTATATCTAAGTTTAAGTATTACTATATATTTGGTTTTACTGGTACTCCTATATTTAAAGAAAACGCTATAACTAGAAAAAGCATAGTCTTAACAACTGAACAAGTATTTGGAGAAAAACTACATACTTATACAATTGTAAACGCGATAAATGATAAGAATGTATTACCTTTTAGATATGAATATGTGGAAAACATTGGTAGAAAAAGTGATATAGAAGATGAAATGGCTTTTAAAATTGATAAAAATAGAGTGTTTAATAATCCAGTTAGAATAGAAAAAATAACTGAATATATTATCAATAACTTTGCTAGAAAAACTAAAAATAATGAAACTTATTTATTTAGTACTTTAGATAATGTTAAAGAAGTTGCTAAAGATAATAACGCTGTTGAAGTTAAGAAAAAGTATTATGTAAATGGATTTAATTCAATATTTGCTACTTCTTCAATTGAAGCTGCTAAAAAGTATTATGAGTGTTTTAAAAATATACCTAACAATTTGAAAGTCGCTTTAATATATAGTTATGGAGTTAATGATGAAGTTATCACTTGCTTTGATGATGAAAACTCTGAGTCTGCAGAAAATCTAAGTAAAAGTGATAGAGATTATTTAGACTATGCTATTAAAGACTATAATAAAATGTTTGGAACTACTTATGATACATCTAATGAAAAATTCCAAAACTATTATAAAGATGTTTCTCTTAGAATGAAGAATAGAGAAATAGATATTTTAATTGTTGCTAATATGTTTTTAACTGGTTTTGACGCTAAGACATTAAATACTTTATGGGTTGATAAAAATCTTAATTATCATGGACTTATTCAAGCATTCTCTAGAACTAATAGAATACTTAATTCTGTTAAAACATTTGGTAATATAGTATGTTTTAGAGATTTGGAAAAGGAGCTTAACGATGCATTAGGTTTATTTGGAGATGCTGAAGCGTCTAGCATAGTTTTATTAAAACCGTATGAAGACTATTTAAATGGCTATGATGATGGTAAACATAGTTTTGTGGGTTATATAACTTTAGTTAATGAACTTAAAAGCAAATTTAATCCAGGTGAACTAATAGTCGGAGAGAGTAAACAAATTGAGTTTATCAAGTTATTTGGACAAATATTAAAAGCTAGAAATATTCTTTCTACTTTTGATAAGTTTAGTAATGATGATATATTAGACGCTAGAGACGAACAAAATTATAGAAGTACATATATTGAACTAAATAGTCAGTATAAACAGAGAATGAAAGCAGATAAACTTGATGTTAGTAATGATATAGTCTTTGAAATGGAATTAGTTAAACAAATAGAAGTTAATGTTGACTATATTTTAAATTTAATTAAAGAGTATCATGATGGTAATATGGAAAATAAAGAGTTATTGATTACTATTAATAGAATGGTTATGTCCAGTCCTGACTTAAGAAATAAGGTTGACTTAATTGATGAGTTTATTAGAAGCTTGAATAAAGATAGTAATGTATATAATGACTTTAATTCTTTTATGAATAGCAAAAAGAAAGAAGAGTTAGACAAAATAATTTCAGAAGAAAATTTGGATAAAGAGAAGACTTATGTGTTTGTAAAGAGAAGTTTTGAAAACGGAAGAGTAGAAACTAATGGTACAGAACTATCATTTATATTACCAGCAATGAGTAGGTTTGAAGCTGATAAAAAAAGAACAAAGAAGAAAGAGAGTGTTGTTGAGAAGCTAATTGGTTTCTTTGATAAATTCTTTAGTATTAGCAATTCAGAATTTTAGTAATGTGAGAAGTCTATTGTTTAATAGATTTCTTTTTTTATACTTTAACAAAAATTTTATAATCTTCAGTAGATAATTGACACAAGTTTATCATCTTGTTATAATTTAGTTGCTATGGATAGTATACTATGAAGAAAAACACCGTTGTTGGTAAGGCATTGTGCCAATTGTAAAAGAAGAAAATAGTGAATATTTTACAAAAGGAGAAAAAGAGGGTGTTCTTGAAACATTATCTTTCTGTCCAGTTTATGATAATGAAATTGATGATGAACGTATGGATAAATTTTTCTATATAAAGGAGTGATTTAAATGTCAAAGTATAAGTTATTATTAGATGAGTCAGGTTCTTTTGAAAATAAAGACGAAAAATATGTAATAATAGGTGGGGTTCTCTTTAAAGAAGAATATCAACCTGAACTTGAAAAGATTTTTGTTCCATTGCATACTCACTTACGTAATGTTTTAAAATGCACTGAGTTACATGCTACTAGAAATAAAGAACTTTTTGATTATTTGGCTCCTATTTTGGGAGCTTGTGAATACATAACTCCTATCGTTTTTGTTATTGACAAAAAGAGTAGCTTTATTTTTGATAATTATGATCATAAAAGTTTTAAATATAATAAAGCAATTCAACATTTAATTAAAAAAATGATTAAGGATGGATTAGTCAATAATGATGATGAACTATATATAAAAATAGATAACATTAATCTAAATAGAGATGAAACTGATAATTTAACAAATTGGTTGCCAAAAAATATGAGTATTGTTAAAGAGGTAAAACAAGGTGACTCTAGAGATTATATTGCTTTGCAGCTTGCTGATATAATTGTTAATAATTTTAGTAAAAAAACAACTTGTAAACTAAATTCAGTAAGAGTAAAAATGTTATCTCCAAAGATTTATTGTTTTTTAAATAAAACTGTAAAAGAGTATTTTATATAACTATTGCTTTGTTTTTGATGAATTAAGTGTTATAATTATCTTACATTCAGGAGGTTATATGAGAAATGAAGTGCAAGAAATATATATAAATTTAGATGATTCTGGTAAATTAAGTTCTAAAGAAGACATTAGTGTGTATGGCGGTGTCGTATTTTTAAGTAAAAAAGAGAAAGATAAATTTATAACTCAGTATAAAAAGATTATAAATGAGGTCAAGTGTGAATACTGCAAGATATGTAATCACGCCTGTCCTGAGATTAAAAATACAAATATTAAGCCAGAACATAAGCGTTGGTTAATGAATTACATTAAAAATTATTTTGTAGTTGGGTTAATAATTGAAAATAAAAAGGTGTATGAAGAAATATTACAAAGTAAGGCATCAAAAGGAAGATTTACTGATTATGCTATTCGTAGGCTTATTAAAGAAATATTAAAGTCACTAATTAAAGAAGGCAAAATCGATCCATATAAGCCTGTTAAGATTGTATTAAATATAGACCAACAAAGTACAAAAAGTAATGGATATTATAATTTACGTGATGGTATATTAGAAGAGCTTAAATATGGAATATCTGCCTACAATTATTCTGTTAAGAGAAAGAAAATAGTTTACTCTGATTTAGATATTTTAGTTACTTATCAAGTATCTGCTAAGAGTTATGTTATTCAAGCAGCTGATTTACTAGCAGGTACAATAAGAAGAACTGTACTTGACAACATTGAAAACTATGGAAGAGCTTTATCAAAATTTGTGGACTTAAAAATAAAACTTCCATAAAAGAAAAAAAGCCATTACTGGCTTTTTCCCAATTAGGGCGGCGTACTTAGAATTACGCTTAAATATAAATATTCGCGACCTAACTATCGACCTGACGAGATTTCTCTCCGGTAATACAATAATACACTATTTTTAATAAAATGTCAAACATAATTTGACATTGTGTTAAGAAAACAGTTACATTTTGCATTATTGTATATAAATATTATATGCGTTAAATGCTCAATTATACTTTATTACAAAAAGAATTCACATATAATTTTTATATCAAGCAAAAAAGAAGACCTAACAACAATTTGTTAGGCTTTTTCTTTATCTTCTATCATTTAAAGTAATACCAATTTCCTTTAATTCATCTCTAATCTTGTCAGATTCAGCATAATTTTTTTCTTCTCTATATTTATTTCTAATACTTTGTATAATGTTAATTAACTCAGCTTCCTTATTAGAACTTGTCTCTGTAAAAGATAGACCCAAAATATCTTCAGCATACTCACTAATGAAGTTATTATAACTTATTAGTTTATCAATATTCTTACTTGTTTGAAGTTCAGTATTTGCAAGCTTAATTATCTCATACAAATAAGTAATTGCAAGTCCTGTGTTAAAATCATCATCCATTGCTTCAGTAAACTTCTTTTTTAGGTTGATAACTGTTTCATCATCACTTACATATTCATCCACATCTTTAATAGCATTTCTTAAATTACTAACAGTTTCACTAACTTTCTTAAATTGTTTTTCAGTATCAAGTAGTTGTTCATCGTTAAAATCTGTTGGTTTTCTATAATGATTTTGTAGTATATAGAAACGTACTACCATTGGGTTATACTTTTTAAATAAGTCATCAAGAGTTATAAAGTTTCCTAAACTCTTTCCCATCTTTTGCCCATTTACTGTTACTAAATTATTATGTATAAAGTAGTTAACAAAAGTTTTTCCAGTTAATGCTTCACTCTGTGCGATTTCACACTCGTGATGAGGAAATATGTTGTCCATTCCTCCACCATGAATATCAAAAGTATCTCCTAAATATTTTCTACTCATTACTGAACACTCAATATGCCATCCAGGATAACCTTCTCCCCATGGACTAGGCCACTTCATAATGTGCCCGTTTTCAGCCTTTTTCCAAAGTGCAAAGTCAGCAGGATTTTCTTTGTCAGTTGCAACTTCAATTCGCTCACCACTTAAAGTATTATCAAGTGTTCTATTAGATAAACTTCCATACTTAGTAAACTTGTTTATTCTGTAGTACACATTCCCCTCTTTAGTCGCGTAAGCATATCCTTTATCAATAAGTGTTTGCACGTCTTCTATAATCTCAATAATATGTCCAGTAGCTCTACAACTAATACTTGGCTTTAAAACATTTAACTTTCTCATATCTTCAAAGTAAATATTCTCAAACTTGTATGCAATTTCAACTGGGTCTATACTCTCAAGTTTTGCAATTCTCTCAATTTTATCTTCTCCACTTTCAGCATCTCCTACTAAATGTCCTACATCTGTTATATTTTGTACATACTTAACTTTATATCCTAAATGCATTAAATATCTATAAATAACATCAAAACTAACATAACTTTTAGCATGACCTAAATGTGGATAACCATATACAGTAGGTCCACATACATACATTCCAACTAGTCCTTCATGAATACTTTTAAATTCTTCTTTTCTTCTAGTAATAGTGTTGTAAACTACTAAACTCATAAATCCACCTCTTTCGTATGTAAATATTATATCACATAAATCTAAAATGTAGTACATAAATTATAAAGGAAGTGGACAATAACACAAAAAAATGGTAAAATTTAAATAGTAAACTGAAGGTGAAAAAATGAAAAGGAAGTTACCGTTATTAATTTTTTATAGTTTTTTAATTATATATTTAGAACTAGTTTACAAAAGTGCTGTTCTAAACAACGTATTTAGTATAAACACGCTTACTGTTATAGTGTTTAGTATTCCATTTATACTTATAAATACACTTATTAATAGCTTATTTAAAGAAAAAATTAACAGGATTATTTCAATAGTCTTAAGCATATTTATCACACTTATCTATATTAGCCAGTACATTTACTTTGAATTCTATGACTCAATATTCTCAATTTATAGCATTAAAGAAGGAACAGGCCAAGTATTTGGAGAATTCTTTAGTGCAATACTAAAGATGGTATTAGATAACATTTGGGTAACCTTATTATTTTTACTACCATTCTTACTCTTTATCATATTTGGTAAGAAAATCTTTAACTATGAAAGAAACAAAAAAGCTAGTCTTATAACCAGTGGATTATCCATAGTAAGCATTGCCATTTGCATACTGTTTGTACAGTTTTATGACAGTGGAATGTACAGCTTAAAAAGACTTTATAAAGAAACTCATGCTCCAATGATAACAATAAATAAAGTAGGACTTTTATCAATGGAAGTCTTAGATTTAGATAGATTTATCTTTGGCTTTGAAGAAAAACTATATAACATTAACAAACCAACCGACAATAAAGAAGAAACAAAAAAGCCAGAAGAAACAGAAGAAATAAAGTATAACGTTCTAGATATAGATTTTGATAAACTTATTAATGAAGAAGAAAATTCTATGGTTAAATCTATGCATGAATACTTTAAAAACGTAACCCCTACAAAACAAAACGAGTACACTGGCATATTTAAAGGAAAAAATTTAATATACATCACTGCTGAGGGGTTTGACAAAATCGCAATAGATGAAAGTCTTACTCCAACTTTATACAAACTAGCTAATAACGGCTTTGTCTTTGAAAACTACTACCAACCTTTATTTACAGTTAGCACAAGTGATGGTGAATACATGTTTTTAAATAGTCTTATTCCAAAAGAAGGAGTATGGTCTTTCTATAGAAGTAGTAACATTTATATGCCTTTTGGAATAGGAAATGTTTTCAAAAGAGAAGGCTATAGCACGGTAAACGCATACCACGACCACACATACACTTATTATAATAGAGATGAGTCACACCCAAATTTAGGCTTTGACAAATACATTGGATGTGGTAATGGACTTGAAGAGTTAATAAACTGTAAAACATGGCCTGAAAGTGACGTTGAAATGATTAATGCTACAGTAGACGACTACATAAATAGCGACAAATTTATGACATACTACATGACAGTAAGTGGACACCTAAACTACACTTTCACAGGTAATTATATAGCATATAAAAATAAAGACTTAGTTAAAGACTTACCTTACACCGATCATGTAAAAGCTTATCTTGCAGCCAACATTGAACTAGACCGCGCAATTGAAAGTTTGATTAACAAGCTTAAAGAAAAAGGAAAACTAGACGATACTGTAATTGTAATTAGTCCAGATCACTATCCATATGGCCTTAAAACAAGTGAATTAAATGAAATAAGCAAAACTGATAGAAGTGACAAATTTGAAATGTTTCACACAAGTTTAATACTTTATAATAGTGAAATAGAAGAAAATGTTAAAGTAACTAAATATGTAAGCAGTATTGATGTTCTACCTACAATTTATAACTTATTTGGAATAAAATATGACTCTAGATTACTAATGGGAAGAGACGCATTAAGTGATGCTGAAGGACTAGTTATTCTAAGCGATAGAAGCTTTATTAACGAATTTGGTAGTTATAACTCAATTACAGGAAAATACACTAAATTTAAAGAAGATGTAAGTAATGACTACATAGAAAAACTAAACCACGAAGTATATCAAAGATTCACAATGAGTAGCTTACTTTTATATGAAAAAAATGGTGTATATTTAGATTACTATAGAAAGTTGGGATTATATGAAGATTAAGAAAAATGATATAGATTTAGATTCTACACTAATGAGTGGACAAGCTTTTAGAATAACTAAAGAACTAGATAACTCATATACTTGCATCTTAACCGATAGGGTAGTTAACATCAAAGAAGATAATGACTTCTTAATAGTTAACTCTAATAAAGAAGAAAATCTAGAAATGGTAGTCAAACACTATTTAGACTACGGAAGAGACTATTCATTAATTAACGAAAAATTATCTACTAGCGATGTATTCTATGGTGGTGTACCATCTGGTTATAAAGTGCTTAAACAAGACAAATTTGAAATGTATATAAGTTATATTATAAGTCAAAACAATAACGTAAAAAGAATAAGCAACACAATTAATAAAATAAGCGAAAAGTATGGCGAAAAAGTAGAGTTTAACAATAAAACGTATTACTTATTTCCAAAAATGAGTGACATGATTAACTTAACTAAAGACAACTTAAAAGAATTCAACCTAGGCTTTAGAGATGAATATATTAATAACGCTCTTAATGTATTAAAAGAAAATCCATTCTACCTAGAAGAGTTAGATATGTTAAATACTGACGTTGCGTTAAAAAGTCTTATGAAAATAAAAGGAATAGGCCTAAAAGTAGCAAGCTGTATATTGATGTTTGGATACTCTAGATTTGATACATTCCCAATTGATACATGGGTTAAAAAATACGTCAGTGAAAAACTTGGAATAAAAGATGATATCAAAGTAATAAGTAAGTATATGAAAGAAATTTTTAATGAATATTCAGGTCTTGCTATACAGTATATGTACCATATAAATAGAAACAGGAAACTAGATTAAACTATTTCCCGTTCTTTTTTTGTATATTAAATTTGTTGCTTGATAAGCCCTCTTTGCAAAGTCAATTTTCACATAAATAAGCAAACGTTTTATTGACAAACTAATATACATATTTTATAATAGTATCAGGAGGCATAAAGATGATAGAAAATTTTATAATTACATATATTACTGATTATAATCCATATTTAATGGAAGAAGCAACTGCTGTTTTTAATCAAGATGGCACGTTTAACAGGCTTAGAATAGAAGAGGAGGAATATAGAAGTTTAGAAGTAAAAGAGGCACAGAAAAGAGCAAAAGCGCATATAAAAGAACAAAAAGGGATATCGTATAAAAATATATTAACTTCTAATACAATATTAATAGATGACAAAACTGCAAATGAGTATATATATTCAAATTATACCAGGTGGAAAAAGCAAGATATCAAATATGTCAAATGTATTCTTTCCAATTATATTAAAGAACTGTTTATGAATGCTAATAGTAAAAACTTTATTAACAAGAAAAAAGAAAAACATAAAATCGATGCAAAATATGGTTTCTATAAATATGGAGCTAAGTTTTCTATTGTTGATAATGGTAAAGAGACAATTTATACTTGCTCACTTTTAGTAAGAAATGATGCAAATGGTAAAAAGTATTTATATGATATTTTAGATATTAAAAAAAATAACCAAGTAAGCTTAGAAAAGTATTTTCAAACTACTTAGTTAATTAGAGACTATTATTATGAACAAGAACCTCCATACGAGCCTTCCGTTTAAAATAAACCAGGCATATCTATGCTCCAGCACCTTGTTCATGAATAAATTATAGCATAACATTTACTAAAAGTAAACACTATATAAAAATTGTTAACATAAATATAATTAAATATGCAATAAAAAAAGACGAGTTACCTCCATACGAGCCTTCTGTTTAAAATAAACTAGGCAAAGCTATGCTCCAGCAACCTGTCATGAATAAATTATAGCATATCATTTACTAAAAGTAAACAACCAAAAAGTATCTTTAGGCATATAATTGTGAAAGTAAAATAAAAAAAAGAACGAGTTACCTCCATGCGAGCCTTCCGTTTAAAATAAACCAGGCAAATCCATGCTCCAGCAACCTGTCCATGTACAAATTATAACATATCATTTACAAAAAGTAAACAAATAAAAAGTATCTTTTAAGTATCTTTTAAGTGCTAAAATAGTAGAATAAAATAAAAAAAGAACGAGTTACCTCCATACGAGCCTTCCGTTTTTGATAAACCAGGCATAGCTATGCTCCAGAAACTTGTTCATGAATAAATTATAACATATCATTTACTAAAAGTAAACAAATAAATTTTTTGAAAAATATACTTGACAAGTGTAATAAATACGCATATAATTATAATGTAAGTGAGGTGAAGCGTATGCAGTTAACAAACCCTTTATATAAAAATATTGGAGTACATGTTATTACTAGTATTTTTACAGTTGACAAAGGTGTAGTTAAAGTACTACTTGTTAAAAGAACTAATGAACCATTTAAAGAAAAGTGGAGTTTAGTAGGAGGTGCACTTTACAACAACGAAAGACTAGAAGACGGAGTTAAAAGAGAAATATTTGAAAAAAGTGGCTTAACTGATGTAAATGTTTATTTTTCAGGAGTGTTTGATGAAATTGATAGAAGTCCTGTTAGAAGAATGATAGCTTTAACTTATGTTGGACTAATAGACGCAAATAAAGTTCAAGTACTAAAGAAAACTCTTAAAACTGATAATTCTGACTGGGTCCCAATTGATAAAGTTCAAAATTTGGCAGGTGACCATAACAAGATTTTATTAAAAGGCCTAGATACATTAAAAGAACTAATTGTAACAACTGACATATTAAAAAGCTTATTTCCGAGTGGTGTAACCATTCCTGAAATACAAAAGACTTATGAAAGTATACTAAATAAGTCATTTGATAGACGTAACTTCAGAAAGAAACTTCTTAGTCTAGGTATAATAGAAGACACTAATAAATATATGGTATTTGAAGGGAAAAAACCTGCTAAGTTATATAGATTTAATAAAAAGAAAAATAAGAATGTATTATAAATACATTTTTATAAAGAAAATATAAGCGTATAAAATACGCATAAGGAGGGAAAATGAAAGATTTGTATATTGATTTTGATGGAGTAATTAAAGATACTATAAAAGTATCTTACAAAATGATGGAAGATGAAAAAATTGATTTAAGAGATCGACCTAAAGTAATTGAATTCTATAAGCAACTTGACTGGGAATACTTACTTAAAATAAGTGCTGAAATAAAAAATGCTTATTACTTTATAAATAAAATCTCAGAAGAAGGAACATTTAATCCTAAAATACTTACAACAGTTAATTCTCTTAATGAGATAAAAGCAAAACTAAGTGACATAAAAAAGAATTGTAAAAACATCACTTTGGTGTCAGTGCCATCTGGAATTGAAAAGTCAGTTTTAGTAAATCCAAAGAATTCTATTTTAGTAGATGACTACCGTGGCAACTTAATCTCGTGGCAAAATTCTGGTGGAATTCCAGTGAAATTTGCAAACGAAATAAGTAGTGAATTTATAACAATCAATACATTAGAAGTATTTACAGAAAAAGAAATATGCAAAAATTTGTGTTTAAGGAGGTAATTAAAATGAAAGAAGATACAAGAAACTTGGCGTTACAAAAATTAAAAACTTTTAAAAGCAAAAGAGAAGAACTATTGTCTTTACAAAAAGAACTAAATGATTTAAAAGAAAATGACTTAGTCAAAAGGTACTTATTTTTATCTGGTTTTTTAAGCAAAATTAATATAGAAAATGATAAAGAGTTAATATTAACTGCCTTTAATTCTCTAGTTAGAAACAACGAATGCACCCACGACATATGGGTATATCTAGGTAGCTTTTATTACGTAGACGATATGTTTAGGTCATATAGTATTAAAGTTCCTAACGAAAGTGATAAAAAATTTGAGTATAATCTGTATGGATGTTTGGAATGTGATGAAACAGTAGAAACTAGTGACTATATAAAATTTGAAAGCGAGCACATATGTTTAAAAACAAGAAAATATGTTAACATCTATGAGCTAAGAAAACAATATTTTGAATATTTAACTGAAATGAATGTAGAAGAAACAGTCAAGAAATTAACGAGTATGTTTGGAGGTGAATTATGAGCTGTTTATATTATTATTCACTTAATGATGGAAATGTAGAAAAATACAAAATTAGTATTGACGAAGAAAAACTAAGCAAGATAAAAGAAAAAAGCATTTATAAATGTGGAAAAAAGAAGAAAGTGAGCTATGAAGGCGTAAGATTTTTTAAAAATAATATGTACTATACTGATTTTAAAGAAGTTGACCTAGGATGGAGAGAATACAAAGATGGTCCAGACGAAAAACTGTATAGATATAGTTTCACTGAATACGTTCCAACCTATTTATCACAATTAATAGATATTATCATAAGTTCAAGTAGCGAAAAAGCAATAAGAGAATTATTTCAAATGGACCTATCTAAAGAATTTTGTGGCTTTCAAAAAGAAATAAACGATATACTTAATAAAGCTAGCAAGATAAGTGACAGCGACTACAAAAATAAGATAAACGCTTTAAACGAATTAAAAAACATTTACGAAGAAAAAGAATTTAATAGTGACAGAGAGGACATAAGCATATACTATAAAGAAGCTTTCACTTGCTTCCATGTTGAACTAATAGATAAGATTAGATTAGAAGAATATAACAAAGTTATTAGTTTTATTAACGGTATACCATTTACAAACGATAAAGTTTGTGATTTAATATTAAGAATGAAGGAGATGTTTTAAATGGATAGTTATATTAGCTTTAGATATTTAAACAAAAAATTATTAGACCAATATAAAGGTTTGGTGCCAGTTGAAATTGAATGTTCTAGAAGACACTATAATGGAGTAGACTATGATACTTACTCATATTCAACAATTGTATATTATAAGAAAGAAAATTTTAATCCTAAAAACTATAAAAATGTTAAAACTTTTGGTAATGAGTTAACAGTTATAGACTTTGAATACGATTTTGAAGATTATATGAACTTTATTAAAGATTGTGAATTCAAATTAAGAGACGAAATAGTAGATAAACCATTTGGTATTTACTTATTTCAAGTAAACCATCACGTAGTAAAAGACGGAAAATGCTTACTTGTTAATACCAAAGATAACAAATATGATTTAGATAATTTTGTTATGAGTGTAGTAGAAGAACTAAACTTATTAAGTGAGTCTTCTAGAAAAAAGATTATATCACAGTATGAACTAATAAGGTATAAACTATTTAAGGGTGAAGAATTAAGTAGAAAAGAATATGATTTATTAAGTAGTTTATTAGATAAAGACATAGACGAAAAATTAGAAGAACTAACTGTATTAAAACTTAGCTTATAATAAAGGAGGAATAAAAAAATGATATATTTAATGAGACATGGGCATGAAGATGAAGGATTTATCGGTGGTTGGAGTGATACACATTTAACTCAGAAAGGTGTAAATGAAAGTGTAAACGCTGGGAAATTTATTGTTAATAAAGGGTTAGTTATTAACAAAATATTGTCAAGTGATATAACAAGAGCAAAAGAAACAGCAAGGATTATTAATTCTAAATTAAATGTCCCTTTGGAAATAACAAAACTTTTAAATGAACAAGATAAAGGTATTATTAATGGTATTCCTTTACAAATGGCTGAAGAGTACTATAGTGAATTTATTAATACTGAAGATATTTACAAAAGGTTTCCAGAAGGAGAAAGTTTAAGCGATTTTTATAATAGAATACTTTACTATTATCATGATATTTTAAAAGAAGACAATACATTATTAGTTACTCATAGTGGTGTCATTAATATGATTTACTATATTCTTACTAATACAAAGTTAGGCTATAATAAGAAAGGATTTAATGTAACTCACTCTAGTATTCATGAATATGATCCAACATTAAAGAAAATAAAAAGAATATATTAGAAAAAAGTAAAAAATAAGGCGTGTGTTAAAATAAACGCCTTATTTCAGTTTATATAATAAAGTAGCTTTATTCTTTTACCTTTTGTTTCAATAAGCTCGTCGTCTTTTAAATTTTTAATTTCTCTAGACAAGGCACTTCTATTAACTGCTAGATAGTCAGCTAGTTCAGTATAACTCATTGGCAAATAAATAACTTTTGAACCTGTTTTTTTACTTAATATTCTAAAATAATCTAAAAGCTTATCTCTTATACTTTTATTTGATAACACTTCTATTCTCTCATTCGCTTTTGCAATTATAGTTGTTAAAATATTTATTAAGTTTTTTAAAAATTGATTATAAAAAGTAAAACGATTTTCTTTCATATTTAAAATTGAATTAAAGTCTATTATTACTATTTTTGTTTCTTCTTTAGTAATTACTTGATATTCTTCGTTTTTAAGTGGATAACTAAGACTACCAAATAACGAATTTTCTAAAAAATCTTCAAGAATAGTCCTGTTACCCTCGATATCATTTCTTACTATTTGCAAGTGTCCAGTTAAAATAATACATATAAAGTTATCATTTATCATGTTACTCAATATTTCCTTATTTTTCGGGTATTTATAACTAATCACCTCCAAATAAGCTAGCAGTTTTTCCCTGTTTTTTTGGCTAATATTATAGAATAATTCGTTCACTTTACATCACCTAAAACTATTTTATCAAATTTTTGTAATTGTTGCAATTGCAACATTAACTTTTATATACGATGTTGTATAATTGACTTATAAAATGATAAGAGAGAGGTAAATGAAATGAAGGTAATTAAAAGAGATGGACATATGGTAGATTACTGTCCAGAAAAAATTGAACAAGCTATAATGAAAGCTAATAAGGAAGTAGAAGAAGAAGATCAAGCAAGCAGTACTCAAATTAAAAATATTATTAAATATATAGAGAAACTTGGTAAGAAGAGAATACTAGTTGAAGATATTCAAGACATTATAGAAATGAAACTTATGAGTCAAGGAAAGTATGAACTTGCAAAACATTATATCACTTACAGATATACTAGAGAATTAGTAAGAAAAAGTAATACAACTGACCAATCTATTAAGGAGTTAATTGATGGAGAAAGTGAGTACTGGAATACAGAAAATTCAAATAAAAATGCTAAAGTAGTAACAACACAAAGAGACTACTTAGCAGGTATAACTAGTACTGATATAACTAGAAGATTTTTACTACCTGAAGATATAGTTGAAGCACATGATGCAGGTATAATACACTTTCATGATGCTGACTATTTTGCACAAAATGCATTACATAATTGTGACTTAGTAAACCTAGAAGACATGCTACAAAATGGAACTAGTATTAATGGAGTAATGATAGAAAAGCCACATAGATTTTTAACAGCTATGACTATTGCAACTCAAATAATTACTGCAGTTAGTAGTAGCCAATATGGAGGTGTTACAATAACTTTAACACATCTAGCTCCTTTTGTTAGAGAAAGTTATAATAGATATTTAGATAAATATAAAAAGAGAAAATTAAGTAAAGAACAATGTGAAAAATTTGCAATGGAAGATACAAAAAAAGAAATAGTAGATGGTGTACAAACTTTCCAATATCAAGTTAATTCAATGACTACAACAAATGGTCAAGCACCATTTTTAAGCGTATGTATGTATTTAGGAGAAACCAATGAATACAAAGAAGAATTATCTTGGATTATAGAAGAGTTCTTGCACCAACGTATATTAGGTATGAAAAATGAACAAGGTGTATATATTACCCCAGCATTTCCAAAACTTCTTTATGTGTTAGAAGAAGATAACATTAATAAAAATGGTAAATATTATTATTTAACTAAACTAGCAGCAGAATGTACTGCAAAGAGAATGGTACCAGATTATATTAGTGAAAAAATAATGAAAGAATTAAAAATTGATAAAAATGGTAATGGTAACTGCTATCCTTGTATGGGATGTAGAAGTTTCTTAACTCCGTATGTTGATGAAAATGGTAAACCTAAATACTATGGCAGATTTAATCAAGGTGTTGTTACAATTAACTTAGTTGATGCTGCTTTATCTAGTGACAAAGATATGGATACATTCTGGCAAATATTTGAAGAAAGACTTGAATTATGCCATAAAGCTTTACAAATTAGACATAAACGTTTAAGCAAGGCAACAAGCGACGTTGCGCCTATTCTTTGGCAACATGGTGCATTAGCTAGACTTAAAAAAGGAGAAAGCATTCATGATTTATTACATAATGGTTACTCAACAATAAGTTTGGGTTATGCTGGACTTTATGAATGTGTTAAATACATGACAGGACACTCTCACACAGACAATGGAAAGGGTAAAGAATTTGCTCTTGAAGTTATGGAAAAAATGAATGCTAAATGTAAAGAATGGAAAGAAGTTGAAAACATTGATTACAGTGTTTATGGTACACCAATAGAATCAACTACTTATAAATTTGCAAAATGTTTAAAAGACAGGTTTGGTGTTGTTAAAGGTATTACAGATAGAGACTATATTACTAATTCATATCATGTTCCTGTGTTTGAAGAAATAGATGCATTTACTAAATTAAAACTAGAAAGTGAATTCCAAAAACTTAGTCCAGGTGGAGCAATTAGTTATATAGAAACACCTAACCTTACTAATAACTTAGATGCAGTATTAGAAGTAATAACATTTATTTATAACAATATTATGTATGCAGAGTTAAATACAAAGAGTGACTATTGTCAAGAATGTGGATATACTGGAGAAATATTAATAGATGATAATATGGAATGGTACTGTCCAAACTGTGGAAATAGAGACCACAATAAACTTAATGTAGCAAGACGTACTTGTGGTTATATTGGAACTAATTTCTGGAATAAAGGAAGAACTCAAGAAATTAAAGAAAGAGTTTTACATATAGATAATAAAGAAGAAAAGGATACTAAGAAAGACAAGGAAGAAAAATAATGGCAAGGTATAATTTAATTAGAAAAATGGATATTTCTGATGGACCAGGAATTAGAGTTTCTATATTTATGCAGGGGTGTGCTTTCCATTGTAAGAATTGTTTTAATAAAGAAACTTGGGATTTTAAGTTAGGACATGAATTTACTGATGAAACTATTAATAAAGTTCTAGACTTATGTGATAATGAAGTGGTAAAAGGCTTATCTATTTTAGGAGGTGAGCCACTTCATCCACTTAATATAGAAGCATCTACAAAACTTGCAAGTGCATTTAAATGGAGATTTCCTAATAAAGATTTGTGGGTTTGGACAGGATTCTTGTATGATAGAGATTTAACTGGAAAAGAAATACTAAACTATATAGATGTTTTAGTTGATGGACAATATGTAGACGAGTTACATGACTTTAATTTAAAGTGGAGAGGTTCATCTAATCAAAGAGTAATAGACGTAAAAAAAAGTTTAAAGAAAGGAAGTATTGTATTACTAGAAAGTGCTTATGAATAATAGAGGGTTTGAAGTAGCTAAAGGTTACGAAAATATGGGAGTTGTTATGCCCGTTAGAAAGACTAAATATAGTGCAGGCTATGATGTTGAAGCAATAGAAGACACAGTTATTCCACCATTTAAGCCAGGTATGAAACCAACTTTGGTTAAAACTGGACTTAAAGCATATTGTCAGAATGATGAATTCTTTATGTTAGTCAATAGGTCAAGTAATCCTGGGAAAAAAGGACTAGTTTTAGCAAATAGTGTTGGAATAATTGATGCTGACTATTATAATAATCCAGATAACGATGGACACTTTATGTATGCATATTATAACTATTTTAACGAAGACGTAGTTATACATAAAGGTGACGTTATTGGTCAAGCAATATTTATGAAATATTTAATAACTGATACAGATAATGCAACCGGTGAAAGACTTGGAGGATTTGGTTCAACAAGCAAACAAAAATAGTGAAGAAAATTCACTATTTTTATTTATGCACTAATACTTTAGTTCCAGCACTTACATTATTATATATTGTTTCAGCTGCTTCATAAGGCATATTTATACATCCATGACTTCCATTTGTTAAATAAATATCACCACCATATTCACTTCTCCACCCATCAGCATCATGTAAGCCTATTGCTTGGTCAAATGGCATCCAAAAATATACATGGCTTTTATATCCAGGGCCTTTTAAATAAGTATCATATGCTTTATAAGCTATTTCAAAATATCCCATTCTAGTATGAATTCCACCGTTACCTGTAACACATGGAGTAGTCATATATAACTCATTATCAATATAAAAATTCACTGTTTGACTACTAATATCAACTTCCACAAACATATCAGGAAGAATACCTGCGTCTTCATTATTGATAAAACCAACTATTCCGTTCTCGTCTTCAATAAAATAGTAATAATCAGTTTCTTTAGTTATAACTACTTTTTGAAATTTTCCAATTTCACTGATAACATTAGTTTCTAAAGTATCATCATATACTTTTGTATCATTCTTAATATAACCCAAGTACATTACTTCCTTTTCTTTAATTTCATTTTCCACTTCACTTATCAATTCAGTATTATCTATAACTTCAACAACATTTTCTTCTTCTACGTAATCCTTATTTGTATCACTAACTTCAGTATCATTTGATATATTTTGAACAAAATCATTAAGTTCTTCCTTACTACATCCGGTTAAAGTAATTAAAGCAGCTAAAACTCCTGCTAAAGTTTTCTTATAATTCATAAATATCCTCACCTTTGACTAAATATTCTACACTCTTTTAGTAAAAATGTAAAGAGATTTAAATCAATATTATGTAATTAAAACACTTAATATATATAAAGTATTTTATGATAAAATAAAGTGGACTTTATTAAAGAAAAAAACCGACTTATTATCGGTTTAACATCCAATTATTATATATATCAGCATTAGAACTACTTGGCGCAGGATTTGCTTTTTCCATTTTAATTATCATAGGTATCTTTAAAATTCTACCGAAAGCAACACAAGTACCTGGCTGCAAACTCTTTTGTTTGTTGATAATTTCTTCACTCATATTAGGTATCATTTTTTCAATATACTCTAAATCTAGTGGGTGAGTAATTTTAAAAATTATAAAGTTATCTAACTGACTTATTACATTACCATTTAAATCTGTTGGCCTTTGAGTAATAAGGTCTAGTATAACACCGTGTTTTCTTCCTTCTTTAGCAATTCTTTCAAATATATTATAACCAATTAATTCTTGATCTGTATCTTCTCTAACATATCTGTGAGCTTCTTCAAGCATTATATGAATAGGTATACTTGCACGTGGTTCATTAGTTTTACCAAAAAGTAAGAACATTCTACTAAATATCTTTGTAACAGTTCTAGCAAATCTATCATCAACATCTTCTAAGTTAATATTAATTATCTGAGCTTTTTTATTATCCTTAGTAGTAACTAAAGCCGCGATATAATCTTTAACACTATTATACTTTTTATCAGTAAAGAATACACTATTACTTGAATTAATCAAATTATGTAGTTTTACTTTTAAACTAATTGCTTCATTATACATCTTCTCATTAAGTAAATATCTCTCACTAAATAAAGTGAAATTTAAAGCAACTTCCAAATCTTTTAACCCATAAGTAACACCAGATGTATTTATGTTCCATACTTTTTCTTCTTTAACAAATTTTTCAATATATTCACTTATTAAAGTTCTTTCACCAAATCTTCCTTCGCTATCTATGTCAAAACATTTTCTAAAAACTCTTGTATAACCAATTCCTGGAACAACTGTGTCTAAACTTAATTGAGGAGTATGTGTAGTAGATAAAATATCAAAAATTTGATCTCTTATCTTAGCACTTGTCTGGTTTGTGTACATAATAGACGTGATAGCTTTAGCAAGTAAATGATTTTTATATTCTTGTACTTCTTTATCTTCACTTGCAAAAATTTTAGCAAGTTCAATTGTTTCTTCAATAATAGGTATCTGTCCATAACTAGTTGCATCTAATAAATTAAGTAAATCATCAAGTGATAATAAAGATACTGGAATACTCAAATACTCTGCATCTATCTTTTTATTTGTAGTTATTAATTTATAATGCAAATTTGGATTAATATCATTTATCCCACTAAGTGCGCTTATGTATTCACCATATGAGTCAAATATAAACAAGTTAGCCTTAAATGGAACAGCCTTCAAACTCATTAAATTTTGTAAAATTCTACATATGCCATAAGTTTTACCACTACCTGAATTACCAAAAATAGCTGCATGATTACTAAATAAATCATTAACATCAACACTTACTGGATAATTTTTATAAAGTGGAGAAACTCCTAAAGTCAAAGCGTTTTTAGAACTGCTTACTAATATTTTTAGTTCCTCTTCATTAATAACTCTAACACTTGAGTTTAAACTAGGCTTTTTAATAAGTCCACCTAGAAAAGAAGTTTTAGTTAACTCTCCTAGAAAATTAACCTTAACGGAATTGCCCTCAATGTCTTCAACTTCTCCAAGTATTTTCTTATCATTATCTATAAATACTACGTGCAAGTTTAAAATATCACCTAGATTAACCGCGTCAACTAATAAACTTACAATAGCATAGTTTTTATTTATTGCTAAAATATTTCCAAACATAATATAACCTCTTTATTCTATAAGTATAATAGCATAAAATTAGGAAATTTACAATTGATTTATTAATTAATTTATGATATTATTTAAATATGTAAACGAAGACGGGTCTTGGAAAGCCTAACAGTTATGTAATTAATGAGTGATCTATTAAGATAATTAGAGTGGAACCACGGGAATTTGTCTCGTCTCTAAACTTATAGTTCACTTTTATTTTAAGGAGAGTGAAAAAATGGAAGAATTAACAATGAAAGACTTAGTGAACTTTTGTAAACAATATGGTTTCATATTTCAAGGAAGTGAAATATATGGAGGACTTGCAAATACTTGGGACTTTGGACCAGTTGGAGTAGAGTTAAAGAAAAACCTAAAAAATGCTTGGATGAAGAAATTCATTCAAGAAGATATAAACAATGTTGGTTTAGATAGCGCTATATTAATGAACCCTAAAACATGGGAAGCGAGTGGACACTTGAGCACATTTAGTGACCCATTAATAGATTGTAAAGAATGTAAAACTAGATATCGTGCAGATAACTTAATTAATGACTTTACTAATTCAAACTTAGGAGATTCTCTTACAAATGAAGAAAGAGTTTCATACATTAAAGAAAATAAGCTTCCATGTCCAAAATGTGGAAAATCTAACTTTACAGACATAAGAGAATTTAACCTAATGTTTAAAACATTCCAAGGTGTAACAGAAGACTCAAAAAGTGCAGTGTATCTTCGTCCAGAAACAGCGCAAGGTATATTTGTAAACTTCATGAATGTACAAAGAAGTATGAGACTTAAAGTACCATTTGGAATTGGACAAGTAGGTAAATCATTTAGAAACGAAATAACTCCAGGTAACTTTATATTCAGAGTTAGAGAGTTTGAACAAATGGAGTTAGAATTCTTCTGTAAGCCAGGTACAGAATTAGACTGGTTTAAATACTATAAAGATAAATGTAAAGATTTCTTATTAAGTTTAGGTATCAAAGAAGAAAACCTAAGACTAAGAGACCATGACAAAGAAGAGTTAAGCTTCTACAGCAACGCAACAACAGATATAGAATATAAATTCCCATTCGGATGGGGAGAACTTTGGGGAATAGCATCTCGTACTAATTATGACCTTTCTAGACATATGGAAGTATCAAAAGAAAAACTAGAGTATCTTGATCCTGATACTAATGAAAAGTATGTTCCTTATGTAATTGAACCATCTCTAGGTGTGGAAAGACTATTTTTAACAGTACTTTGTAATGCTTATACAAAAGAAACACTAACTGATGGAACAACAAGAGAAGTTATGAAGTTTACTCCAGCGCTTGCACCTTACAAAGTAACAGTATTACCTCTAGTAAAGAAATTTCACAGTGAAAAAGCACTAGAATTATATAAAGAATTATCTAAACACTTTATGACAATGTATGACGAAGGTGGTAACATTGGTAAAAGATATAGAAGAAGTGATGTAATAGGTGTACCTTTTGCAGTTACAATAGATGATGAAACACTAAATAACCAAACAGTAACAGTAAGAGATAGAGATACAATGGAACAAATAACACTAAAAGTTGAAGAGTTAGTGGATTACATAAACAAAAAAATGGAGTTTTAAATTCCATTTTTTTAAATATACCTGATGAGTACCCCAGGCGAGATGAATGCTCACATACAAAATATGCTTACTGGAACTCTTTAACACATCGTTACTCCTTCACAAGTAACCCATCTGCATAATCAATAAAAAAAAATGAGGGTGGGCTCATTTTTTTATCATATTTGGTACGGACAAATAGTATATCTGAAACCTAAGTAATCAGTTAATAAATAACTAAACTCTATAAATATAATATCATAAATTTAAGAAAATTCAATAATTTTGGCATTTTTTAACTATAAACTCAAAGAAATTTGCAAAAAATCAACTTTTATGTTAAAATAATAAACAATTCAAAGGGGGATTATATTTATGAATAAATTATTTAAGAAAATTCTTTATAATGCAACAAGACCTTATGCTAAGAAATATCTTACAGGTCATTTAGGAAAAGTTGTTGAAGATAATGAAAAAATAACTTGTTATGTTAAAAGAAGTAAAATAAAAAAGAAAGATTATAATTATACTGTTGCATGCTTTGGTATAGGAGAAAACCATAAAAAGGTTGCAAAAGCATTCAATTTAAATAAACCAATTTGTTATATAATTGATGGCATTGATTTAAAAAAACATAAAGTATATATCTTTGGTTATAACAATTGTGAAGTTATTATTAAAAATTGTAATTTTGGATTAGATTTATGCGTTCATGTTAATGGTAAATGTACATTAGAGAATACAAATATAACAACATTCTCTTCTTTATCAATTGGCGCTAATGATTTAGTAATTAAAAATATGGATAGCGACAAAATAAGAATAATCAGTTCTGAATCAAATATCACTTTGGGTGCAGATAATAGAATTGATGTAATAGACTCTAATATCGGTAGTCAAAAGAAAAATATTAATGTTTCATTTATAGCTACAAATGAATTAAATGTTGTTAATTCTAATATTGTTGGTAAAGAAGTAGAATGTAAATCAAGTACTATTAATACTGATAAAAAAAGTTCATTAATTGCGACTGATAAAGTTAATCTACAAATAGATACTTTTGATTCTATAAATATTAATGCTCCAACAATTGTTTTAAATGGAGAAGAAATATCAAATGAAAAGAAATCAGTTGTATTTAAAAAAATAACTGAACCACTTGCACTTAAAAGATTAGAATTAGTAAATCTTTTGAAAAAAGTTAAAACTCAATGTGAAAACATTAATTCAGAGAAAGTTTTAGAATACCAAGAAGAACTAAATGTTCAACAAGTTAGTAAAGTTTTAAAAAAATAATAATATACAAAAGAAAAAGACAATTGCGGATTGTCTTTTTTGCTATTATATAAACTGATGGGCACCACCAGGCGAGATGAATTCTCACATATAAAATATGCTTACTGGAACTCTCTAACACATCGTTACTCCTTCACAAGTAACCCATCTGCATAATCAATAAAAAAAAGAATGAGGGCTCATTCCATTTTTTATCATATTTGGTAGCGACGGGGGGAATCGAACCCTCAACCTCACGGGTATGAAAAATAAGCCCTAAATTAAATTACCGTTTATTTTTTACCGTTTCCCTTATTAAATAAGGCTTCGCTCCGATATATATTATAAAATAAAATATAAGTAAATTCAAGTAAATATAAATAATTTTATATAAAAATTCCCTAAAATTTCCCTGAATATTTTTTAAGCATTAAATTCATTTTCTTTCTTTTTTTATATATTCAATGTTAAACTCATCTAAATCGCTTATTTTAATCCTACCATCTTCTAGTGAAGATTTTAATCCCTCTTGATATTCGTTAGGGGCATAAATTACTTTAATATATTGACTCTTTTGACAAGGTAAGTAATAAATATATTCATCATCTTTATAAATTTCTTCTAAAGCAGAAGCACAAGTAAAGTTTTCGTTATTTTTACTACTATCAACAATGACAAATTCTTTTTCAATATCATATTTTGAATTATTAAAAACAGTAATATTAAATATCTTTATTATAACTCCTTTTTTATAACCCATACGAATATCATCTATTGAATAAATACTATTAACTTTTGATATTGAATAAGTTAAAGATTTCCACTCAACTGTACCACCATCTTTTAGTTTAAAAGGTATAGGTATTAACAAAATCAATAATATTATAATAATCACAATTTTAGCAATTTTTTTACTTTTCATTTTTCATATCCTTTCCACAAACTATCTTTGTTAATAATATTATACCACATTATTGATAAAAATAGTAATACAATGGTATTGATATGTCAAATAAGATTAAAATGTATAAAAAAAATAGATATTTCTATCTATTATTACTCATATTGGTAGCGAGGGAGGGACTCGAACCCCCGACATATCGGGTATGAACCGATCATTCTAGCCAGCTGAATTACCTCGCCATAAATCAAGTAAGCAATATAATAATATCATAAATATTGTTAATTGACAATACTTAACACAAAATTTCCTTAAAAAAATGCCTAAATTACCATTTCTTTATCAATTTTGGTATCTTTTTCATCATATTGCTTACTTTTAGTATATCCATTTATTGTAAATTCATTTCCGTATTTTTCAATACCTTTATTTATTGCTTTCCAATCATTTGAATTTGCCTTTAAAAAATCTTTTATCTCATTATATAAATCATTTTCTTTTATTACTGCTTGTCTTAAATTTAATAATTTATATGGTATTTCTTCAAAAGTCGGATCAGTTTCCATATTATAATATTTTTTTAATAAATCAGTTATTTTATCTGAATCTGTATATAATCTTCCTGATAATACAGTAGATAACTCCACAAAATTTATTACAAATTTATTATTTTTTTTATTATCAATTTTCTTTTGGTAATTAGGAACTTCTTGTTTTGCTTATGTTAGTAAAAATTATTGTAATGCACTATCAGTAAAAAATTGTAGTCAATGCAGTTTTTACAAATCAAAACAAGAAGTTCCTAATTACCAAAAATATTTATTGAATAGTAAAAAAGGAGAAAATGAAAAAAATGAGAAATAATATTGAATTAATACTATGGTCTATCCTTACAGGACTATTACTATGCAACTCATTTGAGATAACAACAAATATTTGTGATAAGATGGAAATACCTTATGATCTATGTATAAGTGTCGCAAGTATAGGCTTTAGAGCAGAACTAACTATTGTATTGTGTATTGCTATGTTAGTTGTATTTTATAAAAGTACACATTATATTGCTAATTTATTAGGAAGATTGATTTATTGTTAAATTGTTAAATAGTCGCTAGTACAGGACTATTTTTATTTTGTCTAAAAAATATAATTAAAATTAAATAAGTATAAATAAACATAAATAAAAAAAGAGAATTTAATAAAAAATTCCCTAAAATTTCCCTGAAAAAATTTTAAAAAAAGAATTTGCAACTTTGCAAACCCTTATAAAATCTAGTAAAAATTGATTTTTAAATTTATAAATTAAGTCAGTGGCTAATTAGGTATGAACCGTACGCTCTAGCCAGTTGAGCTACATCGCCATCACAACAACAAAATAATACCATAAAATAACTTATAAAGTCAAGCAGATTTTCATTTTTTTCTTTTAAATTTTTAAATTTTATGATATATTTGTATTATAAGAGTAAAGAGGTGCAAGTATGTTTGGAAAAATAACTGAAATAAATGGAAGCTCATGTGTAGTAGAAAACAAATCTCACTTAACCCATAGTGAATTAATGAACTGTCATGTAGTATTCCCTGAAAGTGATAGATTAGTAGTTGGAGAAATTACAAAAATAGATGAAAGCAAAATATGTATACTTTTAGTTGGAGAAATCAGGTCTAATCGTTTCTTTCCAGGAGTAGTTAAAAAGCCAAGCACTACACCAAGAATAATAAATGTTAATGAACTTGAATTAATTATAGGAAAACAATCTAAAGACATTCCATCACTTGGACGTTCTGCAATATATAAAAACTATGATGTAAAAGTACCTATTGACAGTATGTTTGCCAACCATTTAGCTATAATAGGTAACACTGGAAGTGGTAAATCATGTGGAGTAACTAGAATTTTACAAAACCTATTTACCGAAAGCTTAGTTAAACCAAAGAAAAGTCACTTTGTAATATTTGATGCCTACGGAGAATACACTCATGCTTTTGATGGACTTGATATTAATACAAAAGTCTATACTGCTGTAAAAGAGACTGCTTTAGATTTAGGGCTAACTATACCACCAAACTTTCTAGAAGTAGACGACCTTGCAATTCTTCTAGGAGTAACAGAAGGAGATCAAATTCCAGTTTTAGAAAAAACACTAAAATTAGTTTACATATTTACAAGTAGTGACGATAAAGTAATAGAATATAAAAACGATATAATCGCTAATTGTTTGTTAGACATATTAACTTCTGGAAAATCTGGTAGTCAAATGAGAGACCAAATAATTGCAGTTTTAACTCACTACAAAACAGATAGTCTTAACTTAGAAAGTATTGTTCACACTCCAGGATACGATAGAACGCTAAAACAATGTTTATTAATTGATGAACATGGAAAAATAAATGCGATGGAGTTAATAACAAAATTTTTAAAAGAGTTTACAAAATTAAATTTAAACGACATAATAATTGATAAAAACTATACATACACATTAAACGATTTATACTATGCCTTAGAGTTTGCCCTTATGAGCGAAGGAACTCTTAACGATACACTAAGTTATTCTAAAAACAACATTTTAAAAACTAGATTACAAACAATAATTAACAGTAAATATAAAAGTATCTTTGAAGTAAATGAGTATCTTACAAAAGAAGATTATGTTAGTAAATTCTTCACTAAAAATGAAGAAAATGCTTCACTTACAATAATAAACTTAAGTACAGTAGACGATAGATTTGCAAAGATTTTAACTAAACTGTTTTCAAAACTATTCTTTACTTATACAATTACACTTAATAAACGTGGCTCTTTTCCAATTAATATAATCCTTGAAGAAGCTCATAGATACGTACAAAATGATAGCGACATCAACATAATAGGCTACAATATATTTGATAGAATTACAAAAGAAGGAAGAAAATATGGAACACTTCTAACATTTATCACACAAAGACCCAGTGAACTATCTAGTACTGCATTAAGTCAGTGTTCAAATTTCGTTATATTTAGAATATTTCATCCTAAAGATTTTGAAATTGTTAAAAGTATAAGTACGAATGTTGACTCAGAAAACTTAGAGAAACTAAAAACTCTTAACTCAGGAACTTCACTTGTTTTTGGAACTGGTTTTAAAATTCCACTTTTAGTAAGTTTTGATTTACCAAGTCCTATGCCAACAAGCACAAATGTAATGTTAAGTCAAATATGGTATCAGTAAATAAAACGTAAAGTCTATTTTAAATGAATAGACTTTTTTATATTTAAAGAGTATTATAGTGTACAAAGGGAGGTTTTTTCATGAAACTAAATGAACTATATGAAAATGCACCAGATGTAGAAATTACAGGTATTAAAATTAATTCTAAAGAGATTAATAAGGGTGACTTATTTATCTGTACGATGGGTGCTACTGTTGATAGACACAACTTTATTGGTGATGCTATTAAGAAAGGTGCTAAAGCTTTAATTGTAAGTAAAGAAGTAGATGCAAGTATTCCTTATGTTAAAGTAGAAAATACTAATAAAGAGTTACCTAAAATTGCAAGAAAATTTTATAATCATCCGGAAAACAGAATGAACGTAATAGGTGTTACTGGAACAGACGGAAAAACTACAACAACTACAGTTATACAAACATTACTTGGAAGTGATAAATGCGCGTACATGGGTACTAATGGTAGAAGTTGTGCTAAATTTAGTAAAACGACTGCTAATACAACACCGGGGGCTGAAGTATTATATGGCTATTTAGACGAATTTATTAATGCAGGATGCGATACTATCGCAATGGAAGCTAGTAGTGAAGCGTTTTATAATGGAAGACTAGAAGGTATGCCTTTTTTAGTAGGTGCTATTACTAATGTAACAAGTGAACACTTAAATACACATAAAACTTTTGAAAACTATCTTAATTGTAAATGTAAGCTTTTTGATCAAATTAGAAAGGATGGATATGCAATTCTTAATAAAGATGATGAACACTTTAATGAAGTGTTAAGCCACTGTAAATGTAAAGTATTAACTTATGGACGAGATGAAAGTTGTAATTTATACATAAAAGACTTTAAAATTTTTTCAGACAAAACATTGATAACATTCGTGTTATTCGGTAAAACTTATGAAGTAACTAGTCCGCTTTTAGGAGACTTCAATGTTTATAACCTAGCGTGTGCATTATTATCTTGTGTTGCATTAGGAAAGAAAATGGAAGACTTAATTCCAAATATATCTAAAATAAATGTAAGTGGAAGGCTTGATATGCTACCTAATATTGGACAAGATTTCTACTGTATGGTAGATTATGCTCATACGCCTAACGCAATAGATAAAATATTGAATTTCGTTCACACTCTTGGAGTAAACAAAAGTATAGTAGTAAACGGTTCAGCTGGAGAAAGAGACCATACAAAAAGACCGCAGATGGGAGAGTCTGTTTTAAAAAATGCTAGCTATGCAATATTTACATACGAAGATCCTAGAAGTGAAGACCCACTTGAGATAATTAAAGAAATGACTAGCACAGTAAAAGGCGTTTATAATAACTATGAGATAATCGTAGATAGAAGACAAGCAATTAGACGTGCTATTGAGTTAGCTAGTGAAAATGATATTGTATTAATTCTAGGAAAAGGAAATGAAACTTATGAAAAACTAAGTACTGGAACAATATATTTTAACGATGAAGAAGAAGCAATGACTGCTATTAAAGAGAAATTAGAAACTAAGAAATTAACTTTAAAATAAACTAGACAAATATGCTTGTTTGTAGTAAAATTTGTGTATGGAAGTGATAAAATGAAAAGATTATTAACAGGTTTAAAACCAACTGGAAATTTAACTTTGGGAAATTATATAGGTGCGATAAAGCCACTTGTAGATTTAGCTAATACTAATGAATACGAAATACTTTTATTCGTAGCTGACTTACACGCATTAACCGTTTATCAAGAACCTGATTTACTAAGAGATAGAATTAAAAAGTTTATTGCAATGTATTTAGCCTGCGGTGTAGACCCATCAAAAGTTACTATTTATATTCAGTCAGATAATACATATATTCCAGCTATCTCATGGCTACTAGAATGTAATACTTATTATGGAGAAGCTAGTAGAATGATACAGTTTAAAGAAAAAAGTAAATGTTGTGACAACTTTTCAATAGGACTACTTACATACCCAGTATTAATGGCAGCAGACATTCTTTACTGTGACGCTGACTTTGTACCAGTTGGAGTAGACCAAAAACAACACGTTGAACTAGCAAGAGACATAGCTATTCGTTTTAACAAAAAATATGGAGAAACTTTTAATATCCCAGCACCTCTTATAACAAAAGCGGGTACTAAAATAAAAGACCTAAAGCATCCTGATAAAAAGATGAGCAAAAGTGAAGATAATCCAAGTGGTGTAATATCTTTATTTGACGAACCTTCTAACATAATTAAGAAAATAAAAGGTGCAACAACAGATAGTGATAACTTAGTATATTTTGATGAAGAAAATAAGCCAGGTATATCGAATTTATTAAACATTGCATCAGTAATGACTGGTAGAAGTATAGACGACTTAGTAAGTGAATTTAAAAACAGTGGTTATGGTACATTCAAAACTTATGTTGGAGAAGTAACTGCTAATAAAATCTCTGAAATTCAAGAAAAATATAATAAATTATTAAATAGTAGTGAAATAGACGAAGTATTAAATGGTGGCTTAAATAAAAGTATTAGTCTTGCAAAAACTAAATACGAAGACATGAAAAAGAAAGTGGGACTTAATTAGTTCTGCTTTTTTAATTTTCACATACTTATCACACTAGTACTTTATAATGAAATAGGGAGTTGATAAAAATGACAATATTAATAGTAGATGATGAAGTGCTAATAAGAAACGTAATAAAAGAATATTTACTTAATGAAGGATACAAAGTACTTGAAGCAAAAGACGGGTTTGACGCCTTAAGAGTAATATCTGACAATAAAGTAGACCTAATTGTTTTAGACATAATGATGCCTAAAATGGATGGCTTCACATGCCTTAGTGAAATAAGAAAAACAAAGAATATTCCTGTAATAATGTTAAGTGCAAGAAAAGAAGAAACAGATAAACTTAATAGTTTTGATCTAGGAGTAGACGATTATGTTACAAAACCTTTTAGCCCAAAAGAATTAGTAGCTAGAGTAAAAGCTCATTTAAAAAGAACAACATCTAATAATGAAAACTATACTTATAAAAATCTTATAGTAGACTATAAAGGTAGAAAAGTAACAATCAATGACAAAGAAGTAAATCTAACACCTAAAGAATACGAGCTTCTTACATATTTTATTAAAAACAAAGGAATTGCTTTAAGTCGTGAGCAACTACTTAATAATGTTTGGGATTATGACTATTATGGAGATGATAGAACGGTAGATACACACATAAAAATGTTAAGAAAAAGCTTGGGAGACTATAGAAACCTAATTAAAACAATAAGGGAAGTAGGTTATAAATATGAAACTGAAGAATAGAACACTAAAAGAACAAATATGGTTTTACATGGCCATATTTTCTACATGTCTAATAGCTTTACTTTGGATACTTCAAGTATTATTTTTTGATGCTTACTATGAAGAAAAAACAACAAAAACAATAGAAAAAATAGCTTTGAAAACAAAGTATTATTACTTAAACAATAAAACAACAAATAGCTATGACACACTATCATACGATAATAATGCTTGTATTGAAATAATAGAAGATAATACTTCAATTTATAGTTCAAATGGTAAAAGAAGAGGTTGTATATATATTGATGATACTGTTGAATTAAGTACAAATTACATATTAGATTTTATTGAAAGTGATGAAACTACAAAGAACTACAAAATAATAAATCCAAAACTTAATAATCAAACACTAGTAACAGCGATAAAACTTAAAGATAGTGCTTATGCTTTTATCAATGTAAGTTTAGAGCCTACTGACCCAGCTATATCAATAATTCGTTCAGAACTAATATACATAAGCATATTTATATATTTGTCTTCATTTATAATCGCTTACTTTATAAGTAGGCACATTAGTAAGCCCATTTTAGAATTAAATAAAGAAGCTACAAAGATGTCTAAAGGGGATTTAATAACTCCATTTAACGAAAACTCAAACATTGAAGAAATAAAAGAACTTTCTAGAACATTAAATCAAACAAAAAAAGAATTATCTAAAATTGATACAACAAGAAAAGACTTGCTTGCTAATGTTTCACATGACCTTAAAACACCACTTACAATGATTAAAGCATATGCTGAAATGGCAAGAGATTTAAATAAGGATAATGAAGAAAAAAGAACAGATAATTTAAATGTTATAATTGAAGAAAGTGATAGACTAAATAGCTTAGTAAACAATATACTAGAGTTATCTAAAAGTGAAAAAAACATGGATACACTAACAAGAGAAAACTTTAGTATAAATGAGTTAATCACAAAAGTACTTCATAGATTTGATTATCTAACTGAAGAAGGATACACTTTAAAATTTATTGCTAAAAAAGAATATATCATATATGCAGACATCCAAAAAATTGAGCAGGTTATATATAATTTAGTAATAAATGCAGTAAACTATACTGGAAAAGATAAAAAAGTAACTGTTAAAATAGAAGAAAATAAAGGCTATATAAGGGTGTATGTCATTGACACAGGTAAAGGAATAGCTGAAAGTGAAATTAATCTAATCTGGGATAAGTACTATAAAAATGAAAAAAATCATCAAAGAAATAAAATAGGAACTGGTTTAGGCTTGTCTATAGTGAAAAATATTTTAATAAAACATAACTATAACTATGGCGTAATTAGTACTAAAGGAAAGGGGAGTAAATTCTATTTTGACATTAACATATAATTTTCACTTTTCTTTCACAAATTTATCACTTAACTTTAGTATACTTATATCATGAAAGGAGAAGTGATATTGTTAGAAGAAAAGTTGTAATAAAAATATAAATCCTCAAAAAACCTATAAAATCACATATAACAATTAAGAGTACACGATTAATCCCAGTGTACTCTTTTTCAAATTTTTAATTATAATTACTAGTTTTTTCTTTTAATATTTGATATAATTATTTTTGAAAGAGAAGAGTGGTTTTAAATGAGTGAAATAAAATTAAAATTTACTGCTAAACCTAAAGATATAATAATGTTTATTATATTCTGCATTTTTTTACTTTATTTAGTAGCAATTGGCGTGCTTAACTTATATGAAATAACACACAATAATATGTTTTGGGGACTAAACCCAATACCTGCTTTTAGTAGTGACTTCATTGTAGCTACAATGACTTTATATATATGCACTTTAATTGCAGTATTCATGAGTACATCAAGTTATTTCTTTGATAGAGAAAAAGGTTTTGGATTTGGTAAAAAGAAAGATAAAGATGAACCAGGTTGGTCTAGATGGATGAAAGAAGACGAAATGAAAAAAGCTTATGATGTAAAAGAAATTACATTAAATGCTGATACTTACGAACATGCTGGAATTCCAATTATATTAAAAGAAGACAAAGCTTGGGTAGACGATGGAGAAAACCACAGCCTTATCATAGGTGCGTCTGGTTCAGGTAAAACTTGGACTATAATTGACCCTTTAGTTAAAATATTAGGTAAAGCAGGGGAAAGTATGATAGTAACTGACCCTAAAGGTGAAATATATGAACACAACGCTAATATGCTTAGAGAAAAAGGATATAATGTAATAATAGTTAACTTCCGTGATCCAGAACATGGTAGTGCATGGAACCCTCTTACACTTCCTTATAGATACTGGAAACAAGGAAAAGAAGATAAAGCAATGGAGTTACTTGAAGACCTTGCAACAAACATATTAGTAGATTCAACTAATAATAACGATCCATTCTGGCAAAAGACTGCAGCTGACTATTTTACTGGGTTAGCTCTTGGACTTTTTGAAGATGCTAAAAGTGAAGACGAAATAAACTTAAACAGTATAAACGCAATGAGTACATTTGGTGAAGAAAGATGCGGTGCATCAAAGTATGATAAAGAATACTTTAAACTAAAAGGAGAACTTTCAAGTGCTTACATTAGTGCGGCAGCAACTATAACAGCCCCTGCTGATACTAAAGGTGGTATCACATCAACTTTTAGACAAAAAATTCGTATCTTTAGTAGTAGACAAAAATTAGCTGAAATGCTTAGTTATACTGACTTTGATGTAACGAGAATTGGTAAAGAAAAAACAGCTGTATTCTTAAAAATACATGACGAAAAAACAACATACCATGCTCTTGCTACAATATTTGTAAAGCAAGTTTATGAATGCCTAATAGACGAAGCACAAAAAGAACAAAATTTAAAACTAAAAATAAGAACAAACTTTATCCTAGATGAGTTTGCAAACATGCCTGCACTAAAAGACGTAGAAAGCATGATTACTGCATCTCGTTCAAGAAATATGAGATTTAATTTCGTTATACAAAACTTTAGCCAATTAAATAAGGTATACGGAAAAGATGTTGCTGAAACAATTAAGGGTAACTGTGGTAATATGTTCTATCTAATTACTACAGAATATGCAGCACTTGAAGAAATAAGTAAACTTTTGGGAGACGCTAAACCAAAAGATGCTAAAGAAGGTAAACCTACTCCACCTATTAGACCACTTGTAACAGTAAGTGATTTACAACAAATGAAGAAATTTGAAATGATTATAAAACGTTTCAGAAATATGCCATTTAAAACAAAACATAAAGCAAGCTTTGAAATATTTAAAGCTAAAAAAGGTGGATGGGGCTTTGAAGACTCAATAAGTGGATATCCAACAAGAGAAAGTAGGAATATTAAAACATTTGATATAAAAGGCTTTGTTGACGAACATAGAACAGATGATGGAATGAATGGTTTTCCAAACTTTGGCGGAAGTGCTTTTGTCCCACCATTTGCAATGCCAGCCATCAATAAAGGAATGAATAACGATAAATCATCTAATATAGACGAATTAGTTAAAAACATAGATGCTCAAATAGCTAAACTAGAAGAGGAAGAAAGATTAGAAAAAGAAAATAATCAAGGTAAAAACAAAGAAGAAAAAGAAAACGAGTTTGAAAGTCTTGTTAACAAAAAATACGAAGAGTTTATGGGACGTAAAGAAGAAAAGCCAGTTGAAGAACCAAAGAAGAACAACGTTAACGTAGACGATTTAATTAAGAAAATTGATGCTAGAATTGCTGAGTTAGAAAAAGAAGAAAAACTTGCTAAAGCTAGTCCATTTGCTGAAACTACAGAAAAACCTGTTGTAGAAGAAAATACTAGTAAAGCCGAAAATGTTAGTGATTTCTTAGAATTTGCCAAAGCAATAAATGACGACATCATAAAAGACGAAGAAAGTAAACCTAAAATAAATATTGATGCTGACTCAATTATAGTAGACGAAAATATTACAGACGACGAATTCTTTGACGATTTCTTTGGAGACGACGAAGACTAAAGCCCAAGTGGCTTTTTCTTTTTATCATACATTATAATAAAGGGGATGTATGAACTTGTGATGTTTGGAAATAATAAAAAAATAATAGATATACAAGATAAATACTACTATAATATATATCACTTAAATGGCGCTATTAACATACCATATGACGAACTTATGAATAACTATAGATACCATTTAAATAAAAATACTGAATATTTGATTTACTGTAAAAGTGGTAAATTAAGTAAAAGAGTAGTAGCAGTTTTATCATATTTGGGGTATAATGTAAGAGAATACAAATAAAAGGAGATTATATGGAAGTATTAGAAGCATTAAATGAATTAATAATGAATTTACTAAATTTACTAGGTTCATGGGGTGCACTATTAGGATGTGTATTTATATTGTTTGAAAGCATTGTACCAATACTACCTTTATCAGTGTTTATAACGTTAAACTTTTTAACATTCGGTAGTATCATAGGTTTTATAATAAGTTGGGTGTTTACTGTCCTTGGTTGTATGATGAGTTATTACATATTTAAAAGTAGTGTTAGTGAAAAAAGACTAGAGAAGTTTAAAGAAAATCAAACTTTGTTAAAAGTAATAAACGTAATTGAAAACATGAATTTTACAAGTTTAGCCCTACTAATAGCTATTCCTTTTACTCCAGCTTTTGCTGTAAATATTGCTGCAGGAATATGTAGAGTAGACAAGAAAAAATTCTTATATGCCTTAATGATTGGTAAAATATCTCTAGTATATTTCTGGGGTTATGTTGGAGTAAACTTAATAGAAGCTTTAAAAACACCGATAGTTTTAATAAAATTAGCAGTTATAGTATTGATAGTTTATATAATAAGTTATATCTTATCTAAAAAATTAAAAATTAAATAAAATACACTTGAAATATAGTGTTTTTTTTGATAAGATTATCTTGTAATAAAGATAGGAAGTGAAATACATGAAAATTAACTCTTTAGTACAAAATAAAGTGCAAATGGGGGGGGCTATTTAAATAGCATAAATAACTATAGTTTTTCATGTGCAATAATATGGATAGAATAAGTCTACCCATTTTTTCGTGTCTTAAAAAGAAAGGAGAGCATTAATATGCAACGAAAACAATTAACACTTGTAATAGTAAGCTTACTTGTAGTAGTACTAAGTGTATCACTAGCTTACTTTACAGCACAAATAATAGGAAAGGGAAAAGATGTAAGTGTAACAAGTGCTAACTTACAAATAGTATTTACAGATAGTGATGGAGCTTTAACAGAAACTGATATAGAACCAGGCTGGAGTGCAACTAAAACATTTACTATTAAAAATGATACTAAGACAGAATACAAATATAATATAGTAATAAAAGACTTATTAAATACTTTTGTAACTAATGGATACTTAAAGTACAAGATAACTAGTACTAATGGTGGATACAATATGACTGAGTTTAAAGATATTCCAAAGTCAAGTGCACCTAAAGATACAATACTTGCTTATAGTGTAGTAATACCTAATGGAGTAACACAAAGTTACACAATTGAATTTAAGTATGCAAACGATGAAAGTGTAGACCAAAGTGACGATATGGGTAAGAAACTAAGTGGAACATTATTTATAACTGAAGGAACAAAAGAACCAGTTACATTATTAAGTCAAATATTAAAGGATAATCCAACGAGAAGTACAAGAAGTAACAATAATAATGGAAAGAATGACTTTGCAACACCTTTAACTGTAACTACAACAGGAACACTATTTACTTCAACAGAAAGTATAGCTGGAGGTACACCAAAAGAAGTATACTACTATGCGGGAAATACAACAAATAACTGGGTAAAGTTTGCAGGACTTTACTGGAGAATAATAAGAACAAATCATGACGGAAGTATAAGATTACTTTATGTAGGAACAAGTCATGATACAACAACAGGTAACATAGAAGAAAGTGAATTTAATACCAACATTAATAGTCCAAAATATGTAGGATACAAATATGGAGAAGATACATCATATGATACAATAAGAAACAATACTACAGATAGTACAATAAAAACGTTTATTGACTCGTGGTATCAAAATAATTTAACAAATTATAGTAAATACTTAAGTACAAGTGCAGTATATTGTAATGATAGAAGCGAAGGAACAGGCCAAACATATAGTGCAAGCGCTGGCTTCAACTTTGCATCATACTATAGAATGGACTATGATACAGATGGAGCATCAGCTAATCCATCATATAACTGTACAGATATAAGAGATGCATTCAGTATAGATAATACAAATGCAAAACTAGATTATCCTGTTTCTTTAATGACAGCAGATGAAATAGCATTTGCCGGTGGAGTAGCATTCCAAACAATGAACACTCCATATGCATGGTTTATTAGTAATAGCGTCGGGACACAAGTATCAACTTCTTGGTGGTCCTTGTCTCCTAACAATTGGAACAATGGGAACGCGAACGTGTGGAACTGGAATTCCGACAATGCGAATTTGAACAACAACAACGTGGACAACACTAACGCCGTGCGTCCCGCCAATTTCTCTAGAGTTTAAACTTGAAATGTATTGTAAAAATCATTTCGTTAATGAGTTTAAATTTAAAAGAAAAGTCATAACAAATGTTATAGTAGACTAAGATGTAGAGAAACAAGTTTATTTCCTAAGTTAGAAATAACTTGAATACAGTAAATGTCAGTCCTTACTCTTTAGTAGGAAAACCGAAACAGAGTAAATAACGGATCTAGGTATTTACCAATATAAAACAGTAGAGCTAAAAGGTTCTATTGTTTTATATTGGATCTTCAATTATGAGAAGTGAAAGATGTTTGTAGTAGGAATTTTTTTTATTACAAAATTAGCGAACAAAAGGTTGACAATGTAATTTGCTTATGTTAAAATTGAATTATGAGGAGTGATAGTATGGAGTATGTAATATTAGCTTTAGTTGTATTAGTAGTAATATTGTTAATTATAGTGTTATTAAATATTAAAAAGAATAAGGAAAATGATATTTCTTTAAGTAAGGTAGAAGGAGATATTATAAGGGAAATTGGAGATTTTAAGTTAAATTTTTCTAGAGATTTAACTAGTGACTTTGATAAACTAAATGATAGAATAGAGCACAAACTTAATATGATTAATGATAAAGTTAATGAAAGACTTGATGTTAATTTTGAAAAGACTAATAAGACTTTTGCGTCAGTTTTGGAGCGTCTTGCCAAAATAGACGAGGCACAAAAGAAAATAGATGGGTTATCTAATGATATAGTGAGTTTACAGTCAGTGTTAACGGATAAGAAAAGTCGTGGTATTTTTGGAGAAGTTAATTTGCATCAAATATTATCTAGTGTTTTCGGAGATAAGAATGATAAAGTTTATAGTTTACAATATTCTTTAAGTACGGGCGTTATTGCTGATGCGATAGTTTTTGCACCATCTCCATTAGGTAGAATTTGTATTGACTCAAAGTTTCCATTGGAGAACTATAGATATATGCTAGAAAAAGGAATAACAGATGAAGAAAGAATAAGAAGAGAAAAGATGTTTGAAAGTGATGTGAAAAAACATATTGATGCAATTGGAAGTAAGTACATAATAAGTGGAGAAACATCAGATGAAGCAATAATGTTTTTACCAGCCGAAGCTATATTTGCTGAGATAAATGCCTACCATCCAAACCTTATCAATTATGCTTATTCAAGACATGTATATATTGCAAGTCCTACTACATTAATGAGTTTACTTACACTCGTTCAAGCAATTTTAATGGGTATGGAAAGAGATAAATATACAAGTATTATTCACACTGAATTAAATAAACTAGGAGAAGAATTTATGCGTTATAAAGAAAGGTGGGATAAACTTAGTCAACACATGGAGACAGTTAACAAAGATGTTAGAGATATCCATATTACTACTGATAAAATAAGCAAAAGATTTGACGAGATTAGTAATGTTAATATAGAGAAAAATAAAGAAATAGGGGGTGAATAAATGAGTGATGATGAGCTAAAAGAAAAAGTAAAAGAACTAGTTGATAAAATAGACGACGAAGAGTTATTAAATGATTTAGGCGCATTTATACAAATAGCGAAAACGTATATTAAATTAGGGCCATATTTAATAGATTTTAAATATAAAGATATTAATATGAGACAAATAAGTGACATGGATATTAGTAGTTCAATTAAGTTAACTAAAGAATTGTTTTCTAAATATTGTGTGCAGCTTCAAAATATTGATATAGATAAGCTAATTAATAATGGTGTAATTGTATTTAATGACCCATCAAATAGTAGAAGTGACTATGATAAAATTATTGGTTCTACTAGTGTGGTTTGGAATGAAACTCCCAAAGTAACTATAACAAACAATGGCAAAGTTACAGATGCAGTAATGTTTTCCCATGAACTAGCACATTACATTTATGGTTGTCCAGAATCTTATAACGACACATTTAAGTCAGAAATATATGCAATTTTTGTAGAAAGTTTAATGCTTGAAAATCTTGATAAAATGGGCTATCAAAAAGATACACGTTTATTTACAAAAATAAGAGTTGCTAATGCATATAACTGCACCAAAGAAATCTATAACACATTATACGTTTTAGAAACATATATGGCTTTTAAAGATATTTCAAAAGAAAGAATGTCTAGACTGTTTCCTGGGTTGTCTTTTGAAGATTATGATTATATAATAAATGATGTAAAGCATTTTCTAGAAAAGAGAGAAAATGAAACAGAAGATGCATATGATAGAAGAACTAACATTACAATTAAAATGAGATACTTAATTGGATGCTTAGTAGGTAGACATATTGCAAAAAGATTTATAAGTGATAAGTCGTATATTAATGTGATTAAAGAGTCTTATAAGTATAGTGAATATAATCTAATTGAGTTTTTAAAAGCAATAGAAGTAACGTTGTTTGATTTAAGAAAAGAAGTTGTTGACACAATAGATGAATTAAATAGGCATGAAAAAATAAGGTAAAAAATAGTACCGTTAAAATAAAGGAGGAGAAGAATATGGAATTGTTAATACCTGTAGCAGTTATAGTACTAATTGTAATATTTAGTTCTATAAGACAAATTAATGAATATGAAAGGGGAATAAAATTTAGATTTGGTAAGTTTAAAAAGATAATGAACCCAGGTTGGAATTTAATCTTACCGGTTATTGACTCATTTAAAAAGGTTGACATAAGAACAAAAGCAGTGGACGTACCAGAACAAGAAGCAATTACAAAAGATAACGTATCAATTAAAATTAATGCAGTATTATACTATAAGATATTTGATGCATCTAAAGCAATACTTGCAGTTGAAAACTTTAATTATGCAGTAAGTCAACTAGCGCAGACAACAATGAGAAATGCAGTTGGTAGTGTAAGCTTAGACGAATTATTAAGTGAAAGAGATAAAATAAGTACTGAAATATGTAAAATAGTAGACGAGGCAACTGACCCATGGGGAATAAAAGTTGAAAACGTAGAATTAAAAGATATCAGTTTACCTGAAGAAATGAAAAGAGTAATTGCTCGTGTTGCAGAAGCTGAAAGAGAAAAACTAGCAGTTATCACAAAAGCCCACGGTGAAGTAGAAGCAAGTGAGAACCTTAAAAAGGCAGCAGAAAACTTAAGCATGGCGCCTGGTGCTTTACATTTAAGAACTCTTGAAACTCTAAATGATTTAAGTAGTGACCAAAGTAACACAGTAATATTTGCACTTCCTATTGAAGTATTAAAAGCAATAGAAGGATTGACTAAAAAGAATGACTAACGAAGAATTAAAGATAAAGTTAGATGAATTTTTATCTAAAAATAAACTAAGTGGTATTACATTAGCTAACTTGAATTTAATTATTAAAATAAGTGAATTATATTTAGACCTAAAAGAAGAATTAGCTGATGTAAAGTTTAGTAGTGTTGACTTAGAAAATTATAAAAGACTTGATTTATTTACAAAAATAGATTTAGTTAAAAAAATTTTTAAAAAGTATAACTATCCAATAAGTAATGAAACAATTGATAAAATATTATCTGATGGTACAATTGATTTTAGAGAATATGAGTATGATAAAGACTATTTACCAAGTGTACATGAGGGTATAGTTGCTGGATGTGCAGGAATAAACGACGATTTTAGATTTATCTCTATACCAAACTCAGGATACATAACTGACGCAGTAATATTTACCCATGAACTAGCTCATTACACTGTTGGAATACCTGAAAATACAACTGACCATATGGTGAGTGAAAGCCTAGCAATATTTACTGAATTCTTGATGGAAGACGAGTTATCCAGTATGGGATACAATGAAGAAATGAAGTATGTTAGAAAACTAAGGTTTAAAGATACTTTAAATAAAAGTTATTTAATACGTATTATGGCATTCATTAATGTTTACTTTACTTTTGGAGACTTCGAGTATGATAGTTATAAAAAACTATACGGGAAAATGACTGAAGAAAGCTATAACAGAGAGTTATCAAAAATAAAAGATTATTTTGCTAGTGAAATAGAAGACTTACACCCACAAAGAAGTTTATATTATATTTTCGGATGTGTGTATGCTTACTATATGTATGATAAATTAAAGAGTGATAAAGCATATATAAATAACATCTACCAAGCATTCTCCATACCTTACAGGACTGACTTACAAAGTTTTTCTAAAGCATTAGGAATATATAAAATAGAAAGTGATTTAAAAGAAGCTATCACTTCATACAAAACTGAACTTAATAATGAAACGAAAACATTATAGTATAATTTACAAAAATAAGACATTTTAACTAGACACTTTGTCTAGCTTTTTTTGTAAACTCATTGTCTAAAAAATGAAAATTGTAATTGACAAATAATTATGATATCATATTAATAGGAAAATAAGGTGGTTAGTGATGAACAATAATTTTGAAGCAATAAAAAGTTTAGTAAGTTTACTTGTAAAGAAAGCTGGATTTGACATTAACAGTAACTATAGTGAAGAAGAACTTGCTAAGACAAAAGAAAGTATAAAGAAATTACAAAGTGAAAAAGAAGGTAGCAATAATCAAAAAACTCTTAGTAAAATAATAGATGCATTAAAACTAAGACAAGCAAATTGGGAAAACAACGCTGAAATAGTTGGTAAAAGCTTACTTAATGCATATAAAGAAGGAAAAGAGTATACAAGTGTTAAAGCTAGAATAGAACTTCTTGGTAATCTTGCAAGTAAAGGAACAGAAAACTTAAGTGCTGGTAATCTTTACACAAGACTTAATGAACTTGAAAGTAAGTATAATGAACTAAATGATAAAATTAATACTTATGAATACAAGAATACTGAAGAAAGAGAAATGGACGAGAAATACAAAGCTTATCTTGACAACAAAATAGACTCACTTAATGCTGAATTAAAAACAGTTAATAAAGAATTAGACGAATTAAGAGAAGTAGAGTTAAAAGATGTAAACATTGTTAATAAGATAAAAGATTATATTGATAAGTTAGATAAAGACCTTACAAGAATAGACAGAGTTCTTAATGAAGGAGTAAATACAGACATCTCATTTGAAGTATACGAAAGACTAGAAAATGCAAAAAATGATTTAGAAAGCAAACAAGAAAGAAATAAAGATACATTAGAAAAAGCAGAAAAGATGTTAGAAAACGTTAGAAATAACAGAACTAACAATAATAACAAGAAAGAAATTTTACTAGACGAGCTTGATAAATGTACTACAAAAATGAATAATGTATCTAACAAACTAAAAGAAGACAATTATGTTAACACAACGGAAAGAATAATGGACATCAATGAGAAAGAAAAGATTAGACTTGAAATAGATTATTTAAAAAATAAAAAAGATGTAATCTATGTTGACGCTAGTAAAGTTAAAGAAGAACTTATAAAAGAATGGTCAAACACAAAAATAAATGTTGATAAACAAGAAGTTGTTAACAATGATTTTAAAGAAAGTGATACTTTTACAGAAAAAAATGTTGATAAAGAAGTAGTTATTAGCAGTGAAGAAGAAATACCTAGTGAAGTAATAGAAGAGACTAAAGAAATAGTCCCAGAAGTTATTAAAGCTGAACCTGTTAAAAGTTTAGAAGAAATTTTAGGAAAAGAAGAGCTAGCTTTAGAAGAAAAACCTGTAAAAGAAGAAACTAAAGAAGTTATTGAAGAAGAAGCAAAAACAGAAGAAAAGAAAAATAAAAGAATAGAATTGGATTGGTGATAATATGAACTATCGTGCATTAGAAGACTTAATTGGTATACTTGTCAAAAAGAGTGGTTACAAAATAACTGACTTAAGAGTACTAGAAGATACTGACTATCTAGTGTCAAGAAAGAACTACTTAACTGAAGAAATAGATAGTATTAAAAGTAAGCTAGACACTCACGACTATATTGACAAAGATAAGAAGATTAAAGACGAAGAAGAAAAGAAATACTTAACAGAAACATTAAATAATTTAAAAAATCAGAAGAGTGAGTTAGAACTTAAGCTAAATGATAAAACTTTAAAATGCAAAGTTAAAGCAAAAACTACTGGCGACATTGAAGTTATTACTAAAGAACTTAATAGTGTTGAAGAACTAATAGAAGTAGTAAACTACAAACTTGATAATTTAAGTTATACTGATGATTCAGACAAAAGTAAGGATGAAGTTTATCTTAACACTTTAGAAAGAGAATTATCTTTAGTAAATGAAGCGCTTGATAACAAAGAAAAGAATTCTATATTAATTGGAACTGAACTACTTAGTGCTTTTAAAAACAATAGATCTTTAGTGGAAGTAAAAGACTTACTTGATACTTTAACAGAACGTGCTAAAAATAATTACGAACGTACTTTAGATGAAATAAAAGGTAGCAATATCTTTGAATTAATTGATCTATACAATAACAAGAAAAATGATATAACTAACGTTTTAGAAAAAAATAATTACTCAAGTGACGAAATCAAAGAAAGCTTATTTGAGAAAACTAAATATCATAACAAAAGAATTGAAACATTTAAAAGTACTATTACTGGAATAGAAAAAAGAAAAGAAGAGTTAAATACTCTTATTGACGAGTCAAAAAATCTTTTCCTTAGTACTAGAATTGAAAGACTTAAAAAAGAAGAAAAACTTAAAACTCTTGAAGAATTATTATTTAATGAGTCAAATTTAAACAACTTAGAAAGTGAATATGCTAGTATCATAAATTTATTAAACGACGAAATAAATAGTGATAAATTCTTAGAAAATAAGTATGAACTAGATATAGAGAACTTTAATGAAGAGTTAAGAAACTTAGATATAAACTACAATAACTTACATAACGAAATAATAAAAGAAGAAAGAAGTTTAGAGATACTTAACGATAGAATTCAAAATGATGGAGTAGACACATTAAGTAAATTTGAAGACAAGATTAAACAACTTGAATACACTAACAGAATAAATAGTTTATATAATGAACAACAATACTTATATGTTAACGTTGATGTTATAAAAGAAGAAATAGAAAGTATTTGGTCTAGAGGAGACGACACACAAACAAGTAAAGCTCCTAAAATCAAAGAAGAATTAGTTAAAACTTCAATGTATGATGAAGACGAAGAAGAAACTAAAGAAAGTAGTTCTGTAGAGACTCAAGAAACATCTAGTGAAGAGCCTGTTGAAATTGAAAATACAACTGAGGAAAAAGTAAATAGTAACGAAGAACAAGAAACCAAAGAAGAAAATACTGACGACGACTTTCTAGAAGATATTGATTATTTTGAATAAGAAGCCTAAATAAGGCTTTTTTTTATTAAAAAACTCTAGATATAGTTCTAGAGTTTTATTTTGCTTACATAAATATTAGAATTAAAATTCCAAGTATTAAAGTGTATAAGCTGAAATATTTTAAATTACCTTTTTTAACCACGCCTATAAACCATCTTAAAGTAAAGTATGACACTACCATTGAAGCAATAAATCCAAGTCCATAAGGAAGTATGATGTCGTGTAAGTTAGATGTTTCTAATAAGTCTTTGAAACCAAGTAGTGTAGTACCAACACTGACTGGAATATAAAGCATAAATGAGTATTTTAATGCTGTTTCTCTATCAAGTTTTCTAAATAAGCCACCAATTAGTGTAGAACCGCTTCTACTAATTCCAGGAATTAAAGCTACAACTTGAGTAAGTCCAATAACAACTGAGTCCATTATGTTCATATCACTTTCTTTTCTTTTACCTCTGATGTTACTAACTAAAAGTAAAAATAAACTTGTAACTAAAAATGCAATTCCTACAATTGTCATATTATTAAGTTTTTCTTCTATCATGTCTTTAAATAATAATCCCATTATACCAACTGGAATACTACCAAGTACAATTAACCAGCAATACTTAAAATCTCTTTTAGTTTCTTCATTCTTTACCTTAAAATACATAAAGAAATTCTTAATAAGTCTAATCAAATCGTCTTTATAAATAAGCAAAATTGCAAGTAAACTACCAAAATTAACAACAATTTCAAAGTTTAAGTCACTTGCGGTAATTCCAAGAAGTTTCTTCAAAACAAAAACGTGCCCACTTGAACTAATTGGTAATGGCTCGGTTAAACCTTGCACAATTCCCAAAAATACATAAATTAATATTTCTTTCATAATATCACCAATATAATTATATACTAAAACTTGTGATAAATAAATACTATTTAAGTAGGGAGTGTAAATATGTTATTCAAATTTTTAACTTTAATTATAGGAATACTTCTAACTGGATTTAGTTTAACATTCATTATAATATACATAAATTTATTAAGTATCGGGTATACTTTTATAAATTATGTAAACTATATATCTAGAAGGTGGGAATGCTTACTTATAATTCCCGGAGTACTTTTAATAATTTATGCTTTAAGGAAAGGAAAATAACAATGGTATATGTGTACGATATATTAGTAAATTTTAATGATATGCTTTATGATTTTTATGATTGGAAAACAACAGACGATTTTTATCACGTAAGAAGGTGCCCATTATTTAAGGTGAAAACTAATATTTTAGGAGATTTGACATACAAAAAAGTAAGGATAGCTGAAGAGTTTCTAAGTGTAGTAAAAGATAAAACCCAGGTCTTTACATCCAAAAATGTAGAAACACTAGAGTATTCATTTATAGTAACTGATGGAATAAATAGCCTTATGGTGCTAGTTAATAAAAAGGGTTTAGTTATTAAAAAAAGTAAGTTTTTAATTAATGAAGAAGTAGAAATATCTAATATGTCTAAAACAATGAAAATGACTGCTTTAGCATATAATGTGATTAATAATAATATCACCAAAAACAAAATGCTAAGAGACGAAAACAGTTTAGTCGACAAAATACTAGAAGAATTAGAAATTATAAAATTAGATGAAGAAAAAATTAATTATTTATATTATGAATGGTTTAATAAAGAAGCAGCAATAAATGCCTACACTTTGCTAGTAAAATCTATAAAAAAAGATTATACAGATAAACATCGTGAATTCTATTCTCTGTTAAATATGTTAACTGTAAAAAAATAGTATATATTAGAAATTTTTGGTTAATCTATAACTAGAGGTGGAATAATGAAGAAAATTTTAGTTATATGTTTAAGTGTGTTCTTATTAGTAGGGTGTAGTCTAAATAAAAATACTCCAACAAAGAAAGTAGAAGAGTTATTTAAAAAATATCAAAATCTAGATAATGCAGTTTTAGACGATTTAGAATTAGTTGTAGAAGGAACAACATTAACAACTGATTATCAAAAAACTACATACACTAATATTATGAAAATGCAGTACTCAGACTTAAAGTATGCTATAGAAGACGAAACAGTAAATGGTGACGACGCAACGGTTAAAGCTAAAATTACTGTGTACGATTTCTATAAAGCACAAAAAGATGCTGAAAGTTATAAGAGTACTCATGAAAGTGAATTTTTAACAAATGACTCATACGATAACGACAAATTTATGGATTACAAACTTAAATCTATGCAAAACACTACTGACCGAGTAGAATACACAATAGAAATAAATTTAACTAAAGAAGATGGTAGTTGGAAAGTGTCGCCACTTGACAAAACCACATTAGAAAAAATACATGGAACTTATAATTATGAACAAGAATAAGTTCTTTTTTCTTTATTTAAAACATAAAATTTGCTATGAAAAAGATTATATTATTTGTTATTTTATTAATTCCAATTTTAAAAATTGATGCACTAGAAAGTTACGTTGTAATGGACACTAAAAGTTCTAGAATTTTGTCTTCAAAAAACATGGACGAAAAGATGTTAATTGCAAGTACTACAAAAATAATGACGTCTTTGGTGGCTTTAGAAAACGCAAGCACTACTGACGTACTTTGTGCTGGAAAAGAAGTACTAAGTGTCTACGGTTCAATGATTTATTTAGATATTGGAGAATGCATGACTTTATATGATTTACTGGTTGGACTTAACTTACGAAGTGGTAATGACGCGGCAATGGTAATAGCTACAGAGACTATTGGGTATGATAACTTTATAAAAGAAATGAATATCCTTGCAAATAAGCTAGGAATGACATCTACCAATTTTAAAAATCCGCATGGACTAGATAATGAAACAGAAAATATAAGCACTGCCCATGATTTAGCTCTTCTAATGAGATATGCAACTACAAATAAGACATTTATGGAAATTACAAAATTAAAAAAGTATATGCTTACTTCGAACATTGAAGCTCACATTTGGTATAACAAAAACGAACTATTAAGAAGTTATAAATTTTTAACAGGTGGAAAAATTGGCTATACAGAAAAAGCAGGGTATATGTTTGTTTCAAGTGCAACTAAAGCAGGAGAAAACTTAATTGTAGTAACAATGAAAGAAAAAGATAGATTTAATACCCACAAAAAGTTATATGAAGAATATTTTAAAGAGTATGATAGTTATAAAATATTGAATAAAAAAACATTTAATATAAAAAGTGAATATTATAAGAGTTACCATTTATATATCAATGAAGACGTGGAAGTAATGCTAAAAAAAGATGAAAGAGACAAGATCAAAATAGATATAGATATTATAAAAAAGAAGAAAATAAAAGATAAAGAAGTAATAGGAAAAGCCATAGTTTATGTTGACAATAAATATGTAACAGAGACTAATATATTTATAATTTCTAAACATCAAAAAGAACATTCACTAAAAAGTAAGTTGTTTTTTTGGAAAAAATAATTTATAATGTAAGTGGTGTTATTTATGGAAAGATTACAAAAATATATAAGTGAATGCGGCTATACTAGCAGAAGAAAAGCTGAAGAATTAATTTTAAAAGGAAAAGTAAAAGTAAATGGAAGTGTTGTAAAAGAGCTTGGTACTAAAGTAACTGACGCAGATTTAATAGAAATAGATAATCAAATTTTAAGAAAACAGGATCACTCATATTTTCTTCTTTATAAACCACGCAGCGTAATAAGTTCAGTAACAGATGATAAGGGAAGAAAAACAGTTTGCGATTTAGTAAAAAGTGAAAAAAGAGTGTTTCCAGTTGGCAGACTTGACTATGATACAACAGGCATAATCTTACTTACAAATGATGGAGAACTATCTAATATTTTAACTCATCCAAAACATGATGTTACAAAAGAGTACTACGCAAAAGTTAAAGGTTTCTTTAAAAAAGAAGACGCTCTTACTTTAAGTAGTGGAATACTTTTAAATGGTAAAAAAACAAAGAAAGCTATCTTTAAATTAGATAGGTACGACAAAAAAACAGACGTAAGTTATGTTAAAGTTGTAATAACTGAAGGTAGAAACCATCAAGTAAAAGATATGTTTAACGCTTTAAATTATGACGTAGAAAAATTAAAAAGAGAAAAGTACGCATTTTTAGATTTAAGTGGATTAAAAAGTGGAGAATATAGAGAGTTATCTTTAAAAGAAGTAAAAAAATTATACAGTCTAAAATAAAAGAGCCTTACATTATGTAAGACTTTATTTCTATTCTTGAACTATTGAAATAGCTTCTGTAGGGCAGCTTTCAATTGTATCTAAAAAGCTTTTCTTGTCCTCTGGTTTAACTTCCTTTCCAACAGGCTCAGCTTGCCCGTTTTCATCAAAAATTAGATAATTTGGGTGGTCATGCACACACATTCCACATCCGATACACGCATCCTTATTAATTTCTATCTTTTCCATTTTCATTTCCTCCTAAAAATATTATATAATTAAATTTAAAGAAAATCAATTAATATACTTCTATTTTCACAAAAAATATGATAAAATTAGTATGGTGAAAAATATGAGTTCTAGAATGGAAAAATATAATTATTTAAATAATGAGCAAGTAGAAAACACTCAAAGTAGAGTAAGCAAAAATATTGCTTTATATGACGAAGTAAAAGAGTGTGAGCTTTCACGTGTAAACAATAATTCAAATGTTAAAATAATTGAGCAAACTGGTAAAACAATTGACCTAGAAAAAATTAAAAAATACATTAATGAAAATAACGAAAAAAATAAAGTTAGAAGAAAAATGATTTCCTTACCTGAAGAAGAACCAACTTCGCTACCAAAAACTGAAGTTAAAAAAGTTTATGACATTAATTCCGTTTTAGAAAAAGCAAGAGAAAATAGAAGTATTGAATATAGTGAAGAAAGATATAAACAAGTAAGAAGTAGTGAATATGATATTCTTGACAAAATAAAGATGTATAAAGAGATAGACAACGATGACGTTGATGAGCCAACAGCAACTTTGAATACAGACGAAAGAACAATAGTGGATTTAATAAACACTGTAACAATACATAAAGGAGACGTAAACTTACTAGAAGAATTAATGGCAGGCGGAGATACAACTGGCCCAATTGAAGAAGAACAAAGTAAAAAAGACTTAACAAATGAAATAAGCGAGTACATTGACGCTAAAAAGCTTGAGACTAAAGAAACTGAAAGTTTACAAGAACAAAAAACTGAAGAATTAGTTAACCTAAAAGAAAAAATGAGTGACTTAGACAAGAGCTTTTACACAAACTCAATGACATTTAGTAAAGATGATTTTGAAGGTTTTGATGAATTAGAAAAAAGTGTGAAAAAGTCTTCATTTGTAAAAACATTCTTGATAATAATACTTATCTTATCAATAGTGGCTTCACTAATAATAATAGGTAACTACGTGTTTGATTTGGGACTATTTTAGTAATAGTTCTTTTATTTTTATTATATAATTTAATATGAAAAAGAAAATGAGATTAAAACGAAATTTGTTAATAAAACTAACAAAAAAAGATACCATTTTAATTGTGACATTTCTAGTTTTACTAATAGTCAGTTTAACCTTTAAATACATAAATACGAAAATTGTGCCACCATTAGAAGTGTATGCCGAAAACGAAGTAAAAAAGATAAGTTCATTAATAATAAGTGACGCTGTAGAAAGTATTTCATTTTCTGAAGAAGAAACAATGTCTTTTTTTAATACACTTACAAATAAGAATGATGAAGTAATAAGCGTAGACTTTAACACAGCTAAAATAAATAAAAGCCTAGTGAAATTAAATAAAGCAGTATACAAAGATTTAAAATCATTTGAAAACGGAAGATATAAACTTGAAGATACCGAGATTGAAACAGAGGACTTAATATACAAAATACCATTGGGATATATTACAGGAAACTATACACTTTCAAATATTGGCCCAAAAGTTCCACTAAAAGCTAAAGTAATAGGTAGTGTAGTAAGCAATATTAAAACAGAAGTGTCATCATATGGAATAAACAACTCTTTACTAAAAGTTTACATTGACGTGACAGTAAATATGAGATTTATGTTACCACTTATTTCAAAAGACGTATTAGTAAATAATAGTATTCCGTTAGTGGTAAAAATAATACAGGGTAAAATTCCAAACGTGTACGGTGGGTCTTATGCAGTAACTAGTCCAATTACTAGTAGCAATTAGTATAAATTTGTTGTATAATTTTATTAGGAGGAAAATGATGACCTTATTAGAGCAAGAATATAAATTAATAAAAGATAAAGGTGAATGTTTTGATATTGAAGAAGTAACACAATTGGTAACTGATTACTTTAAAGATTACGATTATATTGTGGGAGATTATGCTTATTCAAAATTAAGACTAAAAGGATTTACAAAAAAAGAAAACAAGATTAATAATAGCATAAATGACTATCAAAAAATAGATAAATATATAGAAGAAAATTGTGCTTATGGTTGTAAATACTTCATTTTAGAAAAAAAATAGCTAAAAAATTCAAAAAACATTTGTAAAAAATGTTTTTTTATGGTATGATGTTAATAGTAGGAGAGTGAGATAATGAAAACAATCACTGTTAAAAATTTAGATGGAACAAATGAAAATGTAGAAATAGTATATTATTTTGATATAAAAGATTTAAATAAGACATTTGCTATAATATCAAAAAATGAGAGATTAAAAGAAGGAATGAGTAAAGTTTATATTTCTGAAGTAACTGAAGAAACTCCAGGGTTATTTAAATTTGTTGCTATAACTGATGAAAGCGTATGGGATAATGTAAAAGCAGCTATGAAATCAATTATTCAAGGAAATAAAATGGATAGTTCAAAGAATATAAGTGGTGTTGTAGAATTATTAGGTTCAAGAGTAATTGGAATAAAAGATACTGATAAAGAAAAATTTGCAAGTATTTCTTTGGAAAGCTCATTTACAATTGAAACTCCTTCTGAAACACCAGAAGTGAGTGTAACACCAGAACCTGCTGTTACCCCTGAAACAATAGTACAAACACCTGCTGAACCAGCACCAGTACAAGAACCAACTCCAGTAGTGTCAGAAGCAAAAGAAGAAGTAAAACCAGCAGAAGCTGAACCTGCATTAGAAAGTACTAATATATTTGACCAAATCGCAGCTGCTAGTCCAGCAGAACCAGTTGTACCTGTAACCCCAGAAGTTTCAGCAATGCCAGCTATTTCTGAACCAGTTGTAGATGTACCTTCTACAGAAACATCAACACCTATACCTGAATCTGCTAATGAACCAGTAGTTGATGTCACATCAGGACCAGTGTCTGAGCCTGCATTTGATATGCCTGAAGTAAGCAGTGAAAAACTTGTTACACCACAAGAATTATACAAACAAGAAGAAAAGACAGAAAAACAAAAAGACGCCGTAGAAATATGCTTTGAGAGAATAAGAGCAGAGCTAATGAAAAAAGACGAAATAATAGCTGAACTTCAAGCTAAAATAAAAAAGTTGGAAAGTGCACAGAACATGAATTACCAAAAATCAATGCCTGACCAAACATTATCATATAAACAAGCTGCATAATTGCAGTTTTTTTGTATATAATTTACTAGTGATACTATGAAAGAAACAATAAACTATTATTACAATATTTATCCTAGTAAAATAGTAGAAATTAACAATGGTTGCTACTTTTATTTTAATGACTTTAAATATTACTTTGTAGAAACGTCAAAATCTATAGAAGAAATAGAATTTTTAGTAAAAGTAACAAATTCGTTATATAAAAGAAATATATTCGTGGACACATTTATAATTAATAAAAACAAGACTTTCTATGTAGCACTAAATGATAAGATATATGTATTATTAAGGGTAAATTCACTAGAAAATGATAAATATTCGTTAAAAGATTTAATATACTTTAATAATTTATTAATACTAAAAAACAATAATGTCGTACCTTATGATGTTCTATGGGGCAAGAAAATAGATGTGTTTGAAAGTGAAATGGCAGACCTTAACATAGACTATCCACTTATTCAAGAATCATTTGATTATTATGTAGGCCTAGCTGAAAACGCAATTAGTTACTATGTTGATATAAAAGAAACTGAAAATATGAACGACGCTAAGGTTTCATTAGGCCATAAGAGACTAAACAAATATGTTTTAAGTGGTTTAATTAACAACGCGATTAACTTTACATTTGACTATGAAATAAGAGATACAGCGCTTTATATTGAAACAAAATTTTTTGATGGGACATTGGATTTAGAAGAAGTTGTTGAAACGTTAAAAAAATTTAATCGTGTAAATTTAAGATTATTGTTTTCTAGATTACTGTATCCGGTATATTATTTCGATCAGGTTAAATTAATTTTAGAAGAAGATGTTGATGAGAAAACGCTTATGAAGTTTATAAGTAAGTCTAGGGATTATGAAATGCTATTATTTGATGTGTTTAGTATGATTAACAAAAAATATAACATACCCAAAGTAGAATGGTTAGAAAATATGTAGACTAAATAACAAAAATTTGGTATAATGTACATGTGATGTCGTATGAATAGTATTAAACTTAACAATATTGTGAAAGGCCAGGTAACAGGTATAACCCCTTATGGTGTTTTTGTGAGCTTGGAAGATGATTATAGTGGGTTAGTTCATATTTCTGAAGTTTCAAACAAATTTGTTAAAAATCTTAACGATTTGTTTAGCATTGGAGATATAATAAATGTTAAGGTTTTAGATATTAATGAGGATAAAAGAGAAGTCAAACTTTCTATAAAGAAAATAGACTACAAAGTTGAGCAACAATTGTCAATGATACCGGAATCTGGCAGTGGTTTTGGACTGTTGCATGCTAATTTGAAGAACTGGACAAACCAAAAAATAAAAGAAATTAAAAAAAACAAAGAAAATTAACGAAAAAATGTTGACATATTAAAAATAAAATGGTACACTTAATCATGTCAGCAGTGACATGGGCGACTAGCTCAGTTGGTTAGAGCATCTGCCTTACAAGCAGGAGGTCGGGA